>OODA01000019.1_pt1 | contig 157558 bp, 132 predicted proteins | sample 1671341 | NCBI WGS metagenome assembly OODA01 (sample SAMN06348147, study PRJEB24527) | human gut metagenome | biome: human gut; feature: ankylosing spondylitis patient; material: feces | host: Homo sapiens | place: China | collected 2015-10 | reverse complement strand
GTATCGGAAATATATCCTCGTAACGGCGGTTCAGAAACTCGATAGCATGGGGAAACGTGCAAAACTTCCCGTTCTGATAGATTTTGAGATACCAGATAATACTGGCAAACAGAATGATAGGTGACTCCACGAAGAAGTCGCCCTGCTTTTGCACCCACGTTTTATTGAGGTTGAGCATTATTGTGTAGGCACTCTCATAGGCATCCGTAATATCTTCCATAAAATCCGGGTGAATGGGATTGCACCGATGAGAGCGTCGCGGGTCGTCGAAGTTGATCACATAGAACTTCGGCTTTACCTTGTAGCCGTCCGGGTGGTTCAGCAAATGGTTGTAGGCAATAGTAGATAGGTCGGGATACTTGAAATCGTAGATGTATTGACTAAAGCCCTTTTCAATCTGTTGCTTGATAAAATTGTTTACCACGGCATAGGACTTGCCGCTGCCCGGCGTACCCAACACGATGGACGCACGGAAGGGATTAACTACATTGATCCAACCGTTGTTCCAGCGTTTCCTGTAATAGAAACGTGTCGGCAGATTGACCGAATACTCGCTTTCGATAAGCCTCGTTTCCTGCATGAAACTCTCGTTCTCGTTGTTGAAAACATCCTCCATCAAATTGTGTTTCAACAGGCGGCTCATCCACAGACCACCCATCAACAGGCAGACATAGCCCGTTCCAATGGTAAGGACATACAGTCCCGTCACCGCTTCAAGCGGCAGCGGCAGGGGCAGCAACCACCAGTTCAGGAAAAACAGCACGAACCCGACGGCAAATGCTGTCCAGATTCTCCCCCAAGTGATTTTCTCACCCTTGACACCCTTCGTACCCAGACAGGACAAGGCAAGCAAAAGGACGGAAAACAGCTTCGTGTAGAGAATGGAATGGAACAGCCCCGCCGTGCGGTCGAAGTTCAGAAGGATTTTGTCCACCACGCCGATGTTCACGCCCCACAGCCGGATGGCTTCGTAGCAGAACCAGTACACGTTCATGACCACTAAAATGATACTCACGGCACGCAGAAAATCCATGATTTTCGCCAATGCCCTCAAATCGTCTTCTTGTTGTGACATACATTGATTTTTTAATTGTTGATACTCTGATTACATACCCAAGCCCTTGCGTTTTTTCTTCTTTTTGCGCTTCATCGCCCGGATGAAAGCCTCTTCCTCGGCATCTACCGCCGGACCTTCGGGAGTGAGCAAGCCCATACCGCCCGATATATCTTCACTGTCGTAGGCGGTCTGCCCGTGTGCCTTGTCCGCAGCATCCACAGGGATGGATAGCGGTATCGGCGGTTGTCCGGCGTATGGCAGGGTGAAGTGTTCCTGCAAGGCATTCGCCGAAAGCTCCTTACCCATGCGCGAACCGTTCAGCACGCATCCCGTGCGGTGGTCGATGAAGGTAGCCCCATAGATGCGCCCTTCCTCTGTGTAGCGCAGTACGGTGTCGATGCCCTTCTCTTTGAGTTGGGATACAAATTTGTCCTTGTCATAAGTGCCTTGCAGCACGGAAAGGACGGTGCGTTTCGTCATGTCTGCCAGTTTCCTATCCTTGATTTCCGATTTGGAACGGACAAACTTCTTCTGTACGGCTTCATAGCCTGCGGACTTCCCGAAAAGCGAGGATTTGAACGGGTTGCCCACCTTGTTACCCTTGTCGTCCGTGACGGAATAGACCAGCCCGTGATACTCCCGTCCGCGCACGTTGCCCCTCGCTTCCTCCACCGTCATATTATATAAGGAAAGGAGCGCACGGTATTCGCCCATCGTCTGGAAACGGTACTGCCCATTCAGAGCCTTCACGGTGTTGCCTACCTGCTTCTTCACATCACCTGCCGATGCGGCCACCTTGCGCAACGGATTATCCAATCTCTGATTTTTACGTTCTGCCGGATGCAATCCGTACTTCTGTTCCAGTTCCCTGCGGATACGGTCGCTGCGGCGGTAGAGAAAATCCCGGTTGAGCCTTTTCCCGTTCTCGTCCACGTTGACCGTCACGATGTGCAGGTGGTGGCGGTCGATGTCCTCGTGCTTGAATACAAGATAAGGCTGGTTTCCGAAACCGAGTTTTTCCAGATACTCGCGGGCGATATTCTGCAACTCAATATCGGTCAGCACATCCTCCGGGTGCGGGTTGAGAGAGATATGCACCACCGGCTTCTCGATCTTCATCTGCGGTGGCAGGAAGGTGAGAAAACCCTCCATCGCCTTGCCTATGTCCACCGTTCCCGAACCGTCATTGTAGATGCGGTTGGTGGTGAGAAGCCGCCCCTGCGCCTCGTTAATCTTCTCCCCGTTGTAGGCAATCGCGCCGTACAACGAACTTCCTACACTGATTTTTGCGACCATTTTGCCTCCATTTCCCTTGAAAGTTCCACAATCCGGCGGCTCAGTTTCACGAGTTCGACGGTGTGTTGCTCTAATTTGTAGAGCAACGCCATCGCCTTTTTCTCTGAAAAATGCAGCCTCAGTTCCTTCACGACTTGGTTGTAATTCGTACCCACGGCGCGGAACTGCGCGTGAAAATCCGACAGTTTGGTGTAATAGTCCACCAGCGTCTTGTCCACCTTCAGCACCTTGAACGGTTGCCCGAAGAAGTGCGCTTTGAGGAAAACAGACCGTGCATAGACACCCGATTTTCCGAACATGGCGAGGAAACGGTTGTGTTCCTCCTCGTTGAAACGGACGGTGTACCGGTACACCGCCGGATCAAGTTTGGGATTTCTCCCTGATTTGCTTTTCCTTTTCTCTTTCATATTACTTTGGATTTAGCGGATTGACGGCATAAGCCGCCGCTTCGGATTACAGCACCGCAGTTCTGAAAGGCTTCCCGACTTCGGAGGGAAAGCCCGCCCCCTGCAAGGGCAAGTGCTTTTCGTGGCTGCTCAAAATATTTTGAGCGGCTGAAAAGACATCTTGCTATGTTCAGGTGAACATAAAAATCCGTCAGGGGACGGATTGGGAAAATACCTTTCAGGACTCCGGGCCGCGCGTCATCGGCGAACCCTGCTGTCCGGGTGCAAAGTTACGCCCTTAAAGCGGTATCGGACAGATGCTTGACCCGGTCAATGACTGCCAACCGGCGCAACGTGCCGCCACTTGCCGGAGAAGTGATACAGGTTCCAAAATATACTTGTTTATTTGCAGCATGATTCAAGAAACGAACGATTTGAAGATATGATAAACGGAACATTCAAATACCCGGAAATCCGCTTCTTCGGATACTTGCCGAAACGGATACCCGAACCGTCGGAAACCCGGTTCTCCGACAATTCGGTGACGTATGGATTCAATGACTTCATGACGCAATGTCGTCAATCACCATTTGTCCGACGCACCGCTTCACCACAGAACCGGATACGCGACGACCCGCCTGCGTGTGTAGTCACGGAAGCGGATGGTGCGACAGCCAAATCCGTATGGAAACAGAAAAACAAATCATCAACAATTAAAATAAATGGAACTATGAGTAAGGAAATCTTCGTTGCATTCGCAACACAGAAAGGTGGCATCGGCAAATCCACTGTCACGGCACTTGCCGCCAGCTACCTGCACAACGTGAAAGGCTACAATGTCGCCGTCGTGGACTGCGACGACCCGCAGCACAGCATCCACGGGCTGCGCGAACACGAAATGGGGCTTATCGACAGCAGCACCTACTTCAAGGCTCTCGCTTGCGACCATTTCCGCCGGATCAAAAAGAACGCCTACACCATCGTCAAAAGCAATGCGGTGAACGCCCTCGACGATGCCGAGAGGATGATTGCCACTGAGGACGTGAAACCCGACGTGGTGTTCTTCGACATGCCCGGCACACTCCGAAGCAACGGCGTGATAAAGACGCTCTCGCAGATGGACTACATTTTCACTCCGCTGAGTGCCGACCGCTTTGTCGTGGAGAGTACCCTGAAATTCGTCACGATGTTCCGCGACAGGCTGATGACTACCGGACAGGCGAAAACAAAGGGGCTGCATCTGTTCTGGACGATGGTGGACGGCAGGGAGAGGAACGACTTGTACGGCATCTACGAGGAAGTGATAGCCGAAATGGGCTTTCCGGTACTTTCCACCCGCTTGCCCGACAGCAAGAAGTTCCGCCGTGACCTTTCGGAAGAGCGCAAGAGCGTTTTCCGCTCCACCATCTTCCCGATGGACACGGCACTGCTGAAAGGGAGTGGCATCCGGGAGTTTTCCGAAGAGATAAGCGACATCATCAGACCGCAGTGAGCATGGGCAGCAGGAAAGTGAACACGGAAGGCATCGACGAGGAACTGCTGTTAGCCTCCATCGGGCGGCGCACACAGGACGGGACACTGCGCCCCGCACAGGAAGTACCCGCAGCTGCACCGACCGAAGAGGACACCGCCGCACCGGAACCATCTCCTGTGCAACCCGTAACACGGGAAAAAGCGCAGAGGGAAAGTGGACGCCGGAAAAGGCAGGACGAGGACTACAACGAGCTATTCCTGCGCCGCAACGAGATAAAGACCCGCCAATGTGTCTATATCAGCCGTGACGTCCACGGCAAGATCCTCAGAATCGTGAACGACATCGCCGGAGGGGAAATCTCAGTAGGCGGATATGTGGATACCGTGCTGCGCCAGCATCTGGAACAGCACAAGGAGAGAATCAACGAACTGTACAAGAAACAACGTGAAGATCTGATTTGAAAATGGAAAAAGAAATGACACCGAATGAAAAAAGACCACAGCAAGACTGCGGAGGTATGTTTACCCAAGTGCAGGCGAGTGTGGAAATACTGTCGCCTGTCCCGGTAAGCGGCAAATGCAGTGAGAAGGACTATGAACGCCTGTTCATCCGCGACCCGGAAGTAAAGGCACGTGAGGGGAAGATGGCGTATGTGCGCCCGGAGTACCACGAGCGTATCATGCGTATCACCCGTGTAATCGGGCATGACCGGCTTACGCTGTCCGCTTACATCGACCATGTGCTGACGCACCACTTCAACCAGTGCGAAGATGCGATAAAGAGCCTTTATGCCCGAAATTACAATTCAGTATTCTAACCAAAAACGGAAGGATATGAATTACACAATCAGCATGACAGACATTCTGCTGGCGGTATCGGTCGGCTGCAACCTCTGGTTCCTGTTCCTGCTCCTTTACGAGCGCATCATGGACACGCGGATTGTCCGCTTCTTCAAGGGCATTGTCGGATTATGGCGGTCACTGGACGGGAATGAGGCTAAACGCATAGCGGCACACGAGGAAGTCCCTGCGGAAAAGGCGGACATCATCGGCAAGAGCCGTTTCAGGATGGCATCCACCCGGACAACCGCTGCCATACCGACGCAAGAAGCCGCCACTATTGAAAAAGGCATTGAGCTGTCGGAGGAAGAGGCTACTTTTGACGACGGAAAAACGGGAAACGCATCCCGCCCGGCACAAGTCCCGGAGGAAAAACTCGATGAGACCTTCACGAGCATACCGCCGGAGGAACTGGGATACGGGGACGACGAACCGGAAGAGGACGCCTCGGACACGCCACGGGCTTCGGGCAGCAGCTTTGACGAGATTGACGACGCCTGCAAGACCGCCAAAAACCCGGACGCGACACAGGCGGAACGTGAAAAGGCGGCTAAGGTGTTCACCGACATGGAGGGCACGGAGTTGTACGAGAAAATGATGGAAGGCTCTTCGGAGATAGGCATCCGCATCAAGGGGCTTATCGAGATTCGGCTGAAGAAATCTGAAAAGGAGTTCGTCGTGCCGGACAACATCGAGGAGTTCGACATTCGCAACTATGTATGACAACAATAAAAGAAATGAACATGAAAGAATGACATCAACCCACGCGGCGAGGAAACGCAAGGCGCATCCCCATCCGCAACGGACACGCCCACGTCCGTGGAAACAAACGGGCATCCACTAAAACCAAAGTAAAGAAACAAAGTATCAACCGCCCGACAAAGGACCATCCACCCTTTTGACGGCAAAAAACAAGAACAGTTTATGAACAAGAACATCTTGAAAAACAGAAAAGCAATCCTCTCCGCGGCACTTGTCATCGCCGCAACCGCCTCCGCTTTCGCGCAGGGAAACGGCATCGCGGGCATCAACGAAGCCACCTCTATGGTGAGTTCTTATTTCGACCCCGGAACTAAACTGATATACGCCATCGGTGCAGTCGTCGGGCTTATCGGGGGCGTAAAAGTGTACGGCAAGTTTTCATCGGGCGACCCCGACACCAGCAAGACAGCCGCCTCGTGGTTCGGCGCGTGCATCTTCCTGATTGTTGCCGCCACCATCCTGCGCTCATTCTTCCTTTAATAAATAATGTATGGCTGAATACCCAATCAACAAGGGTATCGGCCGTCCGGTAGAGTTCAAGGGCTTGAAGGCACAGTACCTCTTCATCTTCTGCGGAGGTCTGCTGGCTCTCTTCGTCCTGTTCGTCATCCTCTACATGGTCGGTATCGACCAGTGGATATGTATCGGCTTCGGCGCGGCATCGTCCTCCCTCCTTGTATGGCAGACCTTCGCGCTGAACGCCCGGTACGGTGAACACGGGCTGATGAAATTAGGAGCGGCACGGAGCCATCCCCGATACCTTATCAACCGGCGGCGGATAACCCGTCTGTTCAAACGACAACGAAAGGAAGAAAGACAATGAGGAATACATCGAAAATGACAACACTGGAAAACAGGTTCCCACTTTTAGCGGTGGAGCATGGCTGCATCATCTCAAAGGACGCCGACATCACGGTGGCTTTCGAGGTGGAACTACCGGAACTTTACACCGTGACGGGTGCGGAGTACGAGGCGATACACAGTTGCTGGTGCAAGGCTATCAAGGTGCTGCCGGACTACTCCGTCGTCCACAAACAGGACTGGTTCATCAAGGAACGCTACAAACCGGAGCTTCAGAAGGACGACATGAGCTTTTTAAGCCGCTCTTTCGAGCGTCACTTCAACGAGCGTCCGTACCTGAAACACACCTGCTACCTCTACCTGACCAAGACAACAAAGGAGCGTAACCGGATGCAGAGCAATTTCAGCACGCTGTGCCGGGGACATATCATCCCGAAGGAGCTGGACAGGGAAACCACGACCAAGTTCTTGGAAGCCTGCGAACAGTTCGAGCGCATCATGAACGACAGCGGGCTTGTCAGGCTGCGCCGCCTCTCCACCGATGAGATTGTGGGTACTGAGGGAAAGACGGGACTTATTGAACGCTACTTCTCGCTCATGCCGGAAGGTGACACCACCTTGCAGGACATCGAGCTTTCGGCAAGGGAGATGCGCATCGGCGACAACCGCCTGTGTCTGCACACCCTCTCCGACGCGGAAGACCTGCCGGGCAAGGTGGCTACCGACACCCGTTACGAGAAGCTCTCCACCGACCGGAGTGACTGCCGACTGTCATTCGCCTCCCCGGTGGGGCTTCTGCTCTCCTGCAACCATATCTACAACCAGTATGTGCTGATAGACAACAGTGAGGAAACCTTGCAGAAGTTCGAGAAGTCCGCCCGTAACATGCAGTCGCTATCTCGCTATTCAAGGAGCAACAGCATCAACCGCGAGTGGATAGACCAATACCTGAACGAAGCCCATTCCTACGGACTGACCTCGGTACGGGCACACTTCAACGTCATGGCGTGGAGCGACGATGCGGAGGAACTGAAGCATATCAAGAACGACGTGGGCAGCCAGTTGGCAAGCATGGAATGCGTGCCGCGCCACAACACCATCGACTGCCCGACACTCTACTGGGCGGCGATACCCGGCAATGCGGCGGACTTCCCGGCGGAAGAGAGTTTCCACACCTTCATCGAACAGGCGGTGTGCCTGTTCACAGAGGAAACCAACTACCGCAGCTCGCTCTCGCCCTTCGGCATCAAGATGGTGGACAGGCTCACGGGAAAACCGCTGCACCTTGACATCTCCGACCTGCCCATGAAGCGAGGTATCACGACCAACCGCAACAAGTTCGTGCTGGGTCCTTCGGGCAGCGGCAAGTCTTTCTTCATGAACCACCTCGTGCGCCAATATTATGAGCAAGGCGCACATGTGGTATTGGTGGACACGGGAAACTCCTATCAGGGCTTGTGCGGCATGATCCGACGCAAGACAGGCGGAGCGGACGGTGTGTATTTCACCTACACGGAAGATAAGCCCATCAGCTTCAACCCGTTCTACACCGACGATTACATCTTCGACGTGGAGAAGAAGGACAGCATCAAGACCCTGTTGCTGACGCTCTGGAAGTCGGAGGACGACAAGGTGACAAAGACGGAGAGCGGCGAGCTGGGCAGTGCCGTGAGTGCCTATATTGAGCGCATCCAATCCGACCGTAGCATCGTGCCGTCGTTCAACACCTTCTACGAGTATATGCGTGACGACTACCGCAAGGAACTGGCACAGCGTGACATCAAGGTGGAGAAGTCCGACTTCAACATCGACAACATGCTCACCACCATGCGGCAGTATTACCGGGGCGGACGCTACGACTTCCTGCTCAACTCCACGGAGAACATCGACCTGCTCGGCAAGCGGTTCATCGTCTTCGAGATAGATTCGATTAAAGAAAACCGCGAACTGTTCCCCGTCGTGACCATCATCATCATGGAAGCCTTCATCAACAAGATGCGGCGGCTGAAAGGCGTGCGGAAACAGCTTATCGTGGAAGAGGCTTGGAAGGCCCTCTCATCGGCGAACATGGCTGAATATCTGCGCTATATGTATAAGACGGTCAGAAAATATTACGGCGAGGCAATCGTGGTGACGCAGGAGGTGGACGACATTATCAGTTCTCCGGTGGTCAAAGAGAGCATTATCAACAACTCGGATTGTAAAATCCTGCTTGACCAAAGGAAATATATGAACAAGTTCGACCAGATACAGGCGTTGCTCGGACTGACGGAAAAGGAGAAGTCGCAGATACTCTCCATCAACATGGCGAACAACCCTTCACGGCTCTACAAGGAGGTGTGGATAGGCTTGGGCGGCACGCAGTCGGCGGTCTATGCCACGGAGGTCAGCGCGGAAGAGTATCTGGCGTACACCACCGAGGAAACGGAAAAAGTGGAGGTTTACCGTCTGGCGGAGAAGCTGGGCGACGACATCGAAGCCGCCATCCGGCAGCTTGCCGAAAGGCGGAGAAACAAGGAATAACTAAAAAACAGAATGTATCAACCAAAAAAGAAAAACGCGTATGAATTTACCAAAAGTGAAAATGCTGCAAGTCAGCAAGTGCCTTATCGGATTGGCGGTCATGATGCTGCAATCCTGCGACGTGGCCGACAACCGCCGCGACATGCTGTGCGGGAACTGGGAGAGCGTGGAGGGAAAACCTGACGTGCTTATCTACAAGGAGGGCGAAGCCTACAAAGTGACGGTGTTCCGTCGTAGCGGTCTGCGCCGCAAGCTCAAGCCGGAAACCTATCTCTTGCAGGAGGAGAACGGCAACCTGTTCATGAACACCGGCTTCCGCATCGACGTGTCCTACAACGAGGCCACGGATGTGCTGACTTTCTCGCCAAACGGGGACTATGTGCGGGTGAAGCCGCAGCCGGGACATCCGACCGAAGAATAACAACCACTAAAATCCAAAGTAACATGAGAACAAGAATAACAATGATTATCTGCCTGTGCCTGCTTTTCGCGGGCAGGGCAAGCGCACAGTGGGTCGTAAGCGATCCGGGCAATCTAGCGCAGGGCATCATCAATGCCTCCAAAAACATCATCCATACCTCCAAGACCGCCACGAACATGGTGAGCAACTTTCAGGAGACGGTGAAAATCTATCAGCAGGGCAAGAAGTATTACGATGCCCTCAAATCGGTGAACAATCTGGTCAAGGACGCCCGCAAGGTGCAGCAGACCATCCTGATGGTGGGCGACATCACAGACATCTATGTGAACAGTTTCCAACGGATGCTCCGTGACGGGAATTTCAGACCCGAAGAGCTTTCCGCAATCGCTTTCGGCTACACGAAACTGCTGGAGGAAAGCAACGAAGTGTTGACGGAACTCAGGAACGTGGTGAACATCACCACGCTCTCCATGACCGACAAGGAGCGCATGGACGTGGTGGAACGCTGCCACTCGAAGATGAAGCGTTACCGCAACCTCGTGAGCTACTACACGAACAAGAACATCTCCGTGAGTTACCTGCGTGCGAAAAAGAAGAACGACCTCGACCGCATCATGGGGCTGTACGGGAACATGAACGAAAGATACTGGTAGCCTATGAAGTTCGACAACCTTCATCAGATTTTACGTTCACTTTATGAGCAGATGATGCCGCTGTGTGGGGACATGGCTGGTGTGGCGAAAGGCATCGCCGGGCTGGGTGCGCTGTTCTACGTCGCCTACCGGGTATGGCAGTCGCTGGCGAGAGCCGAACCGATAGACGTATTCCCGATGCTCCGTCCTTTTGCCATCGGTCTGTGCATCATGTTCTTCCCGACTGTGGTGCTGGGCACGATAAACAGCATCCTCTCACCCGTCGTACAGGGCACGGCAAAGATGCTGGAGGCGGAAACGCTGGACATGAACCGATACCGGGAGCAGAAGGACAAACTGGAATACGAGGCGATGGTACGCAACCCCGAAACCGCCTACCTCGTGTCCAACGAGGAATTTGACAAGCAACTGGAGGAACTCGGCTGGTCGCCCTCCGACATGGTGACGATGGCGGGAATGTATATCGACCGGGGAATGTACAACATGAAGAAGAGCATCCGCGACTTCTTCCGCGAGATACTCGAACTGCTGTTCCAAGCCGCCGCCCTCGTGATAGACACCGTCCGCACCTTCTTTCTCGTGGTGCTGGCGATTCTCGGTCCGATAGCCTTCGCCCTGTCGGTATGGGACGGTTTCCAAAACACGCTCACGCAGTGGATATGCCGCTATATACAGGTCTATCTGTGGCTACCGGTATCGGACATGTTCAGCACCATACTGGCGAAGATACAGGTTCTGATGCTGCAAAACGACATCGAGCGGATGCAGGCAGACCCGAACTTCTCGCTGGATTCGAGCGACGGGGTGTATATCGTATTCCTCTGCATCGGCATCATCGGCTACTTTACCATTCCCACCGTTGCGGGCTGGATTATCCAAGCCGGAGGCATGGGCGGTTACGGTCGCAACGTGAACCAGATGGCGGGACGAGCCGGAAGCATGGCGGGCAGCGTGGCGGGTGCAGCCGCAGGAAACGCAGTCGGACGTGTCGGCAAATTGCTGAAATAATCAATGTGCAATCATAAATTGGAAAATATAAATGGAATTCAAATCACTTAGAAACATCGAATCGTCGTTCAGGCAGATACGCCTGTTCGGTATCGTCTTCCTCTCGCTGTGCGCCGTGGTGACGGTGTGGAGCGTGTGGAACTCCTACCGTTTCGCAGAGAAGCAACGGGAGAAAATCTATGTGCTGGACAACGGCAAGAGCCTGATGCTCGCCTTGTCTCAGGATTTGTCGCAGAACCGCCCGGCGGAGGCACGGGAACATGTGCGCCGTTTCCACGAGATGTTCTTCACGCTATCACCTGAAAAAAGCGCGATTGAACACAACGTGAAACGTGCCTTGCTGCTGGCGGACAAGAGCGTGTACCACTATTATTCGGACTTCGCGGAGAAGGGGTACTACAACCGCATCATCGCCGGGAACATCAACCAAGTGCTGAAGGTGGACAGCGTGGTGTGCGACTTCAACGCCTATCCCTACCGTGCCGTGACCTACGCCACACAGAAAATCATCCGGCAGAGCAACGTCACCGAGCGCAGCCTCGTGACCACCTGCCGCCTGCTGAACGCATCGCGGTCGGATGACAACCCGAACGGTTTTACCATCGAGGGTTTCACCATCATTGAGAACAAGGATTTACAGACTATCAAACGGTAACAGGACATGAAAAGTATCAGAAAATCAATGTGGGGCATGTATTGGAAACTCCACGACAAACGGAAACGCTTGGCGGCAAGTCTCAAAGGGTATCTGGACGGCTTGCCGCCGGAAACACGCCGCCGCATCGTGCTGGGGATGTTCGCCGCCTTCGCGGTGCTTGCCCTTTACACCTTCGGCAGAGCCGTCTATGACATCGGCAGGAACGACGGCTCACATATGGAAACGGGACACGCCGGACGGGTGGAACTGCCGACCCCGGCGGAAACAGGCAATCACTTAACACCTTATTTATATGGAACAGACAAAGAATGAACCGACGAAAGAGAACAAAGCTGCTCCCGAAACGGGGAAACCGAAAAAGGAGCGCGAACCGCTGACAGAGGCGCAACGGCTGAAACGGCAGAAGATGATCGTGCTGCCCGCTATGGTGTTGGTGTTCATCGGGGCGATGTGGCTGATATTCGCCCCGTCCTCCGGCAAGGAGCAACCGCCGGGAACGGACGGATACAACACCGAGATGCCCGACGCTGACAAGGCGAACCGGCAGATTATCGGCGACAAGCTGAAAGCCTACGAGCATGGGGAGATGGAAGAGCGTCAGGAGAGCCGCAACCGTGCCATCGGGCAGCTGGGCGACATGTTCGACCGCGAGATAGCGGGAACGGAGAACGGAGTGGACTTCGACCTCGCCAATCCGGGCGGCAAGGAAGAAAGGGCAAAGCCAGCCACGCCGCAGACCATCCAGTCCTCCGCAGCCGCCTACCGTGACCTGAACGCCACGCTCGGAAACTTCTACGACCAGCCGAAAAACGACAATGCGGAGATGGACGAATTGTTGGAGCGCATCGCATCGCTGGAGTCGGAACTGGAAAGCGAGAGGGGCAAGGCTTCCTCTATGGACGAGCAGGTGGCTCTTATGGAGAAGTCCTACGAGCTGGCGGCAAAGTACATGGGCGGTCAGAACGGAGGACAGCCATCGGCGGAACAGAGGGCAGAGCCAACTACCGTGCAGAAAGGGAAGAAGAACAAGGCAATGCCTATCAGACAGGTGGAGCATCAAGTAGTTTCTTCACTCTCACAGCCTATGAGTAACGCGGAGTTTGTCGCCGCCTTATCGCAGGAACGCAACCGGGGTTTCAACACGGCTGTCGGCACGGCGGAGGTATTGGACAGGAACACCATACCGGCGTGCGTGCATGGGGCGCAGAGCGTGACGGACGGGCAGACGGTAAGGCTGCGCCTGCTGGAGCCTATGGCGGTGGCAGGCAGGACAATACCCCGGGGTGCGGTGGTGGTCGGCACGGGCAAGATACAGGGTGAGCGGCTCGACATCGAGATTACCTCGCTGGAATACGACGGCACGATTATCCCCGTGGAGCTTGCGGTCTATGACACGGACGGACAGCCCGGCATCTTCATCCCGAACTCGATGGAGATGAACGCCGTCCGGGAGGTCGCCGCCAACATGGGCGGCTCGCTGGGAAGCAGCATCAACATCTCCACCAATGCCGGGGCGCAGCTCGCCTCCGACTTGGGCAAGGGGCTGATACAAGGCACGAGCCAGTACATCGCCAAAAAGATGCGAACCGTCAAGGTGCATCTGAAAGCCGGGTACAGGGTCATGCTTTACCAAGAAAAATATTGAAAACAATAAAAATTACCACTAAAATCCAAAAGTAATGAGAAAAGTAATCATCATGTTTGCCCTCGCTATGGGCATCATAACTGCCAACGCGCAGGAGAATGTAACCGTTGAAACGACCAACGGAAGTGAACAACCGACCTTGACGAAGGAGGTCTATCCGCAGAAGGAGGCGGACGGCGACCTATATCACGGGCTGTCACGCAAGCTGACCTTCGACCGCATGATACCGCCGCACGGTCTGGAAGTGACCTACGACAAGACCGTCCACGTCATTTTTCCGGCGGAGGTGCGCTATGTCGATTTAGGCTCGCCCGACCTGATTGCCGGGAAAGCCGACGGAGCGGAGAACATCATCCGTGTGAAGGCTACCGTAAGGAATTTTCCCAACGAAACGAATATGTCCGTCATCACGGAGGACGGCAGTTTCTACACCTTCAACGTGAAGTACGCCGCCGAACCGCTGTTGCTCAACGTGGAGATGTGCGACTTCATCCATGACGGCAGCACGGTGAACCGCCCGAACAACGCGCAGGAAATCTATCTGAAAGAGCTGGGCAGCGAAAGCCCGATGCTGGTGCGCCTTATCATGAAGTCCATCCACAAACAGAACAAGCGCGAGGTGAAGCATATCGGCTGCAAGCGTTTCGGCATCCAATACCTGTTGAAAGGCATCTACACGCACAACGGCTTGCTTTATTTCCACACGGAGATAAAGAACCAGAGCAACGTGCCTTTCGATGTGGACTACATCACTTGGAAAATCGTGGACAAGAAGGTTGCGAAGCGTACTGCCGTGCAGGAGCAGATTATTCTGCCGCTCCGCGCGCAGAACTACGCCACCCTCGTGCCGGGCAAAAAGAGCGAGCGCACGGTCTTCACGATGGCGAAGTTCACCATCCCCGATGACAAGTGCCTCGTGGTGGAATTGAACGAGAAGAACGGCGGCCGTCACCAGTCCTTCGTGATTGAGAACGAGGATTTGGTACGCGCGGGTACCATCAACGAACTTCAAGTACGCTGACCATGAGAAAGTACATCGCAATAATCATCGCGTCGCTTGCCCTTTTTACAGGGCAGGCGCACGCCCAGCGGTGTCTGCCGAAGATGCAGGGCATCGAGGTGAGGGCGGACATGGCGGACGGCTTCAATCTCGGCGGCAAGGACGGCGGGTACAGCTTCGGGGCGGCTCTCTCCACCTACACGAAGAAGGGGAACAAGTGGGTGTTCGGTGGCGAATACCTGTTGAAGAACAATCCCTACAAGGACACCAAGATACCCGTGGCGCAGTTCACGGCGGAGGGCGGCTATTACTTCAAGATACTGTCGGACGCCCGAAAGATTGTTTTCGTCTATGCCGGGGCTTCGGCTCTCGCCGGATATGAGGCGGTAAATTGGGGGAAGAAGGTGCTGCATGACGGCTCCACGCTGCACGACCGGGACGCCTTCATCTACGGCGGTGCGCTGACGCTCGATGTGGAGTGTTACGTGGCAGACCGTATCGCCCTGCTTGCCAACCTGCGGGAGCGTTGCCTTTGGGGTGGCGACACACGGAAGTTCCACACGCAGTTCGGGGTCGGTATCAAGTTCATCATCAACTGACACGGGCATGGAAAGGACGGAAATAGATGCTGTCAGAAGGATGCCGCTTGCGGATTTTCTCGCACGGCTGGGGCATGAGCCTGTCAGAAGGAGCGGTAACGAGCTGTGGTATCTTGCCCCGTACAGGGGCGAGCGCACATCCTCTTTCCGTGTGAACGTGGCGAAACAGCTCTGGTACGACTTCGGTTTGGGCAAGGGCGGCGACATCTTCACGCTTGCCGGGGAGTTTCTGCAAAGCGATGACTTCATGAAGCAAGCGAAGTTCATAGCGGAAGCCGCCAATATGACGGTTGCCGGATGGGAAAAGCCCGTCTATCTCTCGAAGCCGACCGAATCCGTTTTTGAGGATGTGGAGGTCGCTCCGCTGCTCCGCTCACTGCTGACGGAGTATTTAGAGGAACGGGGCATCCCTTACGCCATCGCATCCCGTCACTGCTGCCGCTTGAACTACGGTGTGCGTGGGAAACGGTATTTTGCCGTTGGCTTTCCGAACATGGCAGGTGGCTATGAAGTCAGAAGCCGATATTTCAAGGGTTGCATACCTCCGAAGTCTGTATCACTGGTAAAGGCGAATGACATCCCGGCTGACGAGTGCCTCGTGTTCGAGGGCTTCATGGACTTTCTCTCTGCCGTGACGCTTGGTGTAACCGGTAACGCTGACTGTCTTGTGCTGAACTCAGTCGCCAACGTGGAGAAGGCGGCGGGATTGCTGGACGGATACGGGCGCATCGGCTGCTTCCTCGACCGTGACGAAGCCGGACGGCGGACGCTTGCCGCACTTACCATGCGATACGGGGAACGTGTCACCGACCGTTCCTCCCTCTATGACGGTTGCAAGGACTTGAACGAGTACCTGCAACTGACAACGAAAAAACAGAAAAACAACCATCTAAAAATCGAAGAACAATGAACATACTGAACAACAGAAACAAGAGAACATCAATATTCAAGGCAGTGGCGTTATGCCTGATAGCCGCCATGTCATTCACCCTCGTGTCATGTGACGATGACATGGACATCCAGCAGTCCTATCCCTTCACGGTGGAGGTCATGCCCGTGCCGAACAAGGTAGTAAAGGGGCAGACAGTGGAAATCCGCTGTGAACTGAAAAAGGAGGGCGACTTTTCGGGTACGCTCTATACCATCCGCTATTTCCAGTTCGAGGGGGAAGGCTCGCTCAAAATGGATAACGGCATCACCTTCCTGCCTAACGACCGCTACCTGCTGGAGAACGAAAAATTCCGCCTGTACTACACGGCGGCGGGTGATGAGGCGCATAATTTCATCGTGGTGGTGGAGGATAACTTTAGCAACTCCTACGAACTGGAATTTGACTTCAACAACAGGAATGTAAAGGACGACGATCTTACCATCGTTCCCATCGGCAACTTCAGCCCCTTGTTGAAATGATGCGTGTATTCATGACAATGCTCTGTTCACTTCTGACGGTCTGTTCTGTGTCCGCGCAGATCAGCCGCCAAGAGGGAACGGACGGGCAGGCGGCAATCTACCGACTGCCGCTTATGGAACGTGCTTTTTTATGCTGCCGCTACTTTGAAGGCTGGCACTCAGAAAAACACTACCCATACGTCGGTTGGGGTCACAAACTTTTGCCAAACGAGAAGTATTCGGCACGAACCATGACAAAACGGGATGCGGATGAACTTTTGCGGAAAGACCTGCGCAAATTTGTCGCCATGTTCCGTAAATTCGGGGTTGATTCGATTTTGCTTGGCACGTTAGCTTACAATGTGGGACCGGCGAAGCTGTTAGGCAGCAAAACAATCCCCAAAAGCACCTTAATCAAGAAGCTGGAAGCTGGTGACAGGAACATCTACCGTGAGTATATAGCCTTCTGCAACTACAAAGGAAAACGCCACGCCATGCTGCTCAAACGGAGAAAGGCGGAGTTTGCGCTGTTGTATATCCCATAAAAGGACTGACAAAACTGGCAAAAGACGTGCCATATTTAACTTGGCACGTCTTTTGCTCTATCACTTGATAGATTATCGTAGGATTTTCTCGTTAATTGACATCGTTGAGCCATTTTTGCCTATCGGTTTCCAAATAACACTTCAAGTTGTAAGTGTTGTGAGAGCAATACAAAACATAGTTATTAACCATAAAAAGTATAGCGAAATTATGAAGAAAGTATTTAGGAAAATTCAGAAAGGAACAACAAAAATGATTGAACGTATCAAATCGTTGGGGGAAATGGAGACGAAGCAGAAATGTGTAGTTCAACGGTTCGAGATTATCATTCCCCTCCACCAAAAAATAACGACCCAATATATAGCCTCCGCAAGTTTTACTTGCGGATTTTTTAGTTATCGCAGATTGGACAAAGGTTTCTTTGCTACTTTCTTTGTCCGCCATCATGCTCACTGAAAGAAAGTAGGGCGGCTCTCGCCGCCCCGCCACTCAAAAGCGTGTGTAAAGTCCCGTCACCATCGTGAACATTTCCTCCAGCATATCAAAATAGATACCCTCGTGTACGGCAATGTCCTTTGTCTTGCACTCAAAGGTCTTTTTGCTGAACGTCCTGCGGTAGAAGCGCATATTGTAGAGGTCTGCCCCTTCGTCATAGATGATGTCAAGGCGGTTGGCACTTGTTTTGTTCCTTGCAAGGCTCATCCGTAAGCCGTTGCCCATATCTATGAAATCACGGCTACCTGTCATGGCGGTGAAGCGTTTTCCGCCTATCTGCTGTAATATCGTCTTGGCTATCATATCTTTTGTTTTTAGGGTTTTAAGTATTGGCGGTGCGGACACCGCCATCCCGTTCAAAATTCTCGCATTTCGGAAATGGGGGTCTGCCGTTGTAGCCACTCTTTCACACATTCCATATTGTACTCGCTCGTGATGACTGCCGTATGGCTGTCGGTGGCGGTGAAACGTGTGCTTTCGTAATCATCTATCCACCCCTTGAGGGTGTCCGTTCCCCACGCTCCGGTATCGTCAAAGATACCGTCCAATGCCGTGATAGGTTCGCTGAACTTGACTATCAGCGTTTGATAGGTCGTGTTCATAGTCTGTCCTCCTTTCCCTTCTTTGCGTTCAGCCACTTGTCCCGTGCGGCTCGGCACTCGTCCAACGTGGGTTTGACACAAGAGAACAATTCTCTGTCTATGGGGTGGCGGTAGTCGTACTGCACAAGTGTCCGCCTGCGTCTTCCGATACCCGATTGGAAACGCTCGTATTTCTCCGTACCTGCTTCCGCGCAGGTGCTTACTCCGTTGATGGTCATTCGTGTTGTCATAATGTTGCTTTTTAGATGGTTAAAAATGTACTGACAGAACTCTGTTCTTCATCACCATTTCGGGGTTGCTTGTGTAGCGTTGGTGCAGGTAGAAATGGTGTGAGCCGAAGCCGTAAAGGAAAAACTTGTCAAGTTCGTGCTTCTCGGCAAACTCCTTTACGCTCTTTCTCAATTCCCCCTCACTCGTTGTGAGAGTGAGGAGGTTCACAAATTCAAGGAACATCGTGGGGATTGCATCATCCCACACACAAATCATACTTTCAATTCTTACTTCCATATCAATGTTGTTTTAGGGGTTATGCTATGCCGCTTTCATCCGCTCACGGATAAGGTTGGCGTTCTTGTTCACAAGGTCTATGATGCGCTCGTGATATTCGGTGTCCTGGTTGTGCTTGCCGTGGCACTGCACCACTTCGAGGGTTCGCAAGTCCACCTCTACGGTTTCAATAATCTCATCGCCAATCCTTGCCGATAGTATGAGGGTGTCGGCTTTCTTGTAGTATCCACTGCCAAACACGCAGATGCCCTGCGTCTTGCCCTCGTTGTAATACTCGTCTATGCTTTCAAGCACCTTGACGATTATTTCCTCGTCCGTGATTACCAAGCCGAAGAATTTGGATTTGTTGGCGATGAAATCCTCCGCATCTTTCTTTCGTTGGAGTTGTCGCTGTTGCTCACGCTCACGCCTTTCAATCTCCCAACGGCGTTGCTCTGCGGCTCTTTCCTTCTCGTGTATGGCTTCAATTTTTCGGGTTGCGTTGTCGTGTGCCGCCATGAAATCTTCGGGACAGATGTTCTTCGGGTTACGGAGGTCTTGACCGAGTTTTTTGAGCATACGCAGATAGTCGCACCACATTGAGAGGTTGTCTATCTGATACTTGTGACGCTTGGCAATCAGATATGATGCCCAACATTCATCGGCAGTACGGGTATTGAAAAGAAAGTGTTTCATGACCTCAATCTCACCGCCTTTCATAAGGGTTTCAATTCTTGGGTCTGAAAGCAAGGCTTTGAAAAGACGCACGGGGGAGATGCCGTGGAAATCGCCCTTGAAGCCGTTACGTCTGAGTTGGGGCAATATCCTCATCTTTGGATATGCACAGCTTCTTGCCACCACATCATCGTATAGGCTGTTGTGCGGTCTTACCTCCATATCGCTGCCTAATGCCCACACATCGCAATAGCAGAAAAGGAAGCCACGGAGCAACGCCATGTCCGTAACCTTGCCGTCGGGTGAAATCCAACGCTGCACGACCTCGTGGCAGTAGAAACGCATCGGTTCGCCTTTCCTGCTCTCGCATCTGACCTGCGCCACGCGGATTACCTGATACCCTTTGCAGGTGGTTATCACGCTGAAATTCTGCGTTTCCTTGTAGATGCGTCTGCGTGTGTCCTGCACTTTGAGTTCGGCATGGCATTTGGGGCAGGTGCAGCCTTCAAGGGTGTCGCATAGTCCGCTGTCGCTGTGCCACTCGTGACCGCAGTCGGAACAGGTGATGTTCCCTTTCTTGGTGCGGTAGCCGATATGCTCAACGCAGTGGCGGTATGCCCAATCTATTTGTGTCGCTGATATGGGGCGAAGGTTGGCGGAAAGTCTTGCCACCTCTTTCTGTATCTTGGTCTTCGGTTTCATAAGCCTAAATCAAATAATGAGGGTTGGGGTTGGTTTTCTTTTCTCGCTGACGGTCTGTGGCGGTTCTGCAACTTGCGGAGTTCCTCCTCTTGGTATTTGCGGACAGCGTTCTGACGTGCCTCCGCCTTTTCCTCTGCCGTGAGTTTCACAACGTGGTTCACAACCACTTGGCAGTCCATCGGTTTGCCCACCTCTATCTCGTTTTCCTCATAGTAGTGGATGGCTTGCCCGAATATCTCTCCGTCCGTGAAACCGTTGCAACCGCTTTTCTGCACATAGTTCAGAATGTGGGTCACGCACTCGTCCATGTTCTTGGCAGGGTTGCGGTACTTCTTTGCAAATAGCGCATCTTCCTCCGCACGCTGTTCCAAGTACATATATATCGTTCTCTTGAAATGGTCTGTTCCTTTCATATCGCTGTCATTTTTAGATTATCTGTTTCAGTATCTCTCTCCAATAGGTCGGCTCTACCTCGCTGAGAAGGAAGTCCATGAAATCCCTCCGTGCGTCCTTGTTCAGTTCGTGGTACAATCTTCGGAAAGTTTCAAAATTGCCGTTGATGTACGTTTCCACCATATACACGAAGATGTTGTCCACCTCGTAATATCTGCACTGCTGCGCTGCCGTCTTGCTGTTTCTTTTTGCCATGTCGGTAAGGGTTAAAGGGTGAATAACCAAAGGATGAAGCCAAAGAAGGCAATGGTGGAAAGGATAGCCACGATTACACCTATCGCCACTCGGAACACTCCGTTTACAATCTCTCTGATGATGCCCCAAAGGATGCCGAACACCCCGAAGGCGGTGCGCATCATCAAGCCGCATATCGCCAACCCGATGTGTTGCGCCATTTGTCTGAAATTTGCCGTTGCCGTCATATCTTCGCTGTTTTTGATTTTTTTGTTTTTAATGCGGATTCAAGAGCTGAGGGAGTTGAGTTTCAAACTATCTTATCTGCCTCTCGTTTATCCGACATTTTTTTAATGCGTCTTTCTGTCGCATCGGTCGTTTTCGTTTCGGGTGCTTGAAAAGGTAGGGATTAGGGAATGCAAGGTTTTTCGGTCAAAATACTACCCGCAGGGCTGGAGATTTTTACCGAAAACAGGAGGCTTGACCTTGCTTTCCCGTCCAATCCCGGAATTACCTTTGCGCCCAGAACGAAAATGACTGACTGATGCGGCTTACTGAAAGGCGCAAAATGGAGGTAAACGAAAACAGAGGCAGATTGTGTAGAAAAAAACTTCAGGGGAAAATCCGTAAAAAAAAGAATCACCAAAAGGAAAAAGACATCACCGGAAGCGTGAAAAGGGCAAACCACAACAAAGGAAGTATGATTGTTTCCGATCCGACGGAACTTGTTCAGCCGGGTGGCAACAATCATTCTTCCCGGTTTGTCCGGCTGTGTGTGGGCGCCTGTTTCATTCATGGGGCAGGCTGACACACTCTGCATTCACTTTCCGCTTCCGGCAAAAGAGACAGCGAAAAAAGAAAAATCATTTGAAAACCCGTAAAAGCACCTCTTGGCATAGGCGCAAAAGAAAGGGGCATTGCTTCATCTGTCTAAACATCGTTTAGGCGTGAGGCAATGCCCTTTTCTCCAGCTATGCGGTAGTCGGCACACGTTTGTTCCAAACTCGTTTTGGGCAATGGTGTGCCGACGGACAATACCGCTTTTACGGAAAATTCTTATGAATGAGGGGATAAAAAACGGGAGTTTATATCAAAATCTCGAATTAAATAGCTACTTTTGCATACGAAGAGTTCTTTGAAGGTTACGCAACGCGCAGAAGGATAATGCAGTAGATAACTAACTAAATCGTAACCTATTACTATCAAGAGCAATTAACCTACGCTCATTTCCAATAAATTACACTCTTTTCGTAACTTCACGGTGCAAAAATACGAAAAACTATTTGATAATCATATTTAATTTGTATCTTTGCCATGTCTATCGTCGGATTCTCTTGTTTATTTTTGCACCACTAAGAACACCATTAATAACAATTTAACATAACACAATCAAATTAATCACAATATGAAACAACTGTTTTTAACATTCGCAGTGGCTCTGCTTCTGCTGCCCGCCACGCTGTGGGCCGACACCGCCAAGAAGAAGATAAAGTCGGTGGAGATAACGATAGACGCTCCTACTCCAGGAATGGACTTAGAGAACGCCGAAAAACTCGCCCTAAAAGCAGTGAACACCGCCTACGGCGACCTGTTCAAGAGCGGAGTCATCACAATGCGCGACATCTCATGGGATGGCGAGTTCGGCGAGAACAAAGATGGATACCCCACACTGAAGGCCGGATACCCCTACATAGCCACGATTGAGATAGTGATAGACCCGGACGGAGATTATCAGACCGAATGGGTAAAGATAGACGGCTCCGACATGCTGTCGACCGAAAACTTCAAGGCCACGGTGAACGGGATTCCGGCACGCGTGCTCAGAAGTGCCCCTTACTTCCCCACTATGCAGGTGAAATTCACCATACCTGGTGGCAAGGGCGGACCACTGGAGAAAGATGACCATTCTTCCGACTACGACGTGCTGAAGAATGAATACCGCTCCACACTGCCATACATATCGCGCAAAGAAGCCGACGAAGTCTATCCACACTACCACCCGCTGGATGTGCTCGTAATCAACAAGATCGATATGCTCTACGAATTCATGCATGAGAAATACATCTCGTCGAGCGGACATGCATACAAAAATCACAACACCCTGCTGATGACCAAGATGATAATCGACGTAAGCAACGGGTCGGAAAACTACAACATCTCAGAATTCGCAGAAACACTCGGTGGCCCATACTTCACCACATTCAATCTGAAAGAAGTGTGGCTGAGCCCCAAGGTGGATGCCGTGAAATACGTCAAAGACCTCAACAAAGCCACCGTCGAGCGGCTGTCAAGATGGGGACGCCATTACATGGAACAGAGCACCAAGCTCTACACCGCCAAGGGCACATTGTTCATCCCCGAAAACGCAGGCAAGGCTGTGCTCGACTATCTGGATCTCGATGCCACCGAGCCAACATACACCATACGCACATACCGCGGCGACGTGTTTGAGGCACAGAAAGCCGGCGTGGCAGCCACCAAGCTTCTCACCTGCACCAAGCATGTGTTCACAGCCAAGATAGAGGCTGCCGACCGCGTGTGCCAGTACAACACATGCAAGCAACCGTTCAAATGGTACTACTCATGTAGGGTTTGCGGCAAGTGCGAACGCAACAAAGCGCACACCTTCAGCGCCAGACCGGGAGCCGAAGTACTGGAATGGCACGACATGAACGAGGACATTGCCAACGACCAGGCATACATCGGCGTGAACGCAGCCGGAGAACACATATACTGGAAGAGCTGCATCCATTGCGGCATCTCACACAGCTATCACATGAGACACCTCACACCCAGAGACCAGAAAATGATGGGTATGGAAGGCTCCTTCGAAGATTTCAAAGTCTCAATGCTCGAAAACCTGAAGAGCATCGAAGACATGTGCCTGCTGGAGACAGAACTGCCGAGCGACCAGATGTTCATACTGCCACGCAAGTCGGAGGCCAAGATGAGCGAGTGGGCACAGGACGGCGTGAACCGCGCCCTGTGCGACAACCTCGTCGACGACACCGTGCTCGGCAACGACTACACCAAGCCCGTCACCCGCGAACAGCTGCGCTCCATAATGACACTGCTCGTGAAGGAGATGTCCGGAAAGGACGCATCAGCCAGAGCCATCGGACTCGACGCTGCCACACTGCCACAAAGCGGCAGCGTGACACGGCAGGAACTGGCGGCATACATACACCGCGCACTGCTCTACCTGGAACAGAACACCGAACTGGCTTACAGCGAATACGAGTCGAGACTGCCAAAATACACCGACCACGCACAGATAAAAGAATGGGCAAAAGAGCCTATGGCATTCTGCAACGCCCTGGAAGTGATTGACCCCAAGACAGCAACGACACTCGCACCCAACGAAGTCTGCACCATCGAGCTTGCACTCACCACCGCAGAACGCGCCACCATGGCACACCGCACAGGCTGGTATCAAGCTGTGTCTACCGGCGAATTGGAAGACTTCTACTCACCCATAGGCGAACGCAACCACTACACCTTCGTATCGACATTCGGCAACTGCGACCGCATCTGGGCGTCGCGCGTAAAGAACGGCATGTACAACAGTCTGCCAACAATAGAGCCTTTCACCGGTTCACGCTGCTTTGTTGATGCAAAAGCCCTGCACCCAATACGCGCGAAGATGGGCAAAGGATATATGATGAAATAAAAACTCTCAAAAAAGCATAAGAAGGAAACCTAAACGGTTTTACATTAAAAATCATTAACGTTTGCATCGGACATGAGCAGCATTGCCACATCGCTCATGATCCGATGCAAACGTTAAGCAATTATGGTTTGAAAAGTTTGTGTTGCGAAAAATGCTGCCATATCTGTCAGCGTTCTCGTATTGCGCTAATAATCAGTAGTATAAAGGCTGACAGATGATGCGTTTAAAAGCTGTATCTATCAGGTTATCTGTCAGTCCATCTACCAGCCCGAACCGACTGGTTTGTCGCCAGCACCTCAACCGCCCGCCTGCGAGTTTGAAAAAAATGTGCCGAACTCTTGACAACGCTTGCGCAGAATTGTACCTTTGCGGCAATTTTAGAAAACATACATGAACATTTAAAAAACTTAGTATTATGGAAAACACAAACATCATCAACGCTACCATCAAGAGCAGCAACATTCCGCACAACTGGATCTACTGTTTCAACACCGACTGCAAACGACGCGAGGAGTGCCTGCGCTATCGTGCCACCGTGGCTCTCGGCGAGTCGCGCATATGGGGCAACGCCGTCTATCCACACGCTTTGCGCCCGGACGGAGGATGCGCCCAGTTCAAACGGCTGCGCATCGTGCGTATGGCATGGGGCTTCAGCCGCCTGTTCAAGGACGTGAAGCTGTGCGACGCACCTACTTTGCGTTCGCTCATGAGGGAGTATCTCGGTGGGTGCAGCACGTACTACCGCTATCACCACGGCGAACATAAACTCTTGCCTGAACAGCAGGAGTGGATAAAACAACTTTTTTCACAGTATGGTTATGAGGACATAGAGTTCGATTGCTCAGAAGAAACCCTCGACTTCCAGTAATTTTTTTACACAAACGCAGATATTCCTGCATGACTAAAATGCCATTCCGGTAGCGCCGGAGAATCATTCCGGTAGCACCGGAGAATCATTCCGGTAGCGCCGGAGTAACGCTCCATCACTGCCGGAATATTACTAACTATATCAACACACACAATACACACATGAAAGACACAACAAACAAAGACACAATGAACGCCGTCGACCGCATGATCGGCTTCCTCACCATGCGCTACGCTTTCCGCTACAACACCGTAATGAACTGCACAGAGTTTCGCCACACGGGCAGTACCTCCGACGGCTTCGAGCCGCTCGACCCACGCACGCGCCGCCGCATCATACTTGAGGTGCAGCGCGAGGGGATAGAGGTGAGCCAGAACGACGTGAACAACTACATTGAGTCGGACTATGTGCGTGCGTTCGACCCCGTAGGCGACTACCTTGCCTCGTGCGAAGGCGCATGGGACGGGCACGACCACATAGGCGACCTCGCACGCACCGTGCCCACTGACGCTCCGCTGTGGCGCGAGTGGTTCACCACATGGCTGCTCGCCATGGTCGCCCAGTGGCAGAACACGCCAGGCAGACTCTACGGCAACAGCGTCGCGCCGCTGCTCATCTCGCCGCAGGGCTACAATAAGAGCACGTTCTGCCGCCAACTGCTGCCCGACGCACTAAGGTGGGGCTACACCGACAGTCTTGCCATCTCCGACCGCCGACAGGTGATGCTCGCCATGTCGCAGCAGCTGCTCATCAACCTCGACGAGTTCAACCAGATTTCGCCGCGCGTGCAGCAGGGCTTTCTGAAGAACATCATACAGCTGCCCTCGATAAAGGCGAAACGGCCTTATGGCACACGCATCGAGGAACTGCCGCGCAAGGCGTCGTTCATCGCCACGAGCAACATGACCGACATCCTCGCCGACCCGTCGGGCAACCGTCGCTTCATCGGCATCGAGCTGACGGCACCCATCGACACCACCCATGTGCCCGACCATCGCCAGCTCTTTGCGCAGGCATTGCAGCTCGTGCGCAACGGAAACCGCTGCTGGTTCGACAAGGCGGAGACCGAGCAGATAATGCTCTGGAACCGCCGCTACGAGGTGCAGGAACCTGCCGACCAGTATTTCGACCTCTGCTTCGCGATAGCGCAGGATCCGCTCGACGAGAATGCCGAGTGGATGTCGGCGGCGGAAATCTTCGATGTCATAAAGCGTAAGGTTGGTGCCTCGCTGAAGGTGAACAGTCTGATTTCGTTCGGGCGAAAGCTGGCCAACCTGCAGGGTATGCGCCGACGCAAGTGTGAAACCGGCGCGCGCTACCTCGTCGTGCGTCGAGATGCGTAGGCTGCCATGCTTTATGACAGGCAGATGAACTGGTAGATAGGCTGATAGATACTGCTGTTCGGGGCTGTATCTGTCAGCCTTTATGTCGCTGATAATTAGCGGTGTACAGGCAATGCTGACAGATATGACACTTTTTATAATAAAAACCCTCGGTCATTAGGAATTCTCCGTGTCGTACGGAAAAGAGAATTTCTAATAACCGCTTTGAGTTAAAAGAATCTGTTTTTACCCGATTGCGTTTAACCTTGTTCAAGTATTTTCTTATCCGTCAGAAAATCCAACAGTCCGACAGTCAACACACCAAGTTCGTCCTCCTTGCGATGAATGTCATCACCAACAATGACAATCTTACGAAAGTGGTCATTGATTGACAATAATGGGCGACGTTCTTGCTGTTCCTTTTCTGGCGTAGGCATGTGGAAAGCCGACTGGATATACACTCTGTATGGAGGGCGGTTCACCACAAAGTCTACCTCCAACTGTTTTCTGACAAACTTACCGTTCTCATCCTTGCCACCAAGTTCAACCAATCCTACGTCCACATTATATCCTCGACTGCGAAGCTCATTATAGATAATGTTTTCCATAATGTGCGTTTCCTCTTGTTGGCGATAGTTTAGAATGGCTGCACGAATACCGATGTCTGCGAAGTAGTATTTCGTCTCGGTACCAATATATTTTCTGCCTTTCACATCATAGCGCAAAGCTTCTTCTATCAAGAAAGAGTCTTTCAGATAGTCAATGTATTGTTTTATAGTATCTCTTTTTATGGTTATCCCTTGTGCAGATTGAAAGGTATTGGCTATTCTCGTCGGATTGGTTGACGAACCAATGCCCGAGGCTATTACACGCACCAATTCCTTCATTCCTTCTGGATTACGCAGATGGTTGCGCTCAATTACGTCACGCAGATAGGTTGTTTCATACAGACCACGCAAATAGTCTGTTTTCTTTTCTTCCGTTTCAAGCAAAGCCACCTGTGGCAGTCCTCCAAAAGTATAGTAATCCAACCAAGCTTTGCGTATATCGCCACCAATACCACTAAAGTATTCGTCAAAGGTGAGAGGCCAGATGCGTATCTCGTCACCTCTGCCTCGGAACTCAGTCACAACATCACTTGACAGGAAACGAGAGTTTGAGCCCGATACATACACATCTACATTCCGCATGTGTGTCAAGCTAAGAATAACCTCCACAAATTCTTCTACCAACTGTACCTCGTCCAAGACTATATAATAAGGATTGCCATCATCCACAACCTTTGAATCTATATAGTCGAGCAAGGCATCAGGCTTTCTCAACCGCCTGTTTCGGAAATCATCAAGTTGTATCTCAATGATGTGACTATCAGTCACCCCATGTTCCAAAAGCCAGGTATGCCAGATGTCAAACAGCAGGAAAGACTTTCCACATCGTCTGACACCTGTTATAATCTTCACAAGACCGTTTCCACGTCCTGCGATAAGTTCATCCAAGTATTTCTTACGTTCAAATATCATATTAGGGTACTTTTTTTGATATTGGTATCATATTTTACACCGCAAAGATAATGTTTTTATCCCCAAAGCCAACACAATCAATGAAAAAACTGCGTTTATCAAGTAAAAAAACAGCAAAATATTGCATCGTAAACTACACAAAAATGCTTTTTAGAACAAAGGCTATGACATGTAATCACACCCTACGTTCAAGGGAGTCGTTTCAACCGTACAATTCCATACGGTTACTTTTCTACCGTTTAGAGCGTATAACATTGATAATCAACTAATAATAGATAAATTGTCTGTTTGTGTCTGAATGACCTTCATTTAACACCCATTTCCAACTCGGTATTATTTCAATTCTTAATCCATTACGCTCCATTTCACTCCATTTCACCTTCGTCCTCGTATGTAATAATTATAGCTTTTTTAAGAGTATATAGAGAGTTTAGAGCTACGAGTGCTATTCGGTACGACAAAATAAAAGCAATAGATTTTATTCGGTGTTGGCGAATAATATTTAACCGTTACTTATGGGCTCTATATAATTTTATGAAGAAAGCCCTCGTTTTATTCGTCAATTTTATGTAAGTTTGTAATCTCAATTAAACTACAATCTGATTATAAAAGTAAAAGGAGGGACAATTATGGAAACTTCGTATATAGAATTGATAGTGCGTCTTTCGCTCGCATTCGTGCTTGGCGGAATGATTGGTCTTGAGCGCGAGTATAGAGCAAAGGAAGCCGGATTTCGCACACACTTCCTTGTGGCTCTGGGCAGTGCGCTGTTCTGCGTCGTGTCGCAGTTCGGCTTCGGTATCGACCTGAAGGACTCATCGCGCGTGGCAGCGCAAGTGGTGTCGGGCATCGGCTTCTTAGGTGCCGGAACAATCATCTTTCAGAAAAACGTCGTGCGCGGACTCACTACGGCTGCCGGACTATGGGTGACGGCTGCCATCGGACTGGCGTGCGGAACAGGTATGTTTATGGCTGCCACTATAGTAACGGCGATGATGCTGCTCGGACTGGAGGTGATAAACGCTATGATACCGCAGCTCGGCACCACAACCATCGAGATCTCCTTCTCCGCCTCCTCGATAGAGCAGGTTAGAGTATTGATTGCGACTATGCGACATGACGGCATTGAGGTGCAGACATATCAGATAAAAGAGCGACGCACATCGCAAGGCGAGTTTGTCGAGGCTAATATACAGTTGAAGGTGAAGCGTGGCACGACGGACAATTTGAGGGTGATCGGTTACATGGACGGGTTTGCTGACGTCACTATCTCGGCTGTAGAGGGATAGGCGTAACGATTTGCTTGCTGAAACAACAAATAAACAGAAAAGGCTGAGTTCCACATCGTTATTGGGAACTCAGCCTTTTTTCTGTACTTATAGTAGGAGGGTATGGCATCCTTGCCATACCCACGCAGCCTCTTGTCAATCACCTTGTGGGTGTGTGGCTATGGCAGGGATGCCATAGCCTCCTATGCTCTTTACTCAAGACCCTTGCCGTGGCAGTTCTTGAACTTCTTGCCGCTACCGCAAGGACACGGGTCGTTGCGTCCCGGGAGCTTGTCCTTAACCAGCGGAGTGTGGTTCTCTTCGATGTTCTCGCGAGTGTCGTGGTTAGCGGCAGCCTGCTGTGCAGGGTCGTTGATTTCGGCCTTCTGCTCAGTGTACTGCTGACGCTGTGTACGTTCCTCGGGAGCTGCCTCGCGCACCTCCTGCTGCTGTTGCATTTCAGGAATCTGTCCGCGTGTGAGGATAGAAGCGATGCGGTTGTTCATGTCGTTCACCATCGAGTCGAAGAGCTTAGCACTCTCGAGCTTGAAGATGAGCAACGGGTCCTTCTGCTCGTAAGAAGCGTTCTGCACGCTGTGGCGCAACTCGTCGAGCTGGCGGAGGTTCTCCTTCCAGCAGTCGTCGATGATGTGGAGCATGATGACGCGCTCGAACTGCTTGACAACGTCGCGACCCTCGGTGCGGTAAGCCTCCTTAAGGTTGCACGGAATGTTGTAGACGCGCTTGCCGTCGGTGATAGGCACCATGATGCGCTCGTAGATAGCGCCCTGGTTCTCCTCAACCTCCTTGATGATAGGCCAAGCAACGCTCTCGATGCGGTCGGTCTTGCGTTTGAATGTAGCCATTGCGCTCTGGAAAGCACGCTCCTCAAGCTCGTCGTGGCGCACGTTCTCGAAGTCCTCCTCGCTGAACGGACACTCCATAGCCAGAATCTTGAGGAATTCCTCGCGGCATCCGGCGTAGTCGTTTGTCTCGATGATGTTCACCACGCGGTCCCAGATGACGTTGGTGATGTCCATGCCGATACGCTCACCCATGAGTGCGTGGCGGCGCTTCTCGTAGATTACGGTGCGCTGCTTGTTCATCACGTCATCATACTCGAGCAGGTGCTTACGGATACCGAAGTTGTTCTCCTCAACCTTCTTCTGTGCGCGCTCGATGCTCTTAGAGATCATCGGGTTCTCGATACGGTCGCCCTCCTTGAAGCCGAGACGATCCATGAGACTTGCAATGCGCTCTGAAGCGAACAGACGCATGAGCTTGTCCTCGAGCGATACGTAGAACACTGAGCTACCCGGGTCGCCCTGACGGCCTGCACGACCACGCAGCTGGCGGTCGACACGACGGCTCTCGTGGCGTTCTGTACCGATGATGGCAAGACCGCCTGCCTCCTTAACCTCCTTAGTGAGCTTGATGTCGGTACCACGACCAGCCATGTTGGTAGCGATGGTTACGGCACCGAGCATACGCTCCTCGAAGTGCTTGCTGCCGTCCTCTTCGGTGATTTCCACCATGCCCTTTGTGCTGCGACCAGCCTCTGCCACGATGTCTGCCTCCTTCTTGTGGAGCTTGGCGTTGAGCACCTGGTGAGGAATCTTGCGCATGTTGAGCATCTTCGAGATAAGCTCAGAGAACTCTACCGATGTAGTACCTACGAGCACAGGGCGACCGCTGTTGCGCATCTCCACGATTTCGTCGATAACGGCTGCATACTTCTCGCGGTTAGTCTTGTACACACGGTCGTCGAGGTCCTTGCGGAGCACCGGACGGTTTGTAGGAATCTCAACAACGTCGAGCTTGTAGATATCCCAGAACTCGCCTGCCTCAGTAGAAGCAGTACCGGTCATACCAGCGAGCTTGTGGTACATACGGAAGTAGTTCTGCAGTGTGATGGTAGCGAATGTCTGTGTTGCAGCCTCCACCTTTACGTGCTCCTTAGCCTCTACAGCCTGGTGGAGTCCGTCGCTCCAGCGGCGACCTTCCATGATACGGCCGGTCTGCTCGTCGACAATCTTCACCTCGCCGTCCATAACAACGTACTCGTCGTTCTTGTTGAACATGGTGTAAGCCTTCAGCAACTGCTGCAGGGTGTGTACACGCTCCGACTGTACGGCATAGTGGTTGAGCATGGCGTCCTTCTTGTCGAGACGCTCCTGCTCGCTGAGGTCCTTCTCGTTCTCGAGAGCCGAGAGCTCTGAAGTGATATCTGGTAACACGAAGAGCTCGTTGTCGTTCACCTGACCTGCAAGCCATGCAGTACCCTTGTCGGTGAGGTCGCAGCTGTTCAACTTCTCGTCTACAACGAAGTAGAGCGGCTCAACAGCCTCCGGCATACGGCGGTTGTTGTTCTCCATATAGTACTCCTCGGTCTTGAGCATACCAGCCTTGATACCTTCCTCTGAGAGGTACTTGATAAGCGGCTTGTTCTTTGGAAGAGCCTTGTGCGAACGGTATAATGCGAGGAATCCTTCCTCAATCTTCTTCTGATCCTTGTTAGCAGCACCCTCGCTGATGAGCTGCTTTGCCTCAGCAAGATACTGTGTTGCGAGCTTGCGCTGAACGTCTACGAGACGCTCTACAAGCGGCTGATACTCCTCGAACATTTGGTCGTCGCCCTTTGCAATAGGTCCAGAGATGATAAGCGGAGTACGTGCGTCGTCGATAAGCACTGAGTCGACCTCATCGACAATGGCATAGTTATGCTTGCGCTGCACGAGGTCGGCAGGCGAGATAGCCATGTTGTCGCGAAGGTAGTCGAAACCGAACTCGTTGTTCGTACCGAATGTGATGTCTGCCATGTAAGCCTTGCGGCGCTCCGGCGAGTTAGGACGGTGCTTGTCAATACAGTCGACAGAGAGTCCGTTGAACATATAGAGAGGTCCCATCCATTCAGAGTCGCGCTTTGCGAGGTAGTCGTTGACGGTTACGACATGAACGCCGTTGCCGGTGAGCGCGTTGAGGAATACAGGAAGTGTAGACACGAGAGTCTTACCCTCACCGGTAGCCATCTCCGCAATCTTGCCCTGATGCAGTACGGTACCGCCGAAGAGCTGTACGTCGTAGTGAATCATTTCCCACTTCAGGTCGTTGCCGCCTGCTGTCCAGTGGTTGTGATAGATAGCCTTGTCACCGTCAATGGTGATGAAGTCGTTCTTCGGGTTGGCAGCCAGCTCGCGGTCGAAGTCGGTGGCTGTAACCACTGTCTCCTCGTTCTCTGCGAAGCGGCGTGCTGTGTCCTTAACGATGCTGAAAGCTACCGGCATCACCTCATTGAGTGCCTTCTCGTAGATTTCGAGCACTTCCTTCTCCAACTTGTCGATAGCGTTGAAGATGCTCTCGCGCTCGTCGATAGGAGTGTCTTCGATCTTTGCTTTGAGCTCGGCAATCTTTGCTTTCTCCTCGTTAGCAGAGTCCTGAACGTACTTTTGAAGCTGCTTTGTGCGTGCGCGCAATTCGTCGTTGCTCAGCGCCTTAATCTCTGGATATGCCTCCTTCACCTTCTCTACGAGTGGCTGGATAAGCTTCATGTCCTTTGATGACTTGTTGCCAAACAATGACTGTAGAAATTTGTTGAAATTCATTGTATATTATTTTTATTTTTTCCTTAAATACTTATTCGGGTGTAAAATTACTAAAAAAAATCCATATATCACCATTAATATAGGTGTAAGTTGGTTTTTATTGCAATGGCGCAACCGAACAGGCATTAGGCGCACGTATACGAATAGCCTTAGCTACGGTAGGAGCAATGCGATCTACCGTAGCCGGTGTCTTGATGTGCTCTGCCTTTATTCCGCTTCCGTACAGGATGATGGGGAAGGGTACAAAGGCGGCACGCGAAAAATAATTCTCGTTTGTGTCTTCGTTTATGATTTTCCAGCCAGGAGCGGTCTCTATGAGGAGGTCGCCTGATACGGCTGAATTGTATGGACTTGATATAACGCTGCGTACGCCAGACATTTGCGCAAGCAGTTCTTTCGAGCGTGTTATTACGTCGGTGTAGCTCAGATGACGCAGCTCGAGGAGTTTATGGTCGATGTATATCTGGTTGCGGAAGCTCGCTTCTACGTACTTCGCCTGACCATAGATGGCACCGAGGTACATATTGAGCAAGTTGCACGAGCGGTTCATGTAGAACGTGCCAGAAGGTATGCGGAAACGCTCGTAGTCGGGTCGCTGGTCTTCGGTGTATCCTGTGCTTGTGAGCACAAAGAGTACGTTGTTGCGTCCTACCTTTTCTTCGATGCGCTTGATGAGCGATGCTAAGGTGCGGTCGAGCTTTAGATATACTATCTCCATCTCGGTCTGCCAATGGGTCACGTCGGTGCATTTTGCTGACAGTGTGACAGATAACATGTCGGTAATATTGTCGCGACCAAGCATTAAGTCGTTGACGCAAGCTATGGAGAGGTCGGCAACAGCGTCGTTGTCTCCATTCGTACGTTTCTGTGTGATACTATTGTAGGCACGCACAAATGCTTGTGCGCCTTTGGGGTAGTATGCGGATGTAGTCCATTGTCCGTTTTCCTCGTTCAGCCAGAAGGCTCCGTCGGCAGCATGTCCTGCAGAGATGACAGCTGCGTCTTTCTCCATAGCTGTAGAGTAGACAAGCGCAGCACCTCTGGTGAATATTTTCAGTTCGTCGCTGACGGTGGTGGTTGCTATTTTCTGTGGTGACACACCATAGGTTTGGTCGTCGGTGCAGAACACGGGTCGTAACGTGTTGCGGTCGAGCCACTTCGTACCAACGATGTTGTTATAGTGAGGTGTGGCACCAGTGGCTATTGTAGCCATTGCTGATGCGCGATCGATGGGCGAGAAAGGGTAGCTGGCAGCTTCGTAGACACAACCATGTTGCAATAGTTTGCGGAAGCCTTCCTCACCATAGAGTGGGGAGAAGTGCTCGATGTAGTCGGTGCGCAGCTGGTCGATAGTGATGTTCACCACAAGGCGCGGTGCCGACTGCAAAGTCTGCGCTTGCATCTCGGTGCCGGCAAGTGCCGCCAACATCATTATCGTCGATATGTATTTGCTCATATTTATGTGTCTAATGCTTTATGCTTCGGGCTGTTTGCTGCCCGTATTTTTAAATGTGTAAATATTCGATATGTTTCTTAATAGCAAAGATAATGCCACAATTGTTATGCCCTCTGCATACGACTGTAAGAAAGAGCCTGCGAGGAGCAACAGTATGAGTGCACTCCACGCCTTAGTCCACCAATGTATGCGGTTTTGGCGTGCTGCTTTCGTCACGCTGTAGAGCATGAAGATGTTAATTGGGTTTAGCAGCAGTATCTGCAAGTTGAGACTTACAGTGGGGTGTTGCGAGAATATCATGGCGAATAAGAGTAGGCCGCATGCACCAGTAGTAAGCATGATGCTTGTGTCGAACACCCATATTATGCGTTTGCGTCGATATTCCACGATGGCTATAATCAGCGTGAGTATTGAGAGAATACTAAAAGTAACTAACGGTGAGAATACATCCAGTATGCTCATGTTTGTCTGTTGGATGCTTTGTTGCTTCGTTGTAGGCTCAAAAAGCCAAAACGAACTACTTACCAGATTGCGCTTTGTGCCGTCCGCGGATATGATGTGTGCTCGCTCGAAGTCTGCGCACAGACGCTCCGGTAGAAATTGTTGTTGCTCGAATGTTGTATTATAGTCGGCTTTCACTCCAAGAAGCAGGTCGTTGCCGAAACGTGCCCAGCGATGCGTCTCGTTGTAGTTATGTATCAAGTTGCGGAATGTGGGGTATTGTGCAGGGGTGTTGTGATGTTGAGGTGTTGAGGTGTTGAGGTGTTGAGGTGTTGAGGTGTCATAAACAATGCGTCCGTTAAGGTTGTTTGCGATGATGTCTCGAGCACGTGTTGTACAATTGTCGTAGAAGAAGTTGTAGCGGTACACGCGGTTCTGTGGCTCCATGTTGCGGTCTACGGCTTGCGCTATCGCCATCTTCTCCTGTGCCGTCAGATTGAGCACCTGTTGTCTCACGCCACAGCCCGTGGGGCCATATTCCCACTCGAATATGTCGAAGGGTGCGATACCCATCTCGTAGTCGGTTAGTCCGAACACGAACCGCAGCACGAAGAAGGGCTGGTCGAACGAGAAAACGCCATAGTTGATGGCGATGTCTCTGCCGGTCTGCTTGTCCTGAAAGCGTATCGCCGTATGTCCGTACAAGCTATACACCTGTTGGCGCGGCCCGCAGGTGAGCAGGCTGATCTCTATCGAGTCGGCTTGTAGAGTCGGCTCGTTGTTCGGTGAAGAAGCTGTGGAGGGGGCGAAAAAGCACAGCAAAAACGCTAATGTTATGTGTTTAAATAATCTTTCAAATAGTTTCATGGTGCAAAAATAACTTTAATTTCTCACTTTTCTGCTATTATCTCGTTTTTTTTCGATAATTTTGCAAGCATTATCCTGGAAAGGATTGTAAAAACACCTCTATATACATATTATATATATAATAGAATTTCTAAAATCTAATTAGATAAATAAATGAGGAAAGCACTCACAACAGGCTTCTTTGCTGCGGTCTCTTTAGTTGCGGCAGCTCAAAGTGGCACTAATTCTCCCTATAGTCAATATGGTTTGGGTACGCTTGGCGAGCAGTCGGGCGGCTTTAATCGTGGCATGAACGGACTTGGTATAGGTCTTAGTGAGCACAACCAAGTGAACTGTCTTAACCCTGCTTCGTATGCCACCATTGACTCCTTGTCGTTCATCTTCGATGCAGGTGTGTCTGGACAAATTACGAACTATAGCGAGAGTGGTGTTAAGGTGAACGCTAAAAACGCCAACTTCGAGTATGTCATTGCCGGTTTTCGTGTTGCGAAACGTCTTGGCTTGAGCTTTGGTTTGCTGCCGTATAGCAACATTGGCTATTCGTATTCTAACAAGAAGCCGCTCAATAGCACCGATGGCAGTACTACTGTTGTGTATAGTAATAATGCATATTCTGGTTCGGGCGGCTTGCACCAGGTTTATTTGGGTGCGGGTTGGAGTCCGATAAAGGGATTGGCTATTGGTGTGAATGCTGCTTACCTATGGGGCGACTACACACGTTCAGTTGTCAATTCCTATACAGATGTCTATGCCAACACGCTATCGAAGTACTATACAGCGGAAGTGCATAGCTACAAACTTGATTTTGGTTTGCAGTACACGCAGAAGTTGACAAAGAAGGACGCTCTTACGTTGGGTCTTACCTACGGATTGGGTCACAAACTTGGTGCCGACCCTAAGTGTCAGATTATCTCTACCAATGCTCAGACTGCTGTTGCCGACACAACAACACACACCATTGGCAATGGATTGGCGTTGCCTCACACCTTTGGTGCAGGCTTGATGTGGAACCGCGCTAATCGTTGGCGCATTGGTGTCGACTACACCTTGCAGAAATGGTCGTCGGTAGCTTATCCGAAGTTCGATATGTCCACAAATAGCTATCAGCTGGCAAGCGGCCAGTTTGCCGATCGTCATAAGTTGACCGTTGGTGGCGAGTTCTGTCCGGAGGAGCGCGGTCGCAACTTCTTCAAACGTATTCACTACCGCATGGGCGCATCTTATGCCACCGACTATCTGAAGATAAAAGGTCAGAACGGACCGAAAGAGTATAGCGTGAGTGCAGGTTTCGGCATTCCAATCGTTAACGGCTACAACAACCGTTCGTTGCTCAATATCTCGGCACAGTGGGTGCGTCAGGACTCGAAGACTTTTGTCACCGAAAATTCGTTCCGCATAAATATCGGCTTGACGTTCAACGAGCGTTGGTTTGCTAAGTGGAAGATGGAGTAAGAAAACAATACTTTTAAAATAAGCGTTGAGACTATCTAAATACATAGTAATCATTGTGGTGTGCATCGTGGCGCTTGCTTCGTGTGGCGAACAGAAGGAGCACACGGCACCAGCCATACACGACCGCGACTCGGTGTCTATGATGACGAGTTACGGTGTCAACACCCTTATCTCTGACTCCGGTGTCATCAAATACCGCATCGTAACCGAGCGATGGGAAGTGAACACCGTGCGCAACCCGTCACGATGGATATTTGAGAAAGGTGTATTCTTTGAGCAGTTCGATGAGAAATTCCATGTGCAGTCGTACATACAGGCAGACACAGCCTACTATTACGACCAGAAGAAGCTGTGGGAGCTGCGTAGCCGTGTGAGTGTGCTCACCAAAGACGGCTTGAAATTCAACAGCGAAGAACTCTTTTGGGACGAGGCGGAGCATGAACTCTACTCTAATAAGCCATCGAAACTCGTTACCCCCGAGCGTACGCTTGAGGGAACATACTTTCGTAGCGATGAGCGCATGACCAACTATTACGTATCCAACACTTCTGGCTCGTTCGAGAAAGGTCAGCTCTCAAGCGATGGCGACACCATCACTACCGCGCCCGATACAGTGAAGGCAACAATGCGCCTGCAGACAAAACCGCAACGCCGCCTGCGTGATAAATAATAAGAACCAATATTTAAACTATAGTGGAAGTAGACATACCTCTTTTAATTAGCATAGCTGTAACAATGGCACTATCTGCATTTTTTTCAGGAATGGAGATAGCCTTCGTGTCCAGCAACCGAATGCTCGCAGAGATGGATCGCGAGGGAAATAGCATAGCCAAGAATATTATTTCCCGATTTTACAACCATCCCAACGGCTTTGTTAGTACGATGCTTGTAGGCAACAATATCGTGCTTGTTGTTTATGGTATCCTTGTGGCACGCCTATTTGACAATACTATCTTCAGTTCGCTCGACGATGGTATGAAAGTCACGGCAGATACATTGCTATCCACGCTTGTTATTCTCTTCACTGGTGAGTTCTTGCCGAAGATTTTGTTCAAGAATAACGCCAATAGGTTGCTCTCGGTCTTCTCCGTGCCAGCATATCTTTTCTATATAATTCTTTGGCCTATAAGTCGCTTTTCTACACTTGTGTCGAAGTGTTTGTTGCGCCTCGTGGGTATACGTATGGAGACAGAATCCGATGACGATGGCTTTTCTAAGGTCGACCTCGACTATCTCGTGCAGTCGAGCATAGAGAATGCGCAGAGCGACGACGAGATAAACGAAGAGGTGAAGATTTTCCAAAACGCACTCGACTTCTCCGACTGTAAGGTGCGCGACTGCATGGTGCCGCGAACCGAGGTGAACGCCGTAGACGTGAACGATTGCACCGTCGACGAACTAATGCAGAAGTTCGTGGAGAGTGGCAACTCGAAGATTATTGTCTACGATAGCGATATCGACCATATCATTGGTTACATACACAGTTCCGAAATGTTCCGCAACCGCGACAATTGGCGCGAGTGCGTCTGCAAGATGCCCTTTGTGCCCGAAACGATGGCTGCACAGAAGCTTATGCACATCTTCCTGCAGCAGAAGAAGAGTCTTGGAGTGGTGGTTGACGAGTTCGGCGGAACCAGTGGTATAGTCTCCCTCGAAGACATCGTCGAGGAGATATTTGGCGATATAGAAGACGAACACGACTCAACGAAATACATCGCCACACAGGTTGGCGAGAACGAATATATGCTCTCTGCTCGACTTGAGATTGATAAGGTGAACGACCTCTTCGATCTCGGTCTGCCCGAGAGCGACGACTACATGACCATCGGTGGTTACATCCTACACGAATATCAGAGTTTCCCAAAACTCAACGAAGTGATAACTATAGGACGCTACGAGTTCCGCATCATCAAGAGTACGATGACGAAAATAGAGTTGGTAAAGCTAAAAGTTAGTCGCTAAATAAAGCTACAGCACCTAAAAGTAGCCCGATAAACTCAATTTTTCGTGCAAACATGCCCTCGTTTGGCAATAAATTAGTATTTTTGTACGCATTTTGTGGTATCACGCTTAGAGCCGCCTCACGGGGCAAGCTCCGCAACCGGTGCAAGACAGATGCACAAACCTACATCTAACGAAATAATAAATAAAAAATAAAAACAAAAAAATGGCAGCATTAGGAAAAATTAGAAGCAGAGGCGCATTGCTGATAGGCATTATCGGCTTAGGCCTTTTCTCTTTCATCGCCGAAGAGGCGTTCCGCTCATGCGACTCTGCAAGCGCTGACAAACATCAGCAAGTAGGCGAAGTGTTGGGCGAGAAAATCAACGTAACAGAGTTCCAGAAACTTGTTGACGAGTACACAGAAGTCATCAAGATGCAGCAGGGACAGGAGAACCTCAACGAAGACCAGCTCAATCAGGTCAAGGACATGGTTTGGAACACATACGTTCAGACCAAACTCATACAGAACGAGGCACACAAGCTCGGTCTTACTGTAACAGACGCTGAGCTCCAGCAGGTTCTTGCCGAGGGTACTAACCCTATGCTTCAGCAGACTCCGTTCTTCAACCAGCAGACAGGTCGCTTCGACGTGAACGCTCTGAAGAAGTTCCTTGCAGAATACAAGACACAGCAGACAGCCAATCCGCAGATGGCTAAGCAGTACGAGACAGTTTACAAGTACTGGACATTCATCGAGAAGACACTGCGTCAGCAGCTCCTCTCGCAGAAGTATCAGGGTCTGTTCGCTCACTGCTTCCTTTCTAACAAGGTAGAGGCAAAGATGGCGTTCGACGATCAGAACAACGAGAGTCAGGTGCAGCTTGCAGCCTTCCCTTACTCAAGCATCGACGACAACAAGATTACTGTTACTGACGCCGACCTCAAGGCTAAGTACGACGAGAAGAAGAGCATCTTCAAACAGTACGTAGAGACACGCGACATCAAGTATATCGACGTACAGGTGAAGGCTTCTGCAGCCGACCGTGCAGCTCTCCAGAAGGAGTTCGCAGGCTACAGCGCAGAACTCGCAGCCGCAGCCGACCCGTCTGACGTAGTGCGTAAGAGCACATCGCTCGTTAGCTACCTCGGTGTGCCAGTGAAGAAGGAAGCCCTTCCTTACGACATCGCACAGCGTCTCGACTCAATGGCTGTAGGCTCTACAAGCAAGGTGATCGAGAACAAGAACGATAACACACTCAACCTCGTGAAGCTCGTTGCTAAGCGTGAGCTCCCTGATTCAATCCAGTTCCGTGCAATCCAGGTGGGCGGTGCTACAGCAGCCGAGGCAGCTACACGCGCCGACTCTATCCTCAACGCCATTAAGGCAGGTGCCGACTTCGAGGTTGTAGCCAAGAAGTACGGTCAGACCGGCGAGAAGACATGGATGACAACACGTCAGTATCAGAACGCACCATCGCTCGATAAGGATACAAAGAACTATATCGAGAACCTTAACACAATGGCTACAGGCGAGCTCAAGAACCTCACACTCGCACAGGGCAACCTCGTGCTTCAGGTTGTAGACCGCAAGGCAATGACTACAAAGTACGTAGCAGCCGTTGTTAAGAAGAATATCACCTTTACAAAGGATACCTACTCTGCAGCTTACAATAAGTTTAGCTCATTCGTAAGTGCTAATCTCACAGCCGACGAGCTTTTGAAGAACGCAGCAAAGAGCGGTTACACCGTTCAGGAGCGTAAGGACGTTACAACAGCTGAGCACTATCTCGCTGGCATCCACTCTACACGCGACGCAATGCGTTGGTTGTTCGAGGCTAAGAAGGGTGCCGTTTCTTCACTCTACGAGTGCGGTGACAACGACCACCTTCTCATCGTAGTTCTCAACAACATCAACCCGATTGGCTACCGTTCACTTGAGGATGCTCAGGTTAAAGAGTACATCAAGGCAGAGGTTATCAAGGACAAGAAGGCTGAGCAGCTCCTTGCTAAGGCAAAGACAGTCAAGTCGGTGGCTGACGCTAAGGCAAAGGGTGCTACAGTAGCTCCGGTTGCTCAGGTTACATTCGCTGCTCCGGTGTTCGTAGCAGCAACAGGCGCAAGCGAGCCGGCTCTGAGCGGTGCTATCGCAGCCACAGCAAAGGGCAAGTTCTCTAAGCAGCCGGTTAAGGGCAACGCTGGTGTTTATGTGTTCCAGGTAACAAACAAGACACAGCGTCCTGCTAAGTTCGACGAGAAGGCAGAGATGCAGCGTCTCAGCCAGCGTCAGATGCAGATGGCAGGCAACTTCATGAACGAGCTCTACATCAAGGCAAACGTAGTGGACAACCGCTACCTCTTCTTCTAAGACTCACATAACAATAACATAAAAAGACTTTGGATGTAACGGTGCAGATCGTTACATCCAAAGTCTTTTTTGTAGAAGCCACTAAAGCCAATACCTTATTTCGGCTTCTGTCATTTTTATCGGTCTGCGCGCATCACACTTATTTCGTAAGCGGCGTGATGCGTGCAATGTTCTTTCTTACAGAGTCGCTGTTTATGCCGAGTACCCTGCCTATGGCAGCGTAGTCGTAGTTGAGGTGTTGCAGCAGCATGATCAGTTGCTTTCGAGGAGCAACCTTGCCGTAGCAGCGTTCAATCTCCGCCATTGTCTCCGCAAACTCTATCTTGCAGTAAGCCATGCACAGCTCGTAGTCTTGCTTGGTCCACGTCACGGTTGTGCCGCCGTTCTTGATATGTAGGTATAGTTCCTTGCCGCATCGTGCGTTTGCTTCGCTGCTTTGCGATGCCACCATTATGTCATTGTTCAGTCTCTCTATCCTGTCCGATTTCTTTGCACTTTCCTTTTTCAGCGACTTAATCTGCGCCTTAGCTTGTTCCAGACTTTGTTTTTCTGTCTTCAGTCTATTGTGTACCGCAATCAGCCTCTTTCTTGTTCTGTGCAGTATTAACGAGAATACCATTATACATAATAATATAATAATAAGTATGCCCATAGATGCAGATGTTATGGTGTCCAGCAAGTCTTTCATTGAGAGTGAAGAATTTATGTTTGACTGCAATTCACTCATGTTATATTTCTTTTTTCTTGCATAAAGACTGTCTTTTGCCTCCGACATTTTCGACATATAAAGGGCGTAATTTTTCAAATCGCCTCTTTTGTAATACAAAGCAGCTATCTTTTTACATGTTTCTGCTTGAGTCAGATAGTTCGGGTCGCAATCAATAGATTTCTTCCACATCTCTTCTGCCTTGGCGTCGTTTCCTAAAGCGTTGTTGTAGTAGCCTGCAACTCTATATGATACCGCATCCTTGCTGTAGTATAATGCGCTGTCAAGATATTCTTTCGCTTTCCTATTATCTTTATTTATGAAATAGTCGGCAATGATAGAGTATGCGTATCCCTTGCAACTGTTGTGTGTATATGGCAAAAGAGGAATGCATAGCAATCTGTAATACCCCACACTGTCTTCCATTCCCAAAGTGCTGCAACATGACGAAGCCATGCCAAGCGTAAACACCTGATATCTCTTGTCGCCAAGTTTTTGCGCACTTTGTAGAGACAGCTTGCAATAATGAAGTGATAGCTTGTCTTCGTCGAATATGATATTTATATATGCCAAAGCCTCGCAAAGCTGCTGGTAGATGTCCAAGTTGCGCCGTTTGTTCAGATCACAGTTTTTGAATATGAGTTCAGATTCTTTTTCGTAGAAAAGTGCTTTCGCCATGTCGCCCGCAAGTCGATACATCTCACCTTTATAGAAGTATGCTCTCGCCAATTCGTCTTTCATGTTTTTGGTTTTGTAGTAGTCTATGCAAGCGTTCAATGACAACGAATCGTCAATGAAGCTGTTCTTACCGAAAGCATATCTTGTTTTCAGCAGTTGATAATAGGCTTTTTGTTCTCCCGACAATTTCTCTGTTCCTATTTTGACAAGAGCTTTTGAGGCAGAAGCGTAATCAAGACTATCCAGCATATTGTCTATACTGGATAGTTCGGACATTCTGTTGTTGTTTGAACATGAAAACAGCGATAGTAGGAGGATGTATAAAAGAACGAATCGTTTCATTTGAAATAGCTTGTTTAATTAAAGACAAAGTTAAACGTTTTTTCTTTAATACAATCAGTTGTCTATAAGAAACTTTCGGACATTTTCCGCGCGTTTTTGAAACGCCTCTGTTGATTATCAATGCGTTACGTTTTTTTGTTGTCCGGCTCTGTTTTTTAAGTGTTGTTTTATTAAGAAAAAAACACTACATTTGCAATGTATAACATACTTTAATTTTAACCCACTATGAAGAAAACCACACTCATTACATTATTATTGTTACTGCTGTTTGTGCAGTCAAAGGCACAGACCGTAACGGGTCGTATCGTTGACAGCGAGAAGCAGGCGGTGGTGATGGCAACCATTGCACTCCAGACATTGGATAGTATAAACATTTGCGCAACTACAGCCGACGCCGACGGACGTTTCGTGTTGACGGCCGACTCCATACCTTTGCCGTTCCGCCTCATCGTGAGCAGCATCGGCTATGAAACGGTGATGCCCGAGTGTGCGTCGTATGCTGTGGGTGACGTAGTGCTGGCAACGAAGACCAATGTTCTTGGCGACGTGGTGGTAAAAAGCAAGCGTCCGATTCTAAATGTGCAGGGAGACAGAATAGTGGCGGACGCATCGTCAATTATAAAGGGCCGCATTGTGACATGTGCCTTCGACGTGGCGAAGTATGTGCCAGGCATTCTGTGCAAGAACGACAATGAGCTCTCCCTGGCAGGCACCATGTCCACCACTGTGCTTGTCAACGGCAAGGTGTGGAATGGCGGTTCGGTGCTCGAGTATCTTAAGACGCTGCCTGCCGAAAAGGTGTCGAAGGTGGAGCTGCTTTACAATGCTTCGCCCGACATGCACGTTACGGGAGCCGTCATAAACGTTGTGCTGAAGGACAACAGGGGACGCGAGCTGACCGGTCAGCTGAAGTCGTCGTATCTCAACAACCATCACAACACGTTCCAGGAGTCGGGCAGCCTGTTCTACACCACGCCTAAGTGGTCGCTGTACAGTATGTATACATTCGCAGACGCCAAGAGCATAAGCCGTTCCCAATATCTCAGCCACCACACTGTCGGCGACCAGGTTTATGATATAGACGTCGACACGCGCACTCACAACTCGTCGCTCACGCATACGGTATACACCAACGCCACATACAACGTGTCCGACAAGAGCAACGTGTCGCTAAGCTACAACGCAAGCTTCTCGCCGAAGAGCGACACGAGGGGCAGAACGACAAACAGCTATTTCAGCAATTCGAACTATACCACCTCTGGCAATTCGTACATGCACAACCTGCATCTGGCGTATGTGCTGAAGCAGCTGAGACTCGATGCCAACTATATGAGCTACTCGAACGACGGAACACAGGACATGAACTACGAGAAGTATGAGAACCCGACGGCTTACTCCTACTGGCGTAAGCAGACCTCCGACCGCTTCAACTTCAGTGCCGACTGGGGATTCGCTCTCTGGAAGACGGCGCGCTTCTCGGTTGGAGCGACATACACCTACTCTAAGACTGGCAACCGGCAGAAGAATGCCGACATTCTGAACGGCGGAGCAGGCAGTTTCGACATCAGTTCGTCTAACGACGAGCATACCGCCAATGGTTATGCGGGGCTGTCAGGCACGTTGTTCAAGCAGAAGCTCAGCTACTATTTTCACATGATAGGACAGTATTACAAGATCAACGACTACGAATGTGGTGCGGTGCTGCCTACAGCCTCGCTTACATACGTGTTCACGCCGAAGCATATCATGATGCTGCAGTACAGCAAGACACGCCAGTTTCCCTCCTACTGGGAGAAGCAGGAGTACGAGCAGCGCAGCGACGAGTACACGGTGAGCATCGGCAACCCCGATCTTCGTCCCATGGATTATAACATCCTGCAGGGCATCTACGTCTTCAACAACCGCTACACCCTCACGGTGAGCTACTATCGCGTAGGCAACTTCATAACAGGACAGACATATCAGAATCCCGACCGCCTCGAAATGGTGTCAAAGAACTTCAACATCGACTATACCTCATCTTTGCAGTTTACGGCAACAGTGCCCGTCAGCATCGGCAAGTGGTATAATGCCAACTATGTGCTCACGTGCTATAAGGACCGCTACAAGAGCAGCGACTGGTATGGCTACGCGTTCGACCGCAGCAAGTGGGCTACAATGCTCAACCTCTCCAACACGTTCACCTTTTCGCGCAAGCCCATGGTGGCTCTTGATGTCAACGCCTTCTTCCGCACGCCTACCATTGTCGGTCTGTGGAACTACAGCCGCCAGTGGAATCTGGACGCAGGTCTGAAGTGCCAGTTCTTGAAGAATCGTGCCGTAGTGGCGCTTAACGTGTCGGACATCTTCGAGAGCGGCATGCCGCTGCTGAAGGAGAAGTTCTATACACAGCGTCAGACTACCGACTTACGCTTCTACCGTCGCAGCATCTTCCTTTCGTTCACGTACAAGTTCCGCAACTTCAAGGAGCAGAACGCAGGAAGCGTCGATACGTCGCGTTTGGGATATTAAGCAGGGAGCAAAAAGCTTAAAAACAAAGAATTATGAAGAAAATGTTATTAACGGTGCTTGTATGTCTGATATCGGCATTGGCAAGCGGCTCTGATGGCACGGGAGTATTAGGTGAGAGGGTTTGCAAGGATGTAAAGCCGTTCAGCGCATTAAACATTTCAAATTGCTGTAACGTGGTCTACGAGCAGGGCGACGAATATAAGGTGAGAGTGGTGGCAGAAAAGGCGTTGCTGGATAGCATTGCGGATATAGCCGACTGCAAGGTGGTGGGCGGCATGCTTGTCGTTTCTGTCAAGAACGTCAATGCCGGGTTTCTATCCTCGCTGGAGAGGGTGGACTTCAAACATGGCGAGGTGTTTGTCAACGGAGTGCCGTATGTACGTGTTAGGAAAGAGGTTACAGTATATGTAACAGCGCCGAACATAAACCGCTTCCTATGTCAAGGCAATGGTAGTTTGAGAGTCGACAAGATGGATGCAGACAACGTAGAGTTCTTTGTGTCGGACGCTGGTAGTTTGAGAGCCGACAAGATGGATACCGATAACGTAGAGTTCTTTGTGTCGGGCGCTGGCAGTGTAGATATAAAGCAGCTGAATGCAAATGATGCAACGTTCCATGTGAGCTGTTCGGGTAGTGGCTTGGTTGATGTGCGTTGCACAGGCACGCTGTTGTGCAACGTTTCGGGTGCAGGCAGCATTGAGTTCTCAGGCACAGCGGCTAAATTCGATAAGATTGTGTCGGGCTGCGGATCTGTATGTTGTAGTGAGCTTCGCTGTTCAGACAAAAAGGTTATGGGCAAGAACAAGGCGTGCAGCGAAGGCGAGCGTCTTGTGTTCGGAGATGTAGAATAGAGCATAGTCTTTATAAATTTTGCAAATCAAAGAGAATTTATGACACATACTACATTTGTAATATTATATATTGTACTCAATATCATTTATTTGTATATTCTTGGTTTAGCAGGAAAAGATATTAAACAAGCTATACAATTACGCGACAAACAATGGTTTGTAATATGTATTATACGTGTGATAATCATTCTATGTGTCATTGTATGGTTCAACTATGCATACTATAATAAACTATAATCGTATTTGCGAACCGCATCTTATGAAGGCGAAAAAATCTACCATATCTACCAGCATCGCCAGTACGTCGCTCATTATCAGCAACATAAAGGCTGGCAGATAGGCGTTGAAAACGCGAAATCTGTCAGCCTATCTGCCAGCCTTTGCTTGCTATCTACCAGTAATAATAACCAATATGTGTGTTTAAATCGGGGTGAAAGGCATTTTCCATAAAGGCTCATCCTGCCAACCGTTTGGAAATCCCATTGCATGCAAATCTACATTCGGATATGCTGAAAACAGTTTAAGCAATGATTCTCTTAAGTCTATACATGGAGATATGGTCTTGCTCCATGTACCGTAGATAGCTGGCAATACGAAAATAGCTGATATTACTTAGTTGTAGCTTAGCAGTCGCAATATCATCTATTATCAATTCTCTGTTTTGGAGCAAGGTTAATTGTTCGTCTATGTTTATCGGTTCTTTGTCGTAATACATATACTCATATAAAAAGCGAAGTCCCACCGTGGTACGCATCGTTGAGAGGCGTGGTGGGATTTGTTGCTGCAAAGATACAAATAATTATTGAGAATCCAAATTTTTTAGCAAAAAACACTCAAAGAAACAAGATGGGGTTGTGATGCAAATCACAACCCTCTTGCTTTGTATATGGTCTCCTTTGCGGCGTTTATCTCCTGGAACTTCTTCTCGGCAGCCTTGCGCACGTCGTCGCCGAGCGTAGCCACACGGTCGGGGTGGTGTTTGAGTGCCATGCGGCGGTAGGCAGCCTTCACCTCGTCGTCGGTAGCTGAAGGGGCGATGCCGAGCACCTTGTATGCGGCTTCGAGGCTGTTGCCACCCGAAGAGAGGTTGAGCATCGAGCTGAGGTCCTCGGCGGAGATACCGAGACTGGCAGCCACGAAGTGCAGGGCGTCAATCTCGCTCTGCGGCATGGTGCCGTCGGCTTGCGCTATGAGCACGAGGAAGTTGAGCAGTTGCAGACGCTGCGAGTAGTCCATGTGCTGCGCTATCTCGGCGCACGACTCGCGTATGGTGTTCTTGAACGCAGCTTCGCCCATCTGCTTCTGACGCTCGAAAAGGCGCAGGAGTATCTCTTCGCCCTCGCGCACGGCTATCTCGCCGAAGTTGCGGCGCAGGAAGTTGCGCACAAGCTCCATTTCGGAGTGCATCACCCTGCCGTCGGCTTTCATGATGTACGAGGCGAGCACGAGCAGCGAGAAGAGGAACGAGTTGCGCTGTCCCTCATACTGCTGCTGGGCTGAATAGCCGCCGTATGCGTTGCTGTTTCTGTACGTGCCGTTGTCGAACGTGTTGTCGGCGTTGTTGCTAAAGCCCTCGGCTCCCTTATCAAAGAGCCAGCCTATGGCGTAGCCGGCAAGTGCTCCAAGCGGTCCGCCGTTGATAAAGCCGAGAAAACCGCCAATCCATCTTCCAATTCCCATGTTTTGTTGTTTGTTGTATTAATAAGCTTTTTGTATAAATTTGTCTGTTTCTGCTTCTTCCATGCCGCTCTCCAACAACACCTGCTTCAGGTTGGCATAGTTGCGGCGGAACGCTTCGATGCGCTGCTCTGCCTCCTGTGGAGCGTAGCTGATGGCTACGCCTGTCGACTCCATTGTGCCTAACTGCTCGTTAAACACGAAGCCCGGATTGCTACTCTTCAGGGCTATGCAGCCCTGTTGTATGTGGCGGAACTTGCCGACGAGTCCGTCGGTAACAGGCTTGGCGTTCTTTGGATAGGCTACGATGACGGTCTTCTCCTTCGCGCAGTCGGTATCGGGTATGTCGATGAGCACTGAGAGGTTGTTGCCGTCGTATGTGTAAGCCGTCTCTGTGCCGTCTATCTTCACGCTGGCGGGCACAGTCGATGCCACCAGTTTAAGTGTGTAGCGACGGTTGGCGGGCATATCCTTGTACGTGCCCTTGCGCGCGCCGATGGTTACGGCTATGATGCTGTCGTTGAGCGTGCGCTTGGTGAGCAGCGTGGTGGCGTACTCGTGGGCGTAGTGCTTATCGTTGCCGTTGTCCTCGTAGAGCGTGAAACTGCTGTCGCCCTTGCCCGGATATACGGCTACGGTTATCGGTTCGCTCGTACTGCTGAGGTTCTCCACCTTGCCGTATTCGGGCAGAACAGAGCCTGCCTTTACGTAGACAGGATATTCGTCGAGCTGGAATTTGCGCTGCACGGTCTGTCCGCCACGTAAGAGCGTACCCGACGAGAGTTCGTACCAGTCGCAGCCCTCGGGCAGCCACACCTGTTGTGTGGAGATGCCGTCGTGCATAGGGCTTGTGATGGGGTAGACAAGCACTTTGTCGCCGAACATATACTCGTTGCGGTTGGCGTAAGCCTCTTCGCTCTCTGGGTAGTCGTAGTACATCGGGCGACAGAGCGGCAGGGCGTCGTCGTAGGTGCGTCGTGCCATGCTATATATATAAGGTGCGAACTGGTAGCGCTGGCGTATTATGTCGTGCAGGATGTCGCGCTCGCGGTCGGCGAACACCCACGGCTCTTTATTGAGTCCGGCATCCTTTGTGGAGTGGGTGCGCAGAATAGGGCTAAACGCACCGAATTGCATCCAGCGTATGTACATCTCGGGGTCGATAGAGTGGGCACCCATGTGTCCGCCCATGTCGTGGCTCCAGTAGCCGTAGAGCACGTTAGACGCTGTAGAGTTGAAATAAGGCTGGAAGTCGAGCGATTTCCAGCTTATTATGGCGTCGCCCGAGAAGCCTATCTGATAGCGGTGGTTGCCCAGTCCGCCCCAACGGTGGTAGAGCATAGGGCGCGTGTCGCGGTTGCGCTCCATGTCGGTGAACGTAGTGTAGTTGATCCACCACGTGTTGCTGAGGTTGGGGAACAGTTTGTCGTTGCCCCACTGCTGCCAGTCGAGCCACCAGAAGTCGACGCCGTCCTTCTCCATCGGGTGCAGCACCTTCTCGTACCAGCCCTGCATGAAGTGCTTGTCGGATGCTGTCCACTCTATAGTCTTCTTCTCGTCGGGGTTCATGCCCATCCACTGCGCCATCGCCGGGTAGCAATCCTCGTCGGGTTTTATGCCGTCGGCAGGATGCAGGTTGAGCGTGGTCTGCAGATTCTGCTGCTTGGCCCACTGCAGGAAGCCCTTAGGCGAGGGAAACAGGCGTCGGTTCCAGGAGTAGCCTGTCCAGCCACCGCGTGAGGGTTCGGCATAGTGCCAGTCCATGTCTACGACGAGCACGTCGAGCGGAATGTCGTAGTTGTGCATCTTCGTGACGAGGTTGCGCAGCTCGTTGTCGCTATACGTCCAGTAGCGCGACCACCAGTAGCCGAAGGCGTAGCGCGGCGGCAGTGGCACCTTGCCCGCGAACTCGGTATAGTCGCGCAGTGCCTTCTTGTAGTCGTGTCCGTAGGCGAGGAAATACCAGTCCTGTGTCTTTCCCTCGTTCGGTCGGTGGTTCACCCACTGCCAGTCGGAGTCGTCGAACACATATCCGTTGGAGTCGTCGATGAATGTCCATCCGTTGCGCGAGAGGAGTCCGTCTTCGAGCGGCATCTTGTGCGAGTCGAGGTGCGTGTCGCCATCGTAGCCGTCGAGCGTGCGGTAGGTTCCCTTCAGGTTGGCATCGTCTTTCAGTCCAGGATGCCAGCTGAACGAGGTGGTGTATGGGTTGTTGGCTTTCTGCTTGCCGTCGGTCTTCCGCTTCGTCTTCGCTGAAGAGATGCGAAGATTCTTCTCGTTGAACATTCCGCTGCCTTTGGTGTACGACAGGACGAAGCGGTCGGTAGATATAGTGACGGTTTTCGGCGTGTTCTTCACCTTGTATGCTGCGGCTGGGTAGCTACGGTCTACGGCTATGAACGACTTGCTGTCAAGAAACTGTCCGTCGGGTGTGTATTCCATGCGTATTGCTCCGTCGGTAATCACGGTGAAGCGCACGTTCTGGTCCTGATAGGCGATGTTCTGGTTCTGCGCAACGGCGCACGTGGCTATTGCCGCAAGTGCTGTTGTGATGATGTTTCTTTTCATAATTGTATGTGTTTTATAGTGGTTTTGTTTGCTGTTTATCGGTGGATTGCGTTCGCCGTCCAATCAGATTGCGTCCGCCGCCCGATTAGGTTGCGTCCGCCACCCGACCAGATTGCGTTCGCCATCCGATCAGATTGCGTCCGCCACCCGATCAGATTGCGTTCGGTGAACGATGACTTTTGCTTTGTTTGCAAGTCAGTCGTTCGCTATGCTTTCATAACTCGGGATGTCCTGCAGGAAGTTGTAGTTGCGCTTCTCGTAGTCTATTTTGCAACAGTAATGCTGCAAACCGTTGCTCACCACGAGGTAGTCTACGTGTAGCAACAGGTTGTACGCTGCAATCTGCTCAAACACCTTCTGCGTTATTTCTATCGTAGGCGCCTTGTATTCCATTATCATACGCGGCTGCAGATGGCGGTTGTACAGCACGCTATCGGCGCGCAACTTCTTGTTGCCGATGCTGAGGCTCATCTCGTTAGCCATAAGCGCAGCGGGGTAGCCTTTGTGCTCTATCAGATAGTGGACGAAGTGCTGGCGCACCCATTCTTCGGGTGTCAGTGCCACATAGCGATGGCGCAGAACATCGAAGATGCGAGGCTGTTCTTTAGTGCCCGACAACTTTATTTCGAAAGATGGTAGGTTTAATCGAATCATTTTTGTAATTTTGCTTTGCAAAGATACAGTATTTTGCGTATTTTTACACCTTATTATATTATAATTATGGCAGAAAAGAAATCATCGGTCACATTCGAGACCATTATGCGCGACCTCAAAGCTAAGAAATACGCTCCAGTGTACGTGCTTATGGGCGACGAGTCGTACTATATCGACCGAATAACCGATTACATAGCAGACAATGTGCTTGACCCCGACGACCGCGATTTTAATCAGACGGTTGTGTTCGGCGCAGACACTACGGCAGCGCAAGTGGTAGACATGGCAAAGGGATACCCCGTCATGCCGGCTGCGCATCGCGTGGTAATCGTGAAGGAGGCGCAAGGACTGAAGTCGCTCGATGCTTTGGAGCGCTATTTTGAGAAGCCTTTGGCGTCTACGGTGCTTGTTATAGCCTACAAAAATGGCACTATCGACCGCCGAAAGAAGGTTGTGGGCAAGGCGGAGGCTGTTGGAGTGGTGTTCGAGAGCAAGAAAAAGCGCGATTATGAGCTTCCGGCGTTCATCGAGGCGTATCTGAAGAAAAATCATGTGGCAATAGACACGAAGTCGGCTGCGATGATAGCTGAGCATATCGGAGCCGACCTCAGTCGACTCATTTCGGAACTCGACAAGGTTATGATCTCGCTTCCGGATGACGATAGGCGAGTGACACCTGATGTTGTGGAGCGCGAAATCGGAGTGAGCAAGGAATTTAACATTTTTGAACTAAAGACTGCTATCATAGAGCGCAATGTGTTCAAGGCAAACCAAATTGTGAAGTACTTCGATAAAAATCCCAAAGCAGGGTCGCTCTTTTCGTGTCTGCCGTTGCTCTATACCTACTTCCAAAATCTCATGGTGGCATTCTATGCACCCGATAAAAACAACGACAATAACCTCGCTGCATTTCTGGAACTAAAATCGGTGTGGGGATTGAAAGACTATAGGGTAGGGATGCGCAATTTTAGCGCAATGAAGACTCTCCAGATTTTAGCCAAAATAAGAGAAACAGACGCCAAAAGTAAGGGTTTAGATAGTCTAAATACCTCCACAGACGACCTGATGAGGGAGTTAATCTTCTTCATTTTGCATTAAAATAGCTGGTTATTGTAGCTGTTTTTCTCTAAAATAGAAATTCTGAAAGACCTTATTTTTTAGCCTAATTCCTTACAATTCATAGGGGTTAGGCTATTTTTGTGCCCTTATACGTGGCTGTTTTTTGAGCTGCTTTTATCCTCGTTCGTATTTTTTCAGAAATGCAAAAAATCGCTATTTTCGACACTTCGATATTCACGTTTCGTAAACCTTAACATAAAGAATTGCATATTTACACACGTAAATTGTGAGTAGATATATGTTTGTAAACCCATAAAGGCGTAAGTGAATATGTAAATGTAAATTATATAAGTTTGTGTATTTGTACTTTGAAATTCACAAATCAATACTATACAAGTGTGATAATTATATTAATGCGAGTTCGATGATTTGACGTAAGTGCTTGAAAAAGTGCACGATAATACTTTGTGTTACACAAAAACTTGTTTGTTTTTGTGAAATACAGGCGTATTCGTGCATTTGTATATTATTTGTTTGTGTATATGTGTTCTGTAAGTAAAATAAAATCAGTTATTTAACATGAAACGTTAAACATATTCTTATATATATAAAATGCCTCAATTTAGCGATGTGTGTCTACAAATCTATAAAGCATGAAGTAAAATGTAATTTGTAATATTGGCTTTGTAAATGTAAATAAAAATATTGATGTTGAAATATTAATTTAAAAGTTTGTATATGTCGATTTATATGTTTAACTTTGTAAATGCAACGAAAAAGCGACCAAAAAGCACTTTTGGGGTATGTCTCACGTAAAAAGTAACTATAAAATGAAGGATAGAATTAAGAAAATTATGGAGATGCAGCGAACCACTCAACAGGATTTCGCTGATCAGTTGAAAATAGCTCCAGCTACTTTGAGTAGTATTTTCACTGGGCGCACTCGCCCTACTCTGGCTATAGTTGACGCGATAAAGAGTCGCTTCCCGCAGATCTCTACCGACTGGTTGATGTTCGGTAAGGGAGACATGCTCGTGAAGCGTGATGAAGAGGCAGAACAGTCGGATGGTGAAAATGGGTCGGAAAACGACCTGTTGATTGATTACGATTCGGCATTAAAAACAGAACAAAATAACGCCGACAACTCACCTGTTAATCAATCCATACCAGACTATGCTACGAAAAGTGGTGATGTTGCAGGTTTCGCGATGAAAAGTTGCGAGGTAAAGCAGCGTCGAATAACCGAAATACGTGTTTTTTATGACGATCAGACCTGGGAAACGTTCGTGCCGAGCGCAGGTTAAATAACATTAACTGTTTTCTTGTAATAATAATAATTTGTATCTTTGCACCTTACTAAATATAATTGATAAAAGTGCTTGCGCACACTAATTAAAAGGTAGCATAAACAAATATTATATAAATATTCAATGAAACAGTACAAATTAGTGAACAATGTGCTTGGCTGGTTCACGTTCTTCGTGGCAGCCTTCGTATATTGTTCTACGATTGAGCCGACAGCCAGTTTCTGGGACTGTCCTGAATTTATTACAACGGGTTACAAACTCGAAGTAGGTCATCCGCCAGGAGCACCTTTCTTTATGCTTACCGCAAACCTGTTCTCGCAGTTTGCGAGCGATCCGTCGCAGGTTGCGCGTATGGTGAACACGATGAGTGCTTTGCTAAGTGCTACCACTATCCTGTTCCTGTTTTGGAGTATCACGCATCTTGCGCGCAAGCTTATTCTGAAGGATTGGAGTGAGATGACTCTCGGTAAGCTTATTGCTATTCAGGCATCAGGCTTGGTAGGCGCACTCATCTACACATTCTCCGATACATTCTGGTTCTCAGCAGTAGAAGGTGAAGTTTACGCCTATTCGTCAGCATTCACAGCTATCGTTTTCTGGCTTATCTTGAAGTGGGAAGATCACGCCGACGAGCCTCACAGCGACCGCTGGCTGGTGCTTATCGCATACATGACAGGTCTGTCAATCGGTGTTCACCTGTTGAACCTGCTTTGCCTACCAGCCATCGTACTTGTTTACTGTTATCGACGCTTCCCACACATCGAACTTAAAGGCTCGTTATTTGCTCTTTTGGGCTCGTTCGTGCTCGTTGCAGCCGTGCTCTATGGTGTCGTTCCGGGCATCATTACCGTAGCCGGATGGTTCGAACTTCTGTTCGTGAACACCCTCGGATGTCCGTTTAACACTGGCGAGATAATCTATATAGTGCTGCTCGTAGCCATTGTCATTTGGGCTATCTATGAGTCGTATGTTGACAAGAGTTTCAAGCGTCAGAATATCTCGTTCGTTCTCTCGGTAGGTATGCTCGGCATACCGTTCCGCGGAATGACCTGGGGTGCAGGTCTCTTTGGCTTAGTAATACTCGTAGCTCTGTATTTCGGTTTGAACTATCGCAAGAAGATAGGCAAGGACCTCGTTCCTGTGGTTACTGCACGCTTCAAGAATACCGCTCTGCTCTGTATGCTGATGCTTATGATTGGCTATTCGAGCTACGCTGTCATCGTTATCCGCTCGGCTGCTAACCCTCCGATGGATCAGAACTCACCAGAGGATGTGTTCACACTCGGTTCATATCTGAGTCGTGACCAGTACGGCGACTCGCCGTTGCTCTATGGACAGGCTTACACTTCGCAGGTAGCTTACGACGTTGATGGCAATATGTGCGTGCCTAAGCACAAGGAGGGTGCTGCGATATGGCAACGCAAGGAGAAGGCTTCTGAGGGCGAGAAGGACTCTTATTTCGTGGTTTCGCACAAGGATAAGCTTATTTATGCTCAGAATATGGTGTTTCCACGTATGCACTCGTCGGCTCATGCTGGAGCTTACGAGAACTGGATGGGTGGCATCGAGGGCAATCAGGTGCCTTACGACCGCTGCGGCGAGCCCGTTATGGTGAAGATGCCTACTCAGATGGAGAACATTCGTTTCTTCCTTTCTTATCAGTGCAACTTCATGTACTGGCGCTACTTCATGTGGAACTTCGCCGGACGTCAGAATGATATACAGGGCAACGGCGAGCCAGAGCATGGTAACTGGATTACAGGTATCTCGTTCATCGACGACTGGATGCTTGGCGACCAAAGCAAAATGCCTGCAGAATTGAAGGCTAACAAGGGACACAACGTGTTCTACTGTCTGCCTCTGCTGCTTGGACTTATCGGTCTTTTCTGGCAGGCATGGCGTGGTCAGCGCGGCATCCGCCAGTTCTGGGTAGTGTTCTTCTTGTTCTTTATGACAGGTCTTGCCATCGTGCTCTACCTTAACCAGACTCCGCAGCAGCCACGTGAGCGCGACTACGCTTATGCGGGTTCGTTCTACGCATACGCCATTTGGTGCGGTCTCGGTGTGCTGGCTATCTACGATATGCTCAAGAAAAAACTCAAGGGCAATGATGTAGCCGTTGCAGGCGTTGTAGGCGTAGCCTGTCTGCTCGTACCTATACAGATGGCATCGCAGACATGGGACGACCACGATCGCAGCGGACGTTACACCTGCCGCGACTTCGGTCAGAACTATCTGATGACATTGCAGGACAAGGGTAACCCAATCATCTTCACAAACGGCGACAACGATACCTTCCCACTCTGGTACAACCAGGAGACGGAGGGCGTGCGCACCGATGCGCGTGTCTGCAACCTCTCTTATCTGCAGACCGATTGGTACATCGACCAGATGAAGCGTCCGGCTTACGATTCGCCTTCTGTGCCTATCACATGGCCGCGTATAGACTTCTGTTCGGGTACTAACGACTACATTGAGGTTAGACCAGCTATGAAGCAGCAGCTTCTCGATTTCTACCGCGAGTATCCGAAGGAGGCGCGTGCTGCTTTCGGCGACGAGCCGTTCGAGGTGAAGAACATAATGAAGTACTGGGTGCGCTCTAAGGACAACGACACGCATGTTATTCCGACCGACACGCTTTACATCACTATTGATAAGGAGGCAGTGCGTCGTTCTGGAATGATGATGGCAAGCGACACCATCCCCGATCGTATGGTCATCTCGCTTGCAGGCAAGCGTGCTATCTACAAGAACGATATGATGATGCTTGAGATGCTCGCGCAGTGCAACTGGGAGCGCCCGTTGTATGTAGCTACAACTGTAGGTTCAGACAACTACATGAATCTCGGCGACAACTTTGTGCAGGAGGGCTTAGCTTACCGCATTACTCCGTTCAATACTAAGGCACCAGGTGCAAAGAACTTCGACACAGAGAAAGTGTATAATAATGTGATGAACCGCTTCAAGTGGGGCGGACTCGACAAACCCGGTCTTTACATCGACGAGACTGTGATGCGTATGTGCTACACCCACCGCCATTTGCTTGCTCAGCTTGCTATGCAGCTTATTGCTGAGGGTCAGAATGCAAAGGCAGAGAAGGTGCTTCGCAAGGCAGAGAAGGTGCTCCCCGAATACAATGTGCCATACACATTCTTGTCTGGAGCGGCTGATATGGCTCGCGCTTATGCCCTTATCGGCAAGAAAGCGGATGCCGCACGCATTCTTAACAAGGTGTGGGCAGACGCAAAGAGTTATGCCGACTACTACTTGCAGCTCACAGGTTCGCGCTTTATGATGTCGCAGAACGACGTTCTTCGTCAGCTCTACATCATGCAGAATATCGCTGACATAACACAGGCTTGTGATCATTCGCTCGCCGATCAGCGTTTGAAGACAGTTAATGCCCTCTATGCTGTATATCAGGCAAAAGGAGGCGCACCGTACGACGGAGAATAAATAGGTAATAATGTTTATAGAACAACCATCAATATGGCTTCGATGGCTCTATCCGAGAGCGTCGTGGAGAATGGATCATAACGACCATTCGGTGTATCTCACGTTTGATGACGGACCGATACCCGAGTCGACACCATTCATTCTCCAGACGCTGAAGGAGTTCGGAATACACGCCACCTTCTTCATGGTGGGCGATAACGTGCGCAAGTATCCCGAGCTCTACAAGCAGATAGTGGCTGACGGACACCAGGTGGGCAATCACACGTATCATCACTTGGGAGGATTTAAGCATCTTACCAGCACATACGTGAAGGATACCAACCGCGCCAACGAGCTGATAGGCTCTCACCTGTTTCGTCCGCCGCACGGCTGTATGAGTCACGCCGAGTATTTGTGGCTGCGTCGCAAGTATCGCATCGTGATGTGGGATCTTGTGACACGCGATTACTCAAAGTGGATTACTGCCGATGATGTAGTGGAGAATGTGAAGCGTTACGCCCGCAACGGCTCAATCATCACGTTCCACGACTCGCTGAAGAGTATCGAGAAGCTGCATACTGCTTTGCCGCGTTCGCTGCAATGGCTGAAGGAGCAAGGCTATAGCTTTAAGGTTTTCGACTAATAGGAACTGCAGAACTATTTGATATTATGACAACAACCATAACATCTGAACAAATAAAAGCCGAGGCAGCAAGTCTCGGCTTTTTTGCTTGTGGCATAGCGAAGGCGGATGCCGTGGAGCAAAGTGTCGTCGATAGCTATCGTCGTTGGATAGCCGAGGGCTGCAACGGCAGCATGGCTTATCTTGAGAACTATCCCGACAAGCGTTTCGATCCGCGTCTGCTTGTGCCTGGTGTGCGCAGTATTGTGTCGGTGGCACTCAACTACGCCCCATCGCGCTGTATGCCCTCAGATGCGCCTCAATTCGCATCGTATGCCTTGGGTAAGGACTATCATGATGTTGTGAAGCAGAAGCTCTCCCAATTGGCAGAGCGTCTTGGATTGGAGTTGAACGATCAAATACGTGCTTTCTGCGACTCCGCCCCCGTGCTCGAACGTTATTGGGCTGTGCGTGCCGGATTGGGTTGGATAGGGCGCAATCATCAACTCATCATTCCTCGCGCTGGTTCGATGTTCTTTCTTGGCGAGCTGTTTCTGCCCGTAGAAGTGGAGTACGACGAGCCGATGCACTCACGTTGTGGCACGTGCAACCGCTGTGTCGAGGCTTGTCCTACACAGGCGTTGCAGCGCAACGCTGACGGCGAAACCTGTAAGTTCGACGGTAGGCTATGTCTGAACTATCAGACGATAGAAAATCGTGGTGATATTCCGGAAGATCTTGCTTCAAAGCTCGCTCCTTATATATATGGATGCGACCGCTGCCAGTCGGCTTGTCCGTGGAATAGGTTCGCTGTGCCCAATACGACCCCCGAGCTGCAGCCTTCCGACGAATTGCTTGCGATGAAGCGTGAGGACTGGCTCAAGCTTACGGAAGAGGAATATCGCAAGCTGTTCAAGGGTAGTGCGGTGAAGCGTGCGAAGTATGCTGGGCTTATGAGGAATATTAAGGATGCGTTGGGGTGATTTTTTATTAGGGGGTGCACTTGTCTCAAGTGCACCATCAGAATTTAATCATTACACAACTCAGTGGGTGCACTTCTTGCTCTGGCAAGCGGCAAAGCCGAGCGGAGACAAGTGCACCCCCTGAACTTAATCATTATGCAACTTTGTTGGTGCACTTGAGACAAGTGCACCCCCTGAGGGTGGTCAGTTGATTTGTGCTATTCTGATGCCCACCTGTGACGGATGTTTCTGCATGTAGTCGTGCAGTGTCATCGGTTCCTCCACCACCTTCTTGTGTATCTGTGATGCGTTCAGCATGTGCAGTCCGTCCTTGTGCCACACGGCGATGCCGATGTGCGATGTGTCGAGTCCCTTTTTCTTTGTTATGATGGCGATGATGTCGCCGTCGTGTATCACCGACCGCAGCAGTCTGGTGTTTTTGATGTCGCCCTTCGGTATGTACATATATGTCTTGCCCGACAGGCGTTGCTCCATCTGGGCTATCGGTTTCACCATTTCAGGATTGTTTTTCAGCATCGGGTATGCCTCCGTATGCGTACTCATGAAGTTGATGCGGAGCGTTTGTCGGGTGTTGAATGGTGGATTCGGGGTATTCACTTCGCGCACGAAACCCTTCTTTGTGTTCTCCTCTATCCACTCTGTGAAGTAATGCTGACGCGTAGGGTAGGACACCGTGCCGCCAACGTAGCGTATCATACGCAGGAAGTAGAGATAGTCGGCGTAGGATGTGCGGTTGTTCTTTACGCACTCGTACACGGCGAGCACGTTTTCTACGTATGTAGTGCAGTCGAGCTGGCGCAGATTGACCACAAGACTCTCCTTTGGGTTTACCTCCAACGTCTTTGCCACGTATGGTATGCCAAGGAAGCCTCGTGCTATGTGCAGCAGCAGCTTCCGGCGCTGTATGTCGGCATTGGTTGTCGTTGGCATGGATGTGCGGTATTTTTGTGCCTTTGCGATGTGTTGCATCACGCGTGCGCTGTCGTTCGTCGCAGCATAGCACTGCGTGGTTAGCATTGCTGCGGCTATTATTGTGAATACGATTGATTTCATGCTGTTTGTGTTTAATGTATAGTGTTACTTCTTCCTGTTGAAGTTAAATCCGAAGTATATGTTCAGACTTCCGAACATACTATTCGTTGAAAATCGTGGCTTCTTGTAGTTGTACGAGTGTACTATGGCGCTCATGCCGGCGAACCATCTCATGTTGTTCCACACGATGCCGAAGCGTCCCACGCCGTCGATGTTGAAGTTGTCCATGCTGAAGTCGCGGAATGAGAGCACGTCACTGTTTTCATTGCCAGTAGCGTTCTTGTAGCCTAACGCCATCGACAGTGAAGCCGCCGCCAACCAGTTGTGAGCGAACGCCCAGTTGTAAGCGTATCCGCACGACACGGAAAGGTCGGTGTATTTTATCTCCTTCATCTTCAGGTTGCTGTCCATGTATCGTTTCGCCACGTCCTCGCCCAAACGGTTGGCAACGGTGGTGTAGAGTTTGTCCCAGTCTATCTTCAGCGAGTGCTTTGTATAGCCCAATCCGCAGAGCCACGAACCGCTTGAGCGGCGTTGTATGGTGCTTTGGCTGAATGCGGCAGGGTAGGAGAAGCGTCGATGATTGAAGATATAATAGAGGTTGAAACCCTTGATGCCTACGTTGATGCCGTCGAAATCGATGTTCTTAAGTGGGCGCGTGTTGATAGAGTTGTTAGAGTCGAAGCTGGCGTACGAAATCTTGTAGTTACTTCCTGTTTTGCGGTAGAACAGGTCGATGCCAAACATGCCGGTGTACAGGCTCAAGTCGAACTCCGTACTTCTACTCTTTTTACCCAATTCGTTGAAGTCTACTGTGTAGCCGAGGAACAACCAACGCCAACCGAAGTAAGGCCCGAACTTTATCTTCGGTTCGGGGGCAAATGTGAAGTCGTTGCCCTGCGAGCTTGTTATACGATAGCGTTCGTAGGTGTTGGTGTTCTGTATCATCGCTGCATAGTTGTACTTCTGCGGTTCGATATAGGTGGTGTCCACGTCCGAGAACCACTCGAACAGACGCACGAATGCGTTTCCCACCTTCTTGAAAAACGGTGTCTTCTTTTGCGGTGAAGGCGTTGTGGTTGAGTCTGTCGCCAACGTGTCGTCTACTACGTACGTAGCGGCAGAGTCAGTTGAAGCCACCATGCCGCAGCTGTCGGCAGGTGTCTGTGCTGAGGTCTGTATGCTTGCGTGTATAGCAAGGCAGAGTATGACGGCGTATAGTCTCATTATGTATCTATGGATGTTGTAGTTTAAGTATTACAGTTTGCCCAAGATGCGATCCATTACCCAGTTTACGGGCGTAGCACTCACGCTTGTACAGGTGCAGATGCCAGTGCCCTGTAGATGCTCTATAACGGCTTTGATGATAGGCAGTTGCACGTATGGCGGATTGGGCACCACGATGCTCGTTTTCCCATTGCTCGTCACGAGCTGTATAGGGTCGTAGTTGTACACCGAGAACGAGAGCATTCCCTTCTCGCCGATCACCTCTATGCAGTCCTCCTTTGCGCTCTTGTGGCCCACGAAGCACCATGAACCGCTGCCTGGCAGTCCGTTCTCGAAGTAGAAGCACGCACTTATCGTGTCCTCCGCCTTGTACAGATGCGCACGATTAGAGCAGTAGCCATGAGCACGTGTGATGATGCCGAATATCTCCTGCAGCAAGTCGAGCTGATGCGGTGCAAGGTCGTAGAAGTAGCCTGCGCCAGCTATGTCGGGCTGCAGACGCCACGGCAGGTTGTGCGAGTCGCTGTAGTCGAGGTCGCGTGGCGGCACCGAGAAGCGTATCTGCACGTTCGTCACCGTGCCGATCTCGCCCGAGTCTATGATTTGCTTCACCTTTTTGAAGTAAGGCAGATAGCGACGATAGTAAGCCACGAAGCACGGCACGCCCGTTATCTCGCTGATGCGGTTGATGCGTGCGCAGTCCTCGTAGCTCGCTGCCAACGGTTTCTCGATGTACACAGGCTTGCCCGCCTTCATCGCCATGATGGCGAAGGTGGCATGGCTCGACGGTGGCGTAGCGATATATACCGCAGTCACCTCCGGGTCGTCGATGAGTTGTTGTGGGTCGGTGTACCATCGCTTTATGTCGTGTCGCTTGGCGTACGACTTCGCTTTCGCTTCGTTGCGGCTCATCACCGCCACAACTTTCGAGCCGGGCACCTCGTTAAATGCCGGTCCCGACTTCTTCTCGGTCACTTCTCCGCAACCTATAAATCCCCAACCTATCTGTTTCATGTTCGTATCGTGTTTTATGAGTCAAAAATTAAACCGATGTCTGTCTCTCGGCGTGTCTTTTCTGATGTCGCAGCCCTACTTTTGTCGTCGGATTGCGTCCGCCGCCCGATCAGATTGCGTTCGCCGCTCGATCAGATTGCGTCCGCCGTCCGATCAGATTGCGTTCGGTATCCGATGACTTAACGTGAACTTTTGGCTGTAGGAACCTACGGTATTAGCTTTCCGCTACGCGCCGTAGGCTCCTGCAATTAGCTATGTCAACCTTCGCCTCTACATATTCCTCTCCAGCCACTCGTCGATAAGCATACGTGCCAGACTTAGCTTCTCGGGTATCGTGGGCAGCGAGTGCTTGTTGAACCATCCGCCGCGCGAGAGTTCCTCGTCCTGTAGCTTCAGCTCGCCGCTCTCGTATTCGGCGAAGAAGCCCACCATCAGTCCGCAAGGGTAGGGCCAGGGCTGCGACTTGAAGTAGCGCAGGTTCTTTATCTTGAGTTGCGTCTCCTCCATCACCTCACGTCTGACCGCCTCTTCGAGCGACTCGCCCGTCTCTACGAATCCGGCTATGCAGCCGTAGAAATCGGTCTTGAAGTTGCGCGCGTGCACCAGCAGCAGGTCGTCGCCGCGGTTGATGAGCACGATGATAGCCGTGGCGAGCTGCGGCCACACAGTCTTGCCGCAGTTGGGGCATCGCTTCGATATGTCGGTGTCCATCTCCATTGGCGAGCCGCATACGCCACAGAAACGAGTGTTGCGGTCCCAGTAGAGTAGCTCCTGCGCCTTGCCAGCCTTTAGATAGAGCGGCTGTGGGAGTTTGTAGAACGATTGGCGCAGTCCGCACATCTCGTAGCGCGGGTCGTCGGGTGCCTCGTCGATGGCGAAAGCCTTTACGGTATAGCCGTCGTCCATAGGCGAAACGTTAAGGATGTGAGTGTCTGATGTCACGCCGATGGGAGGCTGTTCGCCACTCGGAATGGTGTGAGTGCCGTCGGTGCGTCGTTCCAGAAGCACGTCTCCACGACAGAAAACAAACCAGTATGCCATACAATGTGTGTTTTAAAATTGATGTTAGTGCTACAAAGTTACTGCTTTTTATATAAAAAAAGAATGAAATCTTGTATAATCCAAAGATTTTTGTACCTTTGCAATCACTAAAACCCTTGTAGGAAGACTGCATTATGATACTATTAATCGTTACGGTATTAATTATTGGTTCTCTTCTGATTGCTACAGAAAAGTACACCAATATCAACAAAGCTGCGGTTGCCATCTTTGTAGGTACACTCGGCTGGATACTCTATGTCTGTTTCGGTGCCGACTTTGTGATGGGGCAGCACGCTGTCGACTATGCTACGTTCCTCGGTGGAGCCGAGTCGTCGTCGGCAGACGTGAAGCAGTTCATAGCCTACAACGTGTTTCTCAAGTATGTAGGCAAGGCTTCAGAGATAGTGCTCTTTTTGCTTGCTACGATGGTTATCGTAGAGATATTGCAGAACAACGGATGCTTCGACTTTATTTCACAGCTGCTGCGCACACGTAGCAGTCAGCGTATGCTGTGGACACTCTCCGTTGTGACGTTCCTCATATCAGCCAACCTCGACAACCTCACCACAACCGTTATGATGCTCACCATTATGCACGATGTCGTGATACGGCAGCGGCAGCGCGTGCTGCTCGGTTGTGCGATAGTGATATCCGCCAACTGTGGCGGTGCGCTCACCGTTATCGGCGACCCTTCGGGCATCGTTCTGTGGAATATGGGTGCCGTCACCGCCTCCAACTTCTCGGCTTCGATGGCTCTGCCCTGTCTCATAGCGTGGCTCGTGCCCATCTTCTGGATAGGCAGACAGCTACCTACACGCATCGAGACACAATGGATAGTGCTCCCGTATCGTGGCGACGACACACGTCTGAACGTATGGCAGCGCGTCGTGATGCTCTTCGTGGGCATCGGCGGACTATGGTTTATCCCCACGTTCCACAGCATCACGAAACTCAGTCCGTTCCTCGGAGCACTCTGCGTGCTCTGCGTTCTGTGGATAGTGAACGAGATTGTGAACCGCAAACTGATGAACACCGACGAGATGATACAACGTCGTGTGCCGCGCGTGTTGCAGTACGGCGTGATACAGATGATGCTCTTCGTGCTCGGCATAATGCTCATCGTAGGTTTCGTGAGAGAGACTGGTGTGGCTGCGTACATGGCGCAGTTAGTTGACCGATACATGAGCAATCTGCTCGTGCTCGGATTTTTCACACAGATGCTCAGTAGCGTGCTCGACAACTTTATGTCGCTCATGACGATGGTGTCGCTGCGCGATGTGGCTGACAGCGTGCAGGCGACAGTGTATGCGCAGAACGGTGCGTTCTGGAAGATGATGGCATACGCCTCGGCGGTAGGCGGCAATATCCTGTGTATCGGAAGCATCACCGGATTGGCGCTGATGAAGATGGAGCGCATACCGCTCGGCTGGTACTTCCGGAATGTAGGCTTGGTGGCATTCGCAGCTGCCACTGTAGGACTCGTCGCTATGTACATCATGCTGATGTAAGGCGGGGAGAGCTCGCTATATATATAATAAGGTGAAAAAAGAACCCAAACCAATATAATAATTTGATAACAATGGCAAGAATAAAGACAATCGGTGTGCTCACCTCAGGTGGCGATGCACCGGGAATGAACGCCGCCATCAGAGCGGTGACACGTGCAGGTATTTGTAACGGATATAATATAAAAGGCATCTATCGAGGATACGACGGACTTATCAATGGCGAGATAGAAGACTTCACTACAGAGAACGTGAGCGGCATCATCATGTCGGGCGGTACAATCCTGAAGACAGCGCGCTCAAAGGAGTTCATGACAGACGAAGGCAAGGAGAAGGCTTACCAGCAGATGCAGGCACACGGCATCGACGCCCTCGTCGTAATCGGTGGTAACGGCTCGCTCACCGGCGCAATGGAGTTCGCTAAGAAGTACGACGTCTGCTGCATCGGTCTGCCCGGAACAATCGACAACGACCTTTACGGCACCGATTCGACAATCGGCTACGACACAACAATGAACACCATCGTGGAGTGCGTGGACCGCATACGCGACACGGCGCAGAGCCACGAGCGCATCTTCTTCATCGAAGTGATGGGCCGCGACGCAGGCTTCCTCGCACAGAACTCGGCCATCGCAAGCGGTGCTGAGGCTGCCATTATCCCCGAAGACTCTACCGACGTCGACCAGTTGGCACGCTTCATGGAGCGCGGCATACGCAAGTCGAAGAAGAGCTGCATCGTCATAGTGTCTGAAAGCCCGAAGTGCGGTGCCATGTACTACGCAGAGCGCGTGCGCAACGAGTTCCCGCAGTACGACGTGCGCGTGTCTATTCTCGGCCACTTGCAGCGCGGCGGACGCCCGTCGGCACACGACCGCATCCTCGCATCGCGCACAGGCGTTGGCGCTATCGAAGCAATCATGCAGGGACAGCGCAACGTGATGATTGGCGTGCGCAACAACGAGATTGTCTACGTGCCACTGAGCGAGGCTATTCGCAGCGACAAGCCGTTCGACCGCAAACTCATCCAGGTGCTCGACGAACTCAGTATCTAACAATAGTGGTAAAAAACCACCACGGCATTGGTTGATTTGGTGCAAGAAAGTACAATAAATATTAAATAGTTTTTTCAATAACGATATAGTTATTATATTTGCAGCGGAATTAAAAATTTAAACAAATATAGTATGTCACAACTCAATGGGCACATCTCACAGATTATCGGTCCTGTTATCGACGTTTACTTCGATACGGCTGGTAAGAACGCAGAAGAGGTACTGCCTAAAATACACGAAGCGCTGAAGCTCAAGCGTCCTAACGGACAGGAGCTTATCATTGAGGTTCAGCAGCACATCGGTGAGGACACGGTTCGTTGCGTAGCAATGGACAACACCGACGGTTTGCAACGCGGTTTGGAAGTGGTGCCTACAGGCAACGCTATCCTTATGCCGGCAGGTGAACAAATCAAGGGCCGTATGATGAACGTAATCGGTCAGCCTATTGATGGTATGAGCAAGCTCGATATGGAGGGCGCTTATCCTATCCACCGCGAGGCTCCGAAGTTCGAAGACCTGTCTACACACAAGGAGATGCTCGCTACGGGTATCAAGGTCATCGACCTCCTCGAGCCTTACATGAAGGGTGGTAAGATCGGTCTGTTCGGCGGTGCCGGCGTAGGCAAGACCGTGCTCATCATGGAGCTTATCAACAACATCGCCAAGGGACACAACGGCTACTCGGTGTTCGCCGGCGTAGGCGAGCGTACACGTGAGGGCAACGACCTTATCCGCGACATGCTTGAGTCGGGCGTAATACGCTACGGCGAGAAGTTTAGAAAGGCGATGGAGGAGGGCAAATGGGACCTCTCGCTCGTCGACCCAGAGGAACTAAAGAAGAGTCAGGCGACACTTGTCTACGGACAGATGAACGAGCCGCCAGGAGCACGTGCTTCTGTTGCGCTCTCAGGACTTACCGTGGCAGAGGAGTTCCGCGACCATGGAGGCAAGGACGGCGAAGCAGCCGACATCATGTTCTTCATCGACAACATCTTCCGCTTCACACAGGCAGGCTCTGAGGTGTCGGCTCTGCTCGGCCGTATGCCGTCGGCTGTGGGTTATCAGCCTACACTTGCCAGCGAGATGGGTAAGATGCAGGAGCGCATCACTTCTACAAAGAAGGGTTCTATCACATCAGTACAGGCGGTGTATGTGCCTGCCGACGACTTGACCGACCCTGCTCCTGCCACAACATTTACACACCTCGACGCAACAACCGAGCTCTCGCGTAAGATTACCGAGCTTGGTATCTATCCAGCTGTCGACCCATTAGGCTCTACATCGCGTATCCTCGACCCGCTCATCGTGGGCAAAGCTCACTACGAGTGTGCACAGCGCGTGAAGCAGATTTTGCAACGCTACAAGGAGTTGCAGGACATCATCGCCATCCTTGGTATGGACGAACTCTCTGACGAGGACAAACTCACCGTGAACCGCGCACGTCGCGTTCAGCGCTTCCTCTCACAGCCGTTCGCCGTAGCCGAGCAGTTCACCGGCATACCGGGCGTGATGGTTTCTATCGAAGACACCATCAAGGGCTTCAACATGATTCTCGACGGAGAGGTAGACAACCTGCCAGAGCAGGCATTCCTCAACGTGGGAACCATCGAGGACGCTATTGCTAAGGGTAAGCGACTGCTTGAGGCAGCCAAGGGTTAACATCATCATTAATGTTTTGTATCTATGAGTTTGAATTTGAAAATCGTTTCCCCCGAAAAGGTGGTATTTGACGGAGCAGTGGAGCGCGTTGTCGTTCCCGGCACAAGCGGCGAGTTCGAAATCCTCGTCAACCACGCGCCTATCATCTCCACACTCGAAAAGGGAAGGCTGGTCTATCAAGACTCTGAAGGCAGACACGAACAGATGGTTAACGGTGGTTTCGTCGAAGTGCAGAAGAACAACGTGAATATCTGTGTTGAACTCTGACGAAACGTACAATGACATGTTGAAAGAAGAAATCAAAGGCATCAGTCGCCGATACATACTGCAGTCGCTTTGCCTCCTGGCAATTGTCACGCTGATACCCACACTGCTCTCATTGCTGACAAACGTAGGCAACCTTACGGTGCCTACCATTGTCGCATTGTCGTTCGCAGTGGTGGTGGAGGCAGTCGATGCTCTCGTATGGGGCAAGGTGCGACAGGCAGGCGACGACGGCTTGCCCACATTCTACACCGCAGTGTCGGGCTTTCGTATGTTGTTGGCATTGGCAACCTTAGTTGTGTGCTACTTCGTGGTAGGTCGTGACGCGATGATGGAGTACTGCTTGGTGTTCATGGGTTACTATTTTACCATAATGATACACCACTCAGTGTTCTTCGCGCGCATATCAAATTCTCACACATCGTGTGACAATGAAAACAAATAAAATAATGAAACAGATAAGGTCATTAATCGTAATCCTGGTGGTGATGCTCATGCCACTCGCGGCTAACGCCTCGCATCAGAAAGAGGGACAGATCGACATACCAGAGATGGTTCTTGAGCACCTTTCCGACTCATACGAGTGGCATATCGCTTCGTATGAAGGAAAGAGTCTAAGCATACCATTGCCTATAATCGTACGCAGTTCGGCTACAGGCGACTGGACGCTGTGTACTGCGGAGAATATGCCCGCCAACTACTTCTTTGACGCTGAGCATCATGGCAAGATCTACGAGAAGATGCCCGACGGCACAAGCGTAAGACCGCTCGACCTGAGCATAACAAAAACCGTAGCACAGATATGGATTGTTGTGTTCGTGCTCATTGCGGTGTTCCTCTATTGTGCACATTGGTACAAGAACAGAGACGAGAAGAGCGAGGCTCCGAGAGGATTTGTCGGTTTGATGGAGATGTTCGTTATGACTATCTACGATGATGTTATCAAGGCAGCAATCGGCGAGAAACGCTTCAAGCCGTTCGCTCCATACTTGCTCACAGTGTTCTTCTTCATCTTCACAACCAACTTGTTGGGACTTCTCCCGATATTCCCGGGCGGAGCGAACGTAACGGGTAACATCAACGTGACGTTCTTCCTCGCATTGTGTACGATGATTGCTATCAACCTGTTCGGCAACAAGGAGTACTGGAAGGATATCTTCTGGCCGCACGTACCGGTGTTTCTGAAGGCTCCGGTGCCATTGATGCCAGTGATAGAGTTCTTCGGCGTGTTTACAAAGCCGTTCGCTCTCATGGTGCGTCTCTTTGCCAACATGATGGCAGGACACGCCATTATCCTTAGCTTCACTTGCGTCATCTTCCTCGGATGGTCGATGGGCGTTGGTTATGGCATCGGACTGAACACCGTGAGCGTCATCATGATGCTGTTCATGAACATGCTTGAGGTGCTTGTAGCATTCATTCAGGCTTATGTCTTCACGCTGCTGAGTGCGGTCTTCATCGGACTGGCTCAGAAAGACGAGGAGGCAGAGGCTTAAAAGCTTAAGAGAATAAATATTAACAGTAAAAAATAATAATTTAAAAAACTAAAGAACTATGATTATTTCATCACTTTTGGCTGCTGAAGGTCTGGCACAGCTGGGCTGCGGTCTCGGAGCAGGTATTGCAACAATCGGCGCAGGTTTGGGTATTGGTAAGATTGGTAGCAGCGCAATGGATGCTATCGCTCGTCAGCCAGAGGCTACTGGCAAAATCCAGACAAACATGATTCTTACCTCTGCTTTCGTAGAGGGTTGTGCTTTGTTTGCCATCGTAGCTTGCGCCTTCCTTATCAAGTAGGAACAGGTCATCGTGTAAATTATAGCAAATGAATTTTGATACATTACCATCAATACTAACTCCTGAACTCGGACTCCTCTTCTGGATGCTGCTGGCATTCCTGGTGGTCTACTTCGTACTGTCGCGCAAGGGTTTCCCTGCCATTATTGCAATGGTCGACAAGCGCAGCAAGTACATCAACGAGAGCTTGAAGAAGGCAGAACAGGCCGCTTCACAACTCGAGAACATCAAGCAAGAGAGCGAGGCTATGCTTCAGGAAGCACGAGAGAAGCAAGCCTCTATACTGAAAGAGGCTGCTACCACTCGTGATGCTATTGTGGAGAAAGCTCAGGAGAAGGCGCGAGAGGAGAGTGCACGCATCCTTGGTGAGGCGAAAGCCGAAATCGAGGCGCAGAAGCAAGCTGCTATCAGCGAACTCCGCGAGCAAGTAGCCATATTGAGTGTTGAGGTTTCGGAGAAGATTCTCAGAAAGAAGCTCGGCACTGATGCAGCACAGATGGATTATATTAATCAGATGCTTGACGAGGTTACATTAAATAATAAATAAGTGTAGGCTATGGATTTAGGATTAATATCGGTAAGATATGCTCGAGCCTTGCTTAAGGCTGGCATTGAGGCAGGTGTGTCCGACCGTGTGTACAACGATATGCTCACGGTGTTGGAAAGCTATGCCAAGGTGCCGCAGTTCAAGGCTACCATAGACAATCCGATGCTGTCGAGACAGCAGAAAGGAGACTTGCTGATAGCTGCGGCAGGTGGCGCTTCATGCGAACTCACACGTACGTTCTTCGGACTCGTACTGAAGGAGGGACGTGAGCGTATCATGCAATTTATAGCTAACTCGTTTATTACGTTGTACAGAAAGCATAACAATCTAATTAGTGCTAAATTAACTACCGCCACAACTCTCGACTCGCAGACAGAGGCTAAGTTGCGTCGGTTGGTAGAAAGTAAGACAAATGGCACTGTTGAGTTTAAGACCAATGTGAAGCCCGAACTCATAGGCGGATTCGTACTCGAGTACGACACCTATCGTATGGACGCAAGCGTGAAGTCGCAGCTCAACACCATATTGTCGCAGCTTAATTAAATAAAGATTAATTTCTATGTCAGATAAAATTAAACCAAGCGAAGTGTCACAGGTGCTCCTCGAGCAGCTTAAAGGCCTTAACAACGGCAATAAGTTCGACGAGGTGGGCACTGTGCTCGAAGTGAGCGATGGCGTAGCGCGTATCTATGGTTTGCGCAACGCTGAAGCTAACGAGCTTCTCGAATTCGAGAACGGCACAATGGCTATCGTGATGAACTTGGAGGTGGATAACGTTGGTTGTGTGCTCCTCGGTTCTACCGACGGCATCAAGGAGGGCATGGTTGTGAAGCGTACAAAGCGTATTGCGTCAATCAACGTGAACGACAATATGCTCGGTCGTGTCATCAATCCTCTTGGTCAGGCCATTGATGGCAAGGGCGAAATCGACCTTACCGACTCTTTTGAGATGCCGCTGGACCGTAAGGCACCTGGTGTGATCTATCGCCAGCCGGTGAAGGAACCGCTGCAGACAGGTTTGAAGTCGGTCGACTCGATGATTCCTATCGGACGCGGTCAGCGTGAGCTTATCATCGGTGACCGTCAGACCGGTAAGACTGCCATTGCTGTCGACACTATCATCAACCAGAAGAGTTTCTACGAGGCTGGTAAGCCCGTATATTGTATATATGTGGCAATCGGACAGAAGGCATCTACCGTTGCGGCTCTTGTTGAGAACTTGAAGCAGCATGGCGCTATGCCTTATACCATCGTTGTTGCGGCTACGGCTGCCGACCCGGCTGCCATGCAGTACTATGCACCGTTCGCCGGTGCGGCTATCGGTGAGTACTTCCGCGACCGTGGCTACTCGGCTCTCGTAGTGTACGACGACCTCTCGAAGCAGGCTGTTGCCTATCGTGAGGTGTCGCTTATCCTGCGCCGTCCTTCTGGACGTGAGGCTTACCCGGGCGACGTGTTCTACCTGCACAGCCGTCTGTTGGAGCGTGCTGCACGCATCAACGACCAGCAGGAGGTGGCAGAGCAGATGAACGACCTGCCGGAGTGTATGAAGGGACACGTGAAGGGTGGTGGTTCGCTCACCGCGCTTCCTATCATCGAGACTCAGGCTGGTGACGTGTCGGCTTACATCCCGACCAACGTTATCTCAATCACCGACGGTCAGATCTACCTCGAGAGTGACCTCTTCAACCAGGGCTTCCGTCCTGCCGTCAACGTAGGTATCTCCGTATCACGTGTAGGTGGCTCGGCTCAGATCAAGAGTATGAAGAAGGTGGCTGGTACGCTGAAGATCGATATGGCTCAGTATCGCGAGCTTGAGGCATTCTCTAAGTTCTCAAGCGACATGGATGCCGTGACAGCCATGACTATCGACCGCGGACGTAAGAACAATCAGCTCCTCATACAGCCTCAGTATTCACCGATGCCTGTAGGCGAGCAGGTAGCTATCATCTATTGCGGTACGCACGGATTGATGCACGCTGTGCCAGTAGAGAAGGTGCGTGAGTGTCAGGATGCCTTCCTTGAGAAGATGCGCTCTGTTCATCAGGACGTTATCGAAGCACTCGGAAGTGGTAAGCTTGACGATCAACTCACCGCTGTCATCGAACAGACAATGGCAGACATCGCTGGTCAGTATAAAAACTAATTGCTTATGCCGTCGCTCAAAGAGATTAAAAACCGAATATCATCTGTCAACAGCACCCGTAAGATTACGAGTGCGATGAAGATGGTGGCTTCCTCGAAGCTGCATCATGCGCAGACAATGATTGAGAATATGCTTCCTTACGAGACACTCCTGGAACATATCCTCAAGACATTCCTTGCATCGGAGACCGATGCACGCACGGTGCTCAACGAGGTGAGACCGGTGAAGCGCGTGGCATTGGTGGTATATGCGTCTAACAGCAGCCTGTGTGGAGGCTTCAACGCCAACGTTATACGCCTCCTGCAGCACGTTGTAGACGAGTATGCCGAATTGGGCAAGGAGAACATCGTAATCTACCCGATAGGTCGCAAGGTGGCTGAGAAGGCGGTTAAGATGGGGCTTAACGTGGCTGGCGACTTCACTGCGCTTGCCGAAAAGCCTAACGCCAACGACTGCATCACCATAGCGCGCGAGCTGGGCGAGAAGTTTATCAGCGGCGAGTACGACCGCGTAGAGATGATCTACCACCACTTCAAGAGTGCTGGTTCGCAGATTCTCACACGCAAGCCGTTCCTGCCGATTGACATCGAGGAGGAGCTGAAGCGCGACCACGAGCGCGACTTGACATCCAACGTCATTACAAAGAAGGCGCAGGAGTACATCAAGCGCAAGGAGGAGGAGAGAACGAGTGAACACAAGGAGGCCGTTCCGCTGAACGACAACTTCCTCGTAGAACCGGACATGAACACCGTGCTCACGAAGCTCATCCCGAAGTACTTGCACCTGATGGTGTACACGGCACTGCTTGACAGCATCGCCAGCGAACACGCCGCACGTATGGTTGCCATGCAGACCGCTACGGACAATGCCGACGAGATTTTGCGCGAGCTCAATCTGCAATACAACAAGAGTCGCCAGCAAGCCATCACGAGCGAGCTGCTCGACATCGTTGGTGGCAGTGTCAACAACTAACGGCGCAAGCTCCAGCAAATACTATAATACAGAAAGGAGAAGTCAATCAATGGCTTCTCCTTTCTGTTTTTTGTTTATATATTAAGGCATTACCGGTAGGCTATTGGCTTTTTATGCACGTAAACCGCAGCAATACCATTTATTTTCTGTATATTTGCATGTCAATGCGGGTTTATCTCAATATATAATGACCATTGTATTAGGTTTCTGCCATCCGCACCGACCGACGCAGACATCCGCACCGACCGACGCAGACATCCGCACCGACCGACGCAGACGTCCGCACCGACCGACGCAGACGTCCGCACCGACCGATGCACGCCATCAGAGGTGCGACATTACATGCTCATTCTATCACGGCACACCCCCAACAGTAGCAAAATTATATTAAGAATAATAACTAATCTCAAAACAATAACAATGAACGTAAGACATTATCTGCTTTCTTCGGGTCTGCTCTTCTGTGCGCTCACCGCTTCCGCGCAGCGCAATATGCAGGCAGAGGAGTTCCCGTTGGGTCAATACGAGGAGCTGACGGACACCAAGCCGCACGACGCGGATGCCAAGTGGGCTGCAATGAAGTCGCCCGTAATGCTCAGTTGGGCATCAACCGACGTGCGCTACGGCAAGCATCATGTGCCGCAGCTTGCGAAACTCAGCAACGCTTGCACGCTGAAAGCGTGGCGTGGCGAGCGCGTCAACGCACAGGCTGTACTTTGGACGAATACTGATCTGAACGATGTGGAGATGCTCGTGAGCGACCTGCGTTCGGGCGCAAACGTTATTCCTGCCTCGAAGGTGCGCTCCCACTTCGTGCGCTACGTGATGACCGACGAGCTGAACAAGGACGGCAAGGGCGGCTGCGGATGCCGCGAGAACAAGGCAGAGTGGGACTCGTCTATCGTTGCCGACGCGCTCGACATCAACAAGTGGCTGCCCGTGCAGCGCAAGACAGCGCAGCCTCTGTGGGTGAACGTATGGGTGCCGGAGGACGCTAAGCCCGGCACATACACCGGCACAATCACCGTGCGTGGCGGCGGTATGGACGACAAGGTGCTCAATCTCAGCCTACAGGTCGTGAACCGCACACTACCAAGTCCGCGCGAGTGGCACTTGAACCTCGACCTGTGGCAGAACCCGTATGCCGTAGCACGCTACTATAAGGTGCCGTTGTGGAGCAAGGAACACTTCGATGCAATGCGTCCGATAATGAAAATGGTGGCTGATGCCGGACTCTCGTCCATAACAGCCAGTATTATGCACAAACCGTGGAACGGACAGACCGAAGACCACTTCGACAGTATGGTGACACGTATCAAGCGTTTGGACGGTTCATGGAAGTACGACTATGCGGTGTTTGACCGCTGGGTCGACTTTATGATGAACGAAATAGGTGTGAAGGGACTCATCTCCTGCTACACCATGATACCCTGGGAGCTGAGCTTCGACTACTACGACGAGGCTACCAACCGCGTACAGTTCATCAAAGCAGAGCCCGGTGATGAGGCATACGCCGAGTACTGGGGTAGTTTCCTGCGCGATTTCGCTCGCCATCTGAAGCAGAAAGGCTGGTTCGAGAAGACCGCTATCTCTATGGACGAGCGCTCGATGGAGGCAATGAAGGCGGCTATAAAGGTGATAAAGGAAGCCGATCCCGACTTCAAGATTACGCTTGCCGGCAACTATCACGACGAGATACAGGCCGATCTCTACTATCTCTGCATTCCTTACGGTGCACGCTTCCCGGAGAACGTTCTGAAGGAGCGCCGTGCGAAGGGACAGATCAGCACCTATTACACTTGCTGCACGGAGCCGTTCCCCGGCACATTCTCGTTCTCTAACCCTGCCGATGCTGCATGGATAGGCATACATGCCGTAGCAGGCGACTACGACGGCTACCTGCGTTGGTCGGTAAACAGCTGGACTCGCGACCCACTGCGCGATTCGCGCTTCCGTACATGGGCTGCCGGCGACACATACAGCATCTACCCGGGTCCGCGCAGCAGCATACGCTTCGAACGCCTCGTAGAGGGATTGCAGGATGCCGAGAAGATTTGGCAGTTGCGCAACCACTACAAGAAAACGGGCGACAAGAACCGTCTTGCACGCCTTAACAAGAAGCTTGCTGAGTTTACACCTGCCAATATGACGGCTGAAAAGGAGCGCAATGCTGGCCGTATGGTGCGCGAATTGGAGCGATTGTTGAATGAATAGAAATACCAGTAGAGAGGAGGGGGTAAACTAACAATTTACTCCCTCTTATCATATCCTTGCATTTTAGCAATGATTTATCCTTACATGTTAAACAATTTGTGGGTGCCCCCGAATTGTAGAATAGTAAAATCCTTTGCTTTATTTTCGATTGAAAATAGCAATAACGTATTTGATTATAGCACAATACAAAACTTTAGCGTGTGGCGGTAATAATTGTATTAATAATTTGGTTTGGTGAAATATTTTTTGCTATCTTTGCAAAATAGATACATATAAATATATAACTCTCAAACAATAATGAACACAAGTAGGGTAGATATTATTATTCCAGTTTATAATGTTGAACCATATTTGCGACGTTGTCTTAATAGTGTTTTAAAACAAACGTATAAGCATTGGCGTGCTATCTGTATTGATGATGGTTCTACAGATGGTTGTCCTGCTATACTTGAAGAATATGCAGCAAAAGACTCTCGCTTTATGGTGCTTCATCAAGCAAATGGTGGACTCTCTCATGCCCGTAATGAAGGCATGGCTCTCGCTGATGCTGAGTATATAATGTTTGTGGATTCGGACGATTTTATACATCCACAGACCTTGGAGCTTGCCGTTAAGCTAATAGAGCGTGACGGTACGGATATGGTGAGTTGGTATAAAGATGTTATATATATAAACATTCAGCTACGCTTGATGCATAAGTTGAAAATGAACACTATCAATGTCCGTCCATGGCGTATCCCGTTTAGGTGTAGCCTTAAACTATCGAAATCAGTAATTACTGACGATGCTTTGAAACATGCTTCCGACTGGCGCCATCCTGATATCAAATATCCGATAAAACATAACTACGTTTGGCGCCATCTGTTTAAACGCTCTTTGATAAAGGATATAAAGTTTATCAAGGGATTGAAGTATGAAGATATTCCCTGGTGGTCGGAGTTGTTGGTAAAACCTGTGAAAGCTACAATTACTCATCTTCCGCTTTATTACTATTACGTCAATCATAAATCAATATCGAAAGCTACGGGAGGGGTAGAACGTCTGATGTCTCAGCTTAAGGGCCTCTCTTATGCACAGAAGCTATATGAAGAAGCTGGCAACATGGAGCGTATGCGTTTGTGGAGTCGTAATATAAAATGGGCAATTCTTACGGGTAGTTCAAGGGTTTTGTATAAAATGGGAGAAGGACCACAAACGGATAGTCTGGTGAAGTACATTACAGACTTGGCAAAGACCGGTTTCTTCGACGATGCTATAGGAACGAGAGAAAATATTGTAAAAGAGTTGTATTATACAGTAGCAAAAGGACTACGACCAGTTAAAACAGATTGATTATTAAAAACAAATCGCACGAGTATTACATATGTAATCTTCGTGCGATTTGTGTATTGTTATTTCTCAAACTGCGACTTCTTCGGGAATTGTCGGTCGAGGAATTCTATGGCAGCTTTTCTGTCTGCGTCGTTAGCAAACTCCGAATCGTTCATGCAGAAGAATACCGGATTGTATCGTTCAAACTTCTCGTAAAGTTTGTGGTTGTCTATGTGTAGTCTGAACGAATGCGACTGCGATACGTAACGTAAGTGTCCCTTTTTCTCGGCAAGAGCTACGTATGAATAAACGCTTCGCTGCACATCGTCGGCAGAACGTATATGATGTTGGACCATATGGCTGAACTCCTTCTCGAACTTTCTGTTGGCAAACGTTATTGTGCTTTTCAGATACGAGTCGATGTTGTGATGAGGTTTGCATCCATAATATGTTCCGTAGTATTTCTCTACAAGTTCTGCAGCGTTTCTGATTATTTTCAGATACATGCTCAATGGTTTGCCTACCACCCTATCTCGGAAGAATAGCGCAAGTTTGCGGAAAGGCTTACGGTTCATGTATAGTATAGGCAGTCCGTCAGCCTCGAAGAAGGTAGCAGGACTTACCGGACGGTTGATATACATGTCGTCGTTTGAGAAGAGAAAGTGTTCTGAGAGACCTGGTATTTTGTCAAGATAATGTTCTATCAATGTAGAGTTGAAGCAGGGCAGGCTCTCCTCGGGCATAATCTCCTTGTGGTCTACCACGTGCACCTTCGGGTTCGACGTGTCGAGCCATTCGGGCACCTGTTCGTCGGTGACGATGAATATCTTACGAATCCAAGGAGCATACTTCTCTATAGATCGTAAGCTGTACTTTAGCTCGCCGCTGTCAGCATAGCGTCCAGCACAGTTCTCCTGTTTATCAGTAGGCTTACCGATGCAGGCGTTGCGCTTTGCTATCCATTTCGGGTCGTTGCCGTTGACCCAAAGATATACTAAGTCTATATCCATAATCATAATTCTTTTTACTGTTTTTCTACAAGTCGTTTAATCTCGGGGTAGTGCTCGCATATAGCGTTGAAAGCCTTCACGTTGCGGTCTGTGCCGGTCTTGAAGTTTGTTGTTTTCAGCGAGAGTTCCTTAGGCTTGTGTTGTCCGCGCGGCTTGTTGCGTCCGAATGGCACTGGTATTACGGGGAAGCCGTTTGCTGCTCCTGCCGCCCAGAACCAGATGTCGTCAGTGCTTGGTGCGAGCTTTGTGAACAGCTCCACGTCCATCATGTCCGCCTTCAGCGAGTGGGGAGGGTAGAGCACGCCGCCTACGCCGGTCTGGATGTTCTGGAAACTGCGGTGTATGCGCTTGAAGAGGAAGTGATACCAGCGGTATTTGCTCCATTTCCTGTACGGCATTCCGTACTTGATGCGCTTTGCGCGGTGCGCCAGTATTGCGTCGGGTATCTGTGCGTGCAGGTCGAGCAAGTCCTTCAGCATGTGTCTGTGATAATACACATCGTCGTCTACGGTTACGATAATGGCTTCGGGAAAGTCTACAAGCGCAGGAATCAGTTTGCGATAAGAGCGTATGTCGCGGTCGTAGTTGCGTATCTCGAACACGGGGTTCTGCTTTGCAAGTGCAAGCAGCGTTTCGGGCATTTCGCCTTCTGCGAATTGCGACAGCGTGACATATAGTATTAGTTTGTCGGGCAGCACACTGCCGTTGAGGAGTGAGCGCACGGCTTGCTCTGCAAACTTTATGGCTGCAGGGAACGAAGTCATCGAGATGACAACCTGCTGTTTATGCTTGTTTTCGGTCATAATGTGTATCGTTTATTGTTTCTCCTCAATGTCGTTGAGGTCGTACTGGTTGAAATAGTCCATCGGTACGGATGTCTTGGTGCCGCTGGCTCTGCCTCGCAGCTGCTTCTCGCGGAATTCTTCAAGCGACCTGACGGCGTAGTGGTTGATGCGTATCACGTCCTGTTGCGGTGTACGCTCTCTGAAGTTGTTCTTGATGATATTGCCGTGCGAGTCGGCAGCCTTGCCGTTGATGCGTGCCACCTCGTGGCATCCTATCATTGTGAACACCCGGCGTGGGTTCACGATGCTCTTCACGTGGCGGTTAAGGTAATGGTCGGGTAGGGAGTGGAAGCGAAATCGCTTCATTACGTCCTCATTGCTCTTCTCTTTATTGCCTCCGCTGCCATACACAAGCCAGTTGATCTCCACCGCCGGGAATGCCTCGAAGCGCTTCAGAAAGTCGGGTATCGTAGCATCCTGTACGGGTACGATAAACTCGTCGAGGTCGATGAATGCTATCCAGCGTGCGTCGAAGCGGTGCTGCTCCAGACAGTCGTCGTAGGCTGCCAACTGCATACGATAGCCTGGCCATGGTTTGTAGTCGACAATGCCCTGCTTTATGTATGGTTCGAGTATGTCTTTAGTGTCGTCTGTGCTTTCGTTGTCGTAGATGAAGAATTGGTCTACGCCGTGAGCCAAGTGCCATTCTATCCATTCTTTGAAGTATGGGCCTTCGTTCTTGGCGATGGCGCAGATAGCCAATTGAAACTTTGGTATGGTGTGGTTTCTGCTGATTTCGCGCTTCAATCTGATTGCGTTGAAGATGCCGTATCTGAGAATACCTCTCCATCTGTTGCGTGTCATCTTGTGCGGAATAACTCCTGCTATTATCTCTGCTAATACTTTGTTCATAGGCTAATCGTTCTGATTAATCGTAGGGTTTTAACGTTCGAAGCTCGATTTCTCGGGCAGGATGCTCTGGAAAGCATCTCTCAGATTTCCCATCACCTCCTCGTAGTGGCGTATGTGTACGTTGTCGTTCAGGCATATAAGCGAGTACGACTGCTCGTAGATAGCTTTTATCGCTTTTTTTGACTTCACCATCAGTGGAAACATCTTCGTGTCCTGATATGTATTGTAAGGCTCGAAGTTGCCCTTGCATATCTGCCAGATGCGGAATAGCTCAGGCGTGTAGTCGTCTAAGGCGCGGAAGCGGTTCACGGAAGTCCTTGTAAGTTCGTCGCTTTCGTTTGCCCACACCTCTTCGAAAGTGCTCTTTAGATAGGGTTGTGCGTTGTGTGGCACACGTAGCGTGATGAACTTATTATAGAAACGTAGCAGATAGTTCCAACGTGCCTTTGTGCCGTAGCTCTTGTGGAACCACTTGTCGTGCCAGCGTTTCATCACTTCCTTCTTGTCGAAGTGGCGGTTAATGAGTCGTATGTTGTTCTTTATGCGCACATACCATTGCGACCATGAGGGATTGTAGGTGAATACAGCTATGTCGCAAGGCAGACCATTCTTGAAGAAACGCTCCTTTTCAATGTGGTTGATGATGAAGAAGTCGTCGTTGAAGTAGACGAAGTGCTCCGCCAGTCCTGGTATGCGGTACATGTAGCGTTCTATCACCACCGAGTTGTATGTCGGTAGAAACTCTGTGGGTATGAAGTCCTTATGGCTTACGAGGTGTATCTTCGGATTGTTCTCGTCGAGCCAGTCGGGCTTCTGTCCGCTTGTTACGAAGTGTATCTTTCTGACCCAGGGTGCGAACTTCTCCACACCGCGGAACCAGTACTTCAGGAAGCCGTAGTCTCTGAAACGAGCTTTCGACACTCCGTTCTTCGTGTTGTCCTTGTTGCCCGAATATTTTGAAAATTCATTCTGCCATTCAGGGTCGTCCATGTTGACCCACGTAACCACAAAATCAATATCCATATTTATCTATTTAATAATGAGTAGTGTAATTGTTATTAGTTTTTTGCATATTTGAAACGATTATGTGTCCAGAGGTAACACTCGGGGTGCTTTCTGATTTCATCTTCTAAGCGTTCAAAATATAAATCTGTTAATTTGTAATCGGGTAGTGATGTTGGGTCATTGTGTAGCAGTGAGAATTCGCACTCGTAGTAGCCACGTTTCACTCTTTTCGCATTTACGAAAATAGGCATATACCCGAAGTGATTAGCAATCTTCTCTGGTCCCACCAGTACTGGAACCATATGGTTTAGGAACTTCACATAGTGTTTTATTTGTCTTCTTTTGGGTGATTGATCGGCAATGAGTGCTACCATGCACGCCTTGTTCTCGGCTTTCATGCTTGCCACGAAGCGTGCCGTATGTCGCATCTCTACGCATATATTGCCCATGCGCTCACGCATTTGTTTTATGATTTTGTCGAACGTTTCGTTGATGAGTTTGTGATATACCTGCGCACATACTACATCGTCCTTTATCCACAGACCTACGGAGGTCATCCACTCCCAGTTGCAGAAGTGCCCCATGAAGAATGCCAACGACTTTCCTTCGTCAAGCAGTTTGTTCGTTTTGTCTATATTCACGAACTTCATCCTTTTTCTTATCTCGTCGGGAGAGATTGAAGCTATTTTACTGCTCTCAAGGAGCATGTCCATAAAGAATCGGTAGAACTTCTTCTCTATCGTTATTATTTCGCTGAGACTCTTTTCTGGGAACGACTCGGTGAGGTTCTTGCGTACTATCTCTCTACGATAACGTATGACGTAGTAGAGTGGATAATACATGATGTCAGATATGGCATATAGCATCCAGAAGGGGATGTATGACAATGTCTTTATTATGAAATATATGAAGTAATACATTCTTACGATTTGTTAATAATCTGTTTTTGCAAAATTACAACTATTTTTTCTTATTAGTGCATATTTTAGCGTATTACTGTTATATAATTTGCGTATTATTCTTTTGTCGTTACAACCATGGTGCGAGCAGATGTGCGAACCATCCGCGAAACTTTTGCCATCCGGTGCGCTCTGTCTTCCAATACTCGGGCGTGAGTATAACGCTCTTCTTCTTGTCGCGTTCGAACATATCGTTGAGTTGTCGGGTGGTGCATTGGTCGATGATGACGGCATTCTCTTCGTAATCGAAGCGCAAACTGCGTGCGTCGAGGTTTGCGCTGCCCACGGTGCAGAACTTGCCGTCTACCATTATTATCTTCGTGTGGTGGAAGCCAGGGCGGTATATCCACACCTTCACACCGTGCTTCATCAGTTTGTGTGCGTTGTAGAATACGCAGTCGGGTGTGAGCGGAATGTCGCCGCGTTCCGAAATCATTACTTCTACCTGCACGCCACGTTTAGCAGCTTTGCGCAGTGCTTTCTTCACCTTCGGTATGAGTGTGAAGTAAGGGCTAATGAGTTTTATGCTGTCTTTGGCATCGTTGATGGCTCCTTCGTAGAAGGTGCGTATGATGCGGTTTGTGGTGCGTGGTTCGCGGTTGATGATGCCAACCATCTTCTTTCCAGCAGTGGGACAGGTATCGGGCTTTAGTCCTTCAAAGTAATAGCCACCGCGTATGCCTCGGTAGTACTTTGCGCCGTGTATGTTTTGCTTAGCGGTTTTGTTCCAGATGCGCAGGAAGATGGCTTGTAGCGTGTTCACCTCGTCGCCGTCGATGCGACAGTGCATGTCGTGCCATTCGCCTACCTGGTTTGTGCCGTTGATATAGTAGTCGGCTACGTTCATGCCTCCGGTGTAGGCTATCTGTCCGTCGATGATTACAATCTTGCGGTGGTCGCGGTGAAACACCTGGTTAATCCACGGGAAGCGTAATGGGCTGAACTCGTATATCTCGATGCCACGTTTGCGTATCGACTTCAGGTGTTTCTTCTTCAGCGGGCGGTTGTTCGAGCTGTTGCCGAAGGCATCGAACAGGGCGCGCACCTCTACGCCTTCCTTGGCTTTCTCGGCAAGCAGGTCGAAGAGCATGTTGGCGATGGAGTCGTTGCGGAAGTTGAAGTATTCAAGATGCACGCTGCTGCGTGCTTGGCGTATTGCGCAGAACATGTCGTCGAATTTCTCCTGTCCGTTCATCAGCAGCGTTACCGTGTTGTTGTGCGAGAACTTCACGCCCTCTGCGCGCAAGCGGTTTACAATAAGCGAATCGCTTGTCTGTGCCGTCGAAGTACCGAACGACAGACAAGCCACAAGCAGTAATAATAAGTATCGTTTAATCATTCTCAATGTGCAACTTTTTAGTGTGCAAAATTACTGAAAAATAGCCGATGTGCCAAGTGTTTCGATGCGATTTGTGTAATATACACCACAACTGTGGTTAGAACTTCCACTTTAGTTGCAGGTCGATGTCGGTCTTGTACGATTGGTTTATCTGTTGCAGAGCGTTTGATATGCTGTTGCGGTCGAAGTATTTCGTAGTGCCAGCCTTGCCTATCAGTACGAGGTTCTTACTGATGTCGGCACGTAAAAACAACGCACCACGTATGCCTTCACCGAAGAACGAGGGGAACGAAAAGTTGTAGAGTGTGGTGCGTTCGTAGGCATATAGCCGTGAGTCGTAGTCGTCGGTGTGGAAGTAAGCAATGTTGGCAGCCAATGTGAAACGTCCCAGGCGTACCGCGATAGTTTGCAATGCCATCCATCCTTTGCTTGCTATTGTTGTGGAAAGTGGAGGGGCGATGATGGTGTAGGCAGCATCAATCTGTGTCTTCGTTTTCCAGATGCCACTCTCATAACCTATAGTGAGGCGTGTTCGCTGCTCATTTTTGTCGGCTAATTGAGTCTTCGCCTTGTCGTTTTCTTTGTAGTCTTTTTGGCGTAAACGTAGTCGGTAGCGTGCTGAGATTGTCCATTTGCGATTCGGTTGGAAACTGGTTTGCAGCATGTTGTCCCACGAATGTGACGGAGCCGACACACCATAGCGTGGCCAAGGGTGATAAGCATAGTCGGTGTATGCCGTCAGGGTGAGTTTTGCAATTGGATGCCACGCTATGGCAGCGTACACTCCGTTTTCGTTTTGTATGTGTCCGCCGTCGCTGAACGAAGCACTGAAAAGCGAGTGGTAGCGGTAAGAGTAGAAGCGTTGTATAGCAGTGAGTTGCAGATTGTTGGTAGCTTGGAATGTTATGGTGTTGAGAGTGGCTACGGCAGCGTCACCATTCATTGCTGTTTCGCCATTGAAGCAGAAGCGATAGTGGGTGTAGGCGTAGTACAGGCTTGCGTTGAAGAAGCTCATACCTTTAGGTGCATACCTTTGATAGGCTTGTGCTGCGTTTGGTTTCAGTGGGTGGTTGAAGGCTGTGTGGAAGGCTGTGGCACCGATGCGTAAGCCGTTGGCTTTCCAGTTGATGTTGCCTCCGGCGACGAATTGTGAGGTGTTGTGGCGTTGTTCTATCTCGCTCTGCGTGCGGTGGTAGCCTGTGCGCAGCAGTGTCTTCACCGTGCCGTCGGCGTTGAGCGTGGCATCAACCTTGCGGTATGACACGAATGCCGTGGCATCCAGATGTTTTGTTACGCTGATGGTTGTAGCCGCCCCTTGCAGATAGTAAGCCTCTGAGCGTGAAGAGTTGGCTGTGATAGCGTTAGTGGGTATTGACATGGTTGTCGTTGCCGTCTTTCCGAGCGTGAAGCCTGTGTTCATAGCCAGTCCTAAACCGAGCCTTAGCTTGTACTGTCCGAGCGCAATCGCCTTAAATCGTCCCAACTTCCTGACCAACAGATAATAGGCATAATGGTCGTAGCCCAGCTTGTTGCAGTTGGAGAAGAACGGCTCGCCTGCGTCTTGCGCTCCTGTTAGTCCTGCCTTTACGTAGTCGCCATATTTGAATGTGTATCTGAACCAATGTTTATACTTGTATCCGAGGTATCCATTGCGGTCGCCTTCGCGGTCGTATAGTGGCACTTGCGTAGCTGCCACCAGCTCGTTCTTGCCGTACTTTGCAATCTGTTTCAGCGTGGGAAACGGGCGTTCCTCGTTCGCTTCGCTGATGAAGCAAAAGCTTTCGAGCAGTTGTTTGCGTAGTGGATCGACGGATTCGACGAGTGAAAGTTCGCCCATCGAGCGTAGCGGACGGTAACGGTCGAGATATTCGGTGAGGTCTTCGCGTTGTTTGGGCGACAGGAAGAAGAGGCGTAGCAGGTCTTCGTCCGTAGCTTTGTTTAGGTCGAGCGGTGTCTGTTCGAGTTCGCAGAGTTGTTCAAACATGTCCTCCATGTCGTGCTCCTCGATGTCGTCGTAGTCGCAGAGTTGTTCAAACAGGGGCAACCATGCGTATGCCGAGTGTTCCTTGGTTTGCTGCGCGAGGCATGGCACGCCAAGGATTAAAAGGATCGATATGCAGAGGAGTCGGTTCATAGGTGTCATTAGATTGTAGTGATTTTGTTGCAAAGATACAAATAGTTGGTTTAAAAACGACTATATTATGCTGTTTTATATTCCTTTTTCTTTGCTATAGAGGTTGGATGTGATAAGGTAAATAAAGTTAATAATGTATTGAAATTGTACGTATTTGCCACTTTTTAATATCAAAAATGTGTATATTTGCCGAAAATTGACACTTGTAAGATGTGTTGAGTGTAAAGAATAATATATAAATGGAGAAGCTATGGAGATAAAAAGAAATATAATTGATGCTTTGAAGGTGTGGAAGAACAGCCCACGTCGTAAGCCATTGGTGTTGCAAGGTGCACGTCAAGTGGGTAAGTCATGGGCATTAAAGAAGTTTGGCAACGAGTGTTTTGAGGACATTGTTTACATCAACTTCGATACCATGCCAAGTGTGAAGGAAGATTTTAAGCGCACTAAAGAGCCCTTAAAACTCGTAAAGTTGATGGAAATGATTGTAGGAAAGCCCGTTTCGCCTTCAACCACACTTATTATTTTCGACGAGATACAGGAGTGTAATGAGGCTTTAAACAGTTTGAAGTATTTTTGCGAGGATGCTCCGGAGTATGCAGTAGTATGTGCAGGCTCTCTCTTGGGTGTGGCTCTTAATCGTACTGGTTCTTCGTTTCCGGTTGGTAAGGTCGATTTTATGACACTTTATCCAGTTTCGTTTGAAGAATATCTTCAAGCTGCTGACGAAAGATTGTATCGTGCTTATCAGATGATTGATGAGATAATGGCTGTGCCTGAAGTGATTCATCAACAGTTGATAGATGCCTATAAGTTCTATTTAGTTTTAGGAGGGATGCCAGAGGTTGTGAGTACATATTTAGATACTCGAAATTGGAGTGATGTAAAGACTGTGCAAGGTGCTATTTTGCAATCTTATTCGTTGGATTTTGCTAAGCATATTAGCAATAAGGATATTCCGCGAGTGTTTCAGGTTTGGGGCAATTTGCAAGACCAATTGGCACGTGAGGACAAGAAGTTTCGCTATGCTGATATCCAAAAGGGTGGAAGAGCACGTGAGTATGAGGGTGCTATAGAGTGGCTTTGTTTGGCAGGATTGGTGTATCGGGTGTCGGCAATAGAAACTCCACGTTTGCCTCTTTCGGCTTATAAGAAGAGTAATGCGTTTAAACTTTATCTTAATGATGTGGGATTGTTAGGACGTAAGTTTGATCTTGATGCAACCACTGTATTGATGGGTGATAATTTATTTACCGAGTTTAAAGGTGTTATAGCGGAGAATTACGTATTGCAGTCTTTGGTACGGCAGTTTGGCAATCAGCATTATTATTGGACTTCTGGCAATACGGCAGAGGTTGAGTTTGTCTTGCAAGATACTGGGCGGATTATACCAATAGAGGTGAAGGCTGATAAGAATGTGACATCGAAGAGTCTTGCTTATTATCGTAAGCAATATACTCCTCAACTGTCTATTCGACTGTCTATTCTCAATATGAGGAAAGATGGCGATTTGCTCAACTTGCCTCTTTACTTGGTAGACAAGCTAAAGTTTTTTTGTAGCTTGTAGTTTGTGCTTATTTGTTCTTGTTTGCTGTTATTTCTTCTTCTCTTTCGCTTTTTTGCTGCGCTTCCAGAAGAACAGGTCTGATATACGGTTGAAGTCGGTCTTCATAATCAAGCCCAATCCCTGCGTGTTGAGGCTGTTGCGTGTGAAGTAGCGGTCGTTCGTCTTGTTGTAGACGTTGATAGCCAAGTTGCCGTTCGGGAATAACAGGTACTTCATATCGAAGTCGCCGATGAAGTTGTTTGTTGTGTTTGGGTTGTCGCGATAGCCGAACTGTCCGTTCAGGAGCAGTCGGTTGTTGAGCAGTTTGCCCGACAGGATACCCTCATACTCAGCGTTGTAAAATCCGTCGGTGCCAGTTGATATGTTTGCGCCGAAGTTCCAGTTGTTGTTGTTTATGACGCTGCTGAGCAGAGTGTTTATCTGCTGGCTGATTGTTCCGCTAAGGAAGCTCTGCATTGCGAGTGATGTTTGGCTGAACTGCTGTGTCGATGCTCCGTTGTTGTTGTCGTTCTGTGCGTAGAAGCGACCTACGGCGAGCAGGTAGAGCACCTGTTGGTTGGTCTCCTCCTCGGCGTTGAGCAGACTATGTACCATTTGTTTTGCATCGTTCGACAGTGTAGGCATGTCGAGGTTGAACGACACCTTCGGACTCTCCGGTGTGCCGGTGATGTTCATCAGGCAGTTCACTCGCACGTTGTTGTTCGAGAACGAGTTGCCGATGTTCAGGTCGGCAAGGCTCACGCTGTTCACGACGTAGAGTGCGCTCAGGTCGAGCGTTGCGTTATACGGGTCGCCTCCGAACGCTATAGAGCCACCGCTGAGGAACTCGAAGTCTTTCTTGATGATGTTCTGTATAGTCAGTTTGTAGGTTCCGTGGTCAACATAGTAGTTGCCGTAGAGGTCGAAGGTGCCCTTATTGAAATACGTAGCACGCAGCACGCCCTCACCGTTGAGCTTTATGTAGTCGCCCGTCTTTTCGTCCATGATGATTTTCAGCGTAGCGTCGGGTGTGCAGTTGATGAGGAAGTTGAGCTTGATGTTCGTGCCTATGTTTACATGATTATTGTTATTGTTCTCTGTTTCAACCGAATCCTTCTTCTCGTGTGTTCGCCATTGTATATAATCCTGCGACGATAGCGAGCTGTTGTCGGCAGCGTTGTACACCAATATGCTGTTGCGCTCTGGTGTGGCGTTCACGTCGATAGTCACCTCGCCGCTCTTTCCGCGTATCTGGCAAGTGCCGGTGGTGTACGCAGTGCCGTAGAAACTCTCGCCGTCGAACGAATGTGTGTCGTATGCGAGCAGATTTTGCGCCTCTACGTCGATGTCGTATGTCCAGTTGGAGAAGTTGTGGTGGTGCAATCCGCCCGTCACGATGCCTATATTGTTGTGGCGGTCGTATATGGTGTCGTTGCAGAAGCGTATCTCGTCGGGCAGGAAGTGCACCGAGTCGCCACGCAGAGCATACGTGGTATTGAGCGCAGTGAGCCGCACGCTGCCGTCTACTTTCGCCTTTCCGATGAGGTTGATGTTCTTGAACGCACCCACCACGTTCACCTTGCCGTTGATGCTGGCATCGATGTTGTCCATGAAGCTATCGCAGAATCCGCTTAGGAACTCTGCTCTTGTGCCTTCGGCTTTTATTCCGAGGTCGATGTACTTGTTGCGTGGCGACACGTAGCCGTCGATGATGGTGCGGCGGTCGCCCTCGTCTTCAGCCACGGCATCGAATTCGATGCGTCCTTCCTCCGAGTTGTAGCCGATTTTGGCAAAGAGTGTGCCCATGCGTCCGCCCTCAAACTTGAACTGGTCTACCTGTAGGTCGGAGCTGATGAGCGGTGCTTTGCCGAAGATGCCCGCCAGTTGTGCTGTGCCCGAAGCCCTGCCGTCGAACTCTACGGAGTGGAAGTTGATGAGATCGAGCACGTAGTTCACGTCCACGTTCTTCAGTTTCACGGTCAGCGAGTCGTCAACGCTGTGTGTCGCGGTGCCGTCGATGCCTATCTCTTGGTTGGCATGACTAACGTGGAACCCGTCGATGTTGAGGTGGTCTTTATAGTAGGTGACGCGTGCAGGGTGTATGTGCCATGTTGTGTCGCCGATGGTGGTGCGCGATTCGAGTATGTCGATGTATGCTGTAGATTCGCCCTCTTCGTTCTTTGCGAAGACGGCACTGGTGTTCAGCACGCCCGATAGCGATCGGCGTGCGTCGTTGTGGAACTCCATGGAGGTGTTCAGATGGTTGTCGAACGCACCTGCACGCAGCTTCAGTGCCAATGCCTTGCCGTTCTGCGCGATCTTCTTTATGCGTACATCAGCTTTCAGCGTGTCGCCGGGCGACTCGATGTTGATGTAAGCGTCGCGGTAGTTGGTACCGGCGTATGTGAACGAGGGCACGTCGCACCACAGGTCGATACTATTATTGCGGTCGTCGAGCTCACCGCTGAGGCTGAGCGGACGGTGTATCTCAAGAGGCACGCCCAACAGTCGTTGTAGCCATTCGGTGTTGCTGATAGACGCATTGATAGTGAAGTCGTTGTGGTCGGTCTGTGGCTTCTTCTCGAGTCCGGGTATGGTAGGTAGCTTGTCGGCAACGAGGTTCAACAGGCTCCTTACCATCGAGCTGTAGCTGAAATGTCCGTTCAGGTCGATTGTGCCGAAGTCGCTCTTCAGGCTGAGGAAGTGGTTGCCGTCGTTGAAGCCTGTCTCGACGTTGATGTTGCGTATAGCGTAGCACGAATCGGCATTCTGCATCGTGAAGTCGGCGATGTCGATCTGTCCCTCCGCATTGTTGATGTTGTTGCCCTTGATGTCGCATGTGGCTGTGCCTGCGAACAGTGCGCCGTTCCACTTCGTTGTGATGTTGAGCGCAGCAGGTGCAAACGTCTGCACGTCGGTGGTGACGCGCAGATGTGGGGTGGGGCTACGATGTTCAAACAGTCCTTCTACGGTGGCACGCAGGTTAGGGTCGTCGATGGTTGCGGAGCCGTTCAGTGCTTTATTGATGTAGTCGGCTTTAAGGTTGATATTGCGATAGGTGTAGTTGTTGAAGCTGATGTCGTAGATGCTTCCGCTCACGCCAATGTTGTCCTTCGAGCTGCCTTGTGCGTCGAGCGAGAGCGACACGATGCCTGCTTTGTCGCTGTTGAGCAACTTGCCGAGCTCGAACTTGTGTGTCTCAACGTGCGCACGCAGAGCCTTCTGCTTCTTTGCAGCCGTCAGTTTTATGCTGCCTGTAGCGCAGTTGAGCTGTGTGTTCAGCGAGCCGTCGGCATCCGTGCCGTCGGCTTTTGCGGTGAGCGATACGTCGCCGAGGCGGTTCACGATGTCGGGCAATTCGTTGCTTGTAATGGTCTTGTAAACAGAGCCGATAGTCTCGTTCGAAGCGAAGAGACGGCTCACCTCCGCGTGCCATGTCGTTTGGGCGTTGCGCAGAACGTGAGCTTTGGCATTGAAGACAAAGCTGTGGTCGATGTTCTCAATGTTTAAGTGGCTTACATTCAGACTGTTGCCAGTGCCGTTGAAGCCAATGCTTAAAGCCAATGGCATGTCGAAGCTCCGCAACTGGGGCACGAAGCAGGCTATATCGCGGGGTGTGATGCGCGATGCGTTTAAACTGCCTTCAAAGCGCAGCGACTGCATGTCGGGTGCATCGCCGTTCATGCGGTATGTGGCTGCTATGCGCTTACTCTCGATTGTCGAATTGGGCAGTTCCATGCGCAACTTCTCTATCTGTGCTCCGCTGCGACTGACGATGGCGTTGAGCGCAAGGCGGCGCAGCGTGAAGCCACAACGCTCGTTCAGCGAGAGGCGTTTCACCTTCACGTTCAGCGAGTCGTTGGTGATGCGGTTCACTATGAAGTGGGCACTGATGTTCTGCGCCTCGATGTCGTTGGGCGAGAAGCGGTTAGCTACCGATGCGCTTGAGAGTAGGCGATAGCGCACCGAGCTATTGCGGATAATGAGCGAGTTGATTTGAAGGTTGATAGGTGTCTGCTGCTTCGTGGTGTCCTTTGAAGCAAGCGAGTCTATAACGAACTGAAAGTTGGGTTTCGTCTCTGGCGTAGCCTTGTAGAGGTTAGCATTGAGTCCGAAGAACTGGGCGGAGGTGATTTCTATCTGCCCGTTGGCAAGTGCCAACAGGTTCACCTTCACCGAGATACGCGACACGGTGAGCATCTGCTTGTTCTGCTGGTCGAGCATCTGCGAGTCGTCGATAATGATGCGGTTGACAAATCCAAGGTCAACGCGTCCGATGCTCACCTTCGTGCCCAACTTCGCAGACAATGCATCGCCTACACACTCCCCGATAGTGTTCTGTATGAAGGGAATGTGCAAAAGCGTAACGATGGTGAGATACAGACCCGTAATGGTCCATATTATTATCTTGATAGTGCGTTTGAACACGTGCGAAACCTATAGTTTGTCGTAGTTAAAGAGTTTGCAAAATTACGTAAAATCATTGACAATGGCAAATAAAAGCGTTGAAAAACCCGATTGAAAGTTGATTTTATACCATCGTGCTCCGAACGCAATCTGATCGGACGGCGAACGCAATCTGATCGGGTGGCGGACGCAATCTGATTGGGTGGCGAACGCAATCCGACCGGACGGCGGACGGTGAACGATGGCTTAAGTTCATTTATTATGTTCTTTGTAGTCAAGCTGAGTGCGCTCTGACATAGGCTTCATCTCGCAAATTGCTGTATTTGCAAACTCCATATTGCATATTTGTGACTTTTAAACGCTTGCCGTTCAAAAACTAATTGTGTGCGAAAATAAAAGAGAGCATTTGCTTTCTGAATCCGCTTATTTTTGTTAATTTTGTAGGAAATTTCCGCACGTTGCCGAATCTTGTCCGTCTTGATTGTGTCGAGTTGTGCAAGAAGGTGGCGTAAAAGCTATGCTGAAATATTCTTATAATCTATAAATATTTTATGGCAAATGTAATTAAGTTACGCAAGGGCTTGAACATTAACCTCAAGGGAAAGGCTGCACGGCAGAAGTTCTCTTCGGGCAAGTGTGCTCAGTACGCTCTTGTACCTGACGACTTTGTAGGCATGACCCCGAAGGTTGTCGTTCGTGAGGGCGACACGGTGAAAGTCGGCGACGCGCTGTTTGTCAACAAGAAGCAGACAGACGTGAAGTTCGCCTCGCCGGTGAGTGGAGTAGTGTCGGCAGTGGTCAGAGGCGACCGCCGCAAGGTGTTGCGCGTGGTTGTAGACGCTGACAAAGAGCAGCAGTATGTAGACTTCGGTCAGAAACAAGTGGCTTCGCTCGACGGCGACGCCGTAGTGAAGGCTCTGCTTGATGCCGGCTTGTTCGGCTACATCAACCAGCTTCCCTACGCTGTGTCGACCACTCCCGACCAGAAGCCGCGCGCCATCTTCGTGAGTGCATTGCGCGACATGCCGCTTGCCGGCGACTTCGAGTTCGAGCTCGAGGGCAACGAGCGCGATTTCCAGACCGGTCTGTCGGCTCTCGCAAAGGTAGCCAAGACCTATCTCGGCATCGGTGCACAGCAGACAAGTGCTGCGCTCACAGGGGCTAAGGACGTAGAGGTGACAGTGTTCGACGGTGCTTGTCCGGCAGGCAACGTGGGCGTGCAGGTGAACAACATCGCTCCCGTGAACAAGGGCGAGGTGGTTTGGACTGTAGACCCTACAGCAGTTATCTTCTTCGGTCGTCTGTTCAACACAGGTAAGGTAGACCTGCGCCGCCTCGTGGCAGTAGCAGGCAGCGAAATCAACGAGCCTGCTTACACTGAAGCACTCGTTGGTCAGCCTATCTCTACGCTCGTTGAGGGCAAGCTCGCTAAGACCGAGCACGTACGCCTCATCAACGGCAACCCGCTCACAGGTCGCAAGTGCACCACAGCCGACTACGTAGGCGGACACACATCTGAGATTACAGCCATCCCCGAGGGCGACGACGTAGACGAGATGCTGGGCTGGATACTTCCGCGCACCAACGACTTCTCCGTTAGTCGCAGCTACTTCTCTTGGCTCTTCGGCAAAAAGAAGGAGTACAGCCTCGACGCACGCGTGAAGGGTGGCGAGCGCCACATGATCATGAGCGGCGAGTACGACAAGGTGCTCCCGATGGACATCTACGGCGAATATCTCATCAAGGCTATCATCGCAGGCGACATCGACCGCATGGAGCAGCTCGGCATCTACGAGGTGGCACCAGAGGACTTCGCCCTGGCTGAATTTGTTGACTCTTCGAAGCTCGAACTGCAGCACATCGTGCGCCAGGGTCTCGATATGCTTCGCAAGGAGAACGCATAAGTTTAATTTAATTACAAAGAGAAAAGTATGAATTTTCTGAGAAAATATCTTAATAACGTCAAGCCGAACTTCGAGCCCGAAGGAAAGCTCCATGCTTTCCGCAGCTTGTTCGACGGCTTCGAGACTTTCCTGTTTGTACCCAACCAGACATCGAAGACCGGCGTAAATATCCACGACGCCATCGACTCGAAGCGTATCATGAGCTTCGTTGTCATCGCGTTGCTCCCGGCTCTGCTGTTCGGTATGTACAATGTAGGATTCCAGAACTATAAGGCAGCAGGTGCTCTCGCCGACGCTTCCTTCTTCTCAATGTTCCTCTACGGAGCATTGCAGGTGCTCCCGAAAATCATCGTCAGCTACGTTGTGGGCCTCGGCATCGAGTTCGCATGGGCACAGTGGAAAGGCGAGGAGATACAGGAGGGCTTCCTCGTTTCGGGCATCATCATTCCGCTCATCATCCCCGTTGGCTGTCCGCTCTGGGCACTCGCCATCGCAGTGGCTTTCGCCGTTGTAATCGGCAAAGAAATCTTCGGCGGAACAGGTATGAATATCTTCAACGTAGCACTCATCACACGTGCGTTCCTCTTCTTCTCTTATCCTACGAAGATGTCAGGCGACGCAGTTTGGGTGGCTAACGACACAATCTTCGGCTTGGGCAACACACTGCCCGACACCTTCACCTGCGCAACTCCGCTCGGCGAGATAGCACAGGGCGTGGCTTCAAACGCAAGCCTTGCCGACATGGTGTTCGGTTTCATCCCAGGCTCAATCGGTGAGACAAGTGTCATCGCCATCGCCATCGGTGCCGTTATCCTGCTCTGGACAGGCATCGCTTCTTGGCGCACAATGTTCAGCGTGTTCGTAGGCGGTGCTGTCACAGCATACATCTTCGAGGCACTCGGCATGACTCCTATCGCGTGGTATGAGCACCTCGTGCTCGGCGGTTTCTGCTTCGGTGCAGTGTTCATGGCTACCGACCCCGTAACATCGGCTCGCACACAGTGCGGACAGTACTGGTACGGCGCAATCATCGGTGTAGTTGCCGTTATCGTGCGCGTGATGAACCCTGGTTACCCAGAGGGCATGATGCTCGCCATCCTCTTCATGAATATGTTCGCTCCGCTCATCGACTACTGTGTAGTGCAGAAGAACATCTCTAAGCGAATGAAACGTTTAACCAACAAATAACACTCTCGGAATATGGAAGAAACAAAGAAGAAAGGATTCAACACCAGTTCGAATTCTTATACAATATTATATTCTGTAGTTATCGTCGTTATCGTGGCATTCTTGCTGGCGTTCGTGTCTTCATCGCTCAAGCCGCAGCAGGACGAGAACGTAGCTCTCGACAAGAAGAAGCAGATTCTCGCTGCGCTAAACATCCGCGACATCGACGGTGCTGAAGCTACCGATATATATAATAAGGTGGTGACAGCCGACAAGGTTATCGACCGCAACGGCGCAGAAGTAGAGGCTGGAAAGCAGGGCGGCACGGAAGCTGGCTTCCTCTGCAACAGTGCTTCGATGAAGGAAGGCAAGCTCGCGCTCTATGTTTGCAACGTCGAAGGCGAGACAAAGTACGTCATTCCGGTTTACGGTATGGGTCTTTGGGGCGGCATCAACGGCTACATCGCGCTCAACGCCGACAAGCAGACCGTTTACGGTGCCTATTTCAACCACGAAGGCGAGACAGCCGGTCTGGGCGCAGAGATCAAGGACTCGCGCGCTTGGCAGGACCAGTTCAAGGGCAAGCACGTCTTTGCTGAGGGCAAGGATGGCGTGGCTCTCTCTGTAGTGAAGAAGAACGAGAAGACAGACCCGTCTACACAGTGCGACGCCGTGACCGGCGCTACACTCACATGTAACGGCGTGAGCGACATGCTCAAGAACTGCCTCGGCGAGTACACAAAATTCTTAACATCTAAATAAGGAGGAGAAATAAGATTATGAGTTTGTTTTCAAAAGAGAATAAGGCAGCTTTCACCAATCCTCTGAACCTCGACAACCCTATCCTCGTTCAGGTGCTCGGCATCTGCTCGGCTCTCGCTGTAACATCACAGCTCAAGCCAGCTATCGTGATGGGTCTTGCCGTGACAGTGATCACAGCCTTCGCAAACGTGATTATCTCAATCATCCGCAACACAATCCCTAACCGCATCCGTATCATCGTGCAGTTGGTAGTGGTTGCAGCTCTTGTTACCATCGTAAGCCAGGTGCTGAAGGCTTTCGTCTACGACGTGAGCGTAGAGCTCTCGGTATACGTAGGTCTTATCATCACCAACTGTATCCTCATGGGTCGTCTTGAGGCGTTCGCTATGCAGAACAAGCCTTGGCCGTCGTTCCTCGACGGTGTGGGCAACGGTCTCGGCTATGCTTACATCCTCGTTGTGGTAGGCGGTCTGCGCGAGCTTCTCGGTCGTGGCACACTCCTCGGCTTCCAGATCATCCCGCAGTGCGTTTACGACGCAGGCTACATCAACAACGGTATGATGACAATGCCGGCTATGGCGCTCATCCTGCTCGGTTGCGTGATATGGGTTCACAGAGCTTATTTTTACAAGGAAAATAATTAATGACAATGGAACATTTATTAAGTCTTTTCTTCCGGTCCATCTTCGTGGACAACATGATATTCGCCTTCTTCCTCGGCATGTGCTCGTTCCTTGCCGTGTCGAAGAACGTGAAGACATCATTGGGATTGGGTCTTGCCGTTACGTTCGTGTTGCTCGTTACCGTGCCTGTCGACTATCTGTTGCAGACAAAGGTGCTCGGCCCGGACTGCTTGGTTGATGGTGTAGACCTTTCCTACTTGAGTTTCATCCTCTTCATCGCTGTCATCGCAGGTATCGTGCAGCTGGTGGAGATGATTGTCGAGAGATACTCGCCGTCGCTCTATGCAGCTCTGGGTATCTTCCTTCCGCTTATCGCCGTTAACTGCGCCATCATGGGTGCTTCGCTCTTCATGCAGCAGCGCATCAACCTCGACCCGTCTAACACACAGTACATCGGCAACGTTGTCGACGCTGTTGTTTACGCTTTGGGTAGCGGTATCGGTTGGACACTCGCCATCGTATCAATGGGTGCTATCCGCGAGAAGCTCCAGTACAGCGACGTGCCAAAGCCTCTACAGGGTCTCGGTATCACGTTCATCACTGTAGGCCTCATGGCTATGGCTATGATGTGCTTCTCTGGTCTTAAAATATAATAAGGAGGACTCAACACTATGAATACATCATTTATATTTGCAAGTATTGGAGTGTTCCTTATCGTGATACTCCTCTTGGTTGTCATCCTTCTCGTGGCTAAGAAGTTCCTCAGCCCGAGCGGCAATGTCAACATCGAAATCAACGGCGACAAGACCATCAACGTGCCGCAGGGCTCTTCGTTGATGACTACGCTCAACGAGAACGGCATCTTCCTGCCTTCTGCCTGCGGCGGTAAGGCAAGCTGCGGACAGTGTAAGGTGCAGGTGCTTGAGGGTGGCGGCGAGATTCTCGACTCGGAGAAGCCCCACTTCACACGCAAGCAGATCAAGGACAACTGGCGTCTGGGATGCCAGTGCAAGGTGAAGTCGGACATGAAGATCAAGGTGCCCGATTCGGTTATGGGTGTTAAGGAATGGGAGTGCGAGGTTATCTCGAACAAGAACGTTTCTTCATTCATCAAGGAGTTCAAGGTGGCTCTGCCTCCGGGCGAACACATGGACTTCGTTCCTGGTTCTTATGCACAGATCAAGATTCCGGCATACGACTGCATCGACTACGACAAGGACTTCGACAAGGATCTTATCGGCAAGGAGTATATCGGCGCATGGGAGAAGTTCAACATCTTCTCGCTCAAGGCTCACAACCCGGAGCCTACAGTGCGTGCCTACTCAATGGCAAACTATCCGGACGAGGGCGATATCATCACGCTTACCGTGCGTATCGCCACAACTCCGTTCCTGCCACGTCCGCAGGTGGGCTTCCAGAACGTACCGACCGGTATCGCTTCGTCGTATATCTTCTCACTGAAGCCAGGCGACAAGGTGATGATGTCAGGTCCTTACGGCGACTTCCACCCGAACTTCACTTCAGGCAAGGAGATGATTTGGATTGGTGGTGGTGCAGGTATGGCTCCGCTGCGTGCTCAGATCATGCACATGACAAAGACGTTGCACACTACCGACCGCGAGCTCCACTTCTTCTACGGCGCACGCGCTCTCGGCGAGGCGTTCTTCCTTGAGGACTTCTGGGAGTTGGAGAAGGAGTTCCCGAACTTCCACTTCCACCTCTCGCTCGACCGCAAGGACCCCGTTGCAGATGCTCAGGGCGTGAAGTACTACGAGGGCTTCGCTGTAAACTGCATCCGCGACACCTACTTGAAGGATCACGAGGCACCGGAGGATTGCGAGTACTACCTCTGCGGACCTCCAATGCTCATCAAGACCGTTACCGACTACCTCGACTCGCTCGGCGTAGACCCGGAGAGCATCATGTACGACAACTTCGGATAATCAATCCTTATGTTTATACTTACAAAAAAGCCGCTGACTGCTGTCAGTGGCTTTTTTGTTGCTTTTTTGCCATATTTTCAATGCGTAAACAACTTTGTAATAAATAATTTTATATTTTATCCCGAATTGGGGTAGTATTCTTCGCAATCTCCTATAAAATCTTATATAAAACAAAGTACGCGAAAAAATCTTCCATATCTTCCATAATCGCTGTAAGCTGCACGGTATGAGCACGATAAAGGCTGGCAGATAATCCGCAGAACGAGATATCTACCAGCCTATCTGTCAGCCTCAAAGCCTTATCTATCAGCCTTTCAGTCTTATCCTTCAGCTTTTCAGCTGCACTTGCTCTTGCGCTCACAGTATCTCTCGCACTGCGAGCAGAGGTCGTAGCCGAGCATAGTGCCGAGCATGAAGTCTTCTTCTGGCGTTAGCAGGTTGAGTGGGCGTGTCACAATCATGCGTATGGCGTTGAGGCATTCCTCTCTGCCGAAATACAGGTTCAAGCGATCGTTGCCTACGGGCTGTATGACGTATTTTATGTTCTGGCTTTCCAGTCGGCGTATGGCAAAGTCCTCGTATTTCTTGTTGAACGTGAAGAGCACCATACGGCGCACTCCCTTCTTGTATTCGTAGATATGGTTCATCAGAACCTTCATGTCTACAGGTAAAATTGTGGATTGCTGCATGATTGCGAACTTTAATAATTAATTGTAAGAGTGAGAACTTATTGCGTGTGGTTTAGAGGCATGGCTTTATTTCAGCCACCCAAGCGTCGATGCGCTCGTCGGTCTTGTCGTCTTCGTTCACCTCGTCAAGAGCCAGTCCGACGAACTTGCCGTCTACCACCGCTTCCGAATCGTCAAATGTATAGTCTTCAGTAGCTACTGCTCCGATTACGTTGGCGCCAGCCGCCTTAACGGCATTGTATAGCTCAGCCATACCGCCCACGAATGTGTCGGGGTACGACTCCGAGTCGCCGCAGCCGAATAGAGCCACTGTCTTGCCGCTGAGGTCGGCACCCTTGAGTGTCTTTATGCCGTCATACCAGTCGTCCTGCATTTCGCCTGCGCCCCATGTAGACGTGCCGAGAATGAAGTTTTCGTTGTCGGCGAGAACGCTCGCGTCGAGGTCCGTCACGTTGATAACGTTGTCTACGCCCAGTTTGGCTCCTATTCTGCCAGCCAGGTCTTCGCAGGTGCCGGTGCTTGTGCCGTAGATGATTACAGTTGTTTTCATAATCTTAGTTGTTTTTATTTGTAAATGTATGGTTAAAGAATTTGGTTTTATCACCGCTGCAAAATTAGCTTGCTTCCGACTTTTACGCAATACCTAAATTCGATGATTTTGAAACTGGTGAGGGCGTTTCGTTTTGTATATTAAAAACGAATAAAAGTGATATTTATGTCGGTAAAAGTTGCTTTATAGTTTGCTTTTATTATAAAATATTTTAAAAAGTGCTGAATTTCAAATATTTGCATTATCTTTGTAGCGATTTTGTGGCAACTTGTGTGGTGTGTAAACGTTTATTCCGCATGAGTGTTCACTATTTTTTTGAAAGGATAATTATTAGTAAAAGAAGATTATTAGGTATTAAAAACAAAAACTCATTAAAGATGAAAAAGATTTTAACCCTATTAATGTTGGGAGGAGTAGCTCTTGCTGCTAATGCCCAACAGATAAACGGTGGTTTTGATACAGATTGGGTGAAGTGTGTGCCTTGGGACAGTAAGGGCAACACATCAGATTCGGGCACACAGCCCGAGGGATGGCACGCTTCTAACGTGAATACAGCTATCGGCAAGAAACAGATTATCGACGCTGTAGAGGGCAAGGACGGCACGGGAAAGGCCGCTCACCTTTACAACACTTCTATCTTGGGCAATAAGATTCCGGCTTACCTCACGCTCGGCACGCCGTTCGCTACGGCAGAGGTGAGGGGCATCACGGTGAAGAACTCTGACGGAGGCACGTTCGGCGGCAGCAGCTTCACATTCCGTCCCGACGCCATGCGCTTCGACTACAAGCGCGACAACTCGAAGGGCGACGAGAACGCTACGGTGCTGGCTTATCTCTGGAACGGCACATGGACCCAGAAGAACGTGCCGGGCAACACCGTTGTGTGGGCTTCGGCTACGAAGGTGGACATGCAGGACCGCGACCGCAACATCTTTGACATGCCTACGTCTACGGGTGGCGATGTGACATCTACCGAGGGCGCTACGTGCGTGGCTAAGTTCGAGAAGAGCATCAAGGGCAGCACCAACGGCGAGTGGGCGAGCGACACTATCAACTTCGCTTACGCCGACAAGAACGCAAGAGTGGAGAAAGTGAACGTAATCTTCTCGGCTACCGACTACTTCGGCAACCGCAACAACATCGTGGACGGCAATTCGCTCACTGTTGACAATGTTAGGTTTATTTACTATCACGCTCTTGACACTCTTGCCACAACCGATAGTGAAGGCAAGGCTATAGCACTGAACGAGAAGTTTGCAGCAGACCGTTACAACTACACCGTCAATGCGATGTACGATGCTAACAAAACAAAGGTGCCTTACACCAAGAAGGGTGTTGCTGCTACGGTGGATACGAAATACGACGAGGCTACTCGCGTGTTCTCTATCATTGTGAAGGGTGAGGACTACGACGCTGTAAACAATCCGTCGGCTATCAGCACCTATACCATTAAGTATAAGAAGCCGGCTCCGACACTCACTTCGCTTGTTGTGGCAGGCAAGGAGTTTATCTCGGCAGGCAAGGACGATAAGAACTTCACTGCTAATGGTAAGTACAACGCCGATGAGGTGTCTTACAAGACTTCTTCGGAGACAGCTAAGGTTAATACAAGTTACGACAAAGTTACAGGTAAACTCACCATCACTGTCGAAGATGAGGAGTCGATGACTAATGTCTACACTATCACATTTAATGGTAAGGAGAAGGTAGCTTTTTATCAGATACCTAACGCCGACTTCGAGAACTGGGGCGAGACAGCCCTCGCTGAGACATGGAACTCGTTTGAATCGGCAACCGGCTCATTGGCTTCGTTTGCTTCAATGTCGCCGAAGCCAGAAAAGATAGATGGATTTGAGGGTTATGGTGTCCGCATCAAGTCGAAAGATCTTTCTGCGGCTTATGCCAACGGTAACATCACAACCGGACGTATCAATATGGGTAACTATAACCCTGCAGATGCCTCTAACTACAACTTCACCGACTTGAACGACATAAATGGTAGTCTGCCATTCACTGGTACCCCCGACGCGTTTGAGGTGTATGCACGCTTTGCTCCTGGCACAGCCAAGAATGAGGGCACAGTACTTCAGGGTCGCGTTCAGCTCATCGTTCATGGCGAGGTGGCATATCACGACCCAGAGCTCAGCGAGCAGGCTGCTAACAAGATTGCTTCGGCTTCGGTGCTCATCCCGGCAACAGCAGATTGGACGAAGTTCACGGGCAAGTTCAGCTACACTGGCAACGAGAGTGGTAAGCAGTATCTCCTTGCTTCGGCTACAACCAACCCCGTGCCAGGTGCATCTAAGGACGACCAGCTCGACCTTGACAACCTCAAGCTCATCTATTATCACACTCTTGAGTCTCTGACCACAACCGACAGCGAAGGCAAGGCTATAGCACTGAACGAGAAATTCGCTGAGGATTGCTACAACTACACAGTTGATGCGGTGTATGATGCTAACAAGACGAAGGTTTCTTACACCAAGAAGGGCATTGCAGCTACGGTGGATACAAAATACGACGAGGCTACTCGCGTGTTCTCTATCATTGTGGAGGGTAATGACTACGATGCACAGAGCAATCCGTCGGCTATCAGCACCTATACCATTAAGTATAAGAAACCGGCTCCGACACTCACTTCGCTCGTTGTGGCAGGCAAGGAGTTTATCTCGGCAGGCAAGGACGATAAGAACTTCACAACTGCTGGTAAGTATCAAGCCGATGAGGTGTCTTACAAGGCTTCTTCTGAGACAGCTAAGGTTAATGTAAGTTACGATAAGTTTACCGGTAAGCTCACTATCACTGTCGAAGATGATGAGACGCTGATTAATGTCTATACTATCACTTTCGAAGAGAAGGAGAAGGCTGCTTTCTATCAGATACCTAACGCCGATTTCGAGAACTGGGGCGAGACAGCCCTCGCTGAGACATGGAACTCGTTTGAATCAGCAACCGGCTCATGGGCTTCGTTTGCTTCTTACTCGCCGAAGCCCGAAAAGATAGAGGGTTTTGAGGGTTTTGGTGTCCGCATCAAGTCGCAAGATCTTAGTATGGCTTATGCCAACGGCAATATCACAACCGGTCGTATCAATATGGGTAGCACAAATCCTGCAAATGCCTCTAACTACAACTTCACCGACTTAAACGACGTAAGGGGCAACCTGCCGTTCACGGGTACACCGGACGCGTTCGAGGTGTATGCACGCTTTGCTCCTGGCACAGCCAAGAATGAGGGCACAGTACTTCAGGGTCGCGTTCAGCTCATCGTTCATGGCGAGGTGGCATATCACGACCCAGAGCTCAGCGAGCAGGCTGCTAACAAGATTGCTTCGGCTGCGGTGCTCATCCCGGCAACAGCAGATTGGACGAAGTTCACGGGCGAGTTCAGCTACACTGGCAACGAGAGCGACAATCTGTATCTTCTTGCTTCGGCAACAACCAACCCCGTGCCAGGTGCATCCAAGGACGACCAGCTCGACCTCGATAACATCAAGCTCATCTACTATCACGCACTTAGCAACCTTACATTCAACGGTGTTAAGCTCGCCGGCTTCTCTGCTGACAAGACCGACTACACTATCACCATCGATGGCGACGTAGCCGAGGCTGCTGATAAGATTAAGTATGTAGTGAAGGGTAGGGGTGCTTCTGCCACAACGGATTTAGAGGGCGACGTGCTGACCATCACCGTAAACGGCAACGACTACGCCGCAAACGCTGAGAGCCAGACCGTTTACACCGTGAAGTTCGAGAAGAAGGTGGTTGACGGCATCAACTCAATCTCTGCTGACTATGCAAAGAATCACAAGGTGTACACACTAAGTGGTGTTCGTGTGAACGGCAAGCCTGCTGCAGGCGTTTACATTGTTGACGGAAAGAAAGTTGTTATTAAGTAATTGAGAATTCTCAACTAAATAAAAAGAGGTTATGACTATTCAATGTCATAACCTCTTTTTCATTATTGTTTGTTTCGTATCGACCGACGCGGATGTCTGCACCGACCGACGCGGATGTCTGCACCGACCGACGCAGATGTCTGCATCGACCGACGCGAACTACGTACATGCTACTTTTACTTCAGCACACCAAGCTCTTTGCCCACCTTAATGAAAGCAGCGATTGCCTTGTCGAGTTGCTCGCGTGTGTGACCAGCAGAGAGCTGCACGCGGATACGAGCCTCGCCCTTCGGCACAACTGGGTAGTAGAAGCCCGTAACGTAGATGCCTTCCTCAAGCAGGCGGTTAGCGTAGCGCTGAGAGAGCGGAGCATCGTAGAGCATAACGGCGCAGATGGCACTCTGTGTAGGCTTGATGTCGAAGCCCGCAGCCATCATCTTGTCGCGGAAATAGTTCACGTTCTCTACGAGGCGATCGTGGATAGAGTTGTCCTCCTTCAACATCTTGAACACCTCAAGACTTGCACCGATGATAGACGGAGCCAATGAGTTAGAGAAGAGGTACGGGCGGCTGCTCTGGCGCAGCATGTCGATAATCTCCTTGCGACCAGTTGTAAATCCGCCGAGTGCACCGCCGAATGCCTTGCCCAATGTGCCTGTGTAGATGTCCACACGACCGTATGTCTTGCAAAGCTCACTCACACCGTGACCCGTTGCGCCTACAACGCCAGCCGAGTGCGACTCGTCAACCATTACGAGAGCGTCGTACTTCTCTGCCAAGTCGCAGATCTTGTCCATCGGAGCCACGTTGCCGTCCATAGAGAACACACCGTCGGTGCAGATGATGCGGAAACGCTGAGCCTGAGCCTCCTGCAAGCACTTCTCCAGCTCTTCCATGTTGGCGTTGGCGTAGCGGTAGCGCTTAGCCTTGCACAGACGCACGCCGTCGATGATAGAAGCGTGGTTGAGTGCGTCAGAGATGATTGCGTCCTCGTCGGTGAGGAACGAGCCGAACAAGCCGCCGTTGGCATCGAAGCAGGCAGCATATAATATGGTGTCTTCTGTCTGGAAATACTCAGAGATGGCAGCCTCAAGCTCCTTGTGGATGTCCTGTGTACCGCAGATGAAGCGTACAGACGACATACCGAAACCGCGACGATCCATCATCTTCTTTGCACCCTCGATGAGGCGCGGGTGGTTAGACAGACCAAGATAGTTGTTGGCGCAGAAGTTGAGCACTTCCTTACCATTTACCTGAATTGCAGCCTGCTGAGGGCTTTCAATGATACGTTCCTCTTTGTAGAGACCTGCTTGCTTCAGATTCTCCAAAGCGGCAGCGAGATGTTCTTTTACTTTTCCGTACATGAGATAGGTTATTTAAAAGTTTTTTGTTATTACAAGTGCAAATTAACTCATTATTTTTGATACGTGAAAATGTTTATAGTAGTTTTTTTAGCGTAATGAAAAAAAATGAACGATTTTGTATTGCCGTGTGAAAAATTTTTCTTTCCTTTGTACTCATAAACGCTTAAATATATATACGATGAACAATATCTTGGTTATTGGCTCTACTGGTCAGATTGGCTCTGAGCTAACAAGGAAGTTAAGAAGCATTTACGGAAACGCAAATGTTGTAGCTGGTTACATTAAGGGCGCAGAGCCAACGGGTGAGCTTGCTGAGGCTGGTCCTATGGCAGAGTGCGATGTGACAAACCAACAGATGATTGCTGACGTTGTGAAGAAGTACAACATCGACACCATCTACAATCTCGCAGCGTTGCTCTCTGTCGTTGCCGAGTCGAAGCCACGTTTGGCTTGGAAGATTGGTATCGACGGCTTGTGGAACATCCTTGAGGTGGCTCGTGAGCACGGTTGTGCAGTTTTCACACCGAGTTCAATCGGTTCGTTCGGCTTGAACACACCGAAGATGCTCACACCGCAGGATACTATTCAGCGTCCGCGCACAATCTACGGTGTGTCTAAGGTCACCACAGAGCTGCTGAGCGACTACTACCATAATAAGTATGGTGTAGATACTCGTGCTGTGCGTTTCCCTGGCGTTATCTCTTACGTAACACCTCCGGGTGGCGGCACAACCGACTACGCTGTAGACATCTACTACTCGGCTGTTCGTGGCGAGAAGTTCGTCTGCCCGATTAAGGAGGGCACACTTATGGATATGATTTACATGCCCGACGCATTGAAGGCTGCTGTAGACATTATGGAGGCAGACCCAGCACGTCTCGTACACCGCAACGCGTTTAACATCGCTTCGCTCAGCTTCGCACCAGAGACAGTGTTCGCTGCTATCAAGAAGTACAAGCCTGAGTTCGAGATGGTTTACGACGTTGACCCGTTGAAGCAGAGCATCGCCGAGAGCTGGCCTGACCGCATGGATGACACTTGCGCTCGCGAGGAGTGGGATTGGTGTCCGGCTTACGACCTCGACGCTATGACAAAGGATATGCTTGAGAAGCTTACAATCAAGCTCAAAGGATAAATAAACAAAAAACTCGTTGCACGCTATGCAACGAGTTTTTTGTTTATAGATAGGTTGCTGATTACAGTCTTTCGAGCACCTCCTTAATGAGGTCGTCGATGTGGCTCTTATAGCCAGTGTCGGCTTTCTTGATGCGACGGTTGGCGATAACCATGCAAACCGTTGTGGCTTTGTGACCCATGAGGCGAGCAAGTCCGGCGAGCGCTGAGCTCTCCATCTCGAAGTTGGTGATGTGCTTTCCGTTGTACTCGAAGTTCTCGAGTTTCTCGTTCTGGTTAGGGTCGGTGAGCGGAATGCGCAGCTCGCGTCCCTGCGGACCGAAGAAGCCACCGCAAGCTACCGTGATGCCACGCACCATGTCGTCGGCAGCTATGCGCTCCACAAGCTCCTTGTCGGCAGCTATGGCGTATGGTGCAGGCTGGCACATATTGCCCGACCAACCGAGGTGGTTGAGCAGTGCGCGCTCCATCTGCAAGTCGCAGACAGCGTTGCGACCGGCGTAGAAGTTGAGCAGACCGTCGAAACCGATAGAGTACTCCGAGCAGACGAAGGTGCCGGCAGGCGTGTAGAGCTGCAGGCCACCACATGTGCCGATGCGTACAATCTCGAGCGAGCGCAGTGTCTCCTTCTCATGGCGAGTCTCGAAGTCGATGTTAGCCAGCGCGTCAACCTCGTTCATCACGATGTCGATGTTGTCGCAGCCGATGCCGGTAGAGATAACCGTGATGCGCTTGCCCTTATACGTACCCGTAACAGTGCGGAACTCGCGGCTCTCTACTGCACACTCCTTGGTGTCGAAGTGTGATGCCACGAGGTCGACACGTCCCGGGTCGCCCACGAGTATCACCTTGTCGGCGAGTTGTTCCGGTTTCACATGCAAGTGGAAGATGCTACCGTCTTCGTTGATGATAAGCTCTGATTCTGCGAAATATTTCTTTTCCATAATCTGATGTTCTGTTAGTAAATAGTTATTTTGATTGTTAGTATTAGTTATTTCTTGATGAGTTTGTTCTCAGCGGTGCGCAGTTGTGCCTTCAGTCTCTTCAACTGCTGACGTGCCTCGTCGAGTTGCTGCTCAAGCTGCAGTATATCTCTTGTGAGTGCGGTGCGGTTGTTGTCAGCAGTGTTGTGATACTTCTCGCGCAAGGTGTTCAATGTTCTCTGCTTGTTCTTCGAGTCGTTTTGTAGACGCATCACCTCGTAGTACATCTGTCGTGTGGCATCGCTACGGAAGCTCTTTATGTCGGTGTACACCACGTCGTCGTTCACCACGAAGTTCACCTTGTCCGTTGCTGCTACTCGTGTGTTTGCTTCTTCCTTAATGGCGTTCAGTTCCTTCAGCGCACGTTCGCGTATCTCTGGTGTTGGCCATGTGTCGCGTATGCGTATCAGCGATGCCAAGCTCTTGAGTCTGCTCTCCGACATCTCGTCAGCATTGTAGTTGGTGCGCTGTTCGGGCATGGCGAATGCATATACGCACGCTTTGCCTTCGGGCTGTCGGCGTGTGGTGGCAAACCATGCGAAGCGTTCGGCATCCGATTCCACGTAGATGAAGTCGTCGTCGTGAGAGTTGAACGGCAGTCCGATGTTCTCCGGCTCGAAGTATGTTCCCTCGTCTGCGTTGTACTTCGCTACGTAGATGTCGCGCTTGCCGAGTCCGTCGTCGGCAATGCCCGACACGTAGAGTGTCTGACCGTCTGACGATAGGAACGGATAGCTAATGTGCTTCAGTTTCGAGTCTATTTCGCTGATGCGATGCGGTTCGCCCCATCCGTCTCCCAACTTGTTGCGTGTGTACAGATGTTGCACGCTGTCCTTGCCCAATTCGGTGTAGTAGCACTTATTGGCAAAACCATTGATGAAGACGTATTGGTTGGGTTGTGTGTCGGTGTCGAAGAAGCTGTTGTAGCTCACAAACTTGCCATATTTTGGCGAGAGCGGTATTGTTTCCACTACTCGGTTCTTGTCCACAATCGTGCTATCCACTACGAATATGCTCTGCGTGTTTGGCAGCATCGCATTGAAGTTCTCCTGCTGGCGAGCGTTCATCGGGTTGGCCGTAGCAGCGTTTCTCACATTCTTGCGTGCTATGGGCTTCGCCTTCCTCTGCTGTGCGCAAACCATTGTCGACGACAGTAAGAGCGCAAAAAGTATGTATTTCTTTGAATTCATAGTCGTGTAGGTTGTATTCATGTGATATTTATTATTGCAAAAGTAATAAAATAATTTATATTACGTTACAATATATGATGGAAAAACAAAATAGCTATTCACATATACTGAAGTACACCAGCTTGTTTGGTGGTGTGCAAGTGCTCAGTATCCTTGTCGGACTGGTTCGCAACAAACTTGTTGCGCTCATTCTTGGTCCGATGGGTATGGGTTTGTTGGCTTTATTTTCCTCTACCATAAAGCTTGTTGGCGACTCTACCAACCTCGGACTCTCCATCAGTGCGGTGCGCAATATGTCGGGAGCCTACGATTGTGGCGACCATGAGCACCTTCTGCGTAGCATCAGCGTGTTTCGTCATTGGTCTCTGCTCACCTCTCTTTTCGGCATGTTGGTGTGCATTGTGTTGTCGCCGTTGCTCAGTAGCTGGACCTTCTCTTTTGGCGACCACACGCTCCACTTCGTGCTGCTTGCTCCGGTGGTGGCTCTAACGACGTTCTCTACGGGCGAACTTGCCATTCTGAAAGCCACACGGCGCTTGCGCGACATAGCCGAGAACTCCGTTTACGCCATGCTTGTGACACTCTTCGTGTCCGTTCCGATCTACTATTTCTTTGGTTATAAAGGCATTGTGCCTTCGCTGCTGCTTGTCATACTGTTGCAGACCATCATCGTGATGCGCTATTCGCTGCGTGCCTATCCGTTCCGTCTTAACTTCAGTAGGGCGTTGTTGGGCGAAGGTTGTGGCTTCTTGAAGCTCGGTGTGGCGTTTGTCATAGCAGGCATGGCAGGCAGTGGGGTGGAGATGGCTATCCGCGCCTATATCAGTAATGTTGACGGTGTAGATACGGTAGGTCTGTACAATGCCGCCTATGTTATGATATTCACCTACGTAGGCACGGTGTTCACGGCGATGGAGACCGATTATTATCCGCGTTTGTCCTCTATCAGCAAGTTGGGTCGCGAGTTCAATCTCACGGTGAACAAGCAGATAGAGGTATCGCTGCATCTCGTCTCGCCGATGCTTGTCTTTTTCATTCTTGCCATGCCCGTTCTGCTGCCGCTGCTTTACAGCGGTAAGTTTCTGCCCGTACTGCCGATGATGCAGGTGGCTGCGTTGGCGATGTACGCTCGCGCCATTTTCCTGCCTATCGAGTACATAGCTCTGTCGCGCGGCGACTCGAAACGCTTCCTTTGTATAGAGTTGGTGAGTGATGTCCTGCTCCTCACAATGGCTATCCTCGGCTATAGTCGTTGCGGACTGTTGGGCATGGGTGTAGGCATGACCATAGCCTCGGTTCTTGAGGTGTTTGTGGCTGTCGGTTTCTGTCGTGTGGCTTATGGTTACAAGCTCTCGATGGCGCAGCTGAAGATAATCTTCGTACATGCAACAATCGGAGTGCTCACCAGTCTGCTCTCGTTCGTCGACAATGTGTGGGTTTACGTGTCGGTAGGTGCGCTGCTCTTCGTTCTCGACTTAGCTTACACGCTCTCCATCATGCGCCGGCACGTCGACATCGACATCGTAAACCGCATAAAGCGTAAGTTCGTGCGTCGGTCTTAGTCAGTGCTTTAGACGTTTGTAGGCGTTGTGCAGCATATGTAGGTGACGGCATGTGCCGCAAGCGAAGTAGATTATTGTCAATGCCTTCTCGTACACGTTCAAACCTTTCAGTATGCTACGTCTGTATCCGCTGAAGCGCACGCTGTGCTCGAATTGTCTGAAGCGTTTCACCGCCTCCTTGTATTCAGCTCGGCTCATGTTGCCGGCGTTGTTGAACAACAGTATGAGCACATTAAGATACACCTTCATCTGCCAGCGGCGCACCCGCGTCATCACCTCTTTCGGCATATGCTCTTGCTCAGCCTTCTTGCCGAGCATCACTATTGTGTTCAGGCGTTGAAACTGCTTCGGCGCGAACTTCTTTGTCATAGCCTCCGCATTGCCTTGATAGTAGAAGAACGTGCCGTGGCAGAAAGCCGTCTCGTTGGCACGTAGATACTGCACCCGCGTGTTGTACTCGTCGCTGTCGAAGTAGCGTGTGTCGCAATCGGCGGCGAACATCAACCGGCGATGTATCAGGGCGAAGCCATGTATCGAGAAGTCGATGCACAACGCGAATGCCTCTATGCCCGTGAGTAGGATAGAGTAGTCGCCGTTGGGTGGGAACGAACCCTTAGCCTGCTCGGTTGAGCCGTCGGCATTGGCGAGCAGCATGTCCGGAACGACAATCTCCGCCCCCGTTTCCTCGATGCGAGTCACGGCATGTTGCAGCAAGTCGGCAGATATGTAGTCGTCCTGCGACATATAGAATATGTAGTCGCCCTCCGCCTCCGCGCTCATAATGTCTATGTTGCGAGCCGTGTTTCCCTTGCCGTCGTTCGTCTTCGTCATTATCTTTATGCGCTTGTCGGCAGCAGCCAGTTGTTTCAGCACGCTCAGACTGTCATCGGTAGAGCCGTCATCGAGCGCAACGAGCTGCCAGTCGGCATAGGTCTGCGCCATCACCGAGCCAATAGATCGCTGCAAGTACAGGCTGCCGTTGTAGACGGGCATTAGTATCGTGACTTTAATCATTCTGTGTTATTGTTATGTTCTCTGCAAAATTACAAATTTATTGTCTGCTCAGTGTGTTAATTTAAGGTTTTTCTTTGCTCTTTTTCCGCAAATTGTTTTTACCTTTGCAGCGATACATAATGATAAATAGGAACGTAATGTCACAGATTGATATATTTGAAGCGACGAGTTGCAAACCCGAATACGTTGCAGCAGTCAATCGGTTGCTGCTGCAGCTATGCTCTTCGCCCCGCGAGATGAGTGCCGAACAGTTGCAGAATTTGGTTAAAGAGCCCAACAGTCGGTTGTTGCTGCTCACGGTAGATGGCGAGGTGATGGGTATGTGTACCGTTGGCTTCTACACTTCGCCTACGGGTCGCAAGGCGTGGATAGAGGATGTAGTGGTGGATGCGCAGTGTCGTGGGCTGCATCTTGGCGAACGACTCGTGGCTTCCGCTGTCAGCTTCGCCGAGCGCGAGGGCTTCAACACGCTCATGCTCACCTCGCGACCATCGCGCGTGGCTGCTAACAGACTCTATCAGAAGGTGGGGTTCGAACGCAAGGAGACAAACGTGTATTTAAAAGTAAAAAAGTAAAAAGGTAAAAAGATAAAAAATACTATGAAACTTGATAACAACACGGGATTGGTGCTTGAAGGCGGCGGAATGCGCGGCGTCTTCACGTGCGGTGTGCTTGATGCGTTTATGAAGCACAACATGTATTTCAACTATGTGGTGGCGGTGTCGGCAGGAGCGGGCAACGGCATGTCGTACATGAGTAGGCAGCCGGGACGTGCACGCGTTACGAACATCGACTACATGGACAAGTTCCACTTCATCGGACTACGCTATCTGCTCACGCAGGGCTGCATCTTCGATGCCGAACTGCTCTACGACAAGGTGCCGAACGAGTATGTGCCGTTCGATTACGACGCTTATTTCAACAATCCGGCTACGTTCGAGATGGTCACAACCAACTGTCTCACGGGTCGTCCGATGTATCTCACCGAACGCCACGACCGCCAACGCGCACTCGACGTTGTGCGTGCTTCGGCTTCGCTGCCTTATGTCTGCAAGATAACGAACGTGGACGGCATACCGATGCTCGATGGTGGCATCGTCGACTCGATACCAGTGGAGCGTGCAATGGCTACCGGTCATGCGCAGAACGTGCTCGTGCTGACGCGCAACCGCGGCTATCGCAAATCGGGTCACGACATAAAGATTCCGCATTTCATATACAAGAAGTATCCGCGTCTGCGCGTGGCACTCAGCCATCGTATGCGCGTCTACAACGAGCTGCTCGCGCTGGTGGAGCGTCTGGAGGACGAGGGCAAGGTGGTGTGCATTCGCCCCGAACGCCCGATGGAGGTAGACCGCATGGAGAAGGATGTAGCCAAGTTGCAGCGGCTCTACGAGGAAGGCTTCGCCCTTGGTGAGCGCTTCTGCCTGCAGCACTCTGGAGAAAAATAAAGGGAGACAAGTGCGCCCCCTGAATCAACAAAAAAGTGCAGGCAAGAATGCCCGCACCTTATATATTTATTCTGCAAAGAGTATGGCACAACCATACTCTTTGTTTTGTTACTTGCTGAGTTCCTTCAGCACCTTCTCCAGTTCTGTCCAATGCTCCTCGGTCATATCGTTAGGTGTGAAGATGCTGATACCGTCTGCACCCGCAGCCATCGACGACTGAACGGCCTCCGCGATTTCTGACGGCAGCAGACCTGAGTTCTCCGGATCTACCACCTTGTCTTTGTGGCGCCAGTCGTGGCAGATGAAGATACCACTATATAATAAGGTGTTCTTGCCCTTCATGGCTTCCACCTCTTCCTTCGTCACCTTGCCGACCCAAGCTGCCGGCTCCATGTAGAAGTCGTTGTAGTTCATAGGGAATACAGCATCGAGCTTCCAGTTGTTCCACTGCTGGCGCACCATCCACTCGGCATAGCTCTTCGGACCGGGGAACACGTCGGCACTGAGCTTCTTCTGCTTGGCGTGTACGGCATCAGAGATGGCATTCACGAGGTCGGTGACAGCATCGCAGCGAAACTGTGCCCACTCCTTAATCTTCGACGGGTCGGTTACCTTTGTGATGTCGATGCCGCTCTGCTGCTTGAACGCAGCCACACAGTCGTCGCAGTAGCAGTAGTCAGCCTTTGCGTACTCGCCGTTCATTGTCAGACCATACTTGTCCCACAAGCCACGCGCCAGGATAACGTCAGCGTAGCGGATATAATCGAGCTGCACGTAGTCGACCTCAGGTATGGAAGCAATCTCCTCGAACTTCTCAACGAGGAACTTGCGCACCTCCTTGTTGCGTGGGTCGAGCGTGGTGTAGTAGGGCACGTATGCCGGTTTGTCAGATGCCGACTCGCCGAGACGGTTCACCGTGTACCAGCTCTTGGGCTTTCCGCCCTGCACCATTGTGGGCACCCAAGCATGATACTCCAATCCCACCTTCTTTGCCACCTTAGCAGCCACGGCAATCTTCTCCACGTCCATGCCAGCATTAATGCACACACCAGTTACGCCGTGCTTCTTCCAAGCCTTGAAATCGGCAGTGAGCGACTTTTCTGTAGTGTTCTCTCCCCATCCCGACCATGCGAAGACTGGGGTTTTTGCACCTTTTGCGTTTGCGCACATCGTAGTGAGCGCAAGCGCAAGAGTCATTAAGATTTTCTTCATGTGTTTTTGTTTTATATTATTAGTTTAAAAAGTACTGTTATGTATCTTAATTTGCATAATAAGCACAAAGTTAGTGCTTTTTAGTATATTATTCGTATTTTATTTAAAGAAAACATTAGTTAGTTTAAAAAGTTTCATTTTCTTTATAAAAAAAGTTTCATTCTCAAGAAAAAAGTTTAAATTTGTATCAAGAATGTAATGTAAAGTTGATATATTGGGATAATATGAAAAATAAATAGAGAGGATTTTTATAATAATCTATATAAATGTCAATGAATTTGCTGTATGTATAGACTTCCTCTTGAAAAAATAAAAGAACATATCATTTAGTACTAATTAAAAATTAACATCTATGTCAAAACAAGTAAAGACAGTAGGTATGCTGCTCGCGCTTTCGGCTTTGCCAATGGGAGCAGCTTATGCTGGAAACGTTACTTCGCAGGCTGTTGTGCAGAACGCACAGGCTGATGCAGAATGTAAAGGTGTTGTTTTTGACGCAACTGGCGAACCAATGATTGGTGCATCGGTTGTTGTTAAAGGCAAGAGTGGCTTGGGTACAGTTACTGATATTGATGGTAACTTTACTCTTCGCAACGTAAAGAAGGGTGACGTGATTCGTATCACTTCGCTTGGTATGACTCCAGTGGAAATGGAGTGGAGCGGCAAGCCGTTGAAGGTGACACTCAACGACGACTCAAAGCAGATTAACGAAGTTGTGGTTACTGCTCTTGGTATCAAGCGCGAGCGCAAGTCGCTTGGTTACGCTATACAGGACGTAAAGGGCGACGCTCTTGTAAACGCACATGAGAACAACGTGGCTAACGCCTTGACTGGTAAGATTGCTGGTGTGCAGATTACACGTTCGAGCAACGGTCCTGGTGGTTCGTCAAAGATCCAGCTCCGTGGTAACAACTCTATCACTGGTCTGAACCAACCGCTTATCGTAGTGGACGGTGTGCCTATGGATAACTTCACCGGTGCGGAGAACAACGACTACTGGAACCCGTCTGCCGATATGGGTAACGGTCTTTCGGATATCAACCCAGAGGATATCGAGTCAATGTCAGTGCTTAAGGGTGCTTCTGCAGCTGCCCTCTACGGTTCGCGTGCTGGTAATGGTGTTATCCTTATCACCACAAAGCAGGGTCGTGAGACAAAGGGTCTTGGTATTACTATCACTGGTACTGTAAGTGCCGAGACACTCTTCACGTCGCCTAAGATGCAGACTACATACGGTCAGGGTACAAAGGGACAGTACGACGAGACAAGCGGCTTAAGCTGGGGTCCGCGTATCGAGGGTCAGACCTACACACGCTGGGATGGCAAGGAAGTAGCAATGCAGCGTTATGACAACCTCAACAACTACTTCGGTACAGGTACAGAAATTCAGGAGAACGTGACACTCTCGCAGCAGTATGGCAAGACATCTATCTATGCTTCTGTTACGAACATGAACAACAAGTCGATGACTCCGGGTGCTAAGCTCAACCGTACCAACATGATGCTTCGTGGCGTTACCAACTTCGGCAAGAACAACGCATGGACATTCGATGCTAAGGTGCAGTACATCCGCAACAAGGCTAATAACCGTCCTGTTTCGGGTAACAATAGCAGCAACTCGGCTCTCGGTATGTACACCTTCCCAACCACTCTCGACATCCGCGATTTCGAGAACTGTGTTGACGAGAACAACCAGATGACATGGTGGAACAAGGACGGCAACAACCCATACTGGATGAGCAAGTACAACCTCTCTGACGATAACCGCGACCGCTTCTTGATGAACGCATCGTTGAAGTATAAGGTGCTCTCTTGGTTGACAGCAGAGGTGAAGGCTGGTACCGATATGTACACACTTGAGACTACAAACCGCACTTACTCTGGTAACTCTCACATTACTACAAAGTATGGTCAGAACATCAACCACTTCTATGAGAACAACTTCAGTTTCCTTCTCACAGCTACAAAGGACAACCTTATAGACAAGATCGGTGCTACAGCTACATTCGGTGGCAACCTCATGGCTACAAAGAAGACAGGTTTGAACAGCAGTGTTACCGACCTCGTTATCGAGAACCTCTTCTCGCTGAACAATGGTAAGGAAAAGCCTTCTGTTTCTCAGATATACACAGAGAAGAAAATCAACTCACTCTACGGTACTGTAGGTTTGAACTACGACGGTTGGGCATTCCTCGACGCAACATTCCGCAACGACTGGTCGTCGGCTCTTGCCAAGGAGCACCGCTCGTTCTTCTATCCGTCTGTTTCGGCATCTGTGCTCTTCGTGGACATGCTCAACAAGTACAAGGTAGCAATGCCGAAGTGGTTCACATTCGGTAAGCTCCGCGCTTCTTATGCAGAGGTAGGTAACGATATGGATCCGTACCAGCTTTACAACCTCTACTCAACAAGCAAGGACGATCATTCAGGCATCACCGCTTCAAGCAACAGCACTCTCTTCGACAAGAACGTGAAGAATGAGCTTATCAAGTCGTGGGAGGTTGGTCTTGAACTCAAGTTCCTCAACAACCGCTTGGGCTTCGACTTCGCTTGGTATAAGTCGAACGCTACAAACCAGTTGCTCAACCTGCCGATGAACTCACTCTCGGGCTACAGCAGCAAGAAGATCAATGCAGGTGATATCGAGAACCAAGGTGTCGAGTTGATGGCTTACGCTACTCCTATCCGCACAAAGGACTTCGAGTGGACAATCAACTACAACGTATCGCACAACAGCAACAAGATCAAGGACCTCTATGATGGTGTTGACCGCTACGAACTCGGTGGCTACGACAACATCAAGGTTTACGCCATGAAGGGCGGCAACTATGGTGAGATTTGGGGTACAAAGTTCCTCCGCGTTACTGATAAGACCAGCCCGTATTACGGACAACTTCTCCTCACATCCGATGGTCTGCCTCAGGCTACAGGCGAGCTTGAGAAGATTGGTGACCAGCAGGCTACATGCAACATGGGTCTTACCAACAGCTTCCGCTTCAAGGACTGGAACCTCAGCTTCCAGATTGATGCACGCATCGGTGGCGAAATCTTCTCAGGTACAAACGCAATGATGCAGCGTTCAGGTACAGCAGAGGCTACTGCTCCTGGTGGCAAACGTGTAGACGACATGGTAGTTAAGGGCGTTTATCGTGACGCAGCTACTGGCGAGTACGTACAGAACGCTAACAAGATCACAACACAGCAGTATTGGAGCGCAGTGGCTGGTACTGGTAACATGGGTATCGGTGAGGCTAATACCTATAGCGCAACAAACGTACGTCTGCGTAACATCTCGCTTGGCTACACAGTTCCGGCTAAGGTGCTTGCAGGCACTATCCTGCAGTCGCTCAAGGCAGGCTTCACTGTTACCAACGTTTGGATGATCCACAGCAACATGAACGGTGTTGACCCAGAGTCAGTATTTGCTACAAGTACCAATGCTACTGGTTTCGAGTATGCAGGTCTGCCTACAACACGCAGTTACGTGTTTAATGTTTCAATCGGTTTCTAATTCATTAAATTGACAAATATTTATGAAAACGAATGAATTAATAATGTCAGCCATGATGGCGCTTACTCTTGGTGGAGTGATGACTTCATGTAACGACTTTGACGACATAAACAACAATCCGTTGACGACTGGTGGTGACAAAATCAAGCCATACTATTCGCTTCTCAGCTCAATAAAGGGTGCGCAGATGGACCCGTATCTTGGCGAGCGTCTCTTCGTTATCGAGTGGGCAGCAGCAGCACGTCAGGATGGTGAGGACGGCTACGGCGTGTCTATCGGTACAAAAAATGACGAGTATTACGGCGCAGCTTTCAGCTACAATGCGAACTGGATGCGTGATGCCAACACGTGTATCAATCTCATTGAGGAGCCACAGGGCACATGGACTGCTCACGAGAAGGATTTCTATCCTAACTTGAAGCAGATGGCACGTATCTGGCGCGTTCAGATGATGGCTCAGTTCGTGGACAACTTCGGTCCGGCTCCTCTTAACGGCTTCCAGGGCGTAAATCCGGAGTTCAGCTCAGAGAAGGATGTTTACTACTGGATGCTTGCCGAGCTTGCTGACGCTGTAAGCAACATCAGCACAGAGGTGGCTCCTAACGACGATGAGAAGAAGAACGACCCTGTATTCGCGTTTGATGCAGCTAAGTGGAAGAACTATGGTATCTCTCTGCGTATGCGTCTTGCTATGCGTCTGTCTGAGGCAGACCCTGCAAAGGCTAAGAGCGAGTTTGAGGCTGCTGTGGCTCAGGGTAGTGGTATCAAGACCGTTGACGGCACTGCAGCTGTTCAGGAGTACGATGGCTGGAGCGATTGGTCAGGTCCGATGAGCCGCTCTTGGGATATCCAGAGTATGTCTGCTACAATGGCTAACCTCACCACCAACTTCGGTGGTACTGCCTCTGTAGATGCTCTTGCTAAGTATGTGAAGAACACCAATAAGGAAGAAGAGGGTAAAGAGAACGAGAACCGTTACGCTGAACATGTAAAGGACGCTTCAACTTATCTTGGTTTGAAGTTCGACCAGCACTGGGAGCCTAACACTGACAACCCGACGAAGCAGCTCTTCTTCGATGGTCTGCCTTCAAAGGTTGACCCACGTGCGTTGCTCTATTACTTCCTGCCGGGCGACTACAAGAACCGTACACAGACTGGTTATGTTGCTTACTTTACAAACGCTAAGGCTCCTCAGGTGGAGAAGTTGTGGGCAAAGGACGACCAGAATAAGACAGCTTTGGCTACTGTTGATGCTACATATTGCTGGAATGGTCTGACTGCTGGTTACTCAGGCGATGAGAAAGCCACTACAAACGGTCTTGTAAGCGGATCTGATCTCGGTGGTTATGGCTACATCGGTACTTATCCTGCTCTCGCTGACGAGTATCGCAACAGCAAGAACAAGCGCTTCTTCTTCGGTCCGTGGGAGACTTACTTCCTCTTAGCTGAGGCTGCTGAGCGCGGTTGGAACGTAGGTACAACTGCTGAGGCTGCTTACTATGCTGGCATCAAGGCAAGCTTCGAGTATAACGGCATCGAGGATCTGTATGATGCTTACATCGCTTCTGAGGACTACAACCGTGTAGGTACTTCTGTTAAGTGGAGCCACACCACAGAGCCTACTGCTACATCCATGACCGTTAAGAACGGTTATACTGGTGCAGAGGAGACTGTTACATACGAGTATCCGAAGGCTGCGAACACTCTCTATGCAAAGGTTGCCCAGACTCCGGCGCTCAACGACCACTTGACAAAGATTATCACACAGCTCTACATAGCAAATACTCCGTACTTGCCGCAGGAGAACTGGTCTAATCACCGTCGTCTCGGTCTGCCGTTCTGGGAGATTCCTACATCTACAATGTCTATCACAGACATGAAGGACTGGACAAAGGATTCTTACAAGAGTGCACAGAGCATCAGCCTCTTCGTACAGCGCTTCAAGTATCCTTCAAGCCTCTCTTCTTCTGACGCAGCTGGATATGAGAAGGCTGTTAGCTTCCTCAAGGGTGGTGTTGACAGCAACCTCACTCCGCTGTGGTGGGCTATCGGTGGTCATTAATAAAGACCTGATACGAACTTATTTCCGTTAAACTTGCTGATAGCTTGACGGATATATGATAAAAAGGATGCACTGCTCTTTTGGGCAGTGCATTTTTTTTTGTAACTTTGTAAAAACAACTTAAGAACTTTGTAAAAGCAACGTATGAACTTTATAAAAGCTTTTTCAACAACTGATATTATAAACAAAACTTTCTAATATGAAGATGAAACGCATATTGTGCTCATTGCTCTGTGCGGCTGCCGTGTCGGGCGCTGTAGCCCAGAACACCGCCGTGCAGGAGACAGAGGAGCAGAAGGACAAGCGAATGGAGTGGTTCGACCACGCCAAGTTGGGTATTTTCATCCATTACGGCATCTATGCTGTGAATGGTGTGTCGGAGAGCTGGTCGTTCCACAACAAGTACCTGCCCTACGAGCAGTACATGGCTCAGTGTGACGGCTTCACAGCCAAGAACTACGACCCGAAGGCATGGCTTGACCTCATCAAGGAGAGTGGTGCACGCTACACCGTGCTCACCACCAAGCACCACGACGGTGTAGCTCTGTGGGACACCAAGTACAGCGACCTGAACACCGTGAAGGCTACGGCTGCCAAGCGCGACCTCGTTACGCCGTTCGTTAAGGAGGTGCGCAAGCACGGACTGAAGCTCGGACTCTACTACTCGCTCATCGACTGGTCGCACCCCGACTATCCTAACTTCACGCGCACCGAGAGCCGCTACAACGTGACCGAGGACCCGGAACGCTGGCAGAAGTTCTTGAAGTTCGACTTCGACCAGCTCGACGAACTCAACAAGTACAAGCCCGACCTCTACTGGTTCGACGGCGACTGGGAGCAGAGCGCCGAGACATGGAACGCAAAGGGAATGTCAGAGTTCCTGCGCAAGGCTAACAAGAACGTCATCATCAACTCGCGCATCCAGGGCTATGGCGACTACGCCACACCGGAGCAGGGCGTACCCGTTGTGCGTCCGGAAGAGAAGCACTGGGAGCTGTGCATGACGATGAACGACTCGTGGGGCTATCAGCACGCCGACACCAACTACAAGTCGCCGTACATTCTGCTGCGCACCTTCGTCGACTGTCTTTCTATGGGCGGCAACATGCTGCTCGACATCGGTCCGAAGGAGGACGGCACAATTCCTGAGGAGCAGGTGGCTGTGCTGAAGGAGTTCGGTCGCTGGACAAAGAAACACAAGGAGGCTATATACGACACACGTGCCGGTATCCCGTGCGAGCACTTCCAGGGCTACACCACGCTCAACGAGGCTGGCGACGTGCTCTATCTATACCTGCCGTACAAGCCGAACGGACCTATCGAGGTGAAGGGCCTTATGAACAAGGTGAACCGCGTATGGCTTGTAGGCGACGGCGAGATAATACAGTCGAAGGTGTACAACAAGAACTACTGGAGCGAGGTGCCGGGCAACCTCTACATCGACGTGCCTGAACATGCGCTCGACCCGATGATTACGGTCGTTGCAGTGCTTCTCGACGGACCAATCAAGCTCTACCGCGGAGCTGGCAAGGTGATTGAAAGTAACTAATAAACAGATTAAACATAAGAGATGAAGATACTGACATTAATCCTCTCGCTCTTCATTGCTACGGCTTCTACTGCGGCTACGAAGACAAGCCACAAGGAGTATGCGGCGAAGGGCAGCACCACAATAAAGGTGTTCGACAAGGAGAACGTTCACTATGCTCCCGACGCTCTCGGCGGTTTCAACGAAGCGGATGCCGACGGCATCATCCGTCTTGTGAACGGACGCATCATATTGAAGAAGATAAAGGTGCCTCACTACGAGCGCAACGTGAAGGTAGACATCAAGACCACCATCGCTTCAAACGGCGACCGCTGGGATAAGTCGGGCTCTGTATTCGTACTGCCGCGCCACTCTGCCGTCAACCTGCTGAGCATCGCGCAGGGCAAGGCTAAGTTCCCCGAGATTGACACGCTGAAATTAGAGCACATGCGCGGCATTATCGCTGGCAAGAACTATCTGCCTACAATCGAGCTGATGCGCTTCATGACTCCGTTCGGCGTGGGCTTCTACAGCAACAACAACGACACGCTCACATCGAAGCGCCGCCCGGTGTACATACCGAAGTGGGAGGACTGCGTGCAGTGGCAGCAGGACATCACCGACCGCTACTCGCTGCTTGAGGACGAGGCTTACGTCGGCGTGTTCATCGACACATGGACAGAGCAGGGCTACTTGGCAAGTGTCGAACTGAAGTTCACCGAGAGCACAATCAGCTGCGACCGTATGCAGCGCACGCAGGTGCTACCGCTTATCAACACGGTCTACTACATCGGTCAGGAGTATCCCGACATCTTCGCTCGCAAGCCCGTCACCACCGACTTCACTCTGCCAAAGAACGCAAAGAATGTGCGCGTGAAGTACATAGTGACTGGTCACGGCGGACACGACGGCGGCGACGAGTTCGTGCAGAAGGAGAACGTCCTCTCGGTAGATGGCAAGGAGGTTTACCGCTTCACTCCGTGGCGCGACGACTGCGCATCGTTCCGCCGCTTCAACCCGGCTACGGGTGTATGGCTCGAGAAGCGTGTGGCTTCCTACATCGGCGAGAAGGGCTACACTGAGAAGGAAGTGGAGGAGCCGGTTGCTTCTTCCGACTTCTCTCGCTCCAACTGGTGCCCGGGTACCGATGTCGTTCCTGAGGAGGTGGCGCTCGAAGGCATCACGGCAGGCAAGCACACCTTCACTGTAGACATTCCGAAGGCACAGCCTATCAATGGCGACGAAATGAACCACTGGCTCGTTTCTGCGTACTTGGTTTGGGATGAATAGAATTGAATAAAGTAGAATAAAAAAATGAGAGCATGGCGAGGATGCCATGCTCTCATTTTTTTTGCTTTGTTGGTGCACTTGAGACAAGTGCACCCCCTTTGTGTGCGTTGGTGCTTTGTTGGTGCACTTCTTGCTCTGGCAAGCGGCAAAGCCGAGCGGAGACAAGTGCACCCCCTTTGTGTGCGTTGGTGCTTTGTTGGTGCAGCTGAGACAGCTGCACCCCCTGGTGCTTACAGTACTTCAAACTTGCCGTTGTGGTCGACAACATATCTCTTGCCGGTTCCACCGACGAGGATACTTGCTCTGAACTGGTGCGTTGTAGCCTCCATCTCGATGTTGCTGCCCTTGGGCAGAGTAGCGAGGTCTGTGTCGGTGAGTCCGAGTACGGCGAGCGAGCTGGTGTATCTGCCGTCCTTGCCGTGCTGGTCAAGCTGTGCGTAGAACAGCGCCCAGAGCACTTTGTAAGCCTCCATGTTGTACGGACACTGGAACTCGTCGGTGCCGTTGCCCGCCACCTTGTCCGAGAACTGCAGGAAGCCCCACTGGTTAGGCGCGTGCATGTTTATCTCGCCAGTCGGAGTCCACACCCAGTTCTCCTCCGGTCCGCCCTTCTTCAGCCACTGTACGCGCGAGAAGTTCAGACGCCAGATGTTGCCAGCCTTCAACGGATTGGCAAAGTTGCGTGTCACGGCTTTGTGCGGTATTGCCATCTCCACGGTCCACGAGCGGTCGGTGTCCTTCTGCTTGTTCAGCGTGCCGTCGTGCTGCACGGCGAGCTTCAAGCCGGGGCAGTCCCACTGTATGTGGAAGTTGCCGCCCGAACGATATGCGCGGTCGAGCATGAGGTCGAATATTACGCCGCGTGCGTTGTTCTCAATCTCGAAGTAGTTCTGGCCGTCGCCCGTAGGGTCGAGGAACACCTCGAAGTCGTTGTCGTGATATATTATGGTGTCGCGCTGCGTGAGATTAGCCACGATGTTCGGCTCCTCGAGCACGGCAGAGATGTACAGATACTCGTCGTCCCAAAGCAGACGCGCCTTGGTGTCGTAGACAGGCTTCGGGAAGTCGAAGCCGCTGATGTCCACGAACGACTCTGTCTGTGCAGCCTGCTGCCACACCTTCTCGTTGAGTTTGCCGTCGATCTTCATCTTCTCCGTAGTGCGGTAACACACGTAGTTGCGCGGCGTGGTGAGGCGTCGGTCGTACTTCTTCAGCAGTCCGTCCTGCGCAGCTGAGGGCATAGCGAATGCGAAAGCCAACGCCATGGCAGATAATATCGATTTCTTCATATTCCGATTAGTTTTTTCGTTTCGTTCTTATTTTTCCAATAGGTCGGGGCGCAAGCGCTGTGTTCGCTCCATAGCTTGCTCCATCTCCCAATTCTTTATCTTCGCCTCGTTGCCGCTGAGCAATATCTCCGGCACCTTCCATCCCTTGTATTCGGCAGGGCGTGTGTAGATAGGTGCTGAGAGCATATCGTCCTGAAAGCAGTCAGAGAGCGCACTCTGCTCGTCGCCAATCACGCCCGGCACCACGCGCACCACGGCATCGGCGATGATAGCCGCAGCCAGCTCGCCACCCGTCAGCACATAGTCGCCGATGGATATCTCGCGAGTGATGAGATGGTCGCGCACGCGCTGGTCGATGCCCTTGTAGTGGCCGCAGAGGATGATGATGTTGCCCTTCATCGAGAGGTCGTTAGCCACGTGCTGGTCGAACTGCTCGCCGTCTGGCGACGTGAATATCACCTCGTCGTAGTCGCGCTCCGCCTTCAGCTGCGATATGCAGCGGTCGATAGGCTCGCACTGCATCACCATGCCGGCAAAACCACCGTAAGGATAGTCGTCCACGCGGCGCCATTTGTTAGTGGAGTAGTCGCGCAGGTTGTGCAGATGAATCTCTGCGAGACCCTTCTTCTGTGCGCGAGCAAGTATTGATTCGTTGATAAAGCCCTCAAGCATTTCGGGCAGTACGGTTATAATGTCTATTCTCATAAGTGCAAAATTACACAAATTTGTTTATTCGGCAAAACTAAATGTGCCATTTGTGTGGTATAAAACCTATGATAATGTTATGTGAAAGTTGAGCTAAAGTCATCGTGCTCCGTACGCCGTCCGATCGGGTGGCGTACGGAATCTGATCGGGTGGCGTACGGAATCCGATCGGGTGGCGTACGGAGAACGATGACAAAACGCGAATAAGTACTACTTCGTTTCTTCGTCTACGCCTAATCCGAACAGCGCGAAATCGCCACGCAAGGGGTCGTCGGGGAACACTTCGAGCATAGCGTCTGTGAGTCGGCGTGCGGTAGACATCGATGCCGTGCGGCTCTTTAGCAATCCGAGTCGCAGTGCTTCCTGCACCACATGCGTGTCGAGTGGCATGATTAGTGTGCGTCGGTCGATGATGTCAGCCCACAAACCGAGGTCGACGGGCGACCCGCTGCGCACCATCCATCGCAGAAACATGCACACACGCTTACATGCCGACTGCGTGTTGCGTGGCACAACCGTGCTTGCGTTGTGCTCTGCGAAGTAGCGACAGATGGCTGCTACAGCCTCAATACCCGTAGTGGCATGGCGACGCACGTACTCTTTCATGCCGCCGTACTCGCAGAGCATACTCTCGTAGGCTGCTATCAGGCGGTGCATATCGCCGAACCTGTAGAGGCGATAGTAGCACTCTGCGGTGTCGGGTATGTCACTGCGCCATGTGCCGGAGCGCACCCAGCGGTCTACATCGCCATGCGCCGAGTCGATAATGAATTGTATCTTGGGGAAGAACTGCTTGCGCGAACCGTAGCTAAGGCACGATGCGAGAAAAGCTGTCGCCTCTCGATTGGCGTCACCCTCCACGCTGTGCATGAACGAACTGGGGTCGGAGGGCAGAAAAGCTGCCGTCTCGTACTTCGCAGCGAGTTCTGCGATGAGTTGTCTGGTGTTTTGTTCCATATATATTGTTGTTAATACGATTTCTGTTTTGGCGTTATTGTGTGAGTATAATAAATAAAAAAAAAGCGACAGCCTTCACAGGCGACCGCTTCAAATCTTCAATAGGTATTAGTCTTTTTTTAAGGTAAAAAGATTGTTTTCAGGATAACTTCTGCAAAGATATTATATTTTTCACGTTTAGCAAACTTTTTGGGCATTTATTTTTCGGAAATTTTATTTAAATCTTCACTTATCGTGCTGCACAACAAGTTATGATTAAACGATGTGAAGTGTTAATGTTTTGTCAAAAGGTTGAGATAAATCAACTTTTTAGAGCGTTTTGTATAGAAACGCTTGCTTTTGCTTTAAAAATGCTAACTTTGCAGCCGAAAGTAGATAAAACGACAGATACTATGAACGCATTAGAAACAGTAGAGCGTCTGAAACAACGCTTCCCCAACGAGCCTGAATACATCCAGGCAGTGAGCCAGGTACTCGGTACAATTGAAGAAGAGTACAACCGTCACCCCGAGTTCGACCGTGCAAACCTTATAGAGCGTCTTTGCATACCCGATCGTATCATTTCGTTCCGTGTGACGTGGGTTGACGACAAGGGCAATGTGCAGACCAATATGGGCTATCGTGTGCAGCATAATAACGCCATAGGTCCGTATAAGGGTGGCATTCGTTTCCACGCTTCGGTCAATCCGTCTATCTTGAAGTTTCTTGCTTTCGAGCAGACATTCAAGAACTCGCTCACAACGCTACCAATGGGTGGTGCAAAGGGCGGCTCCGACTTCTCACCGCGAGGCAAGAGCAATGCAGAGGTAATGCGTTTTTGCCAGGCGTTTATGAACGAACTGTTCCGCCATATTGGTCCTGACGAGGACGTTCCGGCAGGCGACATCGGCGTAGGCGGTCGTGAGGTGGGCTATATGTTCGGACAGTACAAGAAGCTCACGCACACATTCGTAGGCGTGCTTACTGGCAAGGGTCAGGAGTTCGGCGGTTCGCTCATCCGTCCGGAGGCTACTGGCTATGGCAATGTCTACTTCCTTGAGAATATGCTGAAGACACGCAGCATCGATTTGAAGGGCAAGCGTGTGCTTGTCAGCGGTTCGGGCAATGTGGCTCAGTACACCGTTGAGAAGCTCATTCAGCTCGGAGCGGTGCCCGTGACACTTTCCGACTCAGATGGTTATATCTACGATCCGGATGGTATCGACGCAGAGAAGCTCGCCTATGTGAAGGAGTTGAAGAACGTGGAGCGTGGCCGTATCAGAGAGTATGCCGAGGAATACGGCGTGAAGTACGTAGCCGGTGCGCGTCCGTGGGGCGAGAAAGCCGACATTGCTATGCCTTCAGCCACACAGAATGAGATTGACGGCGACGACGCCCGCACACTCGTAGCTAACGGCGTGTTCGCAGTGAGCGAAGGTGCCAACATGCCTTCTACGCCAGAGGCTATCAAAGTGTTCCAAGAGGCAGGTCTGCTCTATGCTCCGGGCAAGGCGGCAAACGCAGGTGGCGTAGCTGTGTCGGGTCTTGAGATGAGTCAGAACTCGGAGCGTCTGCGCTGGTCGAGCGAGGAAGTGGATGCAAAACTGCATAGCATAATGAACGAAATTCACGCCGACTGCGTGAAGTACGGCACACAGACCGACGGTTATGTCAACTATGTGCGTGGCGCAAACGTTGCGGGCTTCCTCAAGGTGGCTAAGGCAATGATGGCGCAGGGCATAGTATAATTACAAATTGTGCGTTCTGCCTACGGTCATCACGCTAATCTTCACATCCTCAGCCTCTGCAAGAACGTTCGCACAGGCTGCGATAGTGGCACCGGTGGTGATGATGTCGTCGACAAGCAGAACGTGCTTACCCTCGATTGCATCAGGGCGGAGCAGGGTGAAAGCGTTTTCCACGTTCTTAGTGCGGTCGGCATGAGTCAGTTTGGTCTGACTCATGGTGTATCGCGACCTCTCTACAATATTGTTGCAAACCTTAATATTTGATATATCACCAATGCCGCGTGCGATTTCATGGCTCTGATTGTAGCCACGTTCTCGCTCGCGGCGTTTGTGTATAGGTAGCGGAACGATTATGTCAATGTCGTCGAACAGTGCGTACGGCATAAACGAGTTCGCCATGTACGCTCCAAGCCATTCGCCTATGTCGGGCTGACTGCCGTACTTAAGTTTGTACATAAGCAGTGCGCAGAACGATTCTGGATAGTAGTATGTCAGCGCAGTGGCACGTTCGACGGGCATACGCCCCCATAGCAGACGTGCCGTGTTGTTGTCGTAAGGCGACAGACAGTCGTCGGTGAGGGGTAGCTTTCGCGAACAAGCAAGGCATAGCGTCTGTTCGTCCTCCGCAAGACGGCAACCGCACAGCTTGCATTGGCGTGGCATAAACGTGTCTAACCACATTATCGTGTCTTTTTGATGAATGTTCCGAGGCGGTGGCTCACACCCTTCCTGTTGAGCGAACGCAGGGTGTAAATGCCGTCGGGCAGGGTCTTGATGCTTATGGTGCTTGCGCCGCGTTGGTAAGGGCGCACGGCTATGGCGCAACCTTGCAGCGATTCGATGAGCAGATACTCGGTGTCGGACAACTGTGCAGCCGCTGCAACCTCCGTCGTCATCTCCACCATAGAACCGTCGCAGGCAAGCAGAGTTTTGCCAAACGCAACACTCATGTTGTAATTCTGCGTGTCGGCGGTAGCTTCCTGCAGCGCTTCGCTCTCGTTGCCATAGCGGTCGACCGCGCAGACGGCATAGTGAAGTCGCGGATTGCGCGGCACGAGCAACTGGCGACTCTGTCTGCGCATCGCTATCAGGTTGCGTGCGTCGGCGGTGTTTACCGGGCACTCGTGCGAGGCATACACGTTGAAAAGCATCATCGTGGTGTCTGCAGTGGTATGCTGCCATGAGAGTAGGGTAGTGTTGTCGGTGCGGTCGGTGTGACGAAGAGCGAAAGCACTCTGCGGGCGCTCTGTCGACTGCCATGTCATTGGCGGAACAAGCGACGGATACGGGCAAAGCTCGTTCTTCGCAAAACGGTAGATACCCTTAGTATCGTCGGTGAAGAACTTTGAACGGAAGTAGGCGTGTCCCATATTGTTGTTGCGCAGGAAGCCCAACTCGCGCGTGATGTCGCTCAAAGGCCAGTTCTTTTCGCGTGGCGACATGAAGTAGATGCCCAGTCCGGGCACCACAATGCGTCCGTGGCTCCGCTCCTTCCAGTCGAGTGCGAAAGGGAAGAAGTTGGAGTCGCGGAAATACATCATAGGGAACAGTTCGTCCATAAGTCCGTCGCGCAGCCACGCCACTGCATCCTGGCACACCGTCTCGTAAGCGTTCCAACCGTGGCTCCAATAGCGTTTCGTGTTGTTGTACTTACCTATTGGCGAGCAGCTCATCTTCACCCACGGCTTCAGACTCTTCACTTGTTTTGAGATAGTGCGCACGATGCGTGTTATGTTTCTGCGTCCTTCGTCGTGCGACATCGTCTTCAGCTTCGGCAGTTCCTCCGGATAGCGTATATAGTCGAGATGTATGCCGTCGATATCGTAACGTCGTGTCACCTCGGCGCAGATGTTGGCGAGGTAGTCAGCAGTCTGTTGTGTCTCCGGATTCATGTATCCGTAGCCCTTAATCTTTATTATGTTGCGCGCCATTTTATTGCGCAGCTGCTTGCAGCCTAAACCGTCCCACTTGCCTACGGGCATTGTAACAATCCAGGCGTGCAACTCCATGCCGCGACTGTGGCACTCGTCGATGGCAAACTGCAAGGCATCGTAGCCTGGCGATACGCCTGGCTTACCCGATAGACAGCCGTCCCACGGTTCGATAGTAGACGGATAGATCACCGTTCCGCGCACACGGGTCTGTAGCAGCACGGTGTTTATGCCGGCTGCTTGCAGCTGGTTGAGTATGCGGCGTAGTTCGTTCTTCTGCTTCTCTATTGATGTGGCTGTCTGAGCGTAGGAGTGAGGCCAGTCGATACCGCCGATAGTGGTAAGCCATACCGCGCGTACCTCATGCTTAGGAGCAATACGGTCGTGGTTGAACGAATTGGAAGTGCGAGCAGAGGTAGCCAACGAGCAAATGAAAAGCAATAAAAGTATATAAAAATGTCGCATTATTAGTTTCTAATTTCGTATTAATACGCCACAAAGGTAATTATATTTTTCTGTTTGTCAAATATATTATGTACTTTTGCATTATAAATACTCTACTTATGAAAAAGAAATTATTTACAATAGCCTTGGCGCTCTTCACAACACTGGGAGCCCATGCACAGTTTGAAAAGGATAAGGCTTATGTTGGCGCATCACTCTCTGGTATAGACCTCAGTTACAATGGAGCAAAGAAGCTGAACCTTGGTGTGCAAGCCAACGCAGGATACTTCCTTGTTGACAATTGGATGCTTATGGGCGAACTCGGCTGCGACATCTCTTCGAGCGACGACGTAGACAGCAAGTTTAAACTTGGCGTTGGCGGTCGATACTACATGGAGCAGAACGGCCTGTTCGTAGGTGTTAATGCAAAGTACGTGCATGGAGGCAAGAACTATAACGACTTTGTGCCGGGCGTAGAGCTCGGTTGGGCTTACTTCCTCAACGGCAATGTTACCATCGAGCCTTCTGTCTACTACGACCAGTCGTTCAAGAGCCATAAAGACTTCTCTACTATCGGTCTGCGCCTTGGCATCGGCATTTATCTCTTTAAGAAGTAATGGAGAACACTTATCCGTCACAACTGCTCGAAAAGGCAGTGTGCGAGTTCTCTAAGTTGCCTGGCATAGGTCGTAAGACAGCCCTGCGGCTTGTGCTCGACTTGCTGCGTCGCACAGAAGATGAAGTTGACGGTTTCGCCTCTGCAGTCACACGGCTGCGCAAGGAGGTGAAGCATTGCCGCGTATGTCATAACATAAGCGATACGGACGTATGTCCGATATGCTCCGATCGTCGTCGCGATACCACGTTGATTTGCGTCGTGGAGAACATTCGCGACGTTATGGCGGTGGAGAACACGCAGCAGTATAACGGACTCTATCATGTGCTCGGTGGTATAATATCGCCGATGGACGGGGTAGGACCGAGCGACATAGAGATCGATTCGCTTGTAGAGCGTGTCGCGGCAGGCGGAGTGAAGGAGGTGATATTGGCACTCAGTTCCACCATGGAGGGCGATACAACCAACTTCTATATATCGCGTAAACTCGCAGCCTACGATGTTGTGATAAGCGTCATCGCCCGCGGCATCTCCGTTGGTGACGAACTGGAATACACCGATGAGGTGACGCTCGGCAGAGCAATATTGAATCGTACAACAATGACTAACAAACAATGAGACGAACATATAAAGTGCTGAACGCAATATTCATAGCTTCGTTGTGCATATCAGCGACTATGGTATTGCTTTTTGAGACCGACATACTGCCCGACGGTATCTGTCACACCGCAACCGGTGCGTCGGAGTTCGTGTGGGCTACCGTCATGGAGTTGCTCACCATCTGCATCATCCCCGTAGCATTGCGCCTTTTCCGCTTTCGCCACATTGCCGAGCGTCTCGTCTCGTCTGAGGCTCTGCTCAACTGGGGAGCACTTCGCTTGCTGATGCTCTGCGTGCCGATGGTGCTCAACACCTTATTGTATTATATGTATATGAACGTTGCGTTTGGCTACATGGGCATAATTCTGTTCCTATGCCTCTTCTTTATCATGCCCACACGAGCAAGATGCGAGTCGGAAGTGGTGAAGCGCGATGTTGAACACAAAAAATAAGAACTGTATTGAAACTATCAGTCATTATAGTCAGCTATAAAGTACGTTTCTATATCGAACAGTGCCTGCACTCGTTGTTTAGGGCTGTTGACGGTATAGAGACCGAAGTGTATATAGTCGACAACCATTCGGATGATGGGAGCGTGGAGTATCTGACGCAGAAGTTCCCAAATGTGAATATCATAAGTAGCAATCGCAACCTCGGTTTCTCACGCGCCAATAACGTTGCCATAAAGCAGTGTACAGGTGAATACGTACTCTTGCTTAACCCGGACACCATTGTTGGCGAGCATACGATACACGATGTGCTCGCCTTTATGGACGAACATGAGCGTGCCAGTGGTGCCGGCGTGATGATGCTCAAGGACAATGGCGAGAAGGCTATGGAGTCGCGACGCGGTGTGCCTACACCTATGACTGCGTTCTACCGGATGAGCGGACTATGCACACGCTATCCCAATAGTCGTCGCTTCGCACGTTATTACATGAGCTATCTCTCTTGGGACGAACCTGCACAAATCGAAATCATTAGTGGAGCGTTCTGCATGTTGCGTCGTGAGGTATTGGATAAGGTAGGATTGCTCGACGAGGACTACTTTATGTATGGCGAAGATATCGATCTCTCTTTCCGTTTGCTCAAAGCAGGTTACGAGAACTGGTATATACCGACAAAGATATTACATTATAAAGGTGAGAGCACGCACCGCTCATCGTTCCGCTACGTGCACGTGTTCTATGATGCTATGCTCATCTTTATGCGCAAGCATTATGGTCATTTCAGCATCTTTGTCAGTCTGCCTCTGAAGATTGCCATTTGTTTTAAGGCGTTGTGTACGCTTATCGGTATGCAGATGCATAGCGCACGCAAGCTTCTTGGCTTGGTGCGGCCACGTAAACGCCTTACCACCCTTTATGTCTTCATTGGTAAGAAAGAACATCTCGAAGACTTCAATCGGTTGGCAAAACGACATGGTATTGATGCTGCGTTTGTTGAGGGTACAGTTTCTACACTGCCGAAGGGGCACGTAGGGCAGGAGTTTACGTCTTATCAGCGTGTCTATGCAACATACGACACCGAGGCATACAGCTACGAGGATATCTTCAACATCTTCTCTGAATCACCACAACAAAACATACTGATGGGTACGTACAACCCAGCGACGCAGACAATCGTAACAGGTGAGGAGGTGCTGCGATGAATACACCGTCGGATACAGTTACCACGAACACACCGCGAGTAGCGTTGCGTGCGATGGAACCCGAAGATCTCGACTGGCTCTACGCTGTAGAGAACAATCGTGAGGTGTGGAACGTAGGCAACACCAACGTGCCATACTCGCGCTATGTTCTGCACGACTACATAGCAAACGCCACCAACGACATCTATAACGATGGACAGGTGCGTTTGATAGTGGAGAATGAGGAGCACGAGCTGATAGGAATGGTAGACGTGTTCGACTTCAACGCGCAACATAGGCGTGCCGAAGTGAGCATCGTTGTGCGGAAGGAGTATCGTCGTAAGGGATATGCAGCCGCTGCAATCGACCAAATACTCGACTATTCATTGCACATTCTGCATCTGCATCAGCTCTATGCAGTGGTGGCGGAGGACAATGAGGCATCTTTGGCATTGTTCTTGAAAAAAAACTTTCAGACGCATAATAGGCTGAAAGAGTGGCTATTTGATGGTGTCAAATACACGGATGCGATAGTTTTGCAGAAAATATTATGAAAAAAAAGAGCTTAAAAATTTGGGCGTTTCAAATAATATTTATACCTTTGCACTCGCTTAAAAAACGAAACACAGACAGCTTTTAAAAGCAAACTTGTCGTATTGGTGCGTTAGTTCAGTTGGTTAGAATACATGCCTGTCACGCATGGGGTCACGAGTTCGAGTCTCGTACGCACCGCCTATTCGCTTTTTAAGACAACAGAAAAGGAACAAAACACGTTGGTGCGTTAGTTCAGTTGGTTAGAATACATGCCTGTCACGCATGGGGTCACGAGTTCGAGTCTCGTACGCACCGCCTACTAAAAGGAGTTTCATTCAGAAACTCCTTTTTTTATTTTCCTAATTCTTCTTGAACACGCATCGGCAGTTTGCCGAACGCCTTATTGTTGATTGATTGAGATTAAAAAATATTATTTATCGGGTATGTTTATTCCGTATCTCAGAATTAATTGTTACTTTTGTCGTTCGTAATTAAGGAAACAAATAAATATAATAGTAATGAGATCAAGAACAGCAAATTGGTTTGAAACCACAGTGCGCTACGACCGTCAGACAGAAGATGGTGGACAGAAGAAGGTAAGCGAAGTGTATGTAGTAGATGCTTTGAGCTTCGGCGAGGCAGAAGAGGTTATCACTAAGGAGATGGAGGCGTTTGTAACGGGCGAGTTCGAGGTGAAGAACATCACTCCGGCTGCTTATGGCGAGATATTCTTCAGCGATTCGGACACCGACGACCGCTGGTACAAGGCGAAGCTTTCGTTCATCACTATCGACGAGAAGACTGCTAAGGAGAAACGTACTGCTGTAAACTTCCTCGTTCAGGCTGCTACATTCAACGCTGCGGTTAAGAACATTGAGGAGTCTATGGGCAAGACTGCTATCGACTATATCATCGCGAACATCTCTGAAACAAAGATTATGGACGTGTTTGAGCACAACGCGCCTGTAAAGAAAGAAGAGAAGAACGATAAGCCCGAGTTTGAGGGTTAAAGCTTAAGGCGAATAGTAGGAGCCTACGGCATTCTTGCCGTAGGCACTGCAACCCATAATTCTATGGTATCCTTGCCGTAGGCATCGCAAGTATGCACTATAGATGGCAATGGCTACGGCAGGAAAGCCGTAGCCTCCTACGAAAAGACTAACAATTAACAATAAAACTCCGTAAGGTATGAGCATTGCAAACAGACTTCGTGAGGTGACGGACAGCCTCCCTCAAGGCGTACGACTTGTGGCTGTCAGTAAGTTTCATCCTGCCGAGTACGTCAAGGAGGCGTATGATGCCGGACAGCGTGTGTTTGGCGAGAGTCGTGAGCAGGAGTTGTCGCGTAAGGTGGAGGTGCTGCCAAAGGATATAGAGTGGCACTTCATTGGCCATCTGCAGACTAACAAGGTGAAGTACATCGCGCCTTACATCTCGATGATTGACGCTGTCGACTCGCTGAAGTTGCTCCGCGAGATTAACAAGCAGGCAGCTGCGCATGGACGCACGATAAAGGTTCTGTTGGAGTTGCACATCGCAGAGGAGGAGACCAAGTACGGACTGTCGCTCGACGCGTGTCGCGAGCTGCTTGAGGGTGGCGAGTGGCGTGCGCTGCAGAACGTGCAGATATGCGGACTGATGATGATGGCATCGCACGTGGATGACGAAAGTGTCATACGCAAGGAGTTCATGCTTGCTGCCGACTTCTTCGACGAGGTGAAGGCGCGCTACTTTGCAGACGATGATGCTTTCTGCGAGCGTTCGTGGGGCATGAGCCACGACTACCACATTGCTGCCGAGTGTCGCTCTACGATGGTGCGTGTCGGTACGTATATCTTCGGAGAAAGAAACTACTGATAGCATCCGCGTCGACCGTTACGAGCATCTGCGTCGGTCGACGCGAATGATAAATCTTTAACTTTTTACTCTTTACTTTTTTACTCTTTTACCTTTAAAGATATGCTTTTGTGGTGGCGTGGTATGGGCAAGATGCCCATACCTCCTACTTTTTACTCTTTTACTTTTTTACTCTTTCACTTTTTCAAAGTAGTATTGTCCTTTTCCTTTTGTTCTTCCGCCGTACTCGATGGCTCGGGTGGGGCAGTGGTGATAGCAAGCGAAGCACGATAGGCACTTGCCGTTGTGTAGCCATACTGGGTGTTTGTTCTCGTCCATTGCCATGTCGTTGACGGGGCAGTTGTTGACGCACAGACCACAACTGATGCAACGGTTGGGGTCTACGCGGAACGGGGTGTCTTTGATAATCCAACGGATGAACACGTCACCGATGAGTCGGCTGTTGATGCGTGGCCAGTTGCCGATAAGGATGTCGCGTATGCCGTGGCGTCGTTGGCGTATGTCGTCGATGAACTTCGAGAGTTTCTCGTCGGCTTCGCGCTTCTTTTTGGCTTCTTTTTCGGGTTTATCCACGTCCATGAATGGCAGTCCGACGTACGACTCGGGCATGATGAGCGATATTGCACTGTGCACCTTTATGCCCACTTCTGCCAAGTCTTTTTCCAGAATGTCGACTGCCTCGCCCACGTTGTCGCCAGCCGTGCATACGACGTAGCAGTAGCTGCCAGCTTGATTGATGCGTAGGCGGCGCACGAACTCCTTAACTATTAATGGTGGTCGCCAACCGTGTACGGGGAAGAAAAATCCCACGGGCTCGTTGTCCTTCAGTTCGTAGCTGAATGTGCTGTCGCTATCGGCGTGCTTCAGTGTGGCTGCTATGTCTATGAGTTGGTCGTCGAGGGCAGCCGCAGTCTTGCTCGCAGCCCACTTCGTGTTGCCGGTTCCTGAGAAGTAGAATATCATAAGTGTATGTATTGAAATAAAAAAGGTGGGGAGCAAACGTCTGTCAGTTTCTCTCCCCACCCCGTATGGTTTGTAATGATTGTTTTTGCTTATTTCTTAGTCTCGCTCATAACGCCTTCGATGTAGAGGCGTGTGAGCTCTGTTACACCATTGGTGCGCACAGTGATGGTCTTTTTGAAGTGACCAGGGAATGCGCCAGTGCCGTTGTATGTCACCTTTATCTCGCCCTTCTCGCCTGGCTTGATAGGAGCCTTTGTGTATGAAGGTATGGTGCATCCGCAGCTTGCTACAGCCTGATTGATGATAAGTGGTGCTGTGCCAGTGTTTGTGAAAGTGAACACGCACTTCTGAGTAGGCGCATCTTCTGAGAATGTGCCGAAATTGTGAACCACTTTGTCGAACTTAATCGAAGCCTGATTCCCCTGAGCCATGGCGAAGCATACGCTAAGCATGAGCATGAATGACATTATAAAAAATTTCTTCATAGTCTTTTATATTATGTTGCAAAAGTACTAAAACTATTATATGTGGAACTATAATGGGCGTTATTTTTGACATTAATTAAACCTCTTTAGGTTATATCGTGCATTAGACAGATAAAAAAACAAATTGTTTTGGTCATGTCGTCCGTTTTATTTAATTTTGTAATAATAACCAAAAAACGAATTGCCATGTATAAAATCCAAGCTAACGCCTCAGGCACAAGAAGTATAGAGATAAGTGACGAACATCTGCAAACAATAAGTAAATACTCTTTGTTTGATGGTCTGGTAGACAGCAATGGCTTTGTAGATGAGCCAGTGCTCGACAAATTGAAGTTTCACGTGCGCTCGTTGCTCGAGAACACAGTTGAGAACGATAAGGCTCTGCTCGATCTTTGCCTCGACGTGATTTACAATAACAATATGAAGGCTCTCGGACTGCAGAACCTCATCGCGCTTTATCGCGAGTGGGCTCCGTCTCACGTTGAGGAGAATGCAGAAGCCCAACCGACTGATGGCGAATAAGTAATCAGTCTGGCTATTTGATAACGAAAATAATATACAATGAAAGAATACCGTCTTACCGACTGGTTGCCTACAACAAAGAAAGAAATCGAACTGCGTGGATGGGACTCCGTCGACGTCATTCTCTTCTCTGCCGATGCCTATGTGGATCATCCCTCGTTTGGCGCGGCAGTGATTGGTCGTACACTTGAGGCTGCGGGCTACACCGTGGCTATCGTGCCACAGCCCGACTGGCATGGCGACTTCCGCGACTTCAAGAAGCTGGGTCGTCCTAATCTGTTCTTCGGCATAGCACCGGGCTGCATGGACTCGATGGTGAACAAATACACAGCTGGCAAACGTCTACGTTCGGAAGATGCTTATAGTCCGGACGGTCGTCACGACTGTCGTCCGGAGTATCCTACCATTGTATATACAAAGATTTTGAAGCAACTATTCCCCGATGTGCCCGTCGTATTGGGCGGCATCGAGGCTTCGTTGCGCCGTCTGACGCACTACGACTACTGGAAGGATTCGCTGCAGAAGTGCATACTCTGCGACTCGGGTGCTGACATGATAATCTACGGCATGGGCGAGAAACCTATTGTAGAACTCTGTCGCAACCTCGCCGAGGGCTTGCCTATAAGCGCAGTGCACAACATTCCGCAGACCGTCTACCTCTGCCGTGAGAAGGAGATACCCAACGGCATTGGCGACGACGACATCGTGCTGCACAGCCACGAGGAGTGTTTGCGCAACAAGAAGGCGCAAGCAGACAATTTCCGGCACATCGAAGAGGAGTCGAACAAGATGCACGCACAGCGTCTGCTGCAGGCTGTAGACAACAAGTATGCCGTTGTCAATCCGCCTTATCCGCCGATGACCTCCGAAGAGCTCGACCGCTCGTTCGACCTGCCTTACACCCGTCTGCCACATCCCAAGTACAAGGGCAAGCGCATACCGGCTTACGAGATGATCAAGTTCTCGGTCAATCTGCACCGCGGATGCTTCGGCGGTTGTGCCTTCTGCACAATCAGTGCGCATCAGGGCAAGTTCATAGCGTGCCGTTCTAAGCGCAGCATCGTGGAGGAGGTGAAGAAGGTGATAGAGATGCCCGACTTCAAGGGCTACCTCTCCGACCTCGGTGGTCCGTCAGCCAATATGTACGGTATGCACGGCAACAACCCAAAGGCGTGCGCCGTCTGCAAACGTCCGTCGTGTATCCATCCGAAGGTGTGCCCCAACCTCAACACCGACCATTCGAAGCTGCTCGAGATATATCACGCCGTCGACGCTCTGCCCGGCATAAAGAAGAGTTTCATCGGTAGCGGTGTGCGCTACGACTTGCTGCTGCATCGTAGCAAGGACGAGGCAATCAATGCCGTAGCACGCCAGTACACACGCGAACTAATCACCAAACACGTGAGCGGACGACTCAAAGTGGCACCCGAACACACGTCGGATGCGGTGCTCAAGCTCATGCGTAAGCCGTCGTTCAAGCTGTTCGGCGAGTTCAAGTGTATCTTCGACCGCATAAACCGTGAGGAGCATCTCAACCAACAGATAATTCCTTACTTCATCAGTTCGCATCCTGGTTGTAGAGAAGAGGACATGGCTGAGCTCGCGGTGCTCACAAAGCAACTTGATTTCCATCTGGAGCAGGTGCAAGATTTTACACCGACACCAATGACCGTGAGCACGGAGACATGGTACACGGGCTATGATCCCTACACGTTGGAGCCGGTGTTCAGTGCAAAGACTCCGCGCGAAAAACTCGCACAGCGCCAGTTCTTCTTCTGGTACAAACCGGAGGAACGCCGCGCCATCGAGCAGGAACTACGCCGCATAGGTAGGGCTGACCTCATACAGAAGCTCTACGCCGGTGTGCCGGCTCCTAACTACGGACGCAACTTCGGCAACAACCGTCGCCCGGAGTTTGAACGTCGCGAGGGCAGAGACGAGATGGACACTCGCGATAGCCGTAAGGGGCGCAACAATCGTAACAATAAGAGCGGCTACAAGGGCAGAAAGCCGAAGTGGTAATCACCTAAATGCAAATCTTTCAAACTACTACTACCTATGAATATCAAGACTATTTGTGTGCACATTGCCCTTGCTGCCCTTGTGTTTGTTGGTGCTTCATGCGAGAAACAATTCGTAGAAAGCACCAACGAAGGTGGCGATGTGGTGGTTGATAATAAAGACGACAATGGAAATAAACTACCTACACTCAACGTGAAGTTTAATGTGCTCGGTGTAGAATCAGCGCAGAACGGCACTGCTTTGCTGAAAAGCAAGTGTAAGCGATTGAGTTTCTCGGTGTTCGATGCAGGAGGAGAGCGTCTGAATTATCGCACAATCACTCAACTCAGCAGCGATAAGGATTTTGGAAAAGTGTCGCTTGCCATACCCAAAGGCAAGTATTCGTTTGTATTTGTTGCGGAGAACGGCAATGCCGCACCTACAATATCGGAGCCAAATACCGTAACGTTCAAGAAGAACAAACTTACCGATACCTATTGTTATTATGGCGAATTAGACATAAAAGGTAAGGCTTCTCACGACATCACCTTGAAACATTGTATAGCCAAGTTGCGTGTGACGCTTAGCGACGTTACACCGCAAGAGATAGACACTCTATCGTTTTACTACACAGGCGGTAGCAGTACGCTCGACCCCACAACGGGATATGGTAAGGTGAGTTCGCGTCAGACGGAGTCACATGCTGTGGAAAGGCTTGCATATAGAGGTAAATCAACGTACGAACTCTACACCTTTCCACATGCCGATGCGCGAAAGCTAAAGCTGAGAATAACTGCAAAGTCGGGCGAACAAATGCTATACACGCGTGCAATCGATGATATAGCGGTGGAGAGTGACGATGTGACGGATTGTTCGCTCAACTTCTTTGGCGAAGATCCTGAAGTAGGACGATAAAAAAGGTGCAAAGCTTATTTGCTTTGCACCTCTGCCAATGCTTTTGGCCAGTCGGTATCAAGAGAGAACTGTGTTATAAAGTTCTCGTTGTCCACATAACTGTATATCACTTCCTTATCAACGTCGTTGAAGAGTGAGTTGTTGATAGTAGCTGTGCGGAACACCGCTTTCAGCATATCCTTGTCTTTGTTCTTTTTTAAAGTGCTGAGTTTGCTTACGAAAAGGTTCACAAATTCAATCATAGCATTTGTCTGCACCCCCAATTCGTACTCGCTGAAGAGAGGTTCTTGGCTCGCTTTGTCGATGAGATAGTAGATAGCATCGTATTTGAACGTAGCTATCTTGCGTGCCTCCAAATTGTTTTTCGTGTCGTTGGCAAATGCTTTTGCCTCCTTTTCAATTCTTCTCACTTCGTCGTATATCTCCTGAGCCGATGTACTCAGTACCGACATACATACAAGTGCCAATATTATAAACAACTTTTTCATACGTTCTTATTTTTCTTTACAGCTATAAAGCTGCTACAGTAGTGTGTGTTGCTTAGTGTCCGATGCGGCTTATCTTATCTTGGTTTTTGTTTATGAAGTCCTTCCAACCGCTATAGTGAGTGTCGCTTACAGGGTTGCCTTGCTGCATGAAGTGGCAGTAAGCCACGCCAAGAGCGTCGGTGGCATCCATCAGTTTCGGCATCTCGTCGGCTTCGATGCGTAGCAAGCGTTGCAGCATAGCAGCCACCTGTTCCTTCGAAGCCTGACCTTGCCCTGTGATAGCCATCTTTATCTTCATCGGTGCATACTCGTGTACGGGTACGCTGTGTCCCACAGCAGCTGCAATGGCTACGCCTTGCGATCGTCCGAGCTTGAGCATCGACTGCACGTTCTTACCGAAGAACGGAGCCTCGATAGCCATCTCGTCGGGCAGGAAGCGGTCGATTATCGCCGTCACCTGCTCGTGTATCTTGCCAAGACGCAGGTAAGGGTCGTGGTCTTTGCGCATATCTATCACGCCCATGTGCAGCATCTCAGCCTTGTTGCCCACGGCTCGCAGCACACCATATCCCATCACGTTCGTACCTGGGTCGATGCCGAGAATTATCTTTTCTGCTTTCATCTAACGGTATAAGTACGATCTATCGGTCCAAGTACGGGTTGTGCGCCAGCTCATATCCCATTGTGGTCTTCGGTCCGTGTCCAGGCAGCAGCGTGATGTCGTCGGGGAACTGCACGAACATGCGCAGGCTCTGTATAATCATCAGCATACTTCCACCCTCGAAGTCGGTTCTGCCGATGGAGCCACGGAAGAGAGTGTCGCCGGTGAACGCTACGCGCTCGTCTTTGATGTACAGCACTACGCTGCCCATTGAGTGTCCCGGTGTTTCTATCACTTCAATGTCGTGCGAGCCGAACTTGAGGTGGGCACCTGCTGTGAACGGCTTGATGTCTGTAGCGATAGGCTCTGTAAGAGCTATACCGAAGAGCGCAGCCTGCTTGTCGGCAGCGCGAACGTAAGCCTCGTCAGACGCATCAAGCTCCAACGGCAAACCGTAGGTACTGGTGATGAAGGCATCGCCGAAGTTATGGTCGAGGTGTCCGTGTGTAGCAATGAGATGTACTGGACGCAGCTCGTTCTCGTTGATGTATTTCTCGATGGCGAGTTTCTCTGCCTCGGTGTATGCACCACAGTCGATGATGACGCACTCCTTGGTCTCGTCGCTAACAACATAGCAGTTCTCCTGCAGCATGTTGCATGTGAATGTTTCTATCTTGAGCATTTCTTTTCTTCTTTTTGTAGGTCTCTTTATGGTGGCGTTTAAGCCTAACTAAGCATTTCTAAGCCTGACTAAGCCTTTCTAAGCCTGACTAAGCCTCTTTAAGCCTTTTTACTTTTTTACTCTTTTACCTTTTTACTTTTACAGGGGTAGGTAGATAAGATACTTCTCCTTGAACCACTCCTCTTTGAACATATCGTGTATTTCGGTGAGGCTCACGATGTTCTTGAACGGCTTTGTTTCGGCCTGCAGGTCGCCACCTTTAAGACAGATGAGTCCGTTAGGCAGCGAGTTGTGCTGGTTCTTGCGGTTCACGTTCTTCTTAATAATCTTCACGAGGTCGGGTAGAGGCATCACGGCGCGGCTCACCACGAAGTCGTACTGCGCCTTCTCTTCTTCGCCCGAAAGCTGTTCAGCCACAACGTTCTTCAGTCCGATTGCCTGTGCCACTTCGTTCACCACACGAATCTTTTTGCCCGTGCGGTCGATGAGCTTGAACTGGCTGTCGGGGAACATGATTGCGAGTGGTATGCCCGGAAAGCCGCCACCCGTGCCGAGGTCGAGCACCTTTGTGCCTTCGCGGAAGCGTATCTCGTGAGCTATGGCAAGCGAGTGGAGCACGTGGTGCTCGTAGAAGTTGTCCATATCCTTGCGCGAGATGACATTAATCTTGCTGTTCCAGTCTTCGTAGAGAGCCTTCAGCGCAGCGAACTGTTCGCGCTGAGTGTCGCTGAGATTAGGGAAGTATTTCAGTATCAATTCCATTTTCTTATCGTTCGTTGTGTGATTGTTGTTGTTTTAAAGATTAGTGAATGGCACATCCTGATCGTCTTTCGCGGTCTTCTGCCTTCACCGCACCGGCGTGTTGCTGGCTGAACTCGCGGTTTATGTCCGCCAGTTCGCGTCTGCCGAAGATATAGTCGTCGTACATATCGTCCATGTCGATGCCTTCGCAGTCGCAGTTGCCGAATCCGCCGAGTGCTTCCTTCACAATCTGCATACGCTCGTCGACGGTAGTGTCCTTTATAAGTAAGCTCTTCATATTCTGTATTTACACAATTGATATTGTTTTTAAGAGTGTAAAATTACAGAAAAAAACTGAAACGAGCGATTGTTTTTTGCAAAAGAAAGGTTATTCAATAATTTTTTGTACTTTTGTATTACAATTAACTTAAACAACAATGAACAAATTCTTACTTGTAATATCGTCACTTTTTGTGTCTTTAGGTGCGGCAGCACAGGGTAATAACACGCTTATGGGTGGCAACGACGGCGGTGTGCAGTCGATAGCCGAGCGTATAACCAAATTGGAGAAGAAGCACGATGCCTTCAATGTTTATGTCAACTTTGCCGGTTCGGTAAGGGCAGAGCATGACAGTCGCACCGACGAGTGGGACTCGAAGTTTGCCAACCGTCAGTTGCGTCTGGAGATAAAAGGCACTATCAACGACAAACTCTTCTATCGTCTGCGTCACCGACTAAATAAGTCGTCGGCAGGTCAGAGCCTTGACAACTTTGCTAAGGCTACTGACATTATGATGGTGGGTTACAACATAAACGACAAGTTCACTATCGCTGGCGGTAAGTTGGCGCAGTTGTGGGGCGGCTATGAGTTTGACGAGAACCCGATTTATGTCTACGAGTATTCGGACATAGTTAGCAATATGGGCGACTTTATGACTGGTGTGATGGCAAGCTATCATCCCACGCCCAATCATGAGATAGCTGTAGAGGTGAGCAATACGTATCAGGAGAAGTTTTCCGAACGATATGGCGAGACTCCCGTGATAGTGAATGGCAGCAGAGTGGCACCGTTGAAGAAGTCGAACGCCCCCTTTGTGTATATCCTCAACTGGAACGGATCGATGTTCGGCGGAATGCTCAACACGCGCTGGTCGTGTGGAGTGCAGACACAGGCCAAGGGCAAGTACAGCAAGATGATAACCTTAGGACAGCAACTCAATCTGCCCAAGGTCCAGTGCTACCTCGATTATATGGGTGCGTTCGACGACCTCGACCAGCTCGGCATCGCCACGTCAGAAGTGATGCCTCTGCTTAATATTGCTGATGATGAAACCGAGGTCAATCCTCACTTCGGCAAGGTGAAATATCACACGCTAACAGCCAAGTCCGACTGGCAGTTCGCACCATCGTGGAACCTTCAGCTGAAGGGCATGTATGGCATCACGACCGTATGCAACAGCGAGCTGTTGCACAACTATCGTCGCAGCTATGGCTATGTTGGCACCTTGGAGTATTTTCCAGTGAAGAAGCAGGACTTCCGTGTTTTTCTATCCTATGCAGGTCGCAAGTACAACTACACACGTCGCAGCACGCTCACCGATTACAACACCGACCGCTTGGAGTTGGGTATAATCTATCGCATAAAGGCTTATTAAAAAGCCTGTAGATTTAAGGTTGGGCGGACGTTTGCAGATACTACGCCTTATATTTGTCTATATATAGGCATCCGCATCGACCGGCGCAGACGTCCGCATCGACCGACGCAGACATCCGCATCGACCGGCGCAGACATCCGCATCGACCGACGCAGACATCCGCGTCGACCGACGCGTATGGATTAATCGTAACTTTTACTGTCTTATACAATGAACGTTTATTAATACTACATAAGCGTTCATTTTCTTTTTACGCCCCTCACTGCCTCCGCTTCCAGTGGATTTTCGGGCCAGTAGTGCTTCGGGTATCTGCGTCTTAGCTCCTTGCGCACTTCGAAGTAAGTGCCCTGCCAAAAGCTGGCGAGGTCTTGCGTCAGCTGCACGGGCTTGAAGCCCGGTGACAGAAGTTCCATAAGCACCGGTCGTTTGCCATCGTCAACACATGGCGTGCGCTCCATTCCGAAGCATTCTTGTAGGCGTACGCTCAGCACGGGTGCTTCGGCTCCAGTACGATAGTCGATGCGTATGCGCGACCCCGTAGGCACTTCGATGTGTGTCGGTGCCAGTCGGTCTACCTCCTGCTGTGCTTCGTATGGCAGGAGGTTCCATATTATCTCTGCAAGGTTAAGCTTTCTCAGTTCCTGAACGCTCGACTTCACGCGTCCTCCTTCTTCAAGATAGAACGGCAGCCAGTCGGCAGCTGTGCTCAGCAAGTGCTCGGTCGACACGTCGGGCAACGCCAGTTCGGGGTGCCACGCAGCCACTTGCGCCACACGTCGCTGCACCTGCTCCACGGCTTTCTCGCTCCATGCCATCATCGTCAGTCCGTCCTTCTTCATCGCCTCGCACACTATGCTCTTCACTTGTTCTTTGTCGGCATCGTGTATCGGTTTCTCGCTGAGCATGAGTTTGCCTATGCGCTGTTCGCGCTGCATCACCACGCAGCCCTGCTTGGTGTCCCATGAAATGTTGTCGACCTCCTTTACGAACTCTGCGTTTAGATCCTCAGGGTCTAACGGTGCAGCGAGGAACACTCTGCCCGTAGCTCCTGGTGCACTATGGAGCGATGCTATGGCAAGCCACGAGTGAGCCGACTGCTGGTCGGTGGCATCCAACTGCACATTGGCACCACTTGCAAGGCGGTAGCTACCGATGCTGTTCGTGCTGTGTGCGATGCGCTCCGGGTAGGCATGAGCCACGAGCAGTCCCACCTCCATAGGTGCAGGGTCGCGGTTTTCCTCGTCGGTGTGTGCCATGCGACGATATTCGGCTGCAATCTTCGCTATGCGCTGCCATCTGCCCATCTGACCTTTACGGCGTGCGGTGCGCAGGGCGGAGAGGCGCAGAGTAAGATCGGTGCCACCGGTCTCGGATAGTGGGTCTTTTTCTTCGAGCAGAGCGGCTATGTCGCAAGCTAAAGAGGTGGTGTGGTGGTGAGATGTTGAGGTGGTGAGGTGTTGTTGGTGCACTTGAGACAAGTGCACCCCCTGATGTGTTGAGGTGGTGAGATTGGTTGTGGCGAGAATCATTCTTGCGATACGCGGGTGGCAGGGTAGTGCTGCCATGCGCTTGCCGATAGGCGTTATATTGCCGTTCTCGTCGATAGCACCGAGCGACATGAGCAGTTCTTTCGCCTTGAACACACCGGCACGTGGCGGCATGGTGAGCCACGGAAGGGCTTCTGCGTCGCTCTCGCCGAAGGCAGCCGTGTCGAGCACCATCGGCGCGAGGTCGGCTTCCTCAATCTCCGGTTTGCGCTGCTCAGCCATCAGATGCTCCGACGCTTTCGTCCAAAGGCGGTAGCACACGCCCTCTGCCACACGTCCGGCGCGACCCATGCGCTGTGTAGCCATGTCCATGCTGATGCGCACGGTCTGAAGATGACTCAGTCCGGTGCGTGCATCGAACACTACTTGACGGCACAGACCGGAGTCAATCACTACGCGCACGCCTTCAATCGTGATGGATGTCTCAGCGATAGGCGTTGCTATCACAATCTTGCGCTCGCCAGGTGCAGATGGGGCGATGGCGCGACGCTGGTTCTCTGGCGAGAGGTTGCCGTAAAGGGGGTGTATGGTGAGATGGTGAGGTGTTGTGGTGGTGATGGGTTGAGAGTTGCTGAGAAGCTCAAAGCAACGTTCTATCTCTGCCTGTCCTGGCAGAAACACGAGTATGTCGCCTTCATGTTTCTTGTACGCTTCGATAGTTGTTGAGGCTGCTACGGCGGCTATATCGCGTGGGTCGGTGTCCTCGTCAGCGTAGTGAAGCTCTACGGGGAACATGCGTCCCTCGCTCTCTATTAGCGGAGCCTTCAACGCTGCGCAGATACCGCAGGCGTCGATAGTCGCTGACATGATAACAATCTTCAGGTCGGGGCGTATAATCTCTTGTGCCTGGCGTGTTAGTGCGAGTGCAAGGTCGGAGTTGATGCTACGCTCGTGAAACTCGTCGAAGATGACGATGCTCACACCGTCGAGCGTTGCATCGTCTACGAGCATACGTGTGAGGATGCCTTCTGTCAGCACTTCGATACGTGTACGCTTCGACACCTTGCTCTCGAACCTCACTCTGTAGCCAACCGTCTCGCCCACCGTTTCGCCTAATATCTGCGCCATGCGCTCCGCAATCTGTCGTGCTGCCAGTCGGCGCGGCTCGAGCATGAGTATCTTCTCGCCGTCGCCGAGCGAGGAGAGGATGGTTAGAGGCAGCAATGTCGACTTGCCGGCGCCAGGCGGAGCCGTGATGACAAGTGAATGGTGCGTTTGCAGTGCGCTGTTCACGTCGTCAGCAATCAGCGAGGCAGGCAGCGAGGCGCACTTTTTTGTTATATCTTGTGTTGAAAATGTCATTCTTACTTTTGATTGGTATGCTATGAAAAAAAACGTTCTTTCCGTTCAAAACGCATGATTATTAGGTTGCAAAATTAACTCTTCATTTTGACAACCACAAACTAATACCGTTTTTTTAGTCCATTCGCTTCCTGTTTACAATTGTTTTCTGTACTTTTGTACTTTAAATGAAACTAAGAAAGCGAAACAACGATGATATTTGAATTTAAGAATGCTACGGCGGTGAAGGGTGGGGAGACACTTTTCAGTGATGTCTCGTTCGTGGCTCAGCCAGGTGATGCGGTTGCCGTAACGGGCAATACAGAGTCGCGCAAGGCTCTGCTGCTCGCTATGCTTGGTATGCGACCGCTTAAATCGGGGTGGGTGAGCATCGATGGAGAGCCCGTCACAGCCACTACGGGCACCTACTTCCGCCAGTTCATCGCCTATCAGCCCGACTCGCTCGACTTTGAGGGGCTCACTGTGCAGGAGGTGGCGAAGAGTCAGTTCGCCCTAAAAGTCAACGCCGACTATGCCTATTCGGCAAAGGCGGTGGCAGCTGAATTGATGCGCCTCGGCGTTGCTGACGACTCTATGCAGAAGGGGTTCGACGAGATGGAGGAGGCGGTGGCTCAGCGAGCGTCGCTTACGCTCGTCGGTATGTTCGAGCGTCAACTGTTGTTGCTCGACAACCCCACATCGCGACAGGACGAAGCAGGACGCCGACTCGTGGCTGACTATATTATGCAGAAGCGTTCGGAAGGCGTTGCGCTGATCGTAGCAACCGGCGATCAGGCTCTGCTCGCTGTGTGCAATAAAAGGGTTAACTTATAAACCAAACAATTTAAGCTATGGTAAATCTCTGGATAGCATTGACACTCGGTGTCATTTTCATAATAATACCCATCGTAGTGATGGGAATGGCAGGCGTGAACATGGTGGGCAAGATGATGAAAGGTCTGTTCTCTATGGCACTGCGAGTGGGCATCATAGGCTCCATTGTCTATTGGCTCGTGCAGTGGGACAGCATCGCACTCGACATTGTGTTCGTCATCATCATGCTATTCTACTCGGCAATAGAGGTGAAAGTGAAGGCGCGTCTGCGCTCTACGTCGTATGTGCTTCCTGCTATAGCCGGACTCTTCGTCGGCACAATGCTTACGGGCGTGGGTATGTCGCTCGTCAACATCACCTCGCTGGCAGCTCTCAGTGCGCGCTTCATGCTGCCCGTATTCGCTATATTGCTCACAGGCACGGCTGATGTGTTGGCTCGCGCGTTGTCTATGTACTACGCCGGACTGCGTCATCACAACCAGTTCTACTATTATATGCTTGGCAACGGTGCTACGCATCACGAGGCGTTGGGCTATCTCACACGCCGTGCTGTGCAACAGGCAGTCACGCGTGGCATAAGTGCTATGGTAGGCGGCACGTCCGTAGGCGCAGGTGCGGTTATGATGTGGGCTATGATTATGGGCGGAATGACGGTAGTCGATGCGGTAGTGCTCTTCGTGCTACTGTTGTTCGGCGTGTTCTGCTCGTCGATTGTGGCTACGGTGGTGGCTGTGAAAGTGGCGCGTCGCTATTCGCTCGACGCTTATGGACGAATGAAAAACACGAAGTAAACGCTGAAGGATAATTAGTAAATGATGAACAAGACTGATTGCGCAACCCTGCACGAAAAACTGCAGGGCATACGCGCTATTGCTTTCGATGCCGATGACACGCTTTGGGAGTTGCAGAACCACTTCGAGGCGGTGGAACATGAGTACTGCCGTCTGCTTGCCCCGTTGGGAAGCAAGGAGGAGGTGTCAGCGGCTCTCTTCGCTACCGAGACAGCGAATATGGCTGACATGGGCTACGGCTGCAAGGCTTTCACTATCTCGCTTGTAGAGAATGCGGTGAGGGTGAGTCGTGGAACAGTAACTGGCGATATCATTGGCAGAATAGTGGAGTTGGGAAAGAGTCTGCTTCACATTGATGCCACACCGCTTGAGGGCGTTGAACAGACTCTGCGCTATCTGCACGACCAGACTGATGAGCATGGCGCACGTCGATACCGCTTGGCTGTCTTCACCAAGGGCGAACTGCTCGACCAGGAGAACAAGCTGCGCCGTTCGGGACTTGCACCTTTCTTCGATGTGGTCAGCATCGTGAGCGACAAGACGGAGGAGGCTTATCATAATCTTTGCACCGAACTGCAGGTGTCGCCTGCCGAACTGCTTATGGTTGGCAACAGCTTCCGAAGCGACATCGCTCCTGCATTGCAGATTGGTGCCTACGCCGTGCATGTGCCTTTTCATACCATATGGGCGCACGAAAAGACAGAGGAGTATGAGCACGAACGGTTGTGGCGCGTGGAGAGTCTGAAGGAAATGTTGGGTTCATAATTCAAAACTCTAAAATGAACAAAATAAGAACAATACTTGTTGCGTGCTGTCTTCTGCCGGTGTTCTGCTCTTGCGGCGAAGTGGCGAAGCGCATGGACGCAAAGCTTGCCGAGAGTAAGGCGGCTATAGGCATAGTTGAGAATATGAAGGCTGACGGAGTGGGCGAGAGTAGCCTTTCTTCCGGCAGCAAGAAGTCGTCGGCAACCGCTGCTGCGACTGCAGAGTACAAGGACCTGGAGATTCCGGCGCGCCTAACATCGGTACCCGAACAGATACTGCGCCGCACGGGCTACACCGTGTCGTATAACAGCAATCGCCGTGTGCCCAACTGGGTGGCGTGGTGCCTCACCGCGGAGCGTCTTACGGGCAACAGCAAGCGCAGCGATGCGAAGTTTCATGAGGACACCGATGTGCCAGAGCCGCGCGCTGTCGACTTCGACTATGTGCGTTCGGGCTACGACCGTGGTCATATGTGTCCGGCTGGCGACAACAAATGGAGCGCGCAGGCTATGGACGAGTCGTTCCTCTTCACAAACATCTGTCCGCAGGCGCCGCAACTCAACCGTGGCGACTGGAACGAGATGGAGCAAGCGTGCCGCAAGTGGGCTAAGCAGGAGGGTGCGCTCTACATCGTGTGCGGTCCGATATTCTACAAGAACAACAAGAAAAACATCGGCAAGAACCGCGTCGCTGTGCCCGACGCCTTCTTCAAGGTGGTGCTCTGTATGACGGGCGAACCGAAGGCCATCGGCTTTATATATAAGAATGGTGACGGCAACCGACCGAAGGGCGACTATGCCAACTCGGTTGACGAGGTGGAACGCATTACGGGCATCGACTTCTTCCCTGCGTTGCCCGATAATATTGAAAACAAAGTGGAGGCAACGTGCAATCCCGACGACTGGAATATTTGATAAAACTCAAAACTTATAATGGAATATATGTCACAAGAGGGCTACGACAAGCTGGTAGCCGAACTACGCGAACTTGAACTCGTTGAACTGCCGCGCGTGCGCGATGCCATTGCAGAGGCACGCGACAAGGGCGACCTTAGCGAGAACTTCGAATATCATGCTGCCAAGCGCGAGCAGGGCAGACTGTTAGGACAGATACGCTTCAAGCAGAAGGTGCTTGAGAACGCACGCGTCATCGACCGCTCACGCCTGCAGGCTGACCGCGTCGGACTGCTCAGCCGCATCGAGCTTACGAACATCGCCAACAACCGCACCATGAAGTATATGGTGGTGAACCCGCATGAGGCGAACCTCACCGAGGGCAAGATATCAATCAAATCGCCTATAGCCCAGGCACTGCTCAACAAGCAGGCTGGCGACGTTGTGGAGGTGCGCGTGCCTGCCGGACTCGTCAAGCTGCGCATCGAGAGCGTACAGTTGTAACGGTAGGAGGCTACGGCATTCTTGCCGTAGTCACGCTGTTTTTTAAGTATAGCGGTTATGAAGGGTGCGTGGGTATGGCAGGATGCCATACCCTCCTACGGATGTCGTTAAAATATTCTAATTAAGAGGGTGCAGAGCTGTTGCTTTGCCAAAAAAGTAGTAACTTTGTACCTCTAAATAGATATTCTATCGATATACATAAGGCTGAATAGCGTGAAAATAAAGGAAGTAATTGAAGCCCTTGAACGTTTCGCGCCTCTGCCCTTGCAGGAAAGTTGGGATAATGCTGGCTTGCAAGTTGGATTGACAGAGGCGGAAGTATCAGGGGCATTATTGTGTCTGGACGTTACTGAACGTATCGTCGACGAGGCTGCCCAGAAGGGCTGCAACCTCATAGTGTCGCACCATCCGCTCATCTTCCGCAAACTCTCTCGCCTCACCGGTGAGGACTATGTGCAGCGTTGCGTGATGAAGGCTCTTGCACAGGGCATCGTCATCCTCTCGCTCCATACCAACATGGACAATGCGAAGGGCGGTGTCAACTACAAGATTGCCGAGAAGATGGGGCTTACGGACGTGCGCTTCATGAGTGCGAAGGAGATGAACGGTGTTGAGTACGGTTCGGGCGTTGTAGGCTGTTTCGCAGAACCGCTTGCTGCCGACGACTTCATCATCCTGCTTAAGCGTGTGTTCGGCGTAGAGTGTGTGCAGGCAAATGAGCTGTTGCGCCGCCCGATACGCACCGTGGCAATCTGCGGTGGCTCTGGTTCGTTCCTTCTCGACGACGCAGCGAATGCCGGCATCGATGCCTTCGTAACGGGCGAGATGCACTACCACGAGTATTTCGGACGCGAGCAGCAGATACAGATAGCGGTGATAGGCCACTATCAGAGCGAGCAGTTCACGAGCGAGATATTCCGCGAGATAATAGAAAACAGTTGTGAGGGCGTGAAGTGTTTCATCGCCGACACATGTACAAATCCGATAATGTATTTTTAAAATATCAAAGACTATGGCAAAAAAGGAATCAGAAATTTCAGTAGAGGAAAGACTGAAGACCCTCTACCAGCTTCAGACCACTCTCTCATCTATCGACGAGAAGCGCGCATTGCGCGGCGAGTTGCCTCTTGAGGTGCAGGATCTTGAAGACGAGATTGCAGGCTTGAAGACACGTGTGGAGCACATCGAGGGCGACATCGTTAGCTTCCAGCAGGCTGTCGCTCAGAAGCAGGGCGAGATAGCAGAGGCTGAGGAGAGCGTAGAGCGCTACAAGAAGCAGCTCGACGAGGTACGCAACAACCGCGAGTACGACACACTGACCAAGGAGATAGAGTTCCAGAGCCTTGAGATAGAGCTTTGCAACAAGAAGATTAAGGAGGCTAACGTAAAGGTTGAGGACAAGAAGCGCGAGCTTGCTCACACCAACGACCTCATCGCCGACCGCCAGCAGGCACTCGTTGAGAAGAAGAATGAGCTTGACGAGATCATGCAGGAGACTCGTGAGGAGGAGGAAGTGTTGAAGGCTAAGGCTGCCGAGTTGGAAACAAAGATTGAGCCGCGTCTGCTCTCAAGCTTCCTGCGCATCCGCAAGAATGCACGCAACGGTCTCGGCATCGTCTACGTACAGCGCGACGCTTGCGGTGGTTGCTTCAATAAGATTCCGCCACAGCGCCAGCTCGACATCAAGATGCACAAGAAGATTATCGTGTGTGAGTACTGCGGTCGTATCATGATCGACCCAGAATTGGCAGGCGTTAAGACTGCCTCTGAAACTACAGAGGAGAAGCCGAAGCGCAAGCGCGCTACTACTCGCAAGACTGCTTCTAAGAAGTCGGAAGAGTCTGACGAGAAGCTCAGCTAACTATTATATAAGAGGGTGTGTCAAAATTTCACGCATCCGATTGTCCTCCCACAGAATTCGCAGAATCCACAGAACTGATTGCTGAGTATATTCTCCCACAGACGTCACAGATCCACACAGATTGGCTAACCATAGCATCCTTATTTTCTGTGGATTCCGTGAATTTCGTGGGTACTTCCGCAACCTAACCATCTGTGTAGATTCGTGAAATCTGTGGGAGGATATTTTGATACATCCTCTTTTTTTATTTTACCCAAATCGTATAATCGTCCTTTCTTGGTTTCGCTTCTGCGGGTTCTTTCAGCGCATAGCCCAACGCTACGTGTCCGATGCCCTCGTAGTCGCCCTCGATGCCCCATGAGGCGAGCAGCAGCTTGCCCTCTATGGAGTCGAACACTTCGTGAGCGCGGTGAATCCAGCAGCTACCCAGTCCTACGGCGTGGGCTGCATTCATCAGATTGCCCATCACGAGTGAACCATCATAGATATATGTAGGGCGTGAGCGGTCGGCGAGCACGAGAATTATCACCGGCGCACCATAGAACGGGTCCGATTCTACGCCCATCACTTCGGCGTTGAGCTGCGAGAGTTTGTCGCGCACCGCCTTGTTTGTCACTACCACCATTCGTGGCGACTGCATACCTCTGCCCGTAGGGGCATATTCTCCGGCACGCACCACCTGCTCGATGAGCTCGTCGGACGGCATACGTTCGGGGTCGAAACCGCGCACGCTGCGGCGGGTTTCGAGTACATTTAGTGTTTCGTTCATACTGTTTTTAGTTGAGAGTTGAAAGTCGATTAATCCATTCCGTTATTATTTCCAGCACCTCCGGTGCCATCGTTTCCTCTATCTGCTGATACTCCATTACGATGCCCGTCTTGCAATGCTGAAAGAGATGGTTCACGCCCTCCACCTTCTTGATGTCGTGGCGGCAGTTGCTTAGCCCCTTCTCAAGTGTTGTGAGGTTCTGCGCGCAGTCTACCTGCGTGTCCTTCGTGCCATTGAGTGCAAGCACGGGGCACTTTATCTTCGGCAGTAGGGCAGAGGGGCAGAGTGTTATAAAATGGCGCAGGTAGGGTGAGTTGCCCTGCTGCAGCGTCTTCTTGAACACCGGCTTCATCTCGTTGGGTACATCGGCATCGCTAATCTCCTCTACAGCCTTTCCCGCAGCCAGAGCGTCGAGCGCCTTGGCGATAGGTTTGCAGTAGTTCTCTATCATGTTGGGTGCCACGCCAGCCGCCTGCAGCACGAGTCGGTTCTGCTGCAGGAGGGTCTCTCTGCCCGATGCCGCCATACCGGCAAGCGACACGATGAAGTCAGCCTTGCCCTCGGCTGCGAGCATCAGAGCGATCGTGCCACCCTCGCTGTGTCCGACGATGCCCACACGGCGGAAGCGTTGGCGCAGCAGTTGCAGTGCAGCAGCCGCGTCCTGCTTGAAGTCGTCGGTGGTGAAACGGCTGAAGTCGGTGCTCTCGTCGCCCCATCCGCGGTCGTCGTAGCGCAGCGAGGCGATGCCGTTGCGCGCTAAAGCGTCGGCAATCACGGCGAACGGTCGGTGCTGGAACAGCTCCTCGTCGCGGTTTTGCTGTCCGCTACCCGTCACGAGTAGCACTACGGGCGTATCGCTGGTGCAGTTGGCAGGCGTGCAGAGCGTACCGCCGAAGCGGAAGCCGGCGTTCTCGAAGCTCACCTCCTCCTGCTTGTACGGGAATGGTGCCACCGGCGTCTGCGGTCTGCGCACCTCTTGCGCGCCCCGTTTCAGCGTGAGTGGCAGTTGCAGTGCGCCCTGCGCGAACGTGCCGTTGATGCAGTCGCCCTCCATTCGGCCCTCGAACGTAGCGCCAATCATCGCCACCGTCACCTTTATCGTGCCGTCCTCCGCAACGCTCTTCTGTGCCGGAATATCCTTTGCGCCCTGTGCCGGCGAGTCGAGCGTGCAGCCGTCAGCCGAGAAGTTGAACACCAGTGGCAGCTTCGTGCCCATCACGTTGAGGTCGCCGCTCCATGCGCCCTGCTGTGCGCAGGCTGTGGAGCAAGCGAGAGAGAGCAGTGCCACTGCTATCGTCTTCGTAATTCTGTTGTGTTTCATTCTTGTTCTTTTAGTAGCGTTTTTTAGTAGCGGAGGTAAAAGCCTCCGCAGCGCCAAGATTGTTACGTATATCGTTCTTTGTTGCTTGCTGCGGAGGCTTTTACCTCCGCTACTGATTCTGCAAAGATACAGATTATCCCTAAGACCCCTGCATTTCTGTTTGTAAAAGTTTTGTGAAAAGAGTCTAAAAGCGCTGCTTAAGTCGTGCCAAACATTATGTTCAGACACCGGACGGCGTACGCCACCCGATCAGATTGCGTCCGCCGTCCGATCAGATTGCGTTCGCCGTCCGATCGGATTGCGTTCGGAGCACGATGACTTTTGATGATGTTTTACGTCGTAAATGTACTACTTTCATACCATAGAAGTTGAGGAAAAAGAACACTATAGCACAACTTTTTCTGCCCGATACTTGCAATCGCTTGCGCAATGTTATAACTTTGTGCGCAGAAACACATTAATAATAATCTAAACGAAAAACACAACTATGAGTATCAAGTACGAAATTCACGGTATCAAGAATGCCAAGGGCGAGAGAAAGGAACAGAAGTATGTACATCTATTTGCGCACGAACCGCAGTCGGACCATGCACTTGAGGACGACATCCAGGCAAGCTGCTCGCTCACGAAAGCCGACGTGCGTGCGGCGTTCAGTGCCCTGCGCGACCACATGGTGCGTGCGCTTGCCAGCGGCTCGCGCTTCCATCTCCCCGGCGTGGGCTATTTCTCGCTCTCCGTAGGTCTCGACGCTCCCGACGACCTCCCCGACGACAAGATGCGTGCCGACTATATCCGTCTGCGCAACATCCGCTTCCGTCCTGAGCGCTCGTTGCTCAGCGAGGTGGGCAGCGGTGTCAGCTTCGAGCGTGCCGCCTTCTCCTCACGTTCGCGCCAGTACACGGAGGAGCAGCTACTCTCGCTCCTCCGCCACTATTTCGCCACCCATACCTGTCTCACCCGCCGCGACCTGCAGCGTGTGGCAGGCTTGCGCGAGAGCGCAGCAAAGAAATGGCTGCAGCATCTCACCGCCATCGGCGTGCTGCAGAAAGACGGCGCCAGCAATGCGCCGGTGTATTTATGGAGAGGGTAGTAGAAAGACTGGTTAGAACAACAATCTAAGGCTTTTTTTATTCTTTTGAAATAGAAGAATGTGGTTTGTCGGTTTAAATAACCACGCTATGGGGTGAGGCAAAGTCTAAAGCCATTGCTGCGGTCAATACGGAATTGCTTGATGCCAACTGGCATACAGGAAAGTATATCGTTGAATATGAACAAGGTGGTAAACAAAGAGCCGAATATGGCAAAAGGTTACTTGTAAACCTTGCAAAGGATTTGACAGCAAGAAACGGAAAAGGATTCAACCGTACAAACCTTACCTATATGCGCAAGTTATACTTGGCATTTCCAAAATGTGGGACACTGTCCCACAAATTGACATGGAGCCATTATTATGAACTGTTGAAGTGTGATAATACGCTTGAAATGCAGTTCTATTATAAGGAATCCATCAAGGAATGTTGGAAAGTTAGGGAACTGAAAAGACAGATGAAAAGTTGCCTGTTTCAGCGACTTGCACTAAGCACAGATAAGGCAGGAGTTCTTGCCTTGGCTAACGAGGGACATCAAGTACAAACTCCGCAAGATATTATTCGCGACCCTTTTGTGCTTGAATTTGCAGGACTTCCAAAACAGAAACGCTATAAGGAGAGCGACTTAGAAAAAGCTTTAAAAGACCACATGGAGCAATTCCTTTTAGAAATGGGGCGTGGTTTTGCATTTGTAGGCAGACAATACTCCATGCAGATAGGTAGCCGACAGTTCAAGGTAGATTTAGTGTTCTACCATTGTATTTTGAAATGCTATGTGCTGATTGACCTAAAGCGAGCAGAGATAAAGCATGGCGACATCGGGCAGATGAACCTCTATCTTAACTATTTCAAAACTGAGGTATGTCAACCCGACGACAATCCACCTATTGGCATAGTGTTAGGAGCGAGGAAAGATGAACTTCTGATGGAATATGCCTTGGAGGGTATAACAAATCAGTTGTTTGTGGCACGCTACCAACTCTATTTGCCAAAACGCGAAGAGCTGCAAGCACAACTTGACAAGTTGTTAGACGAAACGAAAGATTCTATATAATAGAAAAAATCCGCAACACTGTTGCGGATATTCGATATTGATTAAAGACAATGAACGGAAAGCAATTAAAGAATAGCATATTACCATGGGCGAAACTGGGCAAACTTGTACCGCAAGACCCTAATGACGAACCTGCAAGTGTATTGTTCTGCGAGGTGGGCAGCGGTGTCAGCTTCGAGCGTGCCACCTTCTCCTCCCGTTCGTGCCAGCACACCGAGCAAGAGCTACTCTCGCTCCTCCGTCATTATTTCGCCACCCACACCTGCCTCACCCGCCGCATCCTGCAGCGCGTGGCAGGCTTGCGCGATAGTGCCGCAAAGAAATGGCTGCAGCATCTCACCGCCACCGGCGTGCTGCAGCGAGACGGCGCCAGCAATGCGCCGGTGTATTTGTGGAGAGGATGAGAGGATGCAATTGTAATTAATTGCAGAAATTTTATTAGGTTTCAGCAGAAATAACAAGAATGTTTTGTATCTTTGTTCGATAATGTGATATTTTAAAAGTTTGTTGACTACAAACTGATATTTATAGAAGACTAAAGACTATGGCAAAGAAATATACTCAAACCCAGCAAGTGATAGATACCCTTCGTAGCAACGGAGGGTATGCAACACTTGGCAATCTTTACCATTTAGTTGATACAACTTCATGGGGAACAAAGACCCCAAATGAATCTATTCGCAGAATAGTACAAAAGTCGAATGAGTTTTTTAGAATTCAACCAGGACTTTGGGCGTTGGAGGAAGTGCGTGAAGAGGTTATGAGAAAGTTTGACATCCAGTCGAAGGAGGCTAGTGAGGACGAGCGTTTTACACATGGCTACTATCAAGGTCTTATCATCGAAATAGGTAAGATGAAGCACTTTATGACCTATGTTCCAGCACAGGACCAAAATCGCAAGTTTCTTGAAAAGCCATTGATACAAATCTGTTCAACAGTACAACTTCCTGACTTCGCTCGTAAAGAATTGGCGAATCGTGCAAAAACTGTTGATGTAATCTGGTTCAATGAGCGTATAATGCCAAACAGCTTTTTTGAGGTAGAGCATTCAACTGACATACAGAATTCTATAACCAAATTCTGCGATTTACAGGACTTTAATAGTCGTTTTATTATTGTAGCTCCTCAGAATAGAAAAGCTCAGTTTGATAAGGTGATAAGCCGAACTGCATTTAAGGATTTTAAGGAACGTGTCAGTTTTAGCAGTTATGAGGCTATACTTAAACAATACGAATTGATGTGTGCTGCACAGAGAAATGAAGGATTCATATAGTAATTAGAGAATACAATATATTATTGCTGTCCTGTAAAACTAATAATGTGGTCAAAGACGGGCTGAAAGCCCAACTATCACATAGCCCAGGGCAACGCCCTGGGTAAACATTATACCCCACATTTCCATACGCCCTGCAAGGGCAAAAGCCTAATTATTAAGGTGCTGCCCTTTCAGGGCGCATTGCTCATTATATACAAACAATACCCAGGGCGCTGCCCTGGGCTATGTGAATGTTGGGCTTACAGCCCGCATTGTAAATAGGCAAATTAATTTCAGATCAAAATCGTTAAACAATGATCAAATGGAGTTGGTATTGTAATTAAATTGTACTTTTGTATCTGTTTATGAAATACAATGTTACGATAAAGGAGGTTCTTGTACGAACAGTGCAGGTAGAAGCAGGTTCGGTTGAAGAAGCTGAATCGGCAGCACGCAAAATGTATCACAATTGTGATATAGTATTGTCAGCTGATGATTATGTTACAACAGAAATAGTTGTAGAATAAGCTGGCAGATACGTCTTTAAACCTGGAATAAAGGCTGGAAGATATCCTCAAAACAGAGATATCTTCCAGCCTTTATTGTGTTAATAATAAGTTTGTCATGGCGATGCTGGGGATATTCATTTGTGCTTTTTCATCCTAAGTGGCTTATGATTCGGAATTTTTATCTAAATTTGCATAAACGATTTTGAAATGGCACATAGGAAAATTCCATATACTAAGTATGCAAGCACATACGACCAGCAAATCCAGCTTCTTAGTTCACGAGGAGTTGTTATCACCGATGTTGAGAAGGCCAAAGAGTACCTGTCAGACATCGGCTATTACCGCCTTGGCTTTTATGTCTATCCTTTCGAGCTGACCTATCCGTTTCTCGACCACAGACGCTCTCACAACGTGATACCTGGCACTCGCATTGAAGACATCGTAGCCTTCTACTATTATGATCTGGACCTGCGTAACCTCTTGAACAGATATCTGTCCAGGATAGAGGTTGCCATCAGGACCTCCATCATCTATGAGCTCTCCAACAAATACAGCACCAACCAGTATTGGTATGTAGACCCTGCCATCGTGGACAACAGCTTTATTCAGACCTTCACCACCCAGTACTATGGTAAGATAAAGTTGAAGGATCCCATCAAACGTCATCACAGAAAGTACCTTGGCAGTTACGCTCCTGCATGGAAGGCAATGGAGTATATGACCTTTGGTAATCTGGAGAATCTCTATGACAAGCTGAAGTGTAATGCAGACAAGAGTCTGATCAGCAATCTCTTGGGAGAGCCTGCAATAGGCGTATTTAAGAACTACCTCTCAGTTGTCAGAGAGGTTCGTAATTCATGTGCTCATGGCAATGTCATCGTCGGTATGTCATTGACCAACAACGTGAAGACAGGAGCTGCCTGTCCGACCTTGCCTATCGGAACCCAGAACACCTTCTATGGCGCATTGAGAGTCATCGACTTCCTCCTGCGCAAGGTGTCCGTCAACAGATCAAATGATATGTGGAAGGAAATTTACAAAGCTACAAACAGGCTCTATAAGATTTCTCCGAATCTGCGACCGCTTGTTGAGCAAAAAACGGGCATCGTTTTGCCTAATGATTACAAAGAAGAGGTGTTGTGATATAAATAGCTTGCTTTTCTCAAAAAATTACGCTAAAATCAGCCGAATAGCTAAAAATGAACTATTTATGAGTTTTTC
>OODA01000018.1_pt1 | contig 158752 bp, 144 predicted proteins | sample 1671341 | NCBI WGS metagenome assembly OODA01 (sample SAMN06348147, study PRJEB24527) | human gut metagenome | biome: human gut; feature: ankylosing spondylitis patient; material: feces | host: Homo sapiens | place: China | collected 2015-10 | reverse complement strand
ACAAGATCAGCAGAGCGGCACCCGCAAGGGGTGTGCCGCATCCGTAAGGCAGCAGAGCCGCCAACGGCTGCGCAACAGCGGATGATAGGAGCAAGCCAAATCGTATAGCAACACTAAACGCGGCAACGCCGCGCTATGGGCAGTGCAATCGGCAAGCATTGCAGCTCTTCGAGCTGCTTGCTCGCAATGTCAAAGCCTTTCTCTTGGGGGATCAAAAGGGGGCCATTCTCTTTTGTGAAAGAGAATGGCCCCCTTTGCCCCGTGCAGCGCCATTGGCGCTGCTATCCCCCCTCCGCGGCGCGCTGCGCCGCTTAAAGCTCCGGGAGCAGATCAACGATCTCAGGAAACATGAGAAACGCCGTTTGAATGCCTAAATTCTGCGCAAGCTTGACCTTTTGCCGCAAGGTCTCTGCATCGTCAAACAGCACGAAGTGCGTGCCATTTCCCGCGGAGTAGGTGAAATACTTCGCCATCAGCTCGCGGGAAAAATAGACGGACGATGGATGCTTTTCCCGCAGGGCGAGCAGCTCTTCACGCGTAAGCGGTGTGCCGCAGCCGGAGGGACAGGGGAGGGGAAAGTCCATCATTACGCGTTCCAAGTCGAGCGCCAGACGCTCCGCGCCATAGCGGCAGGCGGTTTCCTCCAGCAGCGCGCGCAGCGACCCGCCGGAAAGGCCCGTGCCGACGAGGAGCGCTGCGCCCTCGGCCGGGAGCGAGAGGGGGCAGTAGAGCGCCATCCCCTGCGCACTCAGGCGGGCGGAGAGACGCGAGAGAAACGAAAGCCGGTCAGAATACGGATTGGTCTCAAAGTCCGCCAGCACGCCCTGAAAGCCGCGCTTGATGCATTCCGCGACGATGGTGCGGCAGAGCGTGTCGATGCGTGGGATCGCCCCGGTGCAGCGGTCGGAAAGGCCCATGAGCCCGCCGCGCGGGAAGGCCGTTGCGTCGCAGCGCATCAGGCATCCGCCCTGACCGACGGCATAGGCCACGTGGACGAGCGGCAGTGCGGGCCTTGAGGCACACTCAGAGAGCGCCTTTGGCGTGATGGCGAGGTAGGTGAGCAGAAAAATCCCCCCTTGTGAAAAGCGCGTTCGGCGCATATAATAACCGTAATACTTTTATGCGCGATGGGAGACCGATATGCTCAGATTTCTTTGCCCGCAATGGGTGTTTGACAATTACGAGGCCGTGACGCCGGAATTTTTGAAAGAGCATGGCGTGAAGCTGCTCCTCGCTGACCTCGACTTCACGCTCGCGCCCAAAAGCCAGAGCGAGCCGGACGAGTCGCTTACGCGCTGGATCGGCGCGCTGAAGGAGGCGGGCATCGAGTTTGCGATTTTGTCGAACAATAGAAGCCCCGTGCGCGTGGAAAGGTTCTGCAAGCCGCTTAAAGTCGGCTACGTCGGCCACGCGGGCAAGCCCGGCACGCGCGGCTTTCACGAGGCGATGGCGCGCTACGGCGTGAACGCGAGGGAGACGGCAATGCTTGGTGACAAGCTGCTCACCGACACGCTCGGCGCTCGGCGCAGCGGCGTTCTGATGCTGATGGTCGAGCCGCGCGGCGGCGCGGTGGGTGCGTGGAACCACGTGCTGCATGCCCTGCAGCGGCCGTTCAAGGCCGCAAGCGCGCACGACGAGCGGAAAAAGCACTGAAATTTGCAAATTTCACCCACAACATCAAGAAAAACACTTGCATTGCCGCACTATATGCGGTAAAATACCATAGGTTTAGAACCGATACTTTGTGAATTTGAGGATAGCGATGATATCCTCGGGAATACAGGAGGAAATAGTTATGGCAACGATTACCGCTGGTGAGTTCAGAAACGGTAAAGTATTTGAAATGGAAGGCAAGTACTATCAGGTCGTCGAGTTCCAGCATGTCAAGCCCGGTAAGGGCGCGGCCTTCGTGCGCACCAAGATGAAGAACGTCGTCACCGGCGGCGTGACCGAAACTTCTTTCAACCCTACCGCGAAGTTCGAGGAAGTGGCCATCGAGCGCAAGAACATGGAGTACAGCTACAACGACGGCGACCTGTACTACTTCATGGATCAGGAGACCTATGATATGGTTCCCCTGAACCGCGATATGCTCGGCGATGCGTTCCGCTTCGTCAAGGAGAACACGATGTGCATGATCCTGTCCATCAAGGGCAATGTCTTCGGCGTCGAGCCCCCCAACTTCGTTGACCTTGAGGTCACCGAGACCGAGCCGGGCCTTGCCGGCAACACCGCGACCAACACCCTCAAGCCCGCAACGCTCGAGACCGGCGCGGAGATCAAGGTGCCGCTGTTCATCAACATCGGCGACAAGATCCAGATCGACACCCGCACGGGCGAGTATATCGGCCGCGCCAAGTAATAGACATTAAGTAAGCAGCAACAGGAAAATCGTAGTTCCGGTAACAGAAAGGAGTTTTACGATGGGTATTTCTGAAAAAGTCGCGTATCTCAAGGGCCTGATGGAAGGCATGAACCTGAATGCGGATTCCAACGAGGGCAAGCTGTTCCTCGCGATCGCCGACGTTCTTGACGAGATCGCTCTCGAAGTTGAAGACCTGACCGACGAGGTCATGGAGCTCGGCGACGGCCTGGACGTCATCAGCGACGACCTCGGCGACGTGGAAGATATCGTCTATGATGAAGACGAGGACGACTACGAGGATGAGGAAGACGACGAGGACGACGAGGAGGAGTGCTACGCCACGACCTGCCCCGAGTGCGAGGAAGAGATCTTCTTCGACGATTCCGTCCTCGAAGACGGGAAGGTCGAGTGCCCCAACTGCGGCGCGACCCTCGAATTCGATCCCGCCGACCTTGTGGAAGACGAGGAAGAGAAGGACGACTAAGCGTCTGAAAACCGTATAAAGTAAAGGACCGCCACAGCAGGAAACTGCTGTGGCGGTTTTTGCTATTTTGAGGTTATGAAGCGGTGTGCTTCGTCTCCACTGTGCTCTTGTCAATGATCAGGATCACAAGGGACACAAGGAACATGATCGCCAATGCGATCTCGAGCACGGAATTCATGCTTGCGAGCAGGGAGGCATCCTTCCACTCGATGTAGGATGTCATATTTGTGGGGATATCATAAATGAAATGCAGCAGCATGGGAATGACGATGTTGCCTGACTTGAGATAGATGACCGCAAAGGTAAATCCGATGCCCCTGACAGAAAGAAAGCGGAGGTGCTCCAACCGGTCACCACATGAGCCGCCCCAAAGACAAGAAAACTGACAAAGGCATAGAGCAGGCGGCTCCAAACGCTTTTATTCCCGTGGAAATATCCTTCCAAAATGAGGAAGCGGTAATTCAGTTCCTCATAAAGGGCAGTCGTGAGCTGCTGCAATAGGATCCTTGCGAAAAACAGCCCTGCGGTGAGGCCTAAAATTCCCCTGCATCCGACATAGACGGCGGCCACGTAGCACAGCAGAAATACGAGAAAACCGAGACCCGCTTACATGGCGATCTTGCTGTTATGAAGGCTTAGAATTCCCCTTGTCGTTTTCCGTACAACCGTGTTCCGAGCATCAGGATGATGACTCCGAAAGCGGCGCGCAGCATACTGCTGAGCAGATACCATGGAATGCCAGACACAAAATTCACGATGAGCATCGATAACATGAGGAATGCTGCGCCCAGCACGACGGCCCAGAGGATTCCGCTAAATCGTTTCTCCCATAATAATGGTTTCATCTTATTTAAAGCTATTCTCGTAAATATCAAAAAACCTGCTGACAAATTGGGCCTGCTGGCGCGCTTCCTCCGAGCCGGTCGTGGCTTGCCAGCCGTAAGTTTGGTAGGAGGGGTAATTGAGCTTTGAAAGCCAGAGCAGATGGAACTCTTTTCGGATGAGCGAAATGCCCTCCGGATAGTGCTCGCGCAGCGCGGCAAAGGCCTCGCCGGGGTCCTTGAAAACGGCATACCCATCTTCTCCCGCGCCGATTGCAAAGCGCACGTCGCGCTCGTAATAGTCCTCGACGTTTACATTCCCCCTGATGTTCCCCTGACCTGCGACATAGTCCTGCACACAGGGATTCGTCACTTTGTTGATCTTGCCGTTGAAAACAAACACGGCGGCAAGGATGAGGACGGAAAGGATCGCCAGTTCTGATTTTTTCATAAGTGCTGCCTCTTGTCGGTTGTCATTTTGCGGCAAAGCGCCTTGTTTGATTTCACTCTATCACGGGGCGGCTACAATTGCAAGACAAAACGGCTGCGGCCATGGTTTGTTTACAAATTTCCGGTTGTACGGCGCGCGAAAGCGTGGTAAACTACCTCATAGCAACGAGCGGAGGCGCTGCCGCCGAAGCAATAGACCGGAAAGGAAGAACATACTATGAAAATTGCAATTCCCTGCGAGAATGGCGAAGTGATGCAGCATTTCGGCCATGCCACGGAGTTTACCGTTTACACCATTGAGGATATCAAGCCCATCGAAAAAGAGACCGTCACGTTTGACGATACCGACCACGAGAAGGTCGCGGGCGGGCTCAAATCCCGCGGCGTCGATCTCGTCATCTGCGGGAATATCGGCGAGGGTGCGCACGCCGCCATCGACAACGCGCATATGCTGCTCATTTCCGGCGTGACCGGAAATGCCGACGAGGCGGTCGACAGCTTCCTCCAGGGCAATCTGGAGCTGATGACCGGCGACAGCAGTGCGAGTGCCGGCGGCTGCGGCGCGGGCTGCGGGGCCGGATGCAGTGCATGCGGCGGTGGCTGCGGCGGTTGTGGCGGCGGCTTCCACGAGCCGTACGTCGAGACGCGCACGTTCACCGATATCGTCACGCTGACGGAAGATAACTTCCAGACTGAGGTGCTCGCCGATCCGGGCCTCATCATCATCGACTTCTGGGCCGAGTGGTGCCAGCCGTGCAAGATGATGGCGCCTGTCTTTGCCGAGCTCAACGGGGAAGAGGACAAGGTCAAGTTCTGCAAGGTCAACGTCGACGAGCAGCCGAACCTCGCTTCGATGTTCGGTATCGACTCCATCCCGACGCTCGCCGTCGTGCAGGACCGCCACACGCTGACCGGCATGGTCGGTGTGCACGATAAGGCCGACATCAAGGCGATGCTGGAGAAGTGCAAGGCATGAGAATTCGATACAACGAAGACGCGGAGGTCGTCGCCCGCCTGCGCGCCGCGCTCTTAAAGCGCGATTTACAGTGCCCCTGCCGCTTGCAGAAGATCGAGGACAACGTCTGCATGTGCAAGGAGTTCCGCGACCAGATCGCTGACCCCGAATTCGAGGGCTACTGCCACTGCCGTTTGTACTACAAGGAAAAGTAAAAATTGGTTATAGACCTATGGTATTTTACCACACGTCTGAAAAAAGCACCGGCCAAGGCCGGCTCCGCATAAGAAAATATGCGGTTTTGCCTGCACCTTTTTGGCTGAAATACGACCGAAAAAATCTCCCCATACGCCAGTATGGGGAGATTTTTTCAACCGATTTCATCTCAAAAATTCATTGGCAAAACTGCTTCGCACCGAAAAAGAGCAAATTTTGTGCGGAGCCGAGGCGCGGCGGCGCAGGCATGCTGTCGCATGGCAAGACGGCGCAACGAAGGAGTCAGTGCAAAATTTGCCTTTTACGGCGCATGTTTTCTTATGTGGAGCCGGCCAAAACGGTGCTTTTTCATTCCATCAAGCGCTGCATATCCTGCGGGATAGGCGCTGTAAAGTGTAATTCCAGTCCGGTGACCGGCTGGGTGAACCACAGCTCGTATGAGTGCAGCGCGGGGCGGGCGATGAGGGTTTTGTCCTCCGTGCCGTAGAGCCAGTCGCCCGCGAGGGGATGACCGAGGTATGCCATGTGGACGCGAAGCTGATGCGTGCGACCCGTCTGTGGGTGCAGGCGCAGGAGCGTGAAGCGGTCGTTTACTTGCAGAGTCTCGTACTCCGTGAGGCTCTGAAGCCCGTCCGCGCGCACGCAGCGGCGGATGATGGAGCCCTCCGCGCGGCCGATCGGCGCGTCGATGACGCCACACGGCGGTTCAACTCTGCCGACGGCGACAGCGCGGTACTCGCGCCGCAGATCGCTTGAGTGCAGTGCGCGGCGCAGGCGGTCGTGCACATAGCCATTTTTCGCGGCGATGAGGAGGCCAGACGTCCCTTTGTCAAGCCTGCTCACAAAATGCGGCACGCTGCCCTCGCCGAGATAACTCGTCAGCATCGCTGCAAGGCTCGGCGCGGAGGCGTCACCCGACTTCGGGTGCATGGCGACGCCCGCAGGCTTGTTGAGCACGAGCAGGTCGTCGTCCTCGTAGACGATGTCGGGCTTTGCCGCATTTGCGCAGTACAAGTCCTCGCGCGGCGTACGCTCGCTGAGGACGACGCTGACGGTGTCGCCCGCGTGGACGATTGTGTTGACATGGACGCTCTGTCCGTTCAATAAAATGGCGTTTTCGCGCCATTTGAGGCTTTTGAGCAGCGTGTAGGAAAGCTGAAGACTGCCGCGCAGGATGCCTTTGACCATGCGGCCGTCCTCCTCCGGCGTCACGGTGTATGTGAGAATGCGCATGGAAGTTCTCCTTTCCCGAAGTAAACAGCGCGTAAAATTCACACATAGTATACCATCTTCGCACGAAAAATGATATACTGAATCACACTTCGGCGCTGCCGAAAAAAGCAACAGGAGGGCAATGGCATGGACAAGAGAACCATCTGCCTTTTGAACGATTCCTTTCCGCCCGAGATCGACGGCGTGGCGAACGCCGTCGTGAACTACGCGAAAAACATCACGAAAAGCGGCGAAAACGCCATTGTCGTCACGCCGACAATGCCCGGCGCGGACGACAGCGCGTTCCCATTCCCCGTGCTGCGCTACCCGAGCATCGACACGCGCAAGAAGCTCGGCTACGTGGCGGGCTATCCGTTTTCACCCGAGACCGCGCGCGTGCTGACGGAGCAGAAGGTCGAACTGATGCACACGCATTGTCCCATCACGTCGTGCCTGCTGGCGCGCTCGCTGCGCGCCGTGGTCGACGCGCCGCTCGTGCTGACGTATCACACGAAGTACGATGTCGACATCGCCAAGGCTGTGCGCGGCAAGCTCTTGCAGGAGAGCGCCATTCGCGCGCTGGTACAGAACATCGCAAGCTGCGATGAGGTCTGGGTCGTGAGCCGCGGGGCGGGGGAAAATCTGCGCTCGCTCGGCTACGAGGGCGACTACATCGTGATGGAAAACGGCGTGGACGTGCCGCGCGGGCGGGTGTCTGACGAGGCCATCGCCGCGGCGACGGGCAGATATGACCTGCCGCAGAACGTGCCGGTCTTTCTCTTCGTCGGGCGGCTGATGTGGTACAAGGGTATCCGCATCATTTTAGACGCGCTGAAAACGCTGCGCGAGAAAAATGTCGACTTCCGCATGGTGTTTGTCGGCGAGGGCGCAGACGGCGCGGAGATCCGCAGCTATGCGGAAGAGCGGAAGCTCTCCGACCGCTGCTTTTTCACAGGTGCGATCTCTGACCGCGAGATCATCCGCGCGTGGTATGGCAGATCCGACCTGTTTCTCTTCCCGTCGACGTTCGACACGAACGGCCTTGTCGTGCGCGAGGCCGCAGCCAGCGGTACGGCGACTGTGATGATCCGAAATTCCTGCGCGTCCGAGGGCGTGGGCGACGGGCGAAACGGCTTTTGCATCGAGGAAAACGCCGCGGCGATGGCGACAAAGCTCGAAGAGCTCTGCCGTGCGCCGGAGGTGATGCAAGTGGTCGGCGAAAACGCCCAGCGCGAGCTGTACGTTTCATGGGAGACGGCGGTGCAGCGCGCCATGGCACGCTACGAGGTCGTCATCGACAATTACCGCAGCGGAAAATATCCGAAGCGCGAGCGCTTCGGCGACGAGTTTTTCAAAACGCAGGGCGGGCTGATGAAGGCCTTTGCCAGCGTAAGCGAGCTGAGCGAGGAGATCGCCGCGGGGCTGCGCATTGAGCGCGACGAGGCGTTGCAGACCATTGTCCGTTCGCGGCAGGAGCTTCGCGGGCGGTTCGGCGAGACAAAGCAGGAGCTCGCCGAGCGCTACGAGACGATTTTGCAAAAAGTGGACCGCTATTTATGAGAAAAAGACGAGCGAAAATTCGCTCGTCTTTTCTTCTTAATCTTCGTGTTTTGGCTTTTCCGCGGCGAACCACATGTTCCACTGGAAGGAGTACGCCCTACGCGACGCCTCGTCCGCGCAAATTAGACGCACGCGCGACGGCTGTGCGTGCTCATAGCCGTAGTCCATGATGGCGCGCAGGACGCGGTAGGCGGCCTTCAGGTCGCTGTCTGTGCAGGAGAGGGTCAGCGTGTCGCCGTCCGTGAGCGGCAGAAGTTCGGTCGCATGGTCGGAAGAGGGGAGGGCGGAGATGTCCCCGCAGATGATCTCAACGGTCATGGCAGCCTCCTCAGCGGTTCAGATACGCGCGGCACTTCGCCTCCGCGTCGTGCGCAAGCTGTTCTTCGTCGACTGTGACAAGATGACCGTGGTCGACCGTCACGCGGCCCTGAACGACTGTGTAGTCAACGGGTCCGCGCACGCCGACAGTGCCGAGCACGCTTTTGGGGTCAAAGCACGAGCCGACGAGCTCGAGCCTGCGCGAGTCAATCATGAAGAGGTCGCAGCACTTGCCGACCTCGAGCGAGCCGATGTCATCGCTGCGGCCAAGGATGGCCGCGCTGCCGCATGTTGCCATCTTGAGCACGTCGTAACCGCTGGGGGCAGCTTTGCTGCTGTTCAAACGGTGCAGCAGGAACGCGGCGCGCAGTTCCTCCATCAGCGATGAGCCGTCGTTCGAGGCTGAACCGTCAACCGCGAGGCCGACCGGCACGCCGAGTTTCAGCATCTCGGGCACGCGGGCGACGCCGGAGGCGAGCTTCATGTTCGAGATCGGGCAGTGCGCCACGCCGGTGTGCGTCTTTGCCAGCACACGCAGCTCCTCGTCGTTGAAGTGGATGCCGTGAGCGAACCAGACGTCGCTGCCCGTCCAGCCGAGGCGCTCCATGTACTCGAGCGGGCGGACGCCCTCGCGCGCGAGCATGAAGTGTTCTTCGTCCTTCGTCTCGCACAGGTGGGTGTGCAGGCGCACGCCGTACTCTCGCGCGAGCACGGCGCTCTCGCGCAGAAGGTCGGCAGACACGGAGAACGGCGAGCACGGGGCGAGCGCAACGCGGTGCATCGCGCCGAACGACTTGTCGTGGTATTTCTCGATGACACGGGCAGAATCGGCCATGATCTCGTCGACCGTCTGCACGACGCTGTCGGGCGGCAGGCCGCCGTCCTTGACAGAGAGGTCCATACTGCCGCGCGAGGCGTACATGCGCGCGCCGATCTCGTCCGACGCGGCAAACTGCGCGCCAATGAGGTCGCCCGCGCCCGCAGGGAAGACATAGTGATGGTCGAAGCAGGTCGTGCAGCCGTGCTTCATCAGCTCGCCAAGGCCCGTGAGCGTCGAGAGGCGGATGACGTCCTCGTCGAGGTTTTTCCAGATCTCATAGAGCGTTTTGAGCCAGTCGAAGAGCTCCATGTTCTGTACTTCCGGCAGGTTGCGGGAAAAGACCTGATAGAGATGATGGTGCGTGTTGACAAGGCCGGGGTAGCAGAGCATGTGGCTCGCGTCAATCACCTTTTCCGCCTCCTGCGGCAGATTTTTACCGATCGCGCGGATGAATCCATCCTCAGCATACAGATCGACGTTTTCATAAACCGTGTCCGCGTCATCACACGACACCAGCGAACGAATGTTTTGAATGAGCAGAGTAGACATAGCGATACCTCTTAGACCCGCGCCAAACGCAGGCAGATTTAGTGAAAAATAGCAAGAAGCGCATTTTGCTGCCTCCGGCAGCAAAACAGCTCAAAAGCCTCGCAGAGTTTCACGCCGCGCACGGCGCAAATGAATTTGATCGTTTTTCGCCGCGACACGTGCGTGGAAAAAAGCGTCGCAGACTTGCCGCCGCGCACGGCGGCAAAAAAATAGAATTCGTCGCGGAGGACGACATGTGCGTCCGCAGCGACACTTTGCAGTGTTTGGAGCGGTGAGCGACAAACACTGAAGCCTATCTAAAATGAAAGCACCCATCGGGTGCTTTCATTTTAAGTGTTTTTATCTCTCTTCGCGGAAGTAGCTCAGACCCAGCGATGCGGGCGGCTGATCCTCGCGCTTCTTGCGCAGCGACACGATGATCAGAACGACCAGCGTGACGACGTAGGGGAGCATCTTATAGAGCTCCTTGATGGCAAGGTTGGTGCCGGTGGGGATGAAGATATAGAGGATGTAGAACCCGCCGAACAGGATGGAGGCCAGCACGCTGACGTTCGGACGCCAGATCGTGAAGATGACGAGCGCGATGGCGAGCCAGCCGCGGTCGCCGAAGGCGTTGTTGGACCAGACGCCGCAGGCGTAGTCCATGACGTAATACAGGCCGCCGAGACCAGCGATCATGCTGCCGATGCAGGTGGCGAGGTATTTGTACTTCGTCACGTTGATGCCGGCTGCGTCCGCCGTCGCCGCACTCTCGCCCACGGCGCGCAGGTGAAGACCCGTGCGGGTGTGCTTGAGGAGGTACGACGCGAACAATGCGATGACGATGGCGAGGTAGGCAAGGAAGCCGTAGGACAGGAAAACCTGACCGAACCAGCCGCCAACATTCAGGGATTTGCTGAAATAGGCGCTCGTCGCGCTCAGCGCGATGGAGGGGACTTCACTGTCGGTCAGCTTGATGAGCGAGCCGCCGAAGAAGTTGCCGATGCCGACGCCGAACGTCGTGAGTGCAAGACCCGTGACGTTCTGGTTGGCGCGCAGCGTAACGGTCAGCAGGCAGTAGAGAAGGCCCATCAGAAGCGAGCCCAAAAGCGAGCAGAGCATCGGGATACCGATGGCGAGGAACGCGTTCATGTCGGCAGCCGGGGTGGACTGCTCGTAGAAGAACGCGCCGATGACGCCGCAGATACCGCCGACGTACATCACGCCCGGAATGCCGAGGTTCAGGTTGCCGGACTTTTCCGTCAGGATCTCACCGGTGCTGCCGTAGAGCAGGGGAATGCCCTGCATGACCGCACGGGGAAGGAAAGAAGCAAGATCAAACATCGCTCACGCCTCCTTTTTGCCCTTGCGCAGGCTGACCTTGTAGGTGATGAAGAATTCGCTGCCGATGATGAAGAACAGGATGATGCCCGTCAGGATATCGGCGAAGGAGTGGTTTAGGCCGAACACGCTGGAGATCTCGCTCGCGCCGCGGCTCAGAACCACGATAAGAAGGCTCGTGAAGATCATCATGATGGGGTTGAACTTGGCCATCCAGGAGACCATGACCGCTGTGAAGCCGCGTCCGCCGACGATGGTGGTGGTCAGCGTGTGGTCCGTACCGGCGGTGAGCAGCAGGCCGATGAGGCCGCAGATCGCGCCGGAGAGGATCATCGTGCGCACGATGACGCGCTCGACCTTGATGCCCGCATAGCTCGCGGTGCGCTGGCTCTCACCGACAACGGCGATCTCATAGCCGTGCTTGCTGTAATTGAGATAGATGTACATAACGCCCGTGAGGATCGCCACAAGCAGGATCGGGAGGAGATAGCGCTGGCCGCCGAGAACGGGGAGCCAGCCGGCCTCGGTATTCTGGTTGATGATACCGATCTTGCCCGAGCCCTTGGGCACTTCCCACACGATGATGAAGAACGCGGCGAGCTGTGTCGCGATGTAGTTCATCATGAGCGTGAAGAGCGTTTCGTTCGTGTTCCACTTGGCCTTGAAGATACCGGGGAGGAAGCCCCACAGCGCGCCTGCCGCGACGGAGGCGACGATCATAATGACGATGAGAAGACCGTTGGGGATCTTGCCGCCAAGGCAGATCATGCAGGCCGCGGTGGCAAGGCAGCCGATGAGCACCTGACCCTCGGCACCGATGTTCCAGAAGCGCATCTTGAACGCGGGCGTGACCGCGAGCGAAATGCCGAGCAGGATCGCGAGGTTATGGAACGTGACCCAGCTCTTGCGCGACGTACCGAACGCGCCGTAGAGGATCGTGGAGTAGACCTTGATGGGATTTTCGCCCGTCAGCAGCGTTGTGACGATCGCGCAGACGATCAAAGCGAGCACGATCGCGCCGCCGCGGATCAAAACGGCCTTGTACCAGGGGAGCGTATCGCGCTTGGCGATGTGGAAGAGCGACTGTTTCTTATTCATCCTTGTTGCCTCCCCTCACGAGCGTCATCAGTGCGCCGACCTCGCGTTTGTCGGTCTTTCTGGCGTCGACCACGCCGGAGACCTGACCGCCGCAGAGAACGACGATGCGGTCGCACAGCTCAAGCAGCACGTCGAGGTCTTCGCCGACATAAACGACGGCGACGCCGTGCATCTTCTGCTCTGTCAGCAGGTTGTAAATGGTATAGGAGGTGTTGATGTCCAGGCCGCGCACGGCGTAAGCGGTCATCAGCACGGCGGGGGACTGGGCGATCTCGCGTCCGACAAGCACCTTCTGCACGTTGCCGCCGGACATGCGGCGCACGGGGAAGGACGTGCTGGGCGTGACGACGCCGAGCTCTTCCCAGATGCGGTTGGCGAGCGCTTCGGGATCCTTGCGGTCAAGGAACAGACCCTTACCCTTGCGCCAGGAGCGCAGCATCATGTTGCCCGTCATGCCCATCGAGCCGACCAGGCCCATGCCGAGTCGGTCTTCGGGGACGAACGACATCGAAATGCCGCTCTTGCGGATCTTCATCGGGTCGAGACCGACGAGTTCCTTTTCCTTGCCGCCGTCGGGCGGATAGAACGTGACATGGCCGGAGGCAACGGGGTAGAGGCCCGCAATGGACTCGAGCAGCTCGCGCTGGCCGCTGCCTGCGACGCCCGCGATGCCGAGCACCTCGCCCGCGTTGATGGTGAAGCTGACATCGTCCAGACGCTTGACGCCAAGCTCGTCGTAAGCCGTCAGGCCTTCGATGACGAGGCGCTTTTCAACGTCCTTCGGCTCGGGGCGGCTGATGTTCAGGCTCACCGTGTGGCCGACCATCATGTCGGTCAGCGATTGCTGGTCGGCGTCCTTGGTGGCGACGTCACCGACGTATTCGCCCTTGCGCAGCACGGCCACGCGGTCGGACACGTCGAGCACCTCGTGCAGCTTATGCGTGATGATAATGAGGGACTTGCCGTCGGCCTTCATGTTTCGCATGATGGCGAAGAGCTTGTCCGTCTCCTGCGGGGTGAGCACTGCGGTCGGCTCGTCCAGAATGAGGATGTCCGCCCCGCGGTAGAGCACCTTGACGATCTCGACGGTCTGCTTCTGCGAAACGGACATGTCGTAGATCTTCTGATTGGGGTCGATGTCGAACCCGTATTTGTCGCAGATCTCTTTGACCTTTTTGCTGGCTTCGGCAATGTCGAGCTTGCCTTCAAGGCCGAGGATGATATTCTCCGTTGCGGTGAAAAGATCAACGAGCTTGAAGTGCTGGTGGATCATACCGATGCCGTGTTCGAACGCATCCTTGGGGGAGGCGATCGTGACGGGTTCGCCGTGAATGTAGATTTGCCCCTCGTCGGGGAAATAGATGCCGGAGAGCATGTTCATCAGCGTCGTCTTGCCGCTGCCGTTTTCGCCGAGCAGTGACAGGATCTCGCCCTCGTGCAGCTCAAGGTTGATGGCGTTGTTCGCCACCACTTTGCCGAACCGCTTCGTGACATTCTCCATTTTAACTGCGCATGCAGTTCCCAAGGCGGTCACCCCTTTTTCCGCTGGAGGGCACAGGAAGAAAGCCCCGCAGCATTGTATTTGTACAAGTCATATATTAGCATAATTGAACGGCGTTGTAAATGTAAAACAGAAAAAAACACAAAAAAAATTAGAAGCGTACAAAAATTTTTAGCAAAATAGCGAAAAGTGCCATAAAAAGAAAAAAGATATCGGGCTGCCCGAAGGCAGCCCGATATGTAGTAGCAGCAACAATTAGCCGAAATTAGTATCCAGCAGATCAATGCCGTCGATCATGAGCTGGAAGTACGGGGCGGAACGGGCGGTGGACTCAGCCAGATAACCGTCCTGGACAACCTCGGTGTCGGGCGTGTAGTCGGGATCGGTGTCGACGTCAGCCATGTAAGAGGTGACAGGCTGGCCGTCCACGGTGAAGGTGGAGCAGTCGAAGACGTGGAGCTCGCCGCTCTCGAGCTTGGCGGTCGCATCGGCAATGGCCTCAGCGGTGCCCTCGGCAGCAACGTTCTCGTTCAGGTCGGTCAGCACGACGGAGCCGGTCGCAAGGGTGCCAGTCCAGTCGGCGTCGATGGCCTCGCCGTTCATGGCAGCGGTGATGGCATACTCATAGTAGGGAGCCCAGTCGATGCGGGAGGAGATCAGATAGGTGTTGGGGCAGGCGGCCTCGGTGGAACCGTTGTAGGAAACGTCGGGAACACCGGCGGTCTCGCAAGCGGTGGGAGCGCCCATGGAGTCGGCGTGCTGGCTGATGAGCTTGCAGCCGTTCTTGATGAGCTTCTGCGCGCCTTCCTTCTCGGCGGTCTCGTCATACCAGCTGCCGGTGAAGGTGACTTCCATCGTGGCAGTGGGGCAGACGGAGCGAGCGCCCAGGAAGAAGGAGGTGTAGCCGGAGATAACCTCGGCATAGGTGAAGGCGCCGACGTAGCCGATCTTGGCCTCGTCTGCGGTGAACTCACCGTTGGCGATCATCTCGTTGAGCTTCATACCGGCAGCGATACCGGCGAGGTAACGGCCCTCATAGATGGAAGCGAAGGCGTTGTGGTAGTTGGAGAGACCCTCGGTGTGCGCCTTGGTGCCGGTGGAGTGGCAGAACTGCACGTCGGGGAAGTCCTTCGCGGCCTGGATCATGTAGTCCTCGTGACCGAAGGAGTCGGCGAAGATGATGTTGCAGCCGGCGTCGGCGAGCTCAGCGGCCTTGTCGTAGCACTCCTGACCTTCGGGAACGTTGGTCACGATGGTGTACTCGACGCCGAGCTTCTCGCAGGCGGCCTTAGCAGCGTTGATGAAGTTGAGGTCGTAGGTAGAGTTTTCGTCGTGGAGCATGATGAAGCCGACCTTGAAATCGGTGACTTCGTTGTTGTCCTGATCGTCGGTGTTGGTATCGTCCTTCTTATCGCCGCAGGCGACGAGGGCGAGGACCATCACGAGACTCAGGAGCAGTGCAAGGAACTTCTTCATTTCGGTAAATCCTCCTTAAATTTTACGGCAATCAAAAGATTTGAATACCGTTATCACCATGATACATAAAATGGTAAAAATTATCAACAGGAAAAACGAAAATCGGTGATCAAACTTGACCAAAAAAGGCTTGGCTCTTTTAGTCATAGGGGAGAAAAGAGTGGATACTCCATGGAAAAAACGAAAAAAGACCCGCTCATTGAGCGGGTCTTTTGCATAAAAGTGCGGGTTGTTTGGAACGAATGTTACATCTGCACGCGGGTGCCGGTCTTGCCTTCGATGCCCTCGGCCGCCTTTTCCAGCAGCGTGATGAGCGCAACGCGGCCGGGCTTGCTCTCAGCAAACGACATGGCGGCCTGGACCTTCGGCAGCATGGAGCCGGGGGCAAACTGCTTTTCGTCGATATACCTGCGCGCCTCGTCCGGCGTCAGGGTGTCGAGACCCTTCTGGTCGGGCTTGCCGAAGTTGATGGCGACCTTCTCGACCGCCGTCAGGATGACGAGCATATCAGCATCGAGGAGCTCGGCAAGCTTGGCGGAGGCAAAGTCCTTGTCGATGACCGCGGGCGTGCCGTAGAGCTTGCCGTCACGGCGCACGACGGGGATACCGCCGCCGCCGACCGTGATGACGACGGTGCCGTTGTCAACAAGCGCCTTGACGGTGTTCTTTTCGATGACGTCGATCGGCTTGGGGGAGGGAACGACCTGACGGTAGCCGCGGCCCGCGTCCTCGACCATGGTGTAGCCCTTTTCGGCGGCGATGCGGTCGGCGGTCTCCTTATCGTAGAACGCGCCGACGGGCTTGGTCGGATGCTGGAAAGCGGGGTCAGCCTCGTCGACGAGCACCTGCGTCACGACGGTCGCGACGTCCTTGTTCATGCCGCGGGAGGCGAGCTCGTTGCCGATGGCGTTCTGCAGGTGGTAGCCGATATAGCCCTGGCTCATCGCGCCGCACTCGGGGAAGGGCATGTCGGACTTGATGGCCTTGGCCTCAGCGGCAGTGGACATACCGAGGTTGATCATGCCGACCTGCGGGCCGTTGCCGTGGGCGATGATGACCTCGTTGCCCTGTGCGATCAGATCAACGATGGGCTTGGCGGTTTCGGTGACGAGGGCGAGCTGCTCATAGGGCGTGTTGCCCAGCGCGTTGCCGCCGAGGGCGATGACGATTCTTTTGCTCATGATGACTATCTCTCCTTTGATTTTTTGAAAACTCTCTTCTCTCAAAAGCGGCTGACCCGCCTTTTTACATATGAAATGCGCCTTAGAACATCTTGCGCTCTTCGCCGGACTTGTCCATCTCCATCAGCGCGCGGACGGGGTCTTTGACCTGCGCGAGGAACATCATTGCGGCAATGATATACGGCTTGTAGGACGCCTGCTTGTAGAGGGGGACGATGTAGCGGTCGAACACGCTGTTGTCGACCTCACCCTCGGGGCAGGAAAGACCGGTGATGTCGGCGGGCAGGCAGTGGAGATAGAGCGCCTTGCCGTCCTTGGTGAGCTTCATCATCTCTTCGGTGCAGGCCCAGTCCTTGTGCTCGGCGTTCTGCGCGAGCAGCTTTTTCTCCAGCTCGTCGATGCCGTCCTTGTCGCCGGCCTGATAGAGCTTCGTGCGCTCCTCCATGGCCTTGAACGGCGCCCAGGACTTGGGATAGACGATGTCGGCGTCCTTGAAGGCTTCCTTCATGTCGTTGCACTTCTTGAAGCTGCCGCCGGTGGCCGCCGCGTTCTTCTTGGCGATCTCCTCGACCTCGGGCATGACCTCGTAGCCTTCGGGGTGAGCGAGGGTGACATCCATGCCGAAGCGGGTGAAGAGGCCGATAACGCCCTGCGGGACGGAGAGGGGCTTGCCGTAGCTCGGGGAATAGGCCCATGTCATGGCGACCTTCTTGCCCTTGAGGTTCTCCACGCCGCCGAAGTAGTGGATGATGTGGAGCATATCGGCCATGCACTGCGTCGGGTGGTCGACGTCGCACTGGAGGTTCACAAGCGTCGGGCGCTGTTCGAGGATGCCGTCGCGGTAGCCCTCTTCGAGCGCGTCCATGAAGGTCTTCTGATACTTGTGGCCCTCGCCGATGAACATATCGTCGCGAATGCCGATGACGTCGGCCATGAACGAGACCATGTTCGCCGTCTCGCGCACGGTCTCGCCGTGTGCGATCTGGGACTTCTTTTCATCGAGCACCTGCTCCTCAAGACCCAGCAGGTTGCACGCGGAGGCAAACGAGAAGCGCGTGCGCGTGGAGTTGTCGCGGAAGATCGAAATGCCGAGGCCGGAATTGAAGATCTTCGTGTTCTTGTTGCGCTCGCGCAGGTCGCGCAGCGCGTCGGCCACGGTGAAGACCGCGTCGATCTCCTCGTCGCTCTTGTCCCACGTCCAGTAGAAGTCGCTCTTGTACATGTTATTGATGTGCAGCGTCTCAAGGTGGCGTGCCAGTTCAACAGTCTTGCTCATAGATAATTTTCTCCTTTATTTTATAGTATATTAAAAATCGTTTGAAATATTTGCGCCGCGCACGGCGCAAATGATCTTGATCCGTTTTTTGCCGCGACATGCGCGTGGCAAAAAACACTTCTCACGCAGCGCGCGTCGAGCCAAAGGCGAGGCGCGAAGCGGAGTGCAGCCTCTTAATATCAAATGACGGGCGAAGCACGTTATTTGATATTATTGCCCGTTAACTCCTGACGGAAGGAGGTGGCAGAGCCGTCCTTGTTCTCGGGCTTGTAGAGACCGGGGACAGCCGCGTACAGCGCCGCGCAGGTGACGAGGTCCTGCTTCCAGGTGATCTCGTTGGGCGCGTGGGCCTGAGATTCAGCGCCGGGGCCGAAGCCGACGCAGGGGATGCCGTAGCGGCCCTGAATAGAAACGCCGTTCGTGGAGAACGTCCACTTGTCAGTTAAGGGACGGCCAGTGCGCGTGGACATGGCTTTTTCGTCCGCGCCGATGCGCTCGGTGCCCCAGAGAGCGTGGTGCGCGTCGACGAGCGCCTGCACGTGGGGCGCGGTCTCCTTGTTGATCCAGGTGGGGAAGAAAGCCTCGGTCTCGTAGACGTGGCCGGTCCAGGACGGACGGTCGTACATGTACATGGAGACCTTGATGTCGTTCGCGTACTTCTTGCACGCGGGCAGGTCTTCAATCTCCTTCAGGCAGGACTGATAGGTCTCGCCTGCGGTCATGCGGCGGTCGATGGAGATCGAGCAGCTGTCGGCGACAGCGCAGCGGGAGGGAGAGGTGAAGAAGATCTGGCTCGTGGTGCAAGTGCCGCGGCCAAGGAAGCGCGCATCCTCCCAATGCTCAGGATTATACTTTGGATCGAGCATCTTGACAAGGCCTTTGATCTCCTTGTCGTCAGCGGCGTCGTTCTCGTTCAGGTCGCGCACGTTGAGCAGCACCTCGGCCATCTTGTGGATGGCGTTGTCGCCGCGCTCGGGGGCGGATCCGTGGCAGGAGACGCCGTGCATGTCGACGCGGATCTCCATGCGGCCGCGGTGACCGCGGTAGATGCCGCCGTCGGTCGGCTCGGTGGAGATGACGAATTCGATCTGGTTTCTCGCATCCTCGGGGCCCTTGAAGTATTCGTTGACGATGGACTGCCAGCACATGCCGTCGCAGTCCTCCTCCTGCACGGAGCCGACGACCATGATCTTGTAGCCCTCGGGAATGAGGCCGAGGTCCTTCATGATCTTCGTGCCGTAGGCCGCCGCAGCCATGCCGCCCTCCTGGTCGCTGCCGCCGCGGCCGTAGATGACCTTGTCATCCTCGTAGCCCTCGTACGGGTCGTGCGTCCAGTTTTCGCGGTTGCCGATGCCGACGGTGTCGATGTGGGAGTCGATGGCGATGATCTTGTCGCCCGAGCCCATCCAGCCGATGACGTTGCCGAGCGCGTCGAACTCGACCTTATCGTAACCGAGCTTCTTCATCTCCTCGGCGATGCGGTGGGCGACGCCCTTTTCCTCGCAGCTCTCGCTGGGGATGGCGATCATATCACGCAGGAAGCGGGTCATATCGGGGCCGTAGGCCTGTGCGGCTTTCTTGATGGCTTCGAAATCCATGGTAAAACCTCCGTTAAAAGTAATAGTATTTTCTGTCAATCGGGGTCAATTTTCTGTTACACTGTCCTTATCATAGCATAAGAACGGCAGTTGTCAAACAAAAAATTTGCATTTCAAAAATTTTTTAAGAAAGTGATTGCAATTCGATCAATTTATGGTATTATAGGGATGAAAGAACATGCCCGTGCCGATGGAAAGCTGTGCAACTTGCACAGCAAAATGCCTGGGCAGGCAGAGGAGGGATAGACCATAGAAGCCGCAACGCTGAAGACCCTGGAGCAGGTCGCAAAGGGCATCGCCGCGACCTTTGGCAGCCATTGCGAGGTGGTGATCCACGATGTGGGCGCCAAGCACCCCGAGCATTCCATCGTTGCCATCGAGAACGGCCACGTCACAGGCCGCAAGGTGGGCGACGGCGCGTCGCACGTTGTTTTAGAGCAGGTGCGTCAGGCCGACGCGCAGCCGAGCGACCACTTGAGCTACCTCACCAAAACGCCGGACGGGAAGATCCTCAAGTCCTCTACCATGTATATCCGCGGCAGGAATGGCAAGGTGGTTGCAATCCTTGGCATCAATTACGACATTTCCTCGCTCCTGATGGTCGAGGATGCGGTGCACGAGTTGATCGACACAAAGGATAAGACGCAGGGCGAGCCGGAAAAGATCGTCAACGTCAATGACCTGCTTGACGAGCTGATCGCCCAGTCGGTCGCGCTTGTCGGTAAACCCGTCGCGCTGATGAACAAGGAAGATAAGATGCGTGCCATCGGCTTTTTGAGCCAGAGCGGGGCGTTCCTCGTCACAAAGTCCGGAGACAAGATCGCAAAATACTTCGGCATATCCAAATACACACTATATTCTTATATTGACAAACAACAGGAGGAGAAGTGAACCATGGGCAAGATCGATTTGACCATCAACAAGACCGGCCTGCAGCACAACATTGAGAAGGCCAAGGAAAACAACGTTATCATCCCGACCATCGCGCAGATGCAGCATCCTGAGACCATCCCTGAGAAAATTCAGGAAAAGCTCAAGACCGTCGGCCTTTGGGACGTCAACCCGCTGAACCTCTTCCGCATCACGTGGAAGAACGAGGCCAAGGAGTCCGGCGGTCTCTATCAGGCCGTGCCGAATTATGTTGAAATTCCGTCCGAGCTCTCCGGCGTTCCCTGCCGCATCCTCGCCATGGCGGGCAAGTGGTTCCCCACGGGCTGCCACAAGGTCGGCGCTTCGTTCGGCTGCCTCGCCCCGCGCCTCGTCACCGGCCAGTTCGACGCGACGTATCATCACGCCGTGTGGCCCTCCACCGGTAACTACTGCCGCGGCGGCGCGTTCAACTCGAAGCTCCTCGCCGTCGACTCCGTCGCCATTCTCCCCGCGGAGATGAGCAAGGAGCGCTTCGACTGGCTCTCCAAGATTGCCGGTCAGGTCATTGCGACGCCAGGCTGCGAGTCCAACGTCAAGGAGATTTTCGACAAGACCTGGGAGCTCAAGCAGGACCCCAGCATGATGATCTTCAACCAGTTTGAAGAGATGGGCAACCCGCTGTGGCACTACAATGTCACGGGCTACGCCCTTGCAGACCTCTTCGAGGCCGTGAAGAAGCCCGGCCAGCGTCTCGCGGGCGCGTGCTTCACCTCCGGTTCCGCCGGTACGATGAGCGCGGGCGACCTCCTCAAGGAGCGTTATCCAGGCATGAAGCTCGGCGTGGGCGAAGCGCTCCAGTGCCCGACGATCCTGAATAACGGCTTCGGCGGCCACCGCATTGAGGGCATCGGCGACAAGCACATCCCCTGGATCCACAACGTGAAGAACACTGACATGGCCATCGCCATCGACGACGAGGATTCCCAGCGTTTGCTGCGCCTTTTCAACACGGCAGAGGGCAAGAAGTACCTCAAGGAAGAGCTCAAGCTCTCCGACGAGCTCATCGAAAAGCTCACCTGGCTCGGCATCTCCGGCATCGCAAACGTCCTGTGCTGCATCAAGATGGCCAAGTACTATGAGCTGACCGAGGACGATGTCGTCTGCACCGTTCTGACCGACTCCGCTGTGATGTACGGCAGCCGCATTGAGGAGCTCAACGAGAAGCACGGCGCCTACAGCGAAGAGGAAGCCCGCCTTGACCACAACCTGCACATGCTCGGCCTGAAGACCGACAGCATGATGGAGCTGACGTACGAGGACCGCAAGCGCATCCACAACCTCAAGTACTACACCTGGGTCGAGCAGCAGGCGCGCGACGTCAAGGACCTCAACGCCCTCTGGTACGACACCAAGGGCACGTGGGACGCTGTCCACGCGCAGGCGAAGGAGCTCGACAAGCTCATCAACGAGTTCAACGAGGCCACCGGCCTTCTCAAAGCGCTCTAAGAGCGCGAAAGGGGAGCAGGAACCCCTTGCTCCAACCCCTGTTAGGATGATAAAAGGGGGTATCTCGAAGAGATGCCCTCTTTTTTATCCCCTCAAAGGGGGGACGCGCCCTGCGGGCGCGGGGAAAGCAGCGCCGACGGCGCTGCACGAATGCGCCCCCCATTTTCTTTCCAGAGAAAAGAAAACGGGCGTCGCCCGTCCAAAAGAAAGGCGTTTAGATTGGCAGTCTCAGGCTTGAATGACCTTTGTGCCTCCGGAATGCGACTTCCTGCGCGCGGCGTTGCCGCGCTAGCATTGCTATACGATTTGGCCTACTTCTATTATCCGCTGCCGCTCTGCCCATCTTGTAGAAGACACAGTAATCACCGTCTACCGAAGCACTCCACAATGCGGCGAGCGCAGCAATGCCGCATTCGGCACGCAGTCCGCCGCCAAGCAAACGTCACTCGCGCCTCACGATAGTAAGGCGCGGTTGCGAGACGTAACGAATCGCAGAAGATTCATGGCGAAGCCATGTACACCGCACCTGATTACCCGCAAGGGGTATGCCACATCCGTAAGGCAGCAGAGCTGCCAACGGCTGTGCAATGCGCAGCGCGTGCAGCGCTTCAAGATAAAAACTGCCAATGTGCGGGGTCAAGGGGTAAGACCCCTCGCCTTTCTCTGGGGGTTCCAAAGGGGTATTCTCTTTGGAAAGAGAATACCCCCTTTGTCTCGCGCCCCCTGCGAATAGGGGGACAAAAAGCAGCAGCGCTTTCACGCTGCAAAAACCCACCGCGCAGCGCGCGGACAATAAGGAGTTATTATGTTAAAAAACGTCAAATGCGCCCGCTGCGTCAAGTGCGGGAAAGAATACGAGGCCACGGCGAACCTCACGAACTGCTCGTGCGGCGGCATTCTCGACATCATCTATGACTACGACTACATCAAAAAGAACCTGACGAAGGAAACGCTCAAGTCCCGCACGAACACAATGTGGCGCTACCGCGAGCTGCTGCCGGTGGAGGAGACGACACCCGACACGCCGCTGCGCGTGGGCTGGAGCCCGCTCTACGAAGAGCCGCGCCTTGCAAAGCAGCTCGGCCTCAAAAAGCTCTGGGTCAAGGACGACGGACAGAACCCGACGGCGTCGCTCAAGGACCGCGCGTCCGCCATGGCGGTCGCCAAGGCGGGGGAGGCGGGCGCGAAGATCATCGCCTGCTCGTCCACGGGCAACGCCGCGAGCTCTCTTGCGGGCAACGCCGCGGCCGCGGGCCTCAAGACCTTCATCTTCGTTCCCGAGCGCGCGCCCAAGGGTAAGGTCGCGCAGCTGATGACCTTCGGCGCAAACGTGATCTCCGTTAAAGGCAACTATGAAGAGACGTTCGAGCTGTCGAAAAAGGCCATCGACAAGTGGGGCTGGTACAACCGCAACGCGGCCATCAACCCGTACCTCTCCGAGGGCAAGAAGACCGTTTCGATCGAGATCGCCGAGCAGCTCGACTGGAAGATGCCGGATTATCTCGCCATCTCCGTCGGCGACGGCTGCACCATCGCAGGCGTGTGGAAGGGCCTCAAGGACCTGTACGCCATCGGCTTTATCGACAAGCTCCCGCGCCTCATTTCCGCGCAGGCCGAGGGCTGCCACCCCATCAACCGCGCCATCGCGGAGAACAAGCCCTGGGAGCCGATGGAGGAGAACACGCTGGCCGACTCCATCGCCGTCGGCGTGCCGCGCAACGCGGACAAGGCGCTCATGGCGATCCGCGAGTCGAACGGCATCGTCGTGAACGTGACGGACGAGGAGATCATGGCGGCGCAAAAGCTGCTCGGCACGACCTGCGGCGTCTTCGGCGAGCCCGCGGGCGTCACCGGCGCGGCAGGCGTGAAAAAACTCTGCGAGCAGGGCGTGCTCGGTGAGAACGACACGGTCGTCTCCGTCGTGACGGGCAGCGGCCTCAAGGACGTGGCGAACGCCATCAAGTTCTGCGGCGAGCCGATGAGCCTGCCGAACGACCTTGACCTGCTGGTCGAGGAATTCGACAAGCGCGGTATCAGGACCGAAGCGTAACAGAAAAAGAAGAGCCCCGTGAATCGCATGATCCGCGGGGCTCTTTTCATACAAAATACTTTTTGACAAATGGGATCTGGTGAAGCAGCGCTGAGACGAGGAACGACAGCGCGCCGATGATCAATGTCAGCAGGGGAACGGAGAAAAACACGTTGAGTGACAGCGTGTTGAAGTGCAGAAAAATGTCGAACGATTCGATGAACAGCGGGTGTACGAGGTACGCGCCGAAGCTCCAGCGCGACAGCGCGCGAATGCACCTGTGACACTTTTCGCTTAAGTTCGGGAAGTTCAGATGCTCTTTGGCAAAGACGAACAGCCCCACGCAGACAAACAGTACATTGAGCGAATCGTAGCCGTAGAACAGCTCTGTTGCCGCGCCCTGCAAACGCGAGGCGAATGACGTCAGCACGACCGTGAGGACGAAGCCGAGCACACCGAGCGCGTAAAGCACACGCTTTGCGGTCAAGGAAAACTCCTTGCGGGCCAAATAGTAACCGAGCACAAAGTAGGGGACGAAGCCGAGCGTGAAATGATAATAGAATTTGCCCGTGAGCGCCTTGAATTCAGCGCAGTACTGCCACGAGAGAAGCGACACGGCCGACGCGATCTGCGGCAGCAGGAACGTAAAGATGAGCGTGAGCAGTAGAAAATAGCGCAGGAGCTTTTCATCCCGCACGATGGCGCGCAGAAACGGCACGATCAGATACAGTCCCACGATCATAAAGAGGAACCACATGTGATAGTGACCGTTGAGAAACTGTTGCAAAATAAGGTTCGTCGGGCATCCCTCGAAGTTCACCATGAAGACGGCGTAGAGCGCCGACCAGAAGACAAACGCTGTGACAAGACGGAGAACATTCTTTTTGAGAATGTGCAAAAGACTCTGCGAGCCGGAGAGGAACAGCGCGCCGCTGATCATCACGAAAACCGGAACAGCCCAGCGGACGGCACTGTCGTAAAGGTTGAAGGCTTGCCAGGCTCTTGAATAGACGTCCGTGTCGGCCCAGTGCTGCGCGGACAGATGCAGCACGATGACGGCGAAAGTCGCCAGAATGCGCAGTACGTCGAAATACGCGATGCGCTGCGGTTGTGTCTGTTCCATACTTAACGTTCGACCGCCTTTTCAGGATCGGCGTTCTCCGCCGGTGCGGCATCCTCTGCAGCGGGGGAGGCAGACTCATCCGCTGCGGGCTCTGCCGCGACAGCTTCGGCCTCCTGCGCCTGCTGGGCGGCCATGGCCTCGGCGCGGCCTTCTTCGCGCGCCTGCTTTACGGCCTCCTCGCGGGTCTTTTCCGCCTTGGCGCGCTCCTTTTCGACCATGTGCTGAGCGTGCTTATTTTGCAGCTTGAACACAAGCCGCAGCACGAACACGAACACTACGATCGCAAGGCCGAGCCAGCTCCAGAACTTGAGCTCGAAGAGCGTCTTGACCGTCCAGTACTTCGCCTGCATGCCGAGGAAGCAGAACAGGATCGACACGGCCAGCGCCGCGCCGAACAGCAGCACCCACAGCACCGACTTGACGGCGCTGTGCTTGCGCACGCGCAGGTGCGCGATCAAAAACAGCAGACTCAGCAGAAAAAACGCAGGGAACTGCGCAAATAAAATTTCCCTCAGATCCATATCTTACCTCACAGTGCGCATTTGCCGCGCTTCAAGTATTCGCCCATCTTGCCGCCGACGACCTTGCCGCCGTCCACCTGCAGCTGACCGCGCAGGTAGACCTTCGACACGCCGCCATTCGTGCGGAAGCCCTCGAACGGCGTGTAGCCCGCCTTGGAGAGTATGTCCGCGCCGTGGAGCACGTGGCTCGCGCCGGGATCGTAGACGACGATGTCGGCGTCGCTGCCCGCAGCGATGACGCCCTTGCGGGGGTAGAGACCGTAGAGCTTGGCGGGATTTTCGCTCAGCGCGCGGCAGACGCCGCCGAGCGAGAGCTTGTTTTCATTGATGGCCACAGTGTAGACGACCTCGCCACGCGTTTCGACGCCGGGAAGACCGCCGGGGATCTTCGTAAAGTCGTCGCGGCCCATGTCCTTCTGCTCGAGCGTGAACGAGCAGTGGTCGGTCGAGATGGTCTGCACCTCGCCGCGGCGCAGCGCCTTCCAGAGCGCTTCACTGTCTTCCTGCGAGCGGATCGGCGGCGCGCAGACGTAGCGCGCGGCGGAGGAAAAGTCGGGATCGTAGTAAACGCCGTCGTCGAGCGCCAGATACTGCGGGCAGGTCTCGACATACACGGTCTGTCCGCGGCGGCGCGCCGCGGCGATCTCGTCAAGAGTAGCACGGTTCGTCGTGTGGACGATGATGACGGGCGCGTCGGCCGCCTGCGCGATGCGCAGCAGACGCGAAACAGCCTCGGCCTCTAAATAGTCGGGGCGGGAGATCGGGTGCGATACGACGTCCGCGCCCAGGCCGCTCGCCTTGAGTTCGGCGATGCGCGCGTCGATGACGCCCGCGTTCTCACAGTGGACGCCCGCGATGCCGCCGCGGGCCTTGAGCGCTTTCAGCGCGCGGTAGACCGCGCCGTCGCCGATCATCATGGCGGGGTAGGTGAGGTACATCTTGAAAGACGTGATACCGGCGTCGAACATCGCGTCGAGCTCAGACTCGATGCTCTCGTTCCAGTCGTCGATGGTCATATGGAAGCCGTAGTCGCAGTAGCACTTGCCGTCGGCCTTTTTATGCCAGAGATCAAGCCCATAGGCAAGGGATTCCCCTTTATTGGGGCAGGCAAAGTCGATGACCGTCGTCGTGCCGCCGCGGATGGCGCTTTTGCTGCCGCTTTCAAAGTCGTCGGCCGTCGTGGTGCTGCACACATCGAGATCGAAGTGCGTGTGCGCGTCGATAAAGCCGGGGAAGAGCATGCAGCCCGTCACGTCGACGACCTCGCTCTGCGCGGCGAGCTCGGGCGGAATGTGGCCGAGCATTTCGACCTTTTCCCCGTCGATGAGCACGTCGGCGCGGCGGCAGCCGCGGCCGCTGACGACATAGCCGCCTCGAAGCAGTGTTTTCATGGAAGAACCCTCCTTTGAAAAAATACCGTTCCAAATTAGCAAAAGCATAGCATACTTTTTACCTGATTTCCATAGAGTTTGGAAAAAATGTGAGAAGCGCCAAGATTTTTGCCGCAAATTCGGAACAATGCCGTATTGAGAAAGTAGCAGACATACGATACAATAAAATCATACCACATTCCGCTTTTATTTGTACAAAAAGCGAACTTTTGGCGCGCAGACCAACTGAGAGATGTGAAAAGGAGCTGTGTGTCACGAAGAGCGGACAGAGAAAAAGCGGAGTGAAAAAATTGAGGAGGAAAACACTATGCGCAAGTTCCTATCCGTCCTGCTCGCAATGGCGATGGTCCTCAGCCTGACTGTGACCAGCTTTGCGGCGGACACCGCCGCTGATGCGAAAGCCGAGATGGCGGGCAAGACTGTCATTCTGCATACGAATGACGTGCACGGTGCGGTCGAGGGCTATGCCTACATCGCACAGCTCAAGGCCGACTATGAGGCCAAGGGCGCCGAGGTCATCCTCGTCGACGCCGGCGACTTCAGCCAGGGCACGACCTATGTCAGCTCCACCAAGGGCGCTGATGCGGTCACGATGATGAATGCCGCGGGCTACGACGTCGTCACCCTCGGCAACCACGAATTCGACTACGGCTATGCCCAGCTCAAGGAAAACATGAGCAAGGCCAAGTTCAAGGTCGTCTGCGCGGACGTCTTCAATGAGGACGGCACCCCCATCTTCGACGCGAGCTACACCTACACCACCAAGTCCGGTGTGAAGGTCGGCTTCTTCGGCATGGAGACCCCCGAGACCCAGACCAAGGCCAGCCCCGCGCTCATCAAGGGCCTGACCTTCGCTGACAAGGACGCCTTCACCAAGGCTGCCGCCGATCAGGTCGCGGCGCTCAAGGATGCGGATGTCGTCATCTGCCTTGCGCATCTGGGCGTGGACGCTGAGTCCGCTCCTTACCGCTCCACCGATCTTTACGCCGCCGTCAAGGGCATCGACTTCATCATCGACGGCCACTCCCACACCGTGATGACCAAGGGCGAGAAGGGCGAGCCCATCCAGTCCACCGGCACCGCGTTCAAGAACATCGGCGTGATCGTCATCGACAATGCCAGCAAGAAGATCGAGAGCAACTCCCTTTATGAGATCAAGGAAGACACCGCCAAGGACGCGACCGTTGCCGCGGCGGCAAAGGTCATTGTTGACCGTGTCAACAATGAATACGGTGTCAAGTTCGCCACCAGCAAGGTCGAACTCAACGGCGCGAAGGCCCCCAACGGCAACCGCGACGTGGAGACCAACAACGGCGACCTCATCACCGACGCGATGCGCTGGAAGGTCTTGCAGAACAAGGACGGCCTGACCGTGAATGAAGACCATGTGGTCGCCATCACCAACGGCGGCGGCATCCGTGCGGCGATCGCCAAGGGCGATGTGACCAAGAAGGACATCAACACCGTTCTGCCGTTCGGCAACACGGTCGCGGTCGTCTATGTCACGGGTGAGCAGCTGCTCGAAGCGCTCGAGGCGTCTACCTTCAGCACCCCGACGGCGGTCGGCGGCTTCCCGCAGGTTTCCGGCATCAACTTCACCATCCACACCGGCAAGGCGTATGACAAGAACGACACCACCTATCCCGAATCCACCTACTATGGCCCCAAGACCATCAACCGCGTGGTCATCAACAGCGTCAACGGCAAGGAATTCAAGGCCAATGAGGTCTACGCCGTTGTGACGAACAACTTCTGCGCCGCCGGCGGCGACACCTACTATGCCTTTAAGGCCGCTTCCGCCCAGTTCGACACCGGTATTCCTCTGGACGAGGCTGTGATGGAGTATGTGACCAAGGAGCTCAAGGGCGTGATCGGTGAGCAGTATGCCGCGCCTCAGGGCCGCGTCACCTACTTCAATCCCTTCAAGGATGTGAAGACCACCTCCTGGTACTTCAACTACATGATCCATCTTTATGAGGCTGGCGTGATCTCCGGCACCTCCGCCACCACCTACACGCCCGACGCCAAGCTGTCCTGGGCGGCCGCACTCAAGCTCCTGCTTGTCAGCCACGGCGATCTCAAGGCTGCGGACGCCACCGGCGCCGACTGGAGCAAGAACGTCATCGCCAAGGCTGCTGAGCTCGGCCTCGTTGCCGCCGATCTCGACGGCACGAAGGCCATCTCCCGCCTCGAGTTCTGCCAGGTCGCTGCCAAGCTCAACAAGCTTGCCGAGTCCAAGACCGAGAGCAAGTTCACCGACTGCGCCGACGGTTACGTGATGGCGCTCGTCGATGCGAAGGTCATCAACGGCATGACCGAGACCACCTTCGAGCCCGATGCCTCTCTGACCCGCGCGCAGATCGCCAAGATCATCTATCAGCTGAACCTGATCGAGAAGTAAGGCAAAATATAAACGCAAAAAGAGCGCTGCTTAGGCAGCGCTCTTTTTGTTGCAAAGGGGAGAGGAGCCGGTGCGACGCACCGGCTCCCCGTTTCATTTTGCAATTTTGTTGTTATGTGTACAGATAGCTGTACTTATCGCGCACGGTGAGGATCAACGCCTCGAGCTCGACGGGGAGATCATTGTCGCAGGAGGCCAAGTCGTATTCCTTCACGCCGTCCTCGTAGCGCAGGCGGACCATATCGTCGTCCTCGAAGAGCACGCCGTAGTTTTCGCTCTCGTCCATGTCCTCCTTCGTCTGGAAGAGGGTGAATTTGTCGTGGCAGGGTTCGCTGGCGTAGGGGCAGAACTGCGTGCAGTTGCCGCATTCGTTGCACATCTTGTCGACATGGACGATCTCGTGCGAGCCGTCGGCCATCTTGATGACGACATTCGCGCGGTTCGGGCAGGAATCGACGCAGTTTTCACACACGGTGGAGCACTGTAAGCAGCGCTCGCCGTCGCAGACACACTTACTGGCCATCGAGAGGATACCCTTCTTGGCCTGCGCGTCGAACTCGGTCACATCGGCCTCGGCAGGGATGTCGTAGATGTGCGGGTGACCGACGACGATCTCGGCAAAGCGCGCGGCGTCGGCAATGCCCTCGACCACGGTGGCGGGGCCGCGGTGCGCGTCGCCCGCGCAGTACACGCCGGGGATGTTCGTCTCGAACGCGGGACCCTTGCGCTCCATCTCGATGCCGTTTGCGGCCATCAGCTCAGCGTCGACCTGCTCGCCCACGGCGGAGATGACCATGTCGCAGGGAATGGTGAACTGCTCGCCGGATTTGACGGGGCTGCGGCGGCCGCTCTCATCCGGCTCGCCGAGGATCATCTTATCGCACAGGAGCTTTCCGCGGCTCTGTTTGACGGGCGCGGCCAGCTCGACGAATTCGACGCCGTCCGCGATGGCGAGCTGTAACTCGTGCTCGTCGGCGGGCATGAATTTCTTCGTGCGGCGGTAGAGAATGGTCGCGTGCGCGCCCATGCGCTTGGCGACGCGCGCGGCGTCCATGGCGGTGTTGCCCGCGCCGACAACGACGATGTTGCCGCTCAGGCAGGGCTTGACCTGCTTTTTCATGCGCTTCATCCACTCGATGACGCCCTGCACGTTGCCTTCAATGTCGAGCTTGCCGGGCTTCCACGCGCCGGTGGCCATCAGGATGTGCGTGTAGCCCATCTTCTTGAGCTGTTCGACGGACGGAGCAGGCTTGCCGAGCTTGACCTCGACGCCGTAGCGCTCCATGAGCGCGACGTCCTTGTCGATGGCCTCGTCGCTGATGCGGAAGGCGGGGATGACGTAGCGCGGCACGCCGCCGAGCTTGCGCTCGCGCTCGAAGATCGTGGTGGGAACACCCTCGCGGCCAAGGAAGTACGCCGCGGCGATACCGGTCGGGCCGCCGCCGACGATGGCAACCTTTTTATCCTCGACCGGCTCAGGCATACGGAGGGAGGCCATCAAGGTGTTGTAGCCCTTTTCCGCGGCAAGAAGCTTCGTCTCGCGGATGTGGACGGATTCCTCATAGAAGTTGCGCGAGCACTTGCCCTGGCAGCGGTGCGCGCAGATGGTGCCGGTGATAAACGGCAGGGCGTTCTTCTCGGTGATGAGCTTCAGTGCTGGGCCGTAGAGCCCCTTGCGGCAGAGCTCAAGGTATTCGGGAATGTCCTGCTCGATGGGGCAGCCGCCCTTGCAGGGCGCGGTAAAGCAGTCGAGCAGCGGCACCTGTTCATCTTTTTTGCGCGAGGGGAGCGGCTTGATTGCCTTGAGGTGGTGGAAGTCGTGCAGCGCGGAGGCGGCAAGGTCGGAGATCGCGGCGGGGTCGTTGCCGGAAAATGCGCGGTAGGGCATATCCTTGACCTTTTCGACCATCTGGTGCAGGCGGTTGTAGCCGCCGGGCTTCAAGATGGTGGTGGCGACGGTGATGGGCCAGATGCCGGCGGCAAAAAGCTTGTCACAGTTGAAGTAGTCCGCGCCGCCTGCGAACGAAATGCGCATCTTGCCGCCAAACTGGCGGGAGATGCGATTGCACATCTCGATCGTCAGTGGGAAGAGGCTGCGGCCGGACATGTACATTTCCTCGTTGGGAAGCTCGCCGCGCGTCGTGTCGACGGGGAAGGTGTTGGAGAGCTTGAGGCCGAATTCGAGGTCCTGCTTGTCCGCAAGCTTTTGCAGCCGCTCGAACATCGGCACGGCGTCCTCCCACTGGAGGTCCTCGTTGAAGTGGTGCTCATCGAAGACGATGTAGTCATAGCCCATGGAATCGAGGATGCTGCGCGCGGTCTTGTAGCCGAGAATGGTCGGGTTGCACTTGACGAAGGTGTGCAGATGCTTTTCCTTGAGAAGATAGCTTGCGATGCGCTCGATCTCCTGCGGCGGGCAGCCGTGGAGCGTGGAGAGCGTAACAGAGCGGGAAACATTGGGGGAGATCGAGGCGATGAAGTCCTTTTCCTCGGGGAAGAGCTCGGTCAGGACTTTTTTACATTCCTTGAACTGCGCGGTCTTGCCCGCGTCCATCATGTTGTTGATATAGGTGTTGACCTTGCGGCCCTTGATGCCGTCCAGGTCGTAGCCGACGGACATATTGAACACGAACCCGTCGGGATCGCCGAAGCCGTAGACCTTGCTCATGATCTTGAGCGCGCACCAGGCCTTGATGTACTCGTCCTGCGCCTGCTGCACGGTCAGCTCGGTCGACCACTCCTGGTTGTAGCCCTCGTCAGCGGCGAGGATACAGGGGCGGGGAACACAGGCGGCAAGCTCCGCGCCGTCCATTTTCTGCACGGTCTTGACCTCGAAAAAGCGCGCGCCGGCGGCATAGGCCGCGATGATATTCTGCGCAAGCTGGCTGTTGGGGCCGGCGGCGGGGCCAAACGGTGTTTCGATGCGCTCGCCGAAGATCGGCAGGCTCTTGCCGCTTGCGTGATAGTGCTTATGAACGCCGAACACATCGCCGCACTGCGCGTATTCGCTCGTCACCCAGTTCATCAGAGAGTCGAACGGAATGGGATACATTTTTTCGGACATTGTTTTTTCCTCCCGCTTGCTTAATAGGTTCTGTGATTCAGCTCGCCCCAGAGTTTCTTGGCGGCTTCAAGAATGTGAGCGTTTTCGGCTTCTTCGTCGATGCCGACGAGCTCGCGGTCGAGCATGAGGGTCTTGCCGGCGGCGATGGTGGTTTGGCACTGGCGGCCCGTCATGCCGAAGATCATGTGGCCGTCGATATTCTCGTCGGAGAACGGGGTGAACGGCTTATAGTCCATGACGATGATGTCCGCCGCGGCGCCGGGCTTCAGCACGCCGAGCGTGTCGGGGAAGTATTTTTCACCGATCTTCGCGTTATTCTTGAAGAGCATGTCCGTGACCTCGCACCAGCCGACGTTCGGCAGGCAGTTCTGGCTGCGCTGGGAGCAGAGGGAGACCTTGAGGGACTCGAGCATATCGTTCGTGTAGGCGTCTGTGCCCATGCCGAGAAGAATGCCGCGCTTGTGGAGTTGGAGGACGGGGCAGATGCCGATGGCGTTGCCCATGTTGGATTCCGGATTGTTCACGACCATCGTGCCGGTCTCCTTGATGATCTCCATTTCGGCGGTGTTGACGTGGATGCAGTGGCCGAGGATGGTCTTGGGACCGAGAATGCCGTGATCCTGCAAGCGCTGGACGGGGCGGCGGCCATAGTTCTGGAGGGAGTCGTACACATCGTTCATGCCCTCGGACACGTGGATGTGATAGCCCGTGCGGCCGTTGTTGGCCGCGACCATGCGGTCGAAGGTCTTATCGGAGATCGTGAACAGCGCGTGGCCGCCGAACATTGCCGCGAGCATCGGGTCCTTATTCTTTTCGCATTCGGTGATAAAATCGGCGTTCTCCTGAATGGCCTGTAAGCACTTCTCCTCGCCGTCGCGGTCTGAGACCTCATAGCACAGGCAGGAGCGAAGGCCCAGGCGCTTGCTCTCCTCGGCAATCGTGTGGAGCGTGCCGGGGATCTCGCCGTAAGAGGCGTGATGGTCGAAAATGGTCGTCACGCCCTGCTTGATGGAGTCCATATAGAGCGCGGTAGCAGACGCCTTCGTGCCGTCCATCATCAGATGGCGGTCGATGGCCCACCATGTGCCGTCAAGGACTTCATAGAAGTTCGTCGGATTGTTGCCGACGATGGAAAGGCCGCGGGCGAGGGCAGAGTAGATATGCGTGTGCGCGTTGATGAACGCGGGCATGATGACGCCGCCCTTGGCGTCGATGATCTCGGCACCGGGATATTTTGCGCGCAGCGCCGCCTCTTCGCCGACTTCGACGATCTTCGTCCCCTCAAAGGCGACGGCGCCGTGCTCATAATAGCCCTGTGCATCTGCGTTGCGGGTGATGAGACGACCGTTGGTGACAAGTTTCATAAGTTTGCTCCTCCTTTTTCTTTTGCCTTTTCCCCGCCGCGAAAGCGGCACCGCAAGGGGAAAGAAAAAAGCGCTCCTCACACAGACCTTATCATCTCCCCGAAAGGGGAGACCGTACAGCCCGTGCGCGAAGCACTACGTTGCAGCTACCAAACGGTAATTTAGTTTGTAAAAATATTTTACAGGAATCGCGAACAAAATGCACGTTTTTTTCGTCTAAACTGACGTAGAAAATAAAAACGTAATTTTGTGCAATCCGTGGAAAGATAAAAAGATGCCCCGCAGCGGCCGTGTAAGCCCCGTCAAAACCTGCACCATTCTGGACAGGTGGGTCGCCTCTGTCCGGCTTTATTGCTTCCAACGTCCAGCCGCAGACGGCAGCCGGGAGGCCTGCAAACCACCGGAGCGTACCGGCGTCCCTTATGACGAAATGTGGGTTTAAAAAGAACTTATCACGCACCCCGCAGGGCATGTTCAGTTTATCTCAGTTTTCGGAAAAAATCCGTCGCAATCGAAGTTTTACTCTTCGTCGGAAAGGATCTGCTCCATGAAGAGGTCGTAGACCTTGTCGATCTCCTCTTCGTCGTCAATGGTGACAAGGAACTCCTCGCCGTTTTCCATCTGGCTTTTGAGGATCACGAGACCGTATTCCTCTTCGTTTTCCTCGTCCTCGCTGTCCTCTTCGACCACGGGGAAGAAGGCCATATACGTCGTGCCGTTATGCTCGAGCGCGTCGACGTATTCCAGCTCTATATCGTTGCCCTCGTCATCGGTCAGCGTGACGAAATTGGGGCCGAACTCATCGTTCATGGGGGAACACCTCCTGAAAGTTTGTGCTCGCATTATACCGCACCTTGCGGCAAAATGCAAGACAAGATACGTACCACTTGACAGCCGTGCTATACTATATTCTGTATCACTATTGAAAATCAGCTATGCGCGCTTGCGCATATTTCTATCGCAAAGGAGGAGGCGCTTTATGGAAGAAAACCGCGCAGAAAACCAGACGCCCCGAAGACAGCACACCCAGCACCCCACGCATCAGGCACACAAGAAGAAAAAGTCCGGCACGGCGAAAACGGTCATCGGCACCATCTTAGCCATCGGACTCACGACCTGCCTGATGTTTTTCGCCATCTTCATGGTCTACGTGCACACGTCGCTCGATCTGAATGTGGACATCTCGGCCTACACGCTCAAGCAGAGCTCGACAGTCTACTATCAGGATAAAACAAGCGGGGAGTGGGTGGAGCTCACGAAGCTCCACGGTGAAGAGAACCGAACGCTCGTGAGTATCGACGACATCCCCAAGCATGTGCGGGAGGCGCTGATCTCCATCGAGGACGAGCGCTTTGAAAGCCACCACGGCGTTGACTGGAAGAGCACGGCCAAGGCCATTCTCGGCAAGCTTACCGGAACGTCGACCCGCGGCGGCTCGACGATCACCCAGCAGGTCATTAAAAACACGACCGGCGAGAATGAGGTGACCATCAAGCGCAAGGTGGCAGAGATCTTCCGCGCGCTGCGGCTTGAGAAGAACTACTCAAAGGAGGAAATTCTCGAGACGTATTTCAACAAGGTTTATTTTGGTAACGGCTGCTACGGCATCGAGGCCGCGGCCGAGGGCTACTTCGGCAAGACCGTAGGCGAGCTGAGCATCGCCGAGGCGGCGTCTATCGTCGGCATCACGCAGTTCCCCTATAAATACGACCCTGCGCGCGGCGACTGGTACCGCGAGCAGAACAAGGAGCGCCAGCTCACCGTTCTTTATAAGATGCACGAGCTGGGTAAGATCAGCGACGAGGAATACGAGCAGGCGAAAAATGAGCCGCTTGTGTTCACCTGGGATCCTGACTTCGTTCCCTCCGCAAGCGTGGCGAGCCGGGCGGACACCGCGTCGAGCACGACATATGACTCCTATTTTGTCGAGCGTATGTTCAACGACATCGTCGCCGATATGCACGAGCAGCTTGGCTACAACGAAAAAACGGCAAAGGATATGCTCTACACCGGCGGCTACTCGATCTACTGCACGGTCGATCCCGAGATCCAGTCCATCGTGGAGAGCGTTTACGCCGACCGCAATAACCTGAACTACACCTCGTCCAAGGGCCAGCTGCTCCAGTCCGGCGCGACGATCATCGACAACACGACGGGCGACATCGTCGCTGTTGCGGGCCGCGTGGGCGAGCGCGAGGGCCGGTTCCTGCTCGACTATTCGACCGTTGTGCGTCAGTGCGGTTCTGCCATCAAGCCCCTGAGCGTTTACGCGCCCGCGCTGGACGCCGGCGTCATCACGCCCGCGAGCGTCATCGACGACTATCCCGTTGAAATGCTCGGCGGCAGTATTTGGCCGGTGAACGCCTACTCGGGCTACCGCAGCATTATGACGCTGCAAGACGCCATCCGCAATTCGTCCAACCCCACGGCGGTGCGCACGGCCATCAAGCTGACACTGCCCTCGTCGTATGCCTTTATGACCGAAAACTTAAGCTTCACGACGCTGACGAACGACGATATGACCGCGGCGGGCGCGCTCGCGCTCGGCGGCCTTTCCAAGGGCGTGACGACGCGCGAGATGGCCGCGGCCTACGCGTCCTTTGCCCGCGGCGGCGTTTACACCACGCCGAGAACGTATACCGAGGTGCTTGACCACAACGGCAACGTCATCCTTGAAAATAAGACCGAGTCCCACGTCGCGATGAATGAGAGCACCGCCTATGCGATGAACGAGCTCCTGAAAAACGTCGTGCGTAGCGGTACGGGTACGGGCGCGAACTTCTCCGGTATGACCATCGCCGGTAAGACCGGTTCGACCAACAGCAACAACGACCGTTACTTTGTCGGTTACACGCCGTATTACACGGCAGCGGTCTGGGTCGGCTACGACACGCCGACGCGCATCGTGGCGAGCGGCAACCCCGCGGCCACGCTGTGGAAGACGTTTATGAGCAAGGTCCACGCGGGCCTTCCGAACAAGGACTTTGAAGTCAGCAGCGCCGACATGGTCAGCGTGACCGTCTGCACGCAGACGGGACTTCTGGCCTCGGCCGGCTGTCCCTCGCAGACTGTCAAGGTCGCAAAGAGCTATGCGCCCTCGCTGAGCTGCGACGGACACATCAGCGTAACCGTCTGCGCCGATTCCGGCATGCTCGCCTCCGACTACTGCCCGAATGTTACGACGGCCTATGTGCTTGATCTGAGCCAGCCGAACGTCAGCAGCGGTTGGGGCTACAAGCGCGAGCTTCTCACGACGCCGCTGAGCGCCGCGCTTCAGACAACGTATCAGGCACAGCTCGAAGAAGGGCTCATTTCGTCGATCCCTGCAGGCGAACCGGTGCGCACGAACAGCGGCACAGTGCAGCTATACAGCGATCTGATGTACAGCGGCATGTGCACAACGCACACAACGCCGCTGGAGCCCACGCCGGACCCGGATGCACCGGATGACGGCAGCGGCACGACGCCGGGCGGTGATGCCACCACTGGCGGCGACAGCGGCACACAGACGCCGTCTGACAACACCGGCACGGCGGGAGACAGCGCATCCGGCGATGTCGGAGACAACGGCCAGTTCCTCAACTGGCTGCTCAACAACGGCGGCACAGGCCGGTAAAAAGCAATAAAAAAGAGAACGGATTTCACCGTTCTCTTTTTTATGCGGCAGCTTCCGCTTTTGCGTTTCGAATCTGCGCGAACAGCAGCAGGAGGAAGGGAAAGAGCACCATCCCTGCCACGCCGAACGTGCAGTAGCCGAGGTACATCGCAAAAAGCGACGCGACCGGCGGCAGCCCCGCCTGCGCGGAGAGAAGCTTGGGCTCGAGCGTGTTGCGCGTGATGAGCGTGCAGAGGTAGAGCGCGAGGAGCACGATGGCCTTGGGCGGGAAGCCGAACAGCAGCGTGAAGACCGCCCACGGCACGAGCGCCGTGCCCGTGCCGAAGACCGGCAGCGCGTCGAGCAGTGTGATGAGAAAGGCGAGCAGCAGGGAATAGCTCTGGCGCATGAGGAGAAAGCCGATAAGAAGCTCTGAAAACGTGATGAGCGACAGCGTTGCCTGCGCGCGCAGCCACCGCGCAAGCGAGCGCATTACGCCGCCGCGAAAGAGCCGCAGCTTTGCCATCGCTTCTTCCGGCACGGCGTGTTCGAGTGCCGCGCAGAGCTCGGGGTACGACGCGGAGGTGAAGAAGATTGCAAGCACGCCCGTCGCGATGGCGAGCACGCCGCCCGGCAGCGCCGCGGCGGCAGAGCCGAGCCACGCCATCGCGCGCGAAGACAGCGAGCGCAGCAGGCTGTCCGCGTCCGTGACGGCCCTGAAAAGCTGCTCGTGCAGATAGCCGCTGAGCCATTCGGGACTCGACGCGCTGAACTGCTCCAATCGGGAGAGCAGATCGTCCGCTGCGGCGGGGATCGCGTCGAAAAACGCGGGCGCGGCGGCGAGCAGCGCGTTCGTCTGAGAAGCAGCGTAGACCACAGGAGCGACAGCAGCCCGCCGAGCAGAAACAGCAGCGTCAGCGTCAGGATCAGCGCGGAAAAGCCACGTTGAAAGTGAAATTTCCGCCGCAGATACAAAACGACCGGTTCCAGCAGCGCCGCGACGAGCAGCGCGAGCAGAAACGGCAAACACCACGGCAGCACATAGCGAAAGCAGACATAAAAGAGAGATGCACCCATGAAAAGCGCGAGCGACAAAGTGAGGAAGCGTCTCAGCCGTTCTTCATTCAAATTTTGCAGACCTCCCACCGAAAAAAGTGTTGCAATATGCGTTAAGATATGCTAAAATCCTGCCATATAAAGACAGATGACCGCGAAGGAGAAACATTATGGCGCCTGCAACGAAATTTTATTTGGTCTCGTCAGAGGCCCTTCCGGAAATTTTTATCAAGGTGGCGGAGGCGAAGCGCATGCTCCAGTCCGGCGAGGTGCGCACCGCGGGCGACGCCGCCCGCACCGTCGGCATCAGTCGCAGCGCATTTTATAAGTACCGCGATGCGGTGCGCCCCTTCAACGACATGAAGACCGGCCGCATCATCACGTTCTACACGATGCTCAAGAACAACCCCGGCGTATTGTCCGACGTCCTTTCTATTTTTGCCGGTTCGGGCGCGAATATTCTGACCATCAACCAGAGTATTCCCACCAACGGCTGTGCCGCGGTGACGATCTCGGCCGAGACGTCCGAAATGCAGGAGTCGATCGAAGAGATGATGGCGCGGGCGCTCGCGCTTGAGGGCGTGGTGCGCTTCGATATCCTCGCGGCCTGAGTCACGCGGGCTTGTACAAGTTCATACGATGGATTGGCAGCGGCTGAGATGAGCGCTGTCAATCCATTTTTTGTTGGAAGTGGTTCTTATGAGCCTGATCGTACAGAAATTCGGCGGCAGCTCCGTGCGCGACTATGCGCATCTTCTGCGCATGGCGCGCATCGTCAAATCGCGGGTGGACGAAGGCGACGACGTGGTCGTCGTTCTCTCCGCGCAGGGCGACACGACGGACGGCCTGCTGCAAAAGGCAAAGGAGATCAGCGAGCGGCCTTCGCCGCGCGAGCTCGACATGCTGCTCTCCGCGGGCGAGCAGATGAGCGCCGCGCTCGGCGCGATGACGCTGCGGTCCATCGGTGTGGAGGCGGTATCCCTCTGCGCATGGCAGATCCCCATCGAAACGGACGGTACACATGGGAACGCGGAGATCGAACTGATCGACACCGCGCGTATCCGGAAGGAGCTGGCCGAGGGCCACGTTGTGGTCGCGGCGGGCTTTCAGGGCGTCGACGAGCGGGGCGACGTCACGACGCTCGGACGCGGCGGCTCAGACACGAGTGCAGTGGCGCTCGCCGCGGCGCTGAAGGCCGCTGAGCTTGTCATCTACACAGACGTGGACGGGATATTTTCCTCTGACCCGCGCATCTGCAAGAACGCTGTGCGGCGCGAGGTGATCTCGTATGACGACATGCTGCTGCTCGCGCAGAAAGGCGCACAGGTGCTTCACGACCGCAGCGTGGCGCTCGCGCAGGCGAGCGGCGTGCCCATCACCGTGCGCTCGTGCAGGGAAGGCGGCGCGGGCAGCATCGTTTGCGAAACGGATGAAGACGCAAGCGTCGTCGGCGTGACGCAGAAAAAGAGCGGGCGGAGCCGCCTTGCGGCCATCACGGCGGTCGGCGGCGCGCTGCCGAGCATCGAGAAAGAGAAGGTAGCCGTCACGGCGCTCGAACGGGCGGAGATCACCGTCTTCGCCGTTGCGGCGGGGGAGCGGTTCATGAGCTTTTACGTCGTGCGCGACGACGCAGAGCGCGCCTTGCAGCTCGTGCACGACGCGCTGATCGCCGCGAAAGAATGAAAAAAGACCCGTTGGAGCATCCAACGGGTCTTGCCTTTTGCAAGCTGCTTATTCTTCGGCGTAGCGCTTTTTCGCCTTTTCGATCTTGGTCGAATAGCGGTCCTCTTCAGAGAAGATGCAGCCGCAGTATTTCTGCATGTAGAGGCCCATCTCGCGCGCCTTGGCCTGCCCCTCGCGAAAACCGGGGCGGAAGTCACGGTAGTAGAATTCAACGCCGTACTTCTTGCCCATCGTCTCGCCCACGGCCTTTAAGAGCTCGTGGTTCTGATATGGAGAGATGAGCAGGGACGATGTGAACGCGTCGTAGCCGTGGTCGGCGGCGTATTTGGCCGCCGTGCCGAGGCGGATGGTGTAGCAGTGCGCGCAGCGGTGGTCGATATCCGCACTCACGGCGCGGACAAAGTCGCGCAGGCCGTAATCCTCTAAAATATGCACTTCTACATGCTCTTTTTCCCCGTATTCGAGCAGCGTGCGGCGGCGCGCGTCATACTCCGTCCAGGGGTGAATGTTCGGGTTGAACCAGAGTGACGTGGGCTCGATCCCGTCGGCGCGCAGCGTGTCCACGCAGTAGACCGAGCAGGGGGCGCAGCAGGAGTGCAGCAGCAGTTTATCCATCAAAAAAGACCAGCTTTCCTTGTGTCGTTTCTGCCAGCATACCACAAGCGCGCGGCAAAGTCCACGGGAAAAGAAAATTAAGCGAATGGCGTAGGATCGTTCACGATTTATACATTGACTATTCAATCGAATGCGTAGTATAATGCATTGATTATTATGAACAAGTATGCCCATGCGGCAAAGGAGAAAATGTATGTGGATCGCGGACGGTTGGGAAGATTATGAGCTGCTGGACTGCGGCGGCGGAGAAAAGCTCGAACGCTGGGGAAAGCAAATTCTGGTGCGGCCTGACCCTCAGGCGATCTGGGAGACGCCGCGCACGAACCGCGGCTGGCGCAACGCGCAGGGCCGCTATTACCGTTCGTCCTCGGGCGGCGGACATTGGGACAAGGAGAAGCTGCCCGAGAGCTGGACGGTAAATTACAAGGATCTCAAATTCCAGGTCAAGCCCATGAATTTTAAGCACACGGGCCTGTTCCCCGAGCAGGCCGTCAACTGGGATTTTGCGCGCGAGAAGATCAAAAACGCGGGCCGGCCCATCCGCGTGCTGAACCTCTTCGCCTACACCGGCGGCGCGACGGTCGCGTGTGCGGCGGCAGGCGCTCAGGTCTGCCACGTGGATGCGGCAAAGGGCATGGTCAACTGGGCGCGCGAGAACGCGCGTGTCAGCGGCCTTTCCGATGCGCCGGTGCGCTGGATCATCGACGACTGCGCGAAATTTGTCGAGCGTGAGATCCGCCGCGGCAAGGTGTATGACGCCATCATCATGGATCCGCCGAGCTACGGCCGCGGCCCCGGAGGAGAGGTCTGGAAGTTGGAGGACAATCTTTTCCCGTTCGTGAAGCTCTGCGCGCAGGTCTTATCGGACAAGCCGCTTTTTGTCATCATCAACTCGTATACGACGGGGCTCGCTCCCTCGGTGCTCGGCTACATGCTGCACCTGCTCGTTGCGGAAAAGTACGGCGGCAAGGTCACGTGGGACGAGCTGGGCCTGCCCGTGACGGAGACGGGGCTCGCGCTGCCCTGCGGCGCGACGGGCCGCTGGTTCTCGGAATAAAGGAACCCGCCGCTTTGCGGCGATGAATCCCCGAAAGGCTCTTTCGGGATAACGATTAAGGAACGCAACTTTTATGGAAATGATCAAGACCCAAGACCTGGCCTTCACCTATCCGGGCACGGAAGGCCAGATGAACACCCGCGCGCTGCGCGGGGTGGATGTGACCATTGAGCGCGGCAGCTTTGTCGTGATCCTCGGCCACAACGGCAGCGGAAAATCGACGCTTGCCAAGACCTTCAACGCAGTCCTGCTGCCAAGCGGCGGCAAGGTCTATGTCGAGGGCATGGACACGATGGACGAATCGCTCCTGCTTGAAATTCGCAGGCGCGTGGGCATGGTGTTCCAGAATCCGGACAACCAGATCGTGGCGAATGTCGTCGAAGAGGATGTCGCGTTCGCTCCCGAGAATTTGGGCGTGCCGAGCGCCGAGATCAGAAAGCGCGTGGACGACGCGCTCGAGGCCGTCGGCATGACGCAGTTTGTCAAGCACGCGCCGCACCTGCTCTCCGGCGGACAGAAGCAGCGCATCGCCATCGCGGGTGTGCTGGCGATGAAACCCGAGTGCATTGTGCTCGACGAGGCGACCGCCATGCTCGACCCCATCGGTCGGCGCGAGGTGCTCGCGGCCGTCGAAAAGCTCAACCGCGAGCAGGGCATCACGGTCGTCCTCATCACCCACCACATGAACGAAGCCGAGCACGCTGACCGCGTGATCGTGATGAACGACGGCCTTGTCGTCATGGACGGCAAGCCGCGCGAGGTCTTCACCCGCAAAAAGGAGCTGGAGAACATCGGCCTTGCCGTGCCGGACACGGTCTCGCTGCTCTTTTCCCTGCGCGAGGCGGGGATGGACGTCCCCGTGGACGCCATCACCGTAGAGGAATGCGCAGACGTCATTGCGAAAAATTTTACCTAAGAGGACTGTAACCTTGGAAGAGATCATTCGTGTAGAAAACCTGACGCACACCTACGGGGAGGGTACGCCCTTTTGCCGCAGTGCGGTGCAGGATATGTCGCTCGCGATCTATCGCGGCGAATTTTTGGGCATCATCGGCCACACGGGCAGCGGCAAGTCGACGCTGATCCAGCACTTGAACGGCCTGCTCAAGCCGACCTCCGGCCGGATACTTCTCGGTGGAGAGGACATCTGGTCGGACCCGAAGAAAATTCGGGACGTAAGATTCCGCGTGGGCCTCGTGTTCCAGTATCCGGAATACCAGCTTTTTGAAGAGACCGTTTACCGCGATATCGCGTTCGGCCCGACGAACATGGGCTTATCCAAAGACGAGATCGACCGCCGCGTGCGTGAATCCGCGCACTTTGCGGGGCTTACCGACGATCTGCTGGAAAAATCGCCGTTCGCCCTCTCCGGCGGACAGAAGCGCCGCGTGGCCATCGCGGGCGTTATTGCGATGGAGCCCGAGGTGCTCGTGCTCGACGAGCCGAGCGCGGGCCTTGACCCGCAGGGCAGGGAAGAGCTGCTTTCAAACATCCGCGAATTCCACCGCGCGCGCGGCACGACCGTCGTGCTCGTGAGCCACAGCATGGAGGAGATCGCGAAAAACGTCGACCGCATCGTTGTCCTGTCGGACAGCCACGTGCTCATGAGCGGCACGCCGCGCGAGGTCTTCGCCCGCGGCGACGAGCTGATGACCGCGGGCCTCGACGTGCCGCAGGTCACGCGCGTCGCGATGGCGCTGCGCGATAAAGGCATTGCCATCAACCCCGCCGTTTACACCGTCGATGAGCTCAGCAAGGAGCTTGTCGCGCTCAAGAGAGGGGGCGGCAAAAAATGCTGAAGGATATCACGCTCGGCCAGTTTTTCCCGGGCGACACGCTCGCCCATAAGCTCGACCCGCGCACAAAGCTCCTCGTCACGGTGCTCTACGTCGTGGCGCTCTTTACGGCGAAGAGCTACATTGCCTACGGCGTTCTCATTCTGACGCTGATTGTCGCCGTGCGCATCTCGCGCGTGGGCGCGAAGGCGCTTTTCAAGGGATTAAAGCCGGTGCTGTTCATTATCGCGTTCACGGCGCTTTTGAACCTCTTTTACACCCCCGGCACGGAGCTGTGCCATTTTTGGATCTTCCGCATCACGATCGAGGGTGTGCGCGCCGCCATCACGATGATGCTGCGCATCACGCTTTTGATCATGGGAACGTTCCTGCTCACGTATACGACCTCTCCCATCCGCCTGACGGACGGTCTGGAGAGCCTGCTGGGCCCGCTCAAGAAGATCAAGGTCCCTGTGCATGAGCTCGCGATGATGATGTCGATCGCGCTTCGCTTCATCCCGACGCTCATCGAAGAGACGGATAAGATCATGTCCGCGCAGAAGGCGCGCGGCGCCGACTTTGAGACCGGAAGCCTTATGCAGCGCGCCAAGGCGCTCGTGCCGCTGCTTGTGCCGCTGTTTGTCAGCGCGTTCCGCCGCGCCGACGAGCTGGCGACGGCCATGGAATGCCGCTGCTACCACGGCGACGAAGGCCGCACGAAGCTCAATGTGCTGCACTACCAGACGCGCGACTATCTGGTGCTCGGCTATTATGCCGTGCTCGTGGCCGCGGTCATCGCGCTGCGATAAGAAGAAAGGACGCTTTTATGCGAAACATCGCCCTCAAGCTCATGTATAACGGCACGGCCTATCACGGCTGGCAGGTGCAGAAGACGGTCTCAAGCGTCTGCGAGACGATGGAAAAGGGCCTCTCAAAGGTCTGCGGCGGGAACGTCAAGCTCGTCGGCTGCGGCCGCACGGACGCGGGCGTGCACGCCGAGCGCTACATCGCCAATTTCCATACCGAGTCGCGCATTCCAGTCGAGCGCCTGCCGTTTGCCATCAACACGCACACGCCGGAGGATATCGTCGTGCGCGAAGCGCTTGAGGTGGCGGAGGATTTCAACGCGATCCTCTCGTGTCAAAAAAAGGAATACACCTATCGCATCTATAATTCCCGCATCAAAAACCCGTTCTATGTCAATCGGGCGTACTTTTACCCCAAGCACCTCGACGAAGAGGTGATGGATCGCGCGGCGCGCGCCTTTGAGGGCACGCACGATTTCCGCGCCGTCCGCTCTGTCGGCACGGAGACGAAGACCACCGTGCGCACCGTGCACTACTGCCGCGTGTCGCGCTCGGGTGATCTCTTGGAGCTCAAGGTCTGCGCGGACGGGTTCCTGTATAACATGGTACGGGCGATCACCGGCACGGTGCTCTACGCCGCCGAGGGGAAGCTCACGCCAGAGGACATCCCCGAGATCCTGGCCTCCGGCGACCGCTCGCTCGCCGGCCCCACGGTGCCGCCGGGCGGACTGTACATGACGAGACTTTGGTATGAGGATGAACGGCTCAATGAATGATCTCAAAGAGGAAAAGGGAACACACGAGGAGCTGAGGCGCTCGCAGGCGGCCCCGCGCCGCTCCGGCGGCGGGCTCAAGCGGGCGCTGATGGTGATTCTGGCGCTTGTGGTCGTGCTGGCCGTGGTCGTCGCCGCGGCGTGGAAGGACCTGAGCAGCCTTGACAGTGTGCGCCGCCTTTTCTCCTACAATAAGGTCACGCAGGATGAGCAGGGCAAGGTAGAGTTGTGTTCGTTCAGCAACGACCGCAGCAACACCTTTGCGCTGCTCGGCGACCATCTGATCGTCGCTTCGACGACGGGCGTGTCGATCTACAGCAGCAGCGGCAGCGTGGTGGACAGCATGAGTGTGAAGCTCACGAATCCCGCCATCGCTGTCGGCGGCCAGACCGCCGCGGTCTATGATATCGGCGGGCAGACGCTTCTTATTTACTCTGCAAGCGGCCTTGTGCGCGATATGAGCGGCGAGTGCAGCGGCAATATCCTGTCGGTCAGCGTCAATTCCTCGGACTATCTGGCGCTCAACGCCGAAAAGAGCGGCTACAAGTCCGCTGTTACGGTGTACGACGCTTCGGGCGAGAAGACGTTTGCCTTCAACTCCTCGGAGCACTATGTCATCGACGCGGTCGTCATGCGCGACTGCAAGCGCATGGCGGCGGTGACGCTCGGCGAGTCGGACGGCACATTCGCCGACACGGTGAGCATCTATTCCCTCGGCAGCGATAAGGCGGACTCGGTCAACACACTCACGGGCTCGCTCCTGCTATCGCTCGACAGCGTGGCCGGTACGCTCTCGTGCCTGACGGACGAGAGCTTGACGCTCTTTTCATCGGACGGTACGCTTTCCGGCAGCTATCGCTACGAATACCCGTATCTGCGCGGTTCGAGCATGGACGGCGACAACTACGCGGCGCTGCTGCTGAGCCGCTACCGCTCGGGCAGCACCATGAAGCTCGTGACTGTCTCGTCCGACGGTACAGAGATGGCAAGTCTCGACAGCAGTCAGGAGGTTCTGTCCATGTCCGCGGCGGGAAAGTATATCGCCGTGCTGTACAGCGACAGTCTGGTGCTCTACACGCCGCAGCTGCAGGAATACGCGCGGCTGGACGCCACGGAGTACGCGCGCTCTGTCATCATGCGCGAGGATGGTACGGCGGTGCTGATCGGCTCGTCGTCCGCCTGGCTTTATATTCCGTAATTTCTGTAAAACGCTAAAAATGTTACAATTTATGACTTGAAAGGAGCGCGGGAAACGTGAATAATGGCCTTATGATCGATGCAGTCTTCGCGCTCGTGCTCATTTTAAGCGTCGTGTTCGGCGCCAAGCGGGGGCTGTTCCGCAGCTTTATGGCGCTGGCGGCGATCGTGCTCGCGCTGATCGGCGCGTCGCTTCTGACCGACGCTTTGACCGAGCCCATGACCGACATGCTGATGCCGCGCCTTGAAAAGAGCGTGGAGGAGTGGTTTGATACCGAATCGCAGACACCGCAGGGGGATGTCCCGCAGATCGAGGGGGAGACCCCGGCGGAGAGCGACGCCTCGGGTGAAACGCCAAACGGCGACGCCGCGCAGGACGCGGAAAACGTTTGGCAGGACGATTCGCCGCTCGCGGTGACAGGCCTTCTCAAAAAGCTGCTGCGCTTCGATTTCGACGGCGCGGTGCGTCAGTCGCTTCGAAATGCCGCGCGCGACGCAGCGCTTGCCGCCGTAAGGACGCTGCTCGGCAGCGTGGTGAGGACACTCGTGTTCGTGCTGTGTTTTTTGGTGCTCACGCTGCTGCTCCGCTTAGTGACGGGAGGCATTGACAAGGTGTTAGACTTGCCAGTGCTGAACGCGCTCAACACCATCGGCGGCGGCGCGCTGGGCCTGATCGAGGGCGCACTTTTGCTGTTTCTCGTCTGCGATGTCGCACCGAAGCTCGGCGTCAAGGCCTTTGCCGACTACGAGGGCACGTATCTGTTATCGTTTTTTATGAGTCATACTCCGCGCGGGCTTGTCGCCGCGCTGTTACCCTGATCTTTACCCCAAGGAGGAAATACTATGCAGCCGCAACTTTGTTCCAGATGTAAAAAGAATATCGCCGTTGTGTTCATCACCCGTCAGGAAAACGGGCAGAACGTCAACGAAGGACTTTGCCTCAAGTGCGCGAAAAATCTCGGACTGCCGCAGGTGGACGAGATGATGCGCCGCATGGGCATCACGGATGAGGACCTTGACAATATCTCCAATGAAATGATGGGCGCTTTCGGCGGCGCGGAAAACCTCGAAGGTCTGACCGACGCCGACGATCCGGACGCCGATAACGAGGACGAGGACGGCAAGACCGCCACGTTCCCGTTCCTGAGCCGCTTTTTCGGCGGAAATCCCGCTGCGAACGACGCACAAAATGGCAACGAGGCCGAGCAGACGCAGAGCCCGCGCAGCAACAAGAAGGTCGAAAAGGGGAGCAAGCACAAATTCCTCGACTCCTACTGCATCAATCTCTCCCAGCGCGCACGCGACGGCAAGCTCGACGCGGTCATCGGCCGCGAGGAGGAGATCGAACGCGTCATCCAGATTTTGAACCGCCGCCAGAAGAACAACCCCTGCCTGATCGGTGAGCCGGGCGTCGGCAAGACAGCCATTGCCGAGGGCCTCGCCCAGCGCATCGTCGCGGGTGACGTGCCCTTCAAGCTCAGAAGCAAGGAGGTCTATCTTCTTGACCTGACCGCGCTCGTCGCGGGCACGCAGTTCCGCGGCCAGTTCGAGAGCCGCATGAAGGGCCTCATCGAGGAGATCCGCAAGATGGGCAACGTCATCCTTGTCATCGACGAGGTGCACAACATCGTCGGCGCGGGCGACGCCGAGGGCAGCATGAACGCCGCCAACATCTTGAAGCCTGCGCTCTCCCGAGGCGAAATTCAGGTCATCGGCGCGACGACGTTCACCGAGTATCGCAAGCACATTGAAAAGGACACCGCGCTCGAGCGCCGCTTCCAGCCGGTCACGGTCAACGAGCCGAACATGGAGGACACGCTCAAAATTTTGAAGGGCATCGCCCACTACTACGAGCAGTTCCACGGCGTCAAAATTCCCGATGGCATTCTGCGTCAGGCAGTGCTGCTGTCCGAGCGCTACATTACCGACCGTTTCCTGCCCGACAAGGCCATCGACCTCATCGACGAGGCATGCTCGGATCTGAACCTGCACGACAAGAACATCAACCGCCGCATGGAGCTGCGCCGCGAGATCGAGGATTACGACAAGGAGCGCGAGCTTTTGCAGGGCGCAGAAGAACCCGACTTCGAGCGGCTGGCTGAGCTCAAGAGCCTTACCATCAAGGCGCAGACCGAGCTCGACGAGCTCTGCGCGCAGGGTGACCCGCAGCTCACGATGGACAACCTCGCCCGCGTGATCGAGCTCTGGACGAAGATTCCCGCCTCGCGTATCCGTGAAGACGAGTTCCGCCGTCTGAGCGAGCTTGACAAGCGCTTAAAAGAGCACATTGTCGGTCAGGACGAGGCTGTCGAGGCTGTCGCTGCGGCGATACGCCGCAACCGCGTGGGCATCTCGCCCAAGCATAAGCCGGTGAGCTTCATCTTTGTCGGCCCCACGGGCGTCGGCAAGACCGAGCTTGTCAAGCAGTTGGCGCAGGACCTCTTCAACTCGCCCGATGCGCTGATCCGTTTCGACATGTCCGAGTTTATGGAAAAGCACTCGGTCTCCCGCATCGTCGGCTCGCCTCCGGGCTATGTCGGCTATGATGAAGCCGGCCAGCTGACCGAAAAGATTCGCCGCAAGCCCTACGCCGTCATCCTTTTCGACGAGATCGAAAAGGCGCATCCCGACGTGATGAACGTCCTGCTGCAAATTCTCGACGACGGCGAGATCACCGACTCCCACGGCCGCAAGGTCAACTTTGAAAACACCGTCATCGTGATGACGTCCAACGCGGGCAGCGAGCGCAAGGAGGGCACTGTCGGCTTCGGCCACACGGTGAACGAGCAGAACCGCGACCGCGCTATGAAGGCGCTCGGCGAGTTCCTGCGCCCCGAATTCCTGAACCGTGTGGACGAGGTCATCTGCTTCAACCGCCTTGACGAGAAGAACTTCGCCGGCATCGCCCGCATCATGCTCGATGAGCTGCAAAAGAGCCTTGAGGACAAGGGCCTGCACTTTACGTGGGACGAGGATGTTGAGGACTACCTCGTCAAGAAGTCCTACTCCGCGACCTACGGCGCGCGCAATCTGCGCCGCACCATTCAGAAAGAGCTCGAAGACGTCATGGCCGCGCAGATCATCGACTCCTACGAGCACCCCGTCACGCAGATCCATGCGTCGATGGAGGACGGCAAGCTCGTCGTCCGCAGCCTGTAAAAGAAAGGGGAGGGAGACCATGTTCCATCTGTTCCGCAAAGACATTGAAAAGCACTGCGCCTACTGCAAGAGCGGATCTGTCATCAACGAAGGGCAGGTCATCTGCTCCCGCCGCGGCGTGGTCGACTCTGCCGACCACTGCCGCCATTTCTGCTACGATCCGCTCAAGCGTGTGCCGCCCCGTCCCGCCACGCTGAACGACAAGTACACGTCCGAGGATTTTTCCCTGTAAGGCCGGGCAGCGCCCCGAACAATAAAGAAAGAAGGCCGATTCCCATGAACGTTTCTCAGGTTTACGCAGTCTATTTCAGCGCCACCGGCAACACCAGAAAGGTGACCACCTCGCTTGCCAACGCGCTTGCCGTCAGCTTCGACGTGCCGCTCGAGGTGCGCGATTTCACGCTGCCCGCCGCGCGCGAGGAAACCTATGATTTTGCCGAGGGCGACCTTGTCATCTTCGGTATGCCGACCTATGCGGGAAAGCTTCCAAATAAGCTGCTCGACTTTGTGAAGTCCGGCTTCCGCGGAAACGGCGCGCTCGCCGTGCCGGTCGTGACGTTCGGCAACCGCAGCTTCGACAATTCGCTTGCCGAGCTCTGCGCCTGCCTCGAAGGGGACGGCTTCCATACCATCGGCGCGGGCGCCTTTGCCTGCCGCCACGCCTTTACCGACGCGCTTGCCAACGGCAGACCCGATTCCGACGATATGGCCGAGCTTGCAAAGCTCGGCTCCGCGGTCGTGGGCCGCATCGTGCGGATGACCGAGTATCCCGCGCCCGTCACGGTCGACGGTGACGCCGACGCGCCGTATTACCGCCCGCTGGGCCTCGATGGCGAACCGAAGGTGTTTCTGAAGGCGAAGCCCAAGACCGACCTCGACAAGTGTATCCACTGCGGTGTGTGCGCCTCACTCTGCCCGATGGGCTCGATCAATCCCGATGATGTCACCGAGGTCGTGGGCGTGTGCATCAAATGCCACTCCTGCGTGCGCAACTGCCCGATGGGTGCGAAGTATTTCGACGATCCCGCGTTCCTCTCGCACCGCGCGATGCTCGAACGCGACTACACGCGCAGAGCGGAGGACAAGATCTTCACGGCGTAAGAAAGTACATAAAAAGGCTCTGTTTGGGAATCCCAAACGGAGCTTTTTTCATTCCTGAATGACGGAACGTTGCTGCCTTACAAACAAAATTTGGGAATGGCGGGAAGCGGGGACAGCCACGCACGCATACGCTATGGAGAAAGCACCAATTTTGGGAGGGATCTTATGAAACCGGTGTACTTTTTCCTCGGCGCAAACAGCGAAGAGGGCTTTTTCTCGCTCTATGACCAGCTTTTGGGCGGTCGGCTCGACGATCTGATGATTCTGAAAGGCGGCCCGGGCTGCGGCAAGTCGACCTTCATGCGCCGCGTGGGCGCGGCGATGGAGCGCGCGGGCGAGCGCATCGTGTACATCAACTGCTCGGGTGACCCCGATTCGCTCGACGCTGCGATCTTTCTGGACCGTAACGCCGCCATTGTCGATGGCACCAGCCCGCATGTGCTCGAGCCGACCTATGCGGTCGCGAGCGAGCGCTATGTCGACCTGACACGCTTCTACGATGTGGACGCGGCTAAAGCACGCCGCGCGGAGATCGTCGCGCTGAGCGACGAATATCGCGCACACTACCGCAGCGCCTATCGCATCCTGCGCGCGATGGGCGAGGTGGAGAGCGAGCGCCGCGTGGCAATGCACGCGCAGATGGATTTTTCGAAGCTCCGCCGCCGCACCGACGGCATCCTCGCACGCGAGCTGCGCGGTGAGGGAGGCGGCAGCGGGCGCGTCGACCGCGCGTTTTTGGGCGGTGTGACGCATCGGGGCGAGATTTGCCGGTTCGACACCGTCGAAGCCCTCTGCCCGCGCATCTATGCCATCATCGACAGTGCGGGGCTGGGAAACGAAATGCTTGAGACCGTCGTGCAGGCGGCACAGGCGAAGCATTTCGACATCATCGCCTGCCCGAATCCAGACCGGCCGCGGGAGCTCCATCACGTATTGATCCCGGAAAAAGGGCTGGCGTTTATCACAACGAACGCGCGCAACCCGTACGACGGGAAGCCCTACCGCCGACTGCGTCTCGACGCGATGGCGGAGGAGAAGCTCACGCGCGCGCAGAAGGCGAAGCTGCGCTTCACACGCCGCGTGGAAGCGTCGCTCTTAGACGAGGCAGTGAGCGCGCTGTCGAATGCCAAGAAGGCGCACGACGCGCTGGAATCCGCATATCATCCCTGCGTGGATTTCGAGGGGGGCACTGCGCTCGCAGAGAAAGAAATTAAAAGACTATTAATGCAATAGCGCTTTACAGATTCTTGCTGCCTGAAGGCAGCAATGGGATTCCCTGCGCGGCGCAGGGGGTGCGTTAAAGGGGGCCATTCTCTCACGTGAGAGAATGGCCCCCTTGGACCCCCAAGAGAACGCGAGGGGAGGGCCCCTCGACCCCCGACATTGCGGGTTTGCAGCTTGAAGAACTGCACGCGCTGCGCAATGTAAGTGCGGTGTACATGGCTTCGCCATGAATCTTCTGCAAGTCGTTACCACTCTCAACCGCGCCTTACTATCGTGAGGCGCGAGTGACGGTAGAACGGCGGCAGACTGCTTACCGAATGCGGCATTGCTGGCGCTCGCCGCATTGATGAGACTGGCGGTAAACGGAAATTAGGCTGTACTTCTACAAGATGGGCAGAGCGGCAGCGGATAATAGAAGCAGAGGCAAATCGTATAGTAAAACCAATGGCGGCGAACGTTAGCAATGCCGCCACGCAGGCACTTTCACTCCGGAGGCATGAAAGTTGTTCGAGCTCCAGATTGCCAATCAAAGCCTTTCTCTTGGGGGTCAAAGGGGGATATTCTCTTTCCGTGGAAAGAGAATATCCCCCTTAATCGTCCCCCTGCACGGTGCAGGGAAAACCCCGCCCTTTCGGGCGGCCTTGATTCATTGTGCCATATCGGCACGAAAATAAACCGTCCGCTCTGGCAGCGATAAGATCAGCGTATACTCGCTGCTTTTCCCGCCCGCAGCATCGGTGTATTCCGTGACGCTGACAAGCGCCGTACCGGTCTCGCTATCCAGCGAAAGATCATAGAGGACGTCGTTCGCAGCGTGCTGGGTGAGGGTGTAGTTGCCGCTTTGCGTGCTGCCGTCTGAATCCGTGAGCGTCAGCGTGCCGTCCTGTGCGGCGCAGGTGAGGACGGAGAGGTCGAGCGACTGTCCCGCGCTGTCGATGGCGTTTGCGTATGTCCAGTCGTGGCCCTCGATGGTCAGGCCGTCATCCGTTTTGCCGCAGCCGACAAGTAGAAAAATGAGCAGCAGCGGCAATAAAATCTTGTATTTACCTGTCATGTGTTTTTCCTTTCCACCTCTTGATTTTCAGCGCGAGCAGCACACCAATCCCCACGGCAAAGAGCGATACCGCGCTCAAAAACAGCCATGTGGGGAATTTGTTTGCGACATAGATCGCGGTCAGAGTGTCGGCATAGCCGATGATCGCCTCGCAGTCGGCAACCGGTCCTGTGCCGCAGTTCATTCCCTCGGGAATGGGCGGTCCGGCGGTAAAGTACTGCACGGCGCACCAGAGGAGCACCGGCACACTGACAGCGAGCAGTATACACGCGCCGATGGTCAAAACCTTTGTGCGCGTGCGGCGTTCTTTTTCCGATACACCCGCAGCGGGCGGCGCGGAAGAAGTGCTCTCCGGCGTGCCGGTCAGCTCTGCGAGCGGAACAGAAAAAAAGCCCGAGAGTGCGAAGAGGTTCGCCGTGCTCGGCAGCGACGAGCCGTCCTCCCACTTCGTCACAGCCTGCCGCGAGACTTCGAGTGCCTGCGCCAGCGCCTCCTGCGACAGCCCGCGCTCCTTTCGAAGCGTGCGGATGCGCGCGCCGAGTTCGTTGTCCATGATCGTGCCTCCTTTGCCTTGATGGCGCTATCGTAGCAGTTTTTGGCGCAAAAGTCCACCAAGTATTCCGCTACTATCGGTAGCGAAACGGAAAAAGCCGCCCGAATGGGCGGCTTTTCACGCGTATTTACTTCTTGCGGCAGCTCAGCTCGCCGTTTTCGGCGTCGAGCACGAGCGTGCTGCCCGCGGCGAGGTCGCCGCGCAAAATCTCCTTGGCGATCAGCGTCTCCGCCGCGCTCTGGAGGTAGCGCTTGAGCGGACGCGCACCGTAGATCGGATCGAAGCCGCGCTCGATGATGAGGCTCTTGGCCGCATCCGTGACTTCGAGCCTCAGCGTCTTGTCGGCAAGGCGCTTCTTGAGACCTTCCATCAGAATGTCGATGATGCCGCTGAGGTTCTCCTTCGTGAGCGGCTTGAACATGATGATCTCGTCAAGACGGTTCAGGAATTCCGGACGGAATGCGCGGCGCAGCTCGACCATGACGGCGGCGCGGGCACTCTCGGAGATGCTGCCGTTCGGCTGGATGCCGTCGAGCAGCTCGGAAGAGCCGAGGTTCGAGGTCAGGATGATGATCGTGTTCTTAAAGTCCACCGTGCGGCCCTGCGAATCGGTGATGCGGCCGTCGTCGAGAATTTGCAGCAGGATGTTGAAGACGTCCGGGTGCGCCTTTTCGACCTCGTCGAACAGCACGACACTGTACGGCTTGCGGCGCACGGCCTCAGTGAGCTGGCCGCCCTCGTCATAGCCGACGTATCCCGGAGGGGCACCAATGAGACGCGAGACGGAGAATTTCTCCATGTACTCGGTCATGTCGATGCGCACGAGGTTGTGTTCATCGTCGAACAGGCAGTCGGCGAGGGACTTTGCAAGCTCCGTCTTGCCGACGCCCGTGGGACCGAGGAAGAGGAAGCTGCCGATCGGGCGGTTCGGGTCCGCGATGCCCGCGCGCGAGCGCTGGATGGCCTCGGTCACGAGACGCACGGCCTCGTCCTGACCGACGACACGCTTGTGAATGATCTCGTCGAGGCGCAGCAGCTTTTCGCGCTCACCCTCCATCAGACGGCTGACGGGGATGCCCGTCCACTTGCCGACGATATCGGCGATCTCGTTTTCGGTTACGGTGTCGTGCACCATGGAGTTGTCGCCCGTGTGCTTTTCGGCCGCGGCCTCGGCGTCCTTGAGCTGCTTTTCGAGGGCAGGGAGGTCAGAGTATTTGAGCTTTGCGGCCTTTTCGTACTCAAGGTTCGCCTGCGCGCGTTCGATCTCGCCGTGCATCTGCTCGATCTGGCTCTTGAGCTGCTTCACGCTGTCCACGCCGCTCTTTTCCGCTTCCCAGCGGGACTTCATGGCGTTGAACTGTTCCTTTTCATCGGCAAGCTCTTTCTTGAGCTCCTCGAGACGGTCGCGGGAGAGCTGGTCGTCCTCTTTCTTGAGGGCCATCTCTTCGATCTCCTGCTGCATGATCTTGCGGCGCAGATCGTCGAGCTCTGCGGGCATCGAGTCGATCTCCGTGCGGATCATCGCGCAGGCCTCATCGACGAGGTCGATGGCCTTGTCGGGCAGGAAACGGTCGGTGATATAGCGGTCGGAGAGCGTCGCGGCGGCGACAAGCGCGTTGTCGTGGATGCGAACGCCGTGATAGATCTCATAGCGCTCCTTCAGGCCGCGCAGGATGGAAATGGTGTCCTCGACCGTCGGCTCGTTGACCATGACGGGCTGGAAGCGGCGCTCGAGGGCGGCGTCCTTTTCGATATACTGGCGGTACTCGTCGAGCGTGGTCGCGCCGATGCAGTGCAGCTCGCCGCGAGCCAGCATCGGCTTTAAGAGGTTGCCGGCATCCATGCTGCCCTCGGTCTTGCCCGCGCCGACGATGGTGTGCAACTCATCAATGAAGAGGATGATCTTGCCGTCGGACTTCTTGACCTCGTTCAAAACGGCCTTTAAGCGCTCTTCAAACTCGCCGCGGTATTTCGCGCCCGCGATCAGCGCGCCCATGTCGAGCGAGAAGATCGTGCGGTCCTTGAGCCCTTCGGGCACATCGCCGCGCACGATACGCTGGGCAAGGCCCTCGGCGATGGCCGTCTTGCCGACGCCCGGCTCGCCGATGAGCACGGGGTTGTTCTTCGTCTTACGCGACAGAATGCGGATGACGTTGCGGATCTCTGCGTCACGGCCGATGACGGGGTCAAGCTCCTTCGTGCGGGCGCGCTCGACGAGATCCGTGCCGTACTTCTTGAGCGCGTCGTAGGAATCCTCGGGATTGTCGCTCGTCACGGGGGAGGTCTTGACCTTCGCAAGCTCATCGGAGAAGCGGCTTCTCGTGATGCCGTGGTCGGAGAGCAGCTGGCGCACGCTCTGCGAGCCCTCGGAGAAGATGGCGAGCATCAGGTGCTCAACGGAGAGATACTCGTCGTGCAGCTTTTCAGCGGTCTTTTCGGCAAGGTTCAGGATCTTGCCGACCTCGGGCGAGGCGTACACCTCGCCGCTGCCGCCGGAGATGCGGGGCAGATTGCGGATCAGCGTGTCGAGCTCGGAGAGTAAGCCGTCGCAATCGACGCCCATCTTACCGAACAGTGACCCAATCAGTCCGCCGTCCTGATCGAGCAGGGCGTAGAGCAAATGCTCGCTTGTCACATACTGGTTGCCGTTTTCCTGCGCCATGCTCTGCGCGGTCTTGACGGCTTCCAAAGCCTTTTGCGTATATTTTTCAGCATTCATTCAAGTTCACCTCAAATTCGTGTTTTTTACAATTAAGTGATTAAATCAGCAGCGTTCTGCTTCGCAGATCGCCGCGGTAGGCCATTTCAACATCGCTCGCGGAGAGCGAGCCGTCGAGATAGCCCTTGAGCAGCCGGTCGAATAGCTGGACATAAGCGCTGATCGCACCGGCGACATCATCGGCAGTCAGCGCCTTTCCGCGCGGCATCGCGAGCGGACGGACGAAGCGCCCGTCGTACAGCGCGCAGGAAATGGAGCTGCCGAGAAGCGGTGCGAGGCACTTGTCTTCGATTTGCACCCAAAGCCGGAAGAAGCTCGTCATTGCGGAGATCAGCGCCGCCGACTGCGTGCGGAAGACGATGTTCAGCGAGCCCATCGTCTGGCCGTCGCCATTGCTCAGATCGACCTCGTACTTGACCGTGGGGCGGTATTTGTACGATAAGCTCGACTTGAGCGACATCGTGGACGAGCCGGGGGCGAAGAACGGCACCAGCTCGCGCGTGGGCGTCATCAGCTCTTCGATGGCCTCAAAGATATCGTTCCAGCGGCGTTCAGGCGTCGGCACGGAGACGTACTCGGCCAGAATCTGGTTGACGAGCGCCGAACGGTTCGTGCCCATCCGGTGGGCCAGCGCGTCGACCTCGCGCACCACATCGTCTGACAGCGTCAGACTGTAAAGATTTTTCTTCATCATGCGCCTCCTTGGGGTCCTTTTCTTTTCTGGATGCTATCATAGCACGTGAACAAATTTTGTCAATAGATTTATATAAATATATTTACGAGTTATATGAGAATTTACACGGAGTTCATAATTGCGAAGGAAGCGGAAAAAGGGAAAAGCCGCAGTGAATTTCACTGCGGCTTTTCCCTTTTGAGAGATATGAGAGATGAGAGAATAGCAAATTTACAGCAGGCCTTGGAGCAGGATGATGACGATCAGGATCGGCAGCACCCACTGGAAATAGGGCTTGAGCTTGGGCGAGAGCTTGATGCCCGTGCCCTTGTTGACCTCAGCAAGGTACTTGTCAAAGCCCCAGCCCCACTTCATGACGCAGAACAGCAGATACACGAGCGAGCCGATGGGCAACAGGAGGTTGCTCACAAGGAAGTCCTCGCTGTCGAGCACGTCCTTGCCGAGAATGGGGTGGAAGTCGCTCCAGATGTTGTAGCCGAACACGCAGGGAAGACTCAGGAGCATCAGCATAAGGCCATTGATGAAAGCGGCCTTCTTGCGGCTCCAGCCAAATGTATCCATGCAGACGGCGAGGATGTTTTCAAACACCGCCAGCACCGTGGACATGCTCGCGAACATCATGAAGAGGAAGAACAGCGTGCCCCAGAAGCGGCCGCCGGACATATTGACGAACACCTGCGGCAGCGTGACAAAGAGGAGGGACGGGCCCTGCTCGGGCGCTACGCCGTAGGAGAAGCACGCGGGGAAGATGATCGTGCCGGCCATGAGCGCAACGAACGTATCGAGCGCGCAGATGCGGATGGACTCACCGGCGAGGGTGTGATCGTCGGACATGTAGCTGCCGAAGATCTCCATCGCCGCAATGCCGAGAGAGAGCGTGAAGAATGCTTGGTTCATCGCGTCGGTGATGAGGCTGCGCAGGCCGTTTTCGCGGATGGAATCCATCGAGGGGAGCAGATAGAACTTCATGCCCTCCGCCGCGCCGGAAAGCGTCAGGCTGTGAACGGCGAGCACGAGGATCAGGAACAGCAGCGCGAGCATCATGACCTTGGACACGCGCTCAAGGCCCTTTTGCAGGCCGAACGAGCAGACGATGAAGCCGACGATGACGATAGCGACTGCTAAAATACCCATTTCGACTGGATCGGACAGCAGCTGGCCGAACACGGCGGACGCGTCCTCCGCGGGCATGCCGGAGTAGAACTTGCCGGTCAGGAACCTGCCAAAGTAGCTCACCATCCAGCCGGAAACCGTCGTGTAGTACATCATCAAGAGGTAGCAGCCGATCAGGCAGAACCAGCCGTGGATGTGCCACTTGGACTTGGGCTTTTCGAGCGTCTTGTAGGCGAGGATCGCGCTCTTGCGGCTCGCGCGGCCGACGGCCAGCTCCATCGTCAGCACGGGAACGCCCATGATGAGCAGGCACAGAATGTAAAAGAGAACAAAATAGCCGCCGCCGTTTTTGCCCGTCACATAGGGGAAGCGCCAGACATTGCCGATGCCGATGGCGCAACCCGCGCTGACGAGCAGGAAGCCCAGACGGGAGCGGAACGATTCGCGTTTCATGTTGATCGACCTCATTTGTAAAAGATTTATGAACGATGTGCTTATCTTACCGCAGGAAGATGGGCTTTACAAGACCGATTATCGGATGATATAATAAGCAAAACTTATGTTATGAGGAAATGAGTACATGAATCGCAATCAGCTACGCTATTTTGTCTCCGCCGCGGAGCACCGGAGCTTCACAAAGGCGGCGGAGCAGTATTACATCTCGCAGACCGCGGTGACGCAGCAGATCCAGCAGCTTGAGCAGACGCTCGGCTGCGAGCTCTTCGACCGCAGCACACGCCCTGTAAGCCTGACGAGCGCGGGAAAGTCGTTCCTTTTGGACGCAAAAGCGATCTTAGAGCGCATGAGCCGCGCACAGGAACGCGTGCATGACGCGGCGACGGGCCTGACCGGCACACTGCGCGTCGGCTACGTGCGCGGCTATGAGCGCAGCGACCTCTCGGTCCTGATGCGCCACTTCCACCAGAAAAACGGAAACGTGCTCATCTCGTTCTACCGCTGCTCGACGGATGTGTTGGCCGCGGGGCTTTTACATCAGGAGTATGACATCGTCTTCACTTGGGACTCGACAAACCTGCGCACACAGGAGGGCGTCACGTTTCAGACGGTCGAAAAGGCTCGGCTCGTTGTCGCGCTCTATGCGGGCCATCCGCTCACGCAGCGCCGCCAGCTCACGCGGCAAGAGCTGCGCGGGGAGAACATCTTATATATGTCGCCCGACGCCGCGCCCGATTCCTACGGCGACGCCTTTTTCATGCAGCGCTACGCCGAGGCGGGCTACAAGCCGAACATTCTCTTCCGCTCGGCGGACACCGAAAGCATCCTGATGATGGTCGCGGCGGAGGAGGGGATCTCGCTCCTGCCCGACTACTGCACCGACCGCCTTTACAATGCCGACAACCTCGTCTTCGTCCCGCTCGTGGGCGAAGGGGAGGAGGAAGAGATCATCGCCGCCTGGCAGAGCGGCAACCAGAACCCCGCACTGGGACGGTTTTTGACAGAGCTCAATCAAAAAGACCCGCCTTACTGAGGCGGGTCTTTTTGGCGCAAGATCGCGTCAAGCGCTGGAAAATACTTCTTTACCGGAATCGGCAGACCTTCCGCATTGAGAAAGCTGTGAACCGACGTCGCAGTCGCGACCAAAACATTCGAAGAGTTGAGAATACTTCTCTTCGCCGGAGAGGTACTGGTAGAGATCGCATTCCACTTTATCGAGAACCACGCAGCGCGGCGAGTAAACAGGCAAAACAGAACGGTATTCATAAAAAGGTCGCTGATTTGCCATGAAGAAGACGTTGATGTAAGTCACCCTATATGCTATGCTTATCAGTGAGAAGTCGTTGGCAAACCGTGAGTTGTGAAGGTGAGAACAGATGAAGTATTTAGTTTTATTAGCAGGCTGTGGCCTCGGTGATGGTTCATGTATAGAAGAAGTAGTTCTGACGTATGTAGCGCTTGATAAATATGGGTGCGATTATACGCCTGTCGCAGAAGATGTTTCCGTTCAGTCTGTGAACCACCTGACAGAGCAGATAGCAGAAAAGCGGAATATCCTGATAGAAGCAGCCCGCATCGGCAGGGGACGCATTAAAGATATTCGTGAGGTTGATTTTGCAGAATACGATGCATTGATCATACCCGGTGGAATCGGTTTATTGAACAATTATAGAGCTTCCAATGTGATAAAAACGTGCGTCACACATTTTATTAGCGAAAAGAAACCTGTCGCTGCCATGTGTGCGGGGATCGACTTTCTCCGCCGTTTCTATGGAAGTGATCTATTGGCACGTAAGATGGAAGAACTAACTGCTGAAAAATTCTGCTTTGATGCTGAAAATAATGTTTATTACACGCCTGCTTTCAGAAAAACCAACAATAGCTATACGACACTATTAGGTATCGATTCTATGATTTGTGCGTTGAAACAGGCATAAACATCTCAATGAAATTCTGTTTTGTGGGTTTAATTTTGGCTTAATTATTGAACAGAATAGCTTACATTCTGTCCGCTGGCTATGTCGTATGTGCAATGCACGGCATGTCGCTTTGCAGCAAAAAGGGCACACCATCCAGACGCTGTAAACGCCTGAAGGGTGTGCCTTCTATTTGTCGTTATCGGCTCAGTTCAGGAAGTCCTTGAGCTTCTTGCTGCGGCTGGGGTGACGGAGCTTGCGCAGCGCCTTGGCTTCGATCTGGCGGATGCGCTCGCGCGTGACGTTGAACTCCTTGCCGACCTCTTCGAGCGTGCGGGGACGGCCGTCCTCGATGCCGAAGCGCAGCTTCAAGACTTTCTCCTCACGCGGGGTGAGGGTGGAGAGCACGTCGACGAGCTGCTCCTGCAGCAGCGTGAACGACGCGGCCTCGCTCGGCTCGCTCGCACCCTCGTCGGGGATGAAGTCGCCAAGGTGGCTGTCTTCCTCTTCGCCGATTGGCGTTTCGAGAGAGACGGGCTCCTGCGCGATCTTCAGGATCTCGCGCACCTTGTCGACGGGCATGTCCATCTCGGCGGCGATCTCTTCGGGAGAGGGGTCGTGGCCGAGCTCCTGCAAGAGCTGACGGGACACGCGGATGACCTTGTTGATGGTCTCGACCATATGAACGGGGATACGGATGGTGCGCGCCTGGTCAGCAATGGCGCGAGTGATGGCCTGACGGATCCACCACGTCGCGTAGGTCGAGAACTTGTAGCCCTTGGTGTAGTCGAACTTTTCGACGGCCTTGATGAGGCCGAGGTTGCCCTCCTGAATGAGGTCGAGGAACAGCATGCCGCGGCCCACGTAGCGCTTAGCGATGGACACGACGAGACGCAGGTTTGCCTCGGCCAGGCGCTGCTTGGAGCGCTCGCCCTTCTTGACGGCAGATTTGAGTGCCTTCATTTCCTCTTCGCTCAGCTCCGTGCCGTTCTTTTCGGCCTCTTCGAGCTTCTGCTTGGCCTCCACGCCCGCGGACATCGCGGTCGCGAGCGAAATTTCCTCGTCCGCCGACAGCAGCGACACCTTACCGATCTCCTTGAGGTACATGCGCACGGGGTCGTCAGTCGAGAAGCTGTCGACCAGCTCGTTCGGGTCGACGAGCTCTTCCTCTTCGATCTCGGCGATCTCCTCCATCGGCGGCTCCACATCGTCGATGCTGCTGTCGATGGCCTCGGCGGTGCCGATGTCGATGCCGAGCGTTTCGAGCGAGTCGTAGATCTGGTCGAGCTGCTCGCTCTCAAGGTTCATCTCGTCGATGGTCTCCATCAGGTCGCTGGAGCTGAGCTTGCCCTTGGCCTTGCCCTTGGCAAAGATCTCCATGAGCTTTTCGCTGCCCTGCAGCAGCGCCGCCGCGGGCAGGGAGGCGACCAGCTTTTCATCCAGCGGGGGATACTTCTCCGCGGGCTTTTCCGCCTGCGCGGTATCCTCGTTCGCTTTCTTGGCCGCTGCGGTCTTTTTCGCTTTCTTCGGCAGCTTGATCTCCTCAAAATCCGCCTCGGCGAGCAGCGCGTTGGCCTGTTCCTCCAGCTCTCTGCTGGTCAGCTGTTTTTCTTCCATGTTTGCTTTCCTCCGTTACCCTTATATTTATTCTTTTCCATCGCGGCCATCAGGGGATCTTCATTGACGGCCGCGCGCTTGTGCGCTTCGTCTAAAATGATAGTGCAGTAGTCGCTGAGCGCCTGCGTGCCGTTTTTGAGCGATTCCGGCTTTTGCAGGATACCGATCAAGTGGCTGATCTCCTCCGACGTGAAAAATTCCGCCAGCGCTGGGATGTTCACCTGCCCGCTCTCGCGCAGCTGCGCGCGCAGCGCCGTGAAGAACCGGCCCAGGAGGGGGGAGGAGAAGTCCTCTTCCCGAATCGGCGGATTCTCGCCAAAGAGGGAATCGTCCAGCGTCAAAAGCCGCAGCACGCCTTCTTCGGCGAGCGCCGAGCGAAGGTCTGTATAGCGGATCGACCGCTCGCGCGGCTGGGCGGACGCCGCGGGATTCAGGTCCCGCCGCTCCTGCTCGCGCTTTTCCTTGTAGCGGGCGCGTTTTCGCGCGCGCTCGACCTCGAGCTTCATCGCGTCGGGCGTGATGCCTGCGGCCTCGGACGCGCGCACGGTGTAAATTTCGCGCTCAACCGCGTTCGGCACTGTGGAGAGCAATCCTGCTGCCGCTTCGGCAAAGCCGATACGTCCCTCGTCGCTTTTGAGGTCGAACTTTGACTTGAGCTGCGCCATGCGGAAGTCCATCCCGCTCTCGCTGCCGGAAAGCAGATGCTCAAAGGCGTCCTTACCCTGGAACTTGATGAAGTCGTCCGCGTCCTGTTTGATGTACTCTCCGTCGACGAGCCGCTTGGGAAGCTCGAGCACCTTGACCTGAAAGTCGGTGTTATTGAGAAGCGTCAGCGCCTTCTGCGTCGCGACCTTGCCCGCGTCGTCGTTGTCGTAGCAGAGCACGATCTCCTTCGTGTAGCGACTGAGTAATTGCAGCTGCTCCGTCGTCAGCGCTGTGCCCATCGAGGCGCAGGCATTGTCGAATCCCGCCTGATGCAGCATCACGACGTCGATGTTGCCCTCGACCAAAATAATGTTGCTGCGCTTGCTCTTTTTGGCCAGGTTCAGCCCGTATAAAACGCGCCGCTTGCTGTAAACGATGGTCTCGGGCGTGTTCATATACTTCGCGCCCGGATCGTCCTTGCTGATGATGCGCCCGCCAAAGCCCAGCACATCGCCGCGCACGTCGATGATGGGGAAGATGAGGCGCTTGCGGAATTTGTCGTACAACCCGCCGTTTTTGCCGCGGATGGCAAGACCCGAGGCAAGCAGCTCGCCGTCGCCATAGCCCTTTTTCCGCATCGCGGTCAGTAAGCCGTCCCACTCGTCCGCCGATGCACCGAGGCCGAAGTTCGTTGCATTGCGCCGCGTGATCTTGCGGTTTTTCATATACTCGAGCACCGGCGCACCCTTGGGCGAGTAGAGCTGATCGTAGTAAAAGCGCGCCGCGTCGCGGTTGAGCGACAGGATGCGCGAACGCAGCCGGCTCTCGTCGCTGTGCTCTTCTTCCGGCACGGGCATGTTCGCGCGCCGTGCGAGAAAGCGCACCGCATCGGGGAAGGAGAGATTCTCCTCCTCCATGATGAAGTTGATGACGCCGCCGCCTTTTTTGCAGCCGAAGCAGTAGCACAGCTGCTTGTCCGGCAGCACGTGGAACGAAGGCGTCTTTTCGCTGTGAAAGGGGCAGCAGCCCCACAGGCTCCCGCCGCGCGGCTGGAGCGAGACATAATTGCTGACAACGTCGACAATGTCGTTGCGGGCGATGAGCTCGTCCAAAAACTGACGGTCAAAGGCCATGGCGTCCTCCTTTCTCACTTCTGCGCACGGAACTTTTTGTTGTCAATGGATATATACGCCGAAAATAGTTACTTTCCTCTTTTTTGACGGAAAAATTTCAAAAAAATTTTTCTACGCGGAGAAAATTTGACAGACCGTGCCATTTCTCCTATAATTTCCGCAGGAATCGCTGCGCAAAGGGGGCGGAACATCGTGAATATCCGGTTGTATGCGGTAAAATCAGATCGACCGCTCTCAGAAGCGGAACGGTCCACGCTCGCGCGTTTTCTGCCACCTGAGCGGCAAGACCGCATCAAAACATCGGAACCCCTCTGCGCCTACGCGCTGCTCTGCCGTGCACTGCATGAACTTTACGGCTTGGAGGACTTACCGCAGCTTTCCTACGGCGAGCACGGCAAGCCGTACTTTGCTTCGCATCCGGACGTTCATTTCAGCCTGAGCCACACGCGCGGCGCTGCGCTGCTGGCTGTTCACAACGAGCCAATCGGCGCGGATATCGAGTGTCTTCGCCCTGTGAGCGGCGCGATGCGTACGCGCTTTCACGCGGCAAATGACGCCGATTTCTGGCGCCTCTGGGTGCAGCGGGAGAGCCGCTGCAAGCGCGCGGGGATCAGCGCCGTCGCATTGCGGGACAGGGAAGTGCCGAGCTTCCCGAATGAGCGCGTTTTCGCGCTCGAACCGTTCCCCGACTACACCGCCAGCGTCTGTACCTGCTCTGACGCGGACGTTGACAAGCCGATATACCTTACAGTAAAAGAGCTCATATAAAAGGTTCCGAAGAAGTCTCTTCGGAACCTTTTTTGCTTGATTTTTCCTCTTACAGCTCCACGACGATGGGCTCGTGGTGCGTTTTCGGCAGCAGCATATTTTTGACTTCGCTCGTTTTGAGCTTGATGGTCGAGGTGCAGAGGCACGGGTGGCAGGAGAAGTACTCCGCCTCATAGGTCTCCTTGTCGATGAGCAGCTGCACGCGGTTTTCATCATCGTTCATCAGGCCGAGGATCGTCGCTGAACCCGGCGTGCAGTGCAGCAAGTCCCAAAGCTGCTCTTCCGGCGCGAACGACAGGCGGGCCGAGCCGATCTGATGGCTCAAGTCCTTCGTATGAAACGCCTTGTGCGGCGGCATACATAAAAGGTAGAAATTCGTCTTCTGCCGGTTGCAGAGGAAGAGGTTCTTGCACACGTCCACGCCGAGCACAGCGGAGACGTCGTCGCATTTTTCCATCGTGTCGGCCAGCTCGTGGGTCACGCGCTCATAGTCGATGCCGAGGGAATCCAGAAAGTCGAACGCTGCCGCTTCCTGCGCGGGCAGCTTACCCTCGGGGCGGGAATTGTGATAGATCGGGGAGATTTCCATGTTGCTTTATTTCTCTTCTTTCAGCAGTTTTTCGCCGGCCTTGAATATATCGCCCGCGCCGACGGTCAAAATAAGGTCGCCCGGGCAGGCGATGCGCGCGAGCGCGGCAGTCACCTTGTCGAGCGTAGGGCAATAAACGGATCCGGGGATTTCGCGGCTCAGGTCCATAGACGAAATGCCGATGTCATTCTGCTCGCGCGCGGCGTAGATCTCTGCCAGCACGACGACGTCGGGTACGCGCAGCTCCTTGACAAAATCGTTAAACAGCGCCTTCGTGCGCGTGTAGGTGTGCGGCTGGAATGCGCAGATGATGCGCTTGTAGGGAAGCGTCTTCGCCATTTCGAGCAGCGCGTGCAGCTCGCCGGGGTGGTGGGCGTAGTCGTCGTAGACGTCCGCGCCGTGGAAGCTTCCCTTGTACTCAAAGCGGCGGCCCGCGCCGGTGAACGTTGCAAGGCCGAGGCCGACGGCCTCGCCGCTGACGCCGAGAAGATATGCGGCGCTCGCCGCGGCCAGTGCGTTCATCACGTTGTGCTTGCCGCCCACGCGCAGGGAAACATGAGCGTAGTAACTGCCGCGGATATAGATGTCAAAGCTCGGAAGCCCGTCCGTCCAGACGACGTTTTCCGCGCGGCACTGCGCGGCGGGATCGTCATAGCTGAACCAGAAGATCGGCTGGGAAATGCCCCTGAGCGCATCACGCGCACCCTCATCATCCATGTTGGCGACCACATGTCCGCCGATGGGGACGAGCTCTGCAAAGCGGCGGAACGAGTGCTCCACATCCGCTAAGTCCTTGAAGAAATCGAGATGGTCGGCCTCCACGTTCAAAATGACCGCGACAGTGGGGAAAAAGCTCAAAAACGAGTTGCAGTATTCGCAGCTCTCGGCGATGATCGTATCGCCCTTGCCGACGCGATAACCGGAATGAAGCAGCTGTAACGTGCCGCCAATCATGACGGTCGGGTCCTTCTGCGCGGCCATGAAGATGTGCGTCGCCATCGAAGTGGTCGTCGTCTTGCCGTGCGTGCCGGAGATGCAGAGGGCATTCTTGTAGCCCTTCATGATCGCGCCCCAAGCCTGCGCACGCTCGAAAACGGGGATGCCGCGCGTCACCGCGCCGGAGATCTCGGGATTATCGTCGTGGATGGCGGCGGTGCGGATAACAAAGTCGCACTCGCCGAGGTTGTCCGCCGCGTGGCCGATGGCCACGGGGATGCCGAGCGAACGCAGATGCTCGACGGACGGGCCGTCGTTCATGTCGCTGCCCTGGACCTTGAGGCCCATGCCGTGCAGCACCTCTGCCAGCGGGCTCATCGAAACGCCGCCGATGCCGGCCAGATGCGCGCACTTGCCGGGGACGAGATAGGAGAAAATATCCTTCTGATTAGTCATTGTATCAAATCCTTTCCTTGTACGGAGCACAGGAGATTTACTTTTTATGGATTTTCTATTATAATATAGCGGCGAACGGAGTGCAATGCTAAAAATTTGATTTTTTGTGAGGGTTCCATGCTCTTTTTACCGAAGGAAGTCGAAACGGTCATCACCACGCTGCAAGGCGCGGGTTATTCGCCGTACCTGGTTGGCGGCTGCGTGCGCGAAATGCTGCGAGGCAAAGCGCCGTCCGACTACGACATGACATCCGACGCCCTGCCGCAGGAGGTGCTGCGCCTCTTCGGCGAGTGGGCGCACCCGACGGGATTACAGCACGGCACGGTGACGGTCGTGAGCGGGGGACTGCCCATTGAGCTCACGACGATGCGCCGCGACGGCGCGTACAGGGATAACCGCCACCCAGATTCTGTCACGTTCGGCACGAGCATTGAAGAGGACCTTGCCCGCCGCGACTTCACGGTCAACGCCATCGCTTTGTCGCCGGACGGCACGCTCGTCGACCCCTACGGCGGGCAGGAAGACCTGAAAGCAGGCGTCCTGCGCTGCGTCGGCGAGCCGAAGCGGCGGTTTGAGGAAGACGCGCTGCGCATTTTACGGCTCGTGCGCTTCTGCTCCGTGCTCGGTTTTTCGGCGGAGAAGGAGACCGCCCGCGCCGCGCATGAGGCGCGCGGCCTACTCGCCCACGTTGCGCATGAGCGTGTGTACACGGAGATGAACAAGCTCCTGCTCGGTGAGAACGTGGGGGAAACGCTTTTGACCTTTCCAGACATTCTGGGCGTGCCGATTCCGGAGATTTTACCCTGCGTCGGCTTTGACCAGTGCAATTACCACCACTGCTTCGACGTCTGGGGTCACACGGCGCGCGCTGTTGCCGCCGTGCCGCCAAAGCGGGAGCTGAGATGGACGATGCTCTTCCATGACCTCGGTAAGCCCCTGTGCCGGACGTTTGACGAGCAGGGCGTCGGACATTTTTACGGCCACACGGCGATTTCCGCTCAAATGGCGGAGGACATCATGGCGCGGCTGCACTTTGAAAAGGCGCTGCGTGACAGAATACGCGCGCAGCTCGCCTGTTTCGACGACATGTTCCGTCCCGTGCGGGCGGCCATCCATAAGGAGATGGCGCGCCTCGGCACGGAGACGGTACAGAATTTGCTTTACACCAAACAGGCGGACAATGCCGCGAAAGCGCCCGCGGGATTGGAGCGTGCGCAGGCGCCGTGGCACGAAGCACAGAAAATCTACGACGAGCTGATCTCAGAGGGCGCGTGCTGCTCGATCCACGAGCTCAAGATCAGCGGGGAAGACCTCGCCGCCCTCGGCTACCACGGGCGTGAGATCGGCGCGGTGCTTGCGCGGCTTTTAGACGAGGTCGCGGCAGAAAAACTCCCCAACAAGCCCGAGGCGCTGCAAGCGCGCGCCGTGCGGCTGTGGCGCAGCGGCTATGCGCGCCATACGATAAAAGAAAACGAGACCCATTGACGGAGGTTAACGATATGGCAAATCTGATGGATTATCTGGACTGGCGCGGGGATCTGACGCTCGAAATTTCGCCGTTCAACGAGGTGGACGCGCTGATTCTGGCAGAGCTGAGCTTTGTCGACTTTGACGGCATCGTGCCGCCTCCCGAGCTTGGGCGCGGCCTGCCGCTGAATGAGGCGGCGGAGGCGTTTTTCGCCCGCCATGGCGGGAAGGACGTCCCCATGGGTGTCCTCGTGCCGGACACGATCTCGAAAATGCTGCGCAAGCTGATGACGAGCCCGCGCTTTCGCAATATGACGCTTAACGGCTACACAGCGCTGCTTGACGATTCCATCGAGCAGCAGTTTGCGGCGCTGACGATCGACCTTGGCAACGGCAGCATCTATATCTCGTTCCGCGGCACGGACGATACGATCGTCGGGTGGAAGGAAGACCTCAACATGGGCTTTTTGGAGGAGATCCCCTCGCAGAAGCAGGCGGTCGAATACGTCGCGCGCGTCGCGCGGCAGTACAGCGACAAGACCATCCGTATCGGCGGGCACTCCAAGGGCGGCAACCTCGCCGTTTACAGCGCGGCCAAGAGCAGCGGCGAGATCCAAGAGCGTATCGTCGCCGTCCATAATAACGACGGCCCCGGCTTCGCCTGGGACATCAGCGAGACGCCGGGCCACAAGCGCATCGCAAGCCGCATCCATACCATCCTGCCGCAGACGTCTGTCGTCGGCATGCTGATGGAGCATGAAAAGCGCTATCAGGTCGTGCATTCGACCTATGACGGCCTTTACCAGCATGACGGGTTTTCCTGGCAGGTGCTGGGTACGCAGTTTGTCCACCTCGACGACTTCTCCCGCGAGGGAAAGCTCGTCGATGAAACGCTCTCGTCCTGGGCCGATTCGCTCAACACCCAGCAGCGCGAAGCGCTGGCCGACGCGCTGTACAGCGTCTTCACCGCCTCGGGCGCAAAAACGCTCAGCGAGCTCACCGAGGAAAAGCTCAAAAGCGCCGCAGCGATGCTCAAGACCTATAAAAACCTCGACCGCGAGACCCGCCGCATGGTCACCGAGGCGTTCGTGCTGTTTTTCAAACTCGGCACGAAGAACTTTGTCCTCGACACGCAGGAGGAAGGAAGCCGCGAGATCGAAAATATTCGAAAAAAGATCTCGGAACAATACCAGAAATTGGTGGAGCGCAAGAAGTAAATACAACATTCCCGCTGCGCGGGGAGCGTGTTTCCCCTGCACTCCGCAGGGGAACGGGACAAAGGGGTCATTCTCTTTCGCAAAAGAGAATGGCCCCTTTGGAACCCCAAGAGAAAGGCTTTGCATTGGCAGATTGGCACTTGAAGAGCTGCGCGGCCTGCGGATTGCACAGCCGTTGGCAGCTTTGCTGCCTTACGGATGTGGCATACCCCTTGCGGGTAATCAGGTGCCTGCCGGGTGTTGTATCTAAACGACTTGGTTTGCTTCTATCTTCGCTGTCGCTTTGCCTGCGATTCGGTAGCCTTACGCAATTTCCGCCTGCTTTGGACTTGTACAGATTTGCTATTGCCTGCCGAGGCGGCTTTGCTGGCGCTCGCCGCAGTACGCACTACCAAGACGATATGCATTGTCAGATGATTAGGCTGCACCAAAACAAGATGAGCAGAGCGGCAGCGGATGATAGAAGTAGGCCAAATCGTATAGCAATGCTAACGCGGCTTCGCCGCGCGCAGGGAAGTGCAATCGGCAAGCATCGCACCTCTTCGAGCTGCTCGCTTGCAATGAAAATTTTCTCTGGGAGGGTGTAAGGGAGGGGTATCTCTTTTTGAAAAAGAGATACCCCTCCCTTATTATCGCACCCCTGCGCGGCGCAGGGAACAAATGCAGCGCTGTCGCGCTGCCATATTATTTTTTTACTCTGCGCTCGGCAGCTTCGCTGCGGGCTTCATCAGCAACGCGCAGATGACGATCGCGAGGATCGTGTTTGGCAGCATATACGTGCCGTTGTACAGCACGGAGTAGAACACGGGAGACGTCATGGTCATGCCCATGAATTCCTCGGGCATATACTGCGCGTAGACCGTCACACCGGAGATAAAGTGGATGACAAAGCGGCCGAGGCAGCCGACGAACGCTGCGAGCGGGAGCTTGGAATAGTCGTTGTCCTTCACGCGGAAAAGGCCCGCAAGGCCGACCGCGCCGTAGGCGACGGAATAGTCGAAGATGATGGACACCCAGCTCACGGCGAAGCCCTCGGCGAAGAAATACTTGAGCGTGCCGAACGCGACGCCCGCGAGGATGCCCCAGGGCGCGCCATAGCGCACGGCGAAGAGGATGAGCGGGACCATCACAAGGGTGATCGAGCCGCCGAAGCCGCCAAACGACAGACCGATGGGAATTTTGAGATAGCTCAGCACAAGGGCGAGCGCGATGCAGATGCCGCCCTCGGTCAGGCGGCGGGTGCTGGAATGGGTGGACGTGTTGCTCATAAGGGATTCCTCCTAAAAATATGATCCCTGTCCGCGCCGCGGCACAAAAAAGCACCGCGGCGTCGACGTCACGGTGCAAAGCTCAGGCAAGATCATCTTTGCATTCCTACGCCGGCATTACCCGGATCAGGTCTGAGGGACAGCGACGGCGATACGCCGCATCACAGCCGGCTTGCGCCAGCGCCCCTTGCAGGTATGGCGACATCTTAGTCCAATGTTCAAAATTTGTCAAGGATTTGAGGCAAAAGCGTGATTCCGAAAATAGAATATCGAAATTTAGAATTTGTGTTGCGTCTTTGTTGTGCCTGTGCTACAATAAAATTAGTTAGGCAACCAAAATAATTGTGATATTTGTGATTTTCTTGCGAACAGGAGATCTGAAATGGCTGCATTCGTTGTCAACGGTACACCGGTCACGGTGGAGAAAAATCAAAAACTCATCCGCTATCTTCGCGACGAGCTGCATCTGACCAGCGTGAAGGACGGATGCAGTGAAGGTGCGTGCGGCACGTGCCATGTCCTCATCGACGGCAAGCCGACGAAAGCCTGCATCCCTCAGACAGACAAGCTGGAGGGGAAACATATCGTCACGGTCGAGGGCCTTTCCGCCTTTGAAAAGGAGGCCTTTACCTACGCTTTCGGCGAGGCCGGAGCCGTGCAGTGCGGCTTCTGCATTCCAGGCATGGTCATCTCGGCCAAGGGGCTTATCGACCAGAATCCTGACCCCACGCGCGAAGAGGCGGCCTTTGCCATCCGCAACAATATCTGCCGCTGCACGGGCTATGTCAAGATCATCGACGGCATCCTGCTTGCGGCGAAGATTTTACGCGAGGGGAAAATTCCCGAAAAGAAGGAAGACTTTCAGGTTGGCTCGCGCGTGCACCGCATCGATGTCGCCGAAAAGGTGCAGGGCTACGGCAAGTACCCAGACGACGTCTATATTGAGGGCATGTGTTACGGCGGCGCGGTGCGCAGCCAGTACCCGCGCGCCCGCGTGCTCTACATCCGCACGAAAGAGGCGGAAGCGCTCCCCGGCGTCGTCTGCGTGCTGACGGCGAAGGACATTCCCGGTCAGCAGAACGTCGGCCACATCCAGAAGGACCAGCCGACGCTCATCGGCGAGGGGGAAATCACGCAGTATCTCGGCGACGCGGTGGCGCTTGTCTGTGCGCGCGACTTAGAAACACTCGAGCAGGCAAAAAAGCTTGTACGTGTCGTTTACGAAGAGCTTCCCGCGGTCTACGGGCCCGAGGAGGCGTCCGCCCCCGGTGCGCCCGAGGTCATCATGGGCAACCGCGGCAATTTGCAGGCGCACCGCCACGTTGTGCGCGGCAACGCAGACGAGGCCATCAAACATTCCAAATACGTCTTACACGAGAAGTTTGAGACTCCGTGGACGGAGCACGCCTTTTTGGAACCCGAGTGCTGCGTGGCGCTCCCGCTTGAAAACGGCGGCGTGAAGCTGCTCACGACCGACCAGAGCGCGCACACCACCCAGCACGAGTGCTCGGCGATGCTTGGCGTCGACTTTGCCCACTGCCAGGTCGAAAATATGCTTGTCGGCGGCGGCTTCGGCGGGAAAGAGGACATGTCCGTGCAGCACCACGCGGCGCTGATCGCATACATCGCACGCGTGCCGGTCAAGGTGAAGCTCACACGGCAGGAATCGCTGCTCGTCCATCCCAAGCGCCATCCGATGTGGATGGACTTCACGATGGGCTGCGACGAAAACGGCATTATTCAGGGCGTAAAGGCGAGCGTCGTGTCCGACACGGGCGGCTTCGCCTCACTCGGCGGCCCCGTGCTCGAGCGCGCGTGCACGCACGCCGCGGGCCCGTATCACTATGAGAATTTTGAGATCGAGGGCCACGCCTACTATACGAACAATCCGCCCGCGGGCGCGTTCCGCGGCTTCGGCGTGACGCAGACCTGCTTTGCGACTGAAACGCTACTCAACGAGATGGCCGACCTTGTCGGCATCTCCCCGTGGGAAATTCGCTACCGCAACGCCATCCGCCCGGGCGAGGTGCTGCCGAACGGCCAGATCGTCGGCCCCGAAACGGGCCTTGTCGAAACGCTCAAGGCCATCAAGCCCTACTATGACGAAGCGGTCAAAAACGGCGAGCCGGTCGGCCTTGCCTGCGCGATGAAAAACGCGGGCGTCGGCGTCGGTCTTCCCGACTATGGGCGCTGCAAGCTCGTCATCGGCGATGATGGCAAGGTCCACATCCGCGCGGGCGCGTCCTGCATCGGTCAGGGTCTCGGCACGGTGCTGGTGCAGCTCGTCGTGACAAACGCAAAGCTCACGCGCGATCAGGTCGTCTACGACGGCAACAGCACGTTCATAACGCCTGACAGCGGCGATACCTCCGGCTCGCGCCAGACGCTCGTCACCGGCGAGGCCTGCCGCCGCGCATGCCTGCTGCTGCGCGACGCGATGGAGTACCGCTCGCTGAGCGATTTGAAGGGGCAGGAGTTTTACGGCGAATACTACGCCAAGACGAACCCGCTCGGCGCAAATGTGCCGAACCCCGTCAGCCATGTCGCCTATGGCTACGCAACGCAGATGTGCATTCTCGACAAGGAGACGGGCAAAATTAAAAAGATGGTCGCCGCGCACGATGTCGGCAAGGCCATCAACCCGCTGTCCTGCGAAGGGCAGATCGAGGGCGGCGTCGTGATGAGCATGGGCTACGCCTTGACAGAGCAGTACCCGCTCGACCACGGCAAGCCCACGGCAAAATACGGCACGCTCGGCCTGTTCCGCTCGCATCAGATCCCCGAGATCAAGGCGATCGTCATCGACAAGCCGGGATTAAACCTCGCCAACGGCGCCATCGGCATCGGTGAGATCACGTCCATCCCCACGGCGCCGGCCATCGCGCAGGCGTATTACCGCTACGACGGCGAGCGCCGCCGCAGCCTGCCGCTCGACCATACGCCGTACAAAAAGTAATACAATCAGGAGAGAGCTATGAAACGAGTTCTCATCATCTATACCGGCGGCACCATCGGTATGACGCGCACGGAAAACGGCTACGCGCCGCGCGCGGGCTACTTCCGCGCCGCGCTCGATGCCATCCCCGACCTCCGCGCACCGGAGATGCCGGAGTGGGAATTCTACGAGCTCTCGCCGCTGCTGGATTCATCCAACATGACCGTGCGCGAATGGAACTGCATCGCAGAGCTGATCGCGCAGAAATATGACGATTACGACGGCTTCGTCGTCCTGCACGGCACGGACACGATGGCCTACACGGCTTCGGCACTGTCGTTCATGCTCGATGGGCTCGACAAGCCCGTGGTGCTCACGGGCTCGCAGATCCCGCTGTGCGAAATTCGCAGCGACGGGCGCGACAACCTCATCACCGCGCTGCTGATTGCGAGGGAAGGCATCGTGCGCGAGGTGTGCCTGTACTTCGGCGGAAAGCTGCTGCGCGGCAACCGCGCGACAAAATACTCCGCCGACGGACTCATCGCTTTCGTTTCGCCCAACTACCCGAGCCTTGCCGAGGCGGGCATTTCCATCAAATATAACGAAGCCGCCCTCCTGCCGCGGCAGGAAGGCGGGCTCAAGCTCCAGACGCTTGATAATATTCCCATCGGCGTCATCAAGGTATTTCCGGGCATTCAGTTTTCGCTGTTCGAGGCCATTATGACCGAAAAGCTCCGCGGTATCGTCATCGAGACGTTCGGCGCGGGCAACATCCCCGGCGACGGGAACGCGCTGCTGCCCATCATCCGCAAGGCGTTTCAGAACGGCACGGTGCTCACGGTCTGCTCACAGTGTCCGCAGGGCGCGGTGTCGCTCGGCACCTACGAAACGTCCAGCGCGCTCAAAAAGGCGGGCGCGGTCAGCGGACTCGACATGACGACCGAGGCCGCCGTCGCCAAGCTCTACTATCTCTTCTCCTGCGGCTACGACAAGGAGAAGATCAAGCAGGCAATGGAAGAAGACCTCCGCGGCGAGATCAGCGTTTCTTAAGCGCTTCGAGCGCTTCCTTCGTGTCAACGTCGCAAAGCTCCGTCTCCGGCGCTTCAAAGAGCAGCAGATTATCTAAATGCCTCTTGATGACCGCGCTGCCGCCGACATCGCCCTCAAGCGATAAAAGCTCAGGAAAGAAGCGGGCAGGGAAGAGGCAGGGGTTGCCCCGCACGCCGTTGTGTCCCAATCCGACGATGTTTTTGCTGTGCGCGCGGAAGAACTCAAGCTCCTGCGCGACGGTCTTGCGCTTGAGCATCGGCTGGTCGGCCACCATGAAGCAGAGCGCGTCACAGTCTGACAGCGCCGCCGTGCCGAGGCGGATCGTCTCGCTCTGGCCGCGCTCGGGATGTTCGTTCCGCAGCGTTTCAAAGCCAAACTTTTTGGCGGCCGCTTCCACGTTTTTGTGCTGCGTTACGACCAGCACGCGGGAAAAGCTCTCCCGCGGGATCGCCTCAAGCGCATGCTCGATAAGCGGCTTTCCGTTTACCATCGCGGCGAGCTTGTTCTCGCCAAAGCGCGCGGCATTGCCCGCCGCCATGACCACGCATCCTATTTTCAACGTGTTATCCATCTATTAAATCACCAGTCATTCGTTTCTTTTTCATCAATCGGCAGAAAAAAGCGGACAAAATGGTACATCCGCGATCATTTGTATTATATCACGCATGCAGCACTGTACACGCTGTGCGAAATGTGCTAAAATAATAGCAAAGGAGTTGCAGATTTCGAGCAAAACCGACAAAGCGGCTGCTCGGAACAGGAGGTAGACAGATGAGCAAGGTAGGAAAAAGCGAGATCCGCGTCGATGCGTTCGACAAGGTCACCGGACGCACGAAATACTATGAGGATCGGATGCCGGCCGGTGCGCTCTATGCGCGCATCAAGCATTCCACCATCGCGCACGGATTTGTCAAATCAGTCGACAAGTCCGCGGCGGAGGCCATCCCCGGCGTTGTGAAGGTGCTGACCTGCTTCGACGTGCCGGAGCACTGCTTCCCGACGGCGGGCCATCCCTGGTCGATGGACCCGGGGCATCAGGACGTGGCCGACCGCAATCTTTTGAACCGCCATGTGCGCTACTACGGCGACGACGTCGCGGTCGTCATTGCGGAGGATGAGGTCTTGGCCATGCAGGGCGTGCGCGCGCTGAAGGTCGAATACGAGGAACTCCCGTTTGTGCTCGACGTGCAGAAGGCCATGGAGCCCGACGCGCCCTGTATCCACGAAAATTTCCCGGGGAATATCCTGAAGCACACCGATATCCGCAAGGGCAATTATCAGCAGGCGATCAAAGAGCCCGGCCTCATCAAGGTCGAGGGCTGGTACAACACCCCCACCGTGCAGCACAGCCACATTGAAAACCACGGCTGCTACGCTTACGAGGAAAATGGCCGCATCGTCGTCGTGTCCTCCACGCAGATCCCGCACATCATCCGCCGCATCGTCGGTCAGGCGCTCGGGCGTCCGTGGGCGGATATCCGCGTCATCAAGCCCTACATCGGCGGAGGCTTTGGCAACAAGCAGGATGCGCTCTATGAGCCGCTGTGCGCGTGGTGCTCTACGCAGGTGCACGGAAAATGCGTGCGCATCGACTGCTCGCGCGAGGAGACATTCGTCAGTAACCGTGTGCGCCACTCGATCCGCTTCCATATCATCACGTGGCTCCATAAGGACGGCTCGATTGCCGCGCGCAAGGTCGAGTGCTTCTCCAATCAGGGCGCGTATGCCTCGCACGGCCATTCGATCGTCGCCAAGGCCATGGGCTCGTTCCCGCAGATCTATCCCTGCGACAATTTCGAGGGCGACGCTTACACCGTGTACACAAACCGCCCCGCCGCGGGCGCGATGCGCGGCTACGGCATGCCGCAGGCGTCGTTCGCGGACGACGCGAACATCGACGAGTGCGCGAAGGCCGTTGGCATGGAGCCGCTCGAATACCGCATGAAGTACATCATGCCCAAGGGCTTCCACGACGGCTTCTCAGGTAACACGAACTACTACGATTCCTTCCGCGAATGTCTGGAAAAGGGGAAGGAGTACATCGAATACGACAAAAAGCGCGAGGAGTATGCCAAGGACATCGGCCCCGTCCGCCGCGGCATCGGCGTGGCGGCCTTCTGGTACAACACGGCGGTGTATCCCATCTCGCTTGAAACGTCCTCGAACCGCATGCTCCTGAATCTCGACGGCACGGTGACGATGCAGTGCGGTGAGACGGAGATCGGGCAGGGCGCGGACACGGCCTATGCGCAGATGACGGCCGAGGCCGTCGGCCTCAAGAGCTATCACGACGTGCACGTCGTCTCGTGTCAGGATACGGACATCACGCCCACAGGCCTCGGCGCTTACGCGAGCCGCCAGACCTACGTCGCGGGCTTCTCCATCCGCCAGACGGCGACGCTCCTGCGGCAGAAAATTCTTCAGTACGCGACAAAGCTCACCCGTCAGGCGGTCGACAATATGGACATCGTCGACGGCAACATCATCCGCAAGGGCGACGGCATGGTGCTCATGTCGCTGAAAGACCTTGCGATGACCGCGCAGTACAACGCCGCGGACTCCGAGCACATCACCGCCGAGTCGACCTACACCATCCGTAACAACGCCTATTCGTTTGGCTGCACCTTTGCCGACGTCGAGGTGGATATCCCGATGTGCAAGGTGACGCTCAAGAAGATCATCAACGTCCACGACTGCGGCAAGCTCATCAACCCCGCGCTTGCCGAGGCGCAGGTCCACGGCGGCATGTCCATGGCCATCGGATTTGGTATGAGCGAGCAGCTTTTATTCGACGAGAAGACGGGCCGCCCCCTCAACAATAATCTTCTCGACTACAAGCTCTCGACGTTCATGGACCACCCGCATCTCGAGGCGCAGTTTATCGAAAATCCCGAGCCGACGTCGCCGTTCGGCACGAAGGCGCTCGGCGAACCGCCCGCGTGCTCGGGCGCGCCCGCCATCCGCAACGCCATCTACAACGCCACCGGCGTCGCCATCGACACCGTTCCCATCACCCCGCACGTTCTGTATGCCGAGTTCAGCAAGGCGGGGCTCATCCACGACAGCTGGAAGGAGGAGAAGTGAGCCATGTATGACATGAAAGCACTCTATGAGGCGGAAAGCGTCGAAAACGCCGTCGCCCTCCGCTTGGAGCATCCCGAGGCGCAGATCATCGCCGGCGGCAGCGACGTGCTCGTGCAGATGCGCGAGGGTAAACGCGCCGGAAAGGAGCTCATCTCGATCTACGGCCTCGACGAGCTGCGCGGCGTGAGCATCGACAAGGAGGAAAACATCCGCATCGGCTCGCTCTCGAGCTTTTCCCACATCACGCGCGACCCCATCATCCAGAAGTACATCAATGTCCTCGGCGAGGCGGTCGACATGGTCGGCGGCCCGCAGATCCGAAACATCGGAACCATCGGCGGCAACACCTGCAACGGCGTGACGAGCGCGGACTCCGCCTCCACACTGCATGCGTGGGAGGCCATCGTGGAGCTGACGGGGAAGGACGGCATCCGCCGCCTGCCCATCAAAGACTTTTACATCAAGGCCGGTCAGGTCGACATCCGCGTGGAGGATGGCGAGATCCAGACCGCCATCCTCATCCCAAAGGCGAGCTACGAAAACTGCTATGGCTACTACATCAAGTACGCCATGAGAAACGCGATGGACATCGCGACGCTCGGGTGCAGCGTGAACGTGCGCCTGTCGCCCGACAAGCAGACTATTGAGCGCGCCCGCATCGCCTACGGCGTTGCCGGTCCTGTGCCGATGCGCTGCCCGAGCGCGGAGGCAGCTGCCAAGGATAAACCCTTGACACTTACGACAGCGGAAGAGTTCTCACTCGCCGTGCTCAACGATATCCACGCGCGTGACAGCTGGCGCGCCTCCAAGGCGTTCCGCGAACACATAGCGGTCGAAATGGCCAAGCGCTGCCTGATCGAGTCTATCAAACGGGCGGGAGGTGTCATCAAATGAGTCAGTACAAGCTGGTGCGATTCAACTTAAACGGCAAGGACGTTGAGAAAATGGTCGACGTGCGTGCGTCGCTGACCGATATGCTGCGAAACGATTACCATATGACGTCCGTGAAGAAGGGCTGCGAGGTCGGCGAGTGCGGCGCTTGCAACGTCCTTATCGACGGCGAGGCATTCAACTCGTGCATCTACCTCGCCGTCTGGGCGGACGGCAAGCACATCCGCACGCTCGAAAGCCTGATGGGGCCCGACGGCGAGCTGAGCGACATCCAGCAGGCGTTCATTGAAGAGACCGCTGTCCAGTGCGGCTTCTGCACGCCGGGCTTCATCATGACTGCGGTCGAGATCTTGGAGACGAACCGCCTCTACACCGATGACGAGCTCAGAAAGCTCCTCTCCGGCCATCTGTGCCGCTGCACGGGCTATGAAAATATTCTGCGCGCGGTGAAAAAGACGATGTATCGCCGCCTCGGCCTGCCGCTTCCGGAATAAGGCCGCGCCTTTACAAAATCGAAACAGGAAAAAATATTGTCTTCTTACGAAATCGGTGCTATAATCCAAATAGCACCGATTTTGTTTCAAGGCGCGAAAAAGGAGGAATCTTTATGGTCATTACGGTTGGCAGACAATACGGCAGCGGCGGACGCGAGATCGGCACGATGCTTGCCAAGCAGCTCGGCATCGCCTATTACGACGACATGCTGCTCAAGGAGGCGGCAGAGGAGAGCGGACTTTGCGAAGAGCTGTTCCGTTCCTTTGACGAACGCCCGAAGAGCTTTCTCTATTCCATCGCGATGGACCCCTATTCCTTCTCGATGAACCATGTGACGCCCAAGGGCTCCATCGAACAGCAGGTGTACCTGGCGACCTACGACACGATCAAAAAGCTCGCCGACAAGGGCCCCTGCGTCCTGATCGGCCGCTGCGCGGACTACGCGCTCAAGGATCGCGACGACGTCATCAATCTCTTCATCACGGCTCCGCTCGAAAACCGCATCAAGCGCGTTGCCGCCCGCAACGGCATCAGCGAGAACGAGGCGAAAGACCGCATCAAGAAGACGGATAAGTCCCGCGCTTCCTACTATAACTACTATTCCGCCAAGGACTGGGGCGATGCCAAGAGCTATGACCTCTGCATCGATTCGAGCCTGCTCGGCATCGATGGCACGGTCGAGCTTTTGAAGGACCTTATCCGCATCAAGGACATCAAGTAAACGAAAAATCTAAAAAAGCAGCCGTTTCATACGGCTGCTTTTTTCCGCTATTCACGGCGGTTCAACTTGACGAAAAAGGAAAGAGCGAATTTGTGAAAAAAGTTTACGCTTTCCCCCTATGCAAAAGAGCAAAAATACGCTAAAATAGTAGCTGTGAAAATTTGAACTTGTTCCTGAAAGGGGAGATTATGAGCATGGCTCAACTCAAGTATAAGCGCGTGCTGCTCAAGATCAGCGGCGAGGCGCTGGCGGGCGACAAGCACTTCGGCTTCGACTTCGACGTCGTTTCCAAGGTGTGCGACGTCATCAAAAAGTGCACGGACATGGGTGTGCAGATGGGCGTCGTCATCGGCGGCGGCAACTTCTGGCGCGGCGTGAAAAACGGCGAGGGCTACATCGAGCGCACCCGTGCCGACCACATGGGCATGCTGGCCACGGCGATGAACTGCATGGCGGTCGCCGATGTGCTCGAGCAGAAGGGCGTCGACGTGCGCGTGCAGACGGCGCTGGAGATCAAAGAAGTCGCCGAACCCTACATCCGAGCCCGCGCCATCCGGCATTTGGAAAAGGGCCGCGTAGTGCTCTTTGGCTGCGGCATCGGCTCTCCGTTCTTCTCGACCGACACGGCAGCGGTGCTGCGCGCGGCGGAGATCAATGCCGACGTGATCCTGCTCGCCAAGAACATCGACGGCGTTTACAACGCCGACCCCGCCAAGGATGTAAACGCGATCAAGTACGACGCTATCTCCTATGAGGACGTGCTGGCCCAGCACCTTGCGGTCATGGACTCCACAGCCACGTCGCTTTCGATGGACAACCACATCCCTGTGCTCGTCTTCGCGCTCAAGGACCCGGAGAACATCATCCGTGCGGTCGAGGGCGAGAAGATCGGCACCATCGTCGGCGAAAACTGAGCGACCCCGCATCTGCGGTTTTACGATAAAAATTTTTGAGGAGGTATCCCCATGAATAAGGAAGATTACAAGGTTTATTCCGACAAAATGAGAAAGAGCATCGACGCGGTGAACGCGGACTTTGCCTCTGTGCGCGCAGGCCGCGCCAACGCCTCTGTGCTCGACCGCATCAGCGTCGACTACTACGGCTCTCCCACGCCCATCCAGCAGATCGCGGCCATCGCTTCTCCCGATCCGCGCCAGCTCGTCATCACCCCGTGGGACGGCACGGCCCTCAAGCCCATCGAGCGCGCCATTCAGGAGTCTGACCTTGGCATCAACCCGCAGAACGACGGCAAGTCCATCCGCCTGAACTTCCCGCAGCTCACGGAGGAGCGCCGTAAGGAGCTCGTCAAGCAGATCCATAAGTATTCCGAGACCGGCAAGGTCGCCATCCGCAACATCCGCCGCGACGCGATGGAGGCCTTCAAGAAGAAGCAGAAGGCCAGCGAGATCACCGAGGACGACCTGAAGGTCGCCGAAAAGGACCTGCAGAAGCTGACCGACGACATGTGCAAAGAGGTCGACGCCCTTCTCGAGAAGAAAGAGAAGGAGCTCATGGCGGTCTGATATGGGGCTCTTTTCCAAAGAGAACAAGGCAGGGCAGGTTGATTTGAACAACCTGCCTTGTCATGTTGCCGTCATTATGGACGGCAACGGCCGCTGGGCGCAAAAGCGCGGCCTCCCGCGCTCGGCCGGTCACAAGGCGGGGGCGGAGACGTTTCGAAAGCTCGGCACCTACTGCAAGAACCTGGGCATCGACTATCTGACGGTCTACGCCTTTTCGACCGAAAACTGGAAGCGCCCGAAGGACGAGGTCGACGGCATCATGCACTTACTCGAGCAATATCTGCACGAGTGCATCGACACGATGGAAAAGGACGGCAACCGCCTGCGCTTTCTGGGCGATCTCAGCGTCCTGACGCCGGAACTTCGGGAACTCATTGATGAGACGAATGAGATCTCCTCCCGCATCGAAGGCTTTCAGGCCAACGTCTGCCTCAACTACGGCGGGCGCGACGAGATCCTGCACGCCGCCCGCGCCTTCGCGCGCGACTGCGCGGCAGGGGAGCAGGACGCGGACGCTTTGACCGAGGAGGGCTTTTCGCGCTACCTCTATTCAAGCGGACTTCCCGATCCCGACCTTCTCATCCGTCCCGGCGGAGAGAAGCGCATCAGCAACTACCTTTTGTGGCAGTGCGCGTACAGTGAGTTCTACTTCTGCGACACGCTCTGGCCCGACTTTACGGAAAGAGAATTCGACAAGGCGCTCATCGCGTATCAGCAGCGCGAGCGGCGCTTCGGCGGACTGAAACAGGAGAAACAGAAATGAAACAAAGATGGTTGGTGGTTGTCGTCGGCCTGCCGGCGCTGCTCGCCGTGCTGCTTGCCTGCCCCGCATGGGCGACGATGATCGTCGTCTGCGGCATCGCGGGCATCGCGGCCTATGAGCTGCTGCACACGGCGGGAGAAAACGTCCCGGCGAATTTCTACTGGGGACTTGTCACAACGGTCGTCATGCAGGAGATATGGCTCTTTAAGGAAGAGATGAGCGGCACATACGATCTTCCGATTTCGACCGTTACGATCTTCCGCTGGATTCTTGTGATGATGGCGTTCCTCTTTGCGGTTATCTCTTACGGAAAGGAAAAACCGTTCACGTTCCACGATGTGGCGGTGTCCATTGTCGGCGGCATCGTATTCCCGGCGATGTACAGCTGCATTTTCCTGCTGCGCATGGACGAAAACTTCGGCAAGCTCTATGTGCTCGCGCCGTTCTGCGTCGCCTTTGTGGGCGATGCGCTGTCGATGTACTTTGGCATGTGGTTCGGCAAGCGCAAGATGGCGCCGCACGTCAGCCCGCACAAGACCTGGGCAGGCGCGATCGGTGGGCCCATCGGCAGCGCGCTTGCGCTGGTGCTGCTCGGCGTTGTCGGCAAGGCATGGCTCGGCTATGCGCCGAACTACCTCATGCTGATTCTTGTCGGCGTGGTGGCCAATGTCTTCGGCCAGCTCGGCGACCTCTCGATGTCGCTTGTCAAGCGCGAGGCGGGCATCAAGGACTACAGCCACCTCTTCCTGACGCACGGCGGCATGCTCGACCGCTTTGACTCCACGCTCTTCATCGCGCCGGTCGTGTGGGCTGCGGTCTGTGGAGGCCTATTATGACAAGGAGTATTGCTTTACTTGGTTCCACCGGCTCCATCGGCCGCCAGACGCTTGAGGTGGCGCGCGAGCTGGGGCTTTCCGTCGCTGCGCTGACGGCGAATAAAAGCGTTGACCTCATCGAGCAGCAGGCGCGGGAATTTTGCCCGCGTCTTGCCGTGCTTTATGACGAGGATGCGGCGCGTGAGCTCCGCGCGCGGCTTTCCGACACAAACACCCAAGTGCTCTCCGGCATGGAGGGCCTTCTGGCCGCGGCCACGGCGGACGACGCTGACACGGTCGTCACCGCCGTGATGGGCATGATCGGACTCCAGCCGACGCTCGCGGCAATCGAGAAGAAAAAGCGCATCGCGCTTGCCAACAAGGAAACGCTCGTCTGCGCGGGCGAGCTCGTCGTGGCTGCGGCCGAGCGCTGCGGCGCGGAGATCGTCCCCGTCGACAGCGAGCACAGCGCGATCTTCCAGTGCTTGCAGGGCTGCCGCGACCGCGGTGAGATCAAGCGCCTCATTCTGACCTGCTCGGGCGGGCCGTTCTATGGCCTGAGCGTGCAGGAGCTTGCGACTAAGACGAAGGCCGACGCGCTCAAGCACCCGAACTGGACAATGGGTGCAAAGATCACCATCGACTCTGCGACCCTGATGAACAAGGGCCTTGAGATCATCGAGGCCATGCGCCTCTACCGTCTGCCGCTGCGTCAGGTCGACGCAGTCATCCATCGCCAGAGCATCGTGCACTCGCTCGTCGAGTTTCACGACGGGGCGATGCTCGCCCAGCTCGGCACACCGGACATGAAGCTGCCCATCCGCTACGCGATGACGTACCCCAACAGGGCCGTTTCGCCCGCGGAGCCGCTTGACCTTCTCAAGTGCCCGCCGCTGACGTTCGCCGAGCCCGATGAAGAGGTCTTCCGCTGCCTGAAGATCGCCAAGCAGTGCGCCGCCATCGGCAATGTCTACTGCGCGGCGATGAACGGCGCGAACGAAGAGGCTGTCGCGGCATTTCTGTGCGATGAGATCGGCATCTGTGCCATCCCTGACCTCATCGAAGCGGCGCTCGATAAAACCGAGACGGTATATCAGCCGCAGCTTTCGGATATTCTGGAAGCAGACCGGTTCGCGCGCGAGGTCGTGCGCGAAAAGCTCAACTGACCAAATTTAGGAGAGACCATGGTTTATATTCTCATTGCGATCCTGATTTTCGGCGTGCTCATCGCCGTGCATGAGTTTGGCCACTTTTTGGCGGCCAAGGCCTGCGGCGTGCGCGTCAATGAATTTTCCATCGGCATGGGCCCGCAGCTCTTCCATAAGACGAAGGGGGACACCGAATACTCCCTGCGGCTCCTGCCCATCGGAGGCTACTGCGCCATGGAGGGCGAGGACGAGGATTCGGACGACGACCGCGCGCTGGGCCGCCAGGTCTGGTGGAAGAAGTTCATCATCTTCGTCGCGGGCGCGTTCATGAACTTCCTGACGGGCCTCATCATCGTCATCTGTCTGTATGCGGGTGCGCAGGCATTCTACACGACGGAGATCGTCGAGCTGAACCCTGACCTTCCGCAGCAGGGGGAGGAGGGACTGCTGCCCGGCGACGTCATTTACGCCATCAACGGCGAGCGCGTCTATTTGAAGAGCGACATTTCCCTCATCATGAGCCTTGGCGACACGGGCACGATCGACATGACCGTCCTGCGCGACGGCAAAAAGCTAGACCGCACGCTCACCAGGCAAGTCTACACCGACGAAAACGGTAAGGAGTACGAGGCCTACGGCTTTACCTACGGCGGGATCGTCGAGGCGACGCCGCTTCTGCGCCTGCAATACAGCTGGTACCAGACGATGGACTATGTCCGCATCGTGAGACTGAGCCTGCAAATGCTGCTTTCGGGCGCGGCGGGCGTCAACGATCTGAGCGGCCCGGTCGGCATCGTCTCGACCATCACGGAGGTCGGCAAGGAGACCGAGGCCGAGGCGGGCTTCGGCGCGGCACTCGAGAGCATTCTCTACTTCGCCGCGATGATCGCGGTGAACCTCGCCGTGATGAACCTGCTGCCGCTGCCCGCACTCGACGGCGGACACGTGCTGTTCCTGCTCGTCAACGGCATCGCCGTGGCGCTGTTCAAGAAAGAGATTCCGTCCAAATATCTGAACGTCATCAACGGCATCGGCTTTGCGCTTTTAATGGCGCTGATGCTGTTCGTCACGTTCCACGACATTGTCAAGCTCCTGTGAGGAGGATGATCTTATGAGCAAGCAAATTATCGCAGGCGGCGTCGCTATCGGCGGCGGCGCGCCGGTCACGATCCAGTCGATGTGCAACACGCACACTGAGGATGCCAAGGCCACCATCGCGCAGATCCACGCGCTCGAAGAGGCGGGCTGCGAGATCGTGCGCGTCACGGTGCCGAATATGGAGGCCGCGCACGCGCTGAGTGAAATTAAGGAGAATATCTCCATCCCGCTCGTCGCGGACATTCATTTCGACTACCGTCTCGCCGTCGAAGCGGCGGCGCGCGGCGCGGACAAAATTCGCATCAACCCCGGCAACATCGGGGGAGATGACCGCGTCAAGGCGGTCGTAGACGCCTGCCGTGAACACAAGGTTCCCATCCGCATCGGCGTGAACGGCGGCTCGCTTGAAAAGGAGCTGCTCGCAAAATATGGCCGCGTGACGCCCGAGGCGCTCGTCGAGAGCGCGCTCAGACATGTGCGGCTGCTTGAAAAGTTCGATTTTACCGAGATCTGCATCTCGGTCAAGAGCTCTGATGTACCGCTCAACATGGCGGCCTATCGCCTTCTGCACGAAAAGGTCGACTATCCGCTCCACCTCGGCGTGACCGAGGCGGGCACGCCCACGATGGGGCTTTTGAAGTCCGCCATCGGCATCGGCGGCCTTCTGTGCGAGGGCATCGGCGACACGATGCGCGTCTCGCTCACGGCGGACCCCGTGGAAGAGGTCTACGCCGCCAAGCGCATTTTGCAGGCCTGCGGCATCCGCCGCAGCGGTGTGAACCTCGTCTCCTGCCCGACGTGCGGCCGCACGGCGTACGACATGATCCCGATCGCCGAGGAGCTAGAGCGCCGTCTTGCCGACTGCAAGAAGAATATCACGGTCGCCGTGATGGGCTGCGTCGTCAACGGGCCCGGTGAGGCCTCGGCCGCCGATATCGGCGTGGCCGGCGGTAAAGGTGAGGGCATGATTTTCCGAAAAGGAAAAATCCTTTACAAAGTGCCGCAGGAAAAGCTTGTCGACGCTTTGATGGAGGAAATCAAAAAACTCTGACCGAGCGGAAACGATACTGAGATAAGGTTGTGGCTATGGCACAAAAGATTCCTTTTTTTGAATTATTCACCGACTTTTCGCCGGATTTTGACCTGCGCGTCCCGCTCAACGCCGCGATGGTCACGAACATGGTGCTCGAGCCGGAAAAGCGCACGATGACGCTCGACATGACCGTGCGCGCGGAGATGAACGACTCGACGCGCGAAACGGTCGAGCAGCTTCTTGCGCGCAATTACGACTTAAAGCGCGTGGACATCCACGTCAAATCAACGGCGGAGGCCTTTCCCGACATGTTGAAGAACGCTGGCCGCAAGGTGAGCGGCAGCGGCAGTGTCATCATGGGCCGCGAGATTGCAAAGGGGAGAGTGCTCCCCATCAGCGAGCTGACGCCAAAGGCCGGTCACGTCGTCGTTGAGGGCAAGGTCTTCAAGTTCGACTGCCACGAGACGCGCCGCGCGGGCGTCTGGACGATGTTGCTCGAAATGACGGACTACGAAGGCTCGCTCTTCATCCGCCGCAGCATGCCCGAGCGCGAGGCGACGGAGCTTCTCGGCAAGATCAGCGTCGGCATGTGGCTGCGCGTCAGCGGCCGCATGGAGCTCTCCTACGATGGTAAGGATATGCAGCTCAACCCGCAGGACATCATGCAGATCGACCACGCCGAGCGCACGGACACGGCGGAAGAAAAGCGCGTCGAGCTGCACTTACATACCCGTATGTCCAACATGGACGCGCTGACCGACACCGCCGCGGTCGTCAAGCGCGCGATCAAGTGGGGGATGCCCGCCATCGCCATCACGGATCACGGCGTAGCGCAGAGCTTCCCGGACGCCTGGCACACCGGCGAGGGTAAAATAAAACTCCTTTACGGATGTGAGGGCTATTTTCTCAACAACATCGACGACCGTATCTGTGTGCACGGCCCGCAGGACGGCGATTTTTCGACTGAGATCTGCTGTTTCGACATTGAAACAACGGGTCTGAAGGTCGCGCACGATGCCATCACCGAGATCGGTGCGGTCATTCTGAAAGACGGCGAGATCGTCGACACGTTCCAAACCTTTGTCGACCCCGAGCGCCGGCTTTCGCCTGAGATCATCGGCCTGACCGGCATCACAGACGACATGCTGCGCGGCGCGCCGAAGCTGGAGGACGCGCTGCACGCGTTTTTGGCCTTTGCGGGCGGCCGCCCGCTCGCTGCGCACAATGCGGAGTTTGATATCAGCTTCATCCGCGCAGGCTGCAAAAAGTGCGGCATCCCGTTCGAGCCGACGTATCTCGACTCGCTGATTTTCGCGCAGAATCTCCTGCCCGAGCTCGGCAAGTACAAGCTCGACATCGTGGCCGACCACTTGCAGCTCCCGCAGTTCAACCACCACCGCGCGTCCGACGATGCGGTCCCGGTCGCGCAGATGCTGGCCAAGTTCTTCGTCATGCTCGAAGAGCGCGGCGTCACGCGCCTCCAGCAGATCAACGATGAGATGACGAAGCTCCGCCCGCTCGGCGTCAAGCGCAACCGTTTCCCAAAGCACATCATTCTGATCGCCAAGAACAAGATGGGCCTCAAGAACCTCTACCAGCTCATCTCGGCGTCGAACCTCAAATACTTTAAGCGCGTGCCGATCATCCCGAAAAGCGAGCTTGTCGCGCATCGCGAGGGCTTGATCATCGGCTCTGCCTGCGAGGCGGGCGAGCTGTTCCGCGCCATCGTCGACCACAAGGACTGGAATGAGCTCAAGCGCATCGCCTCGTTCTACGACTATCTTGAAATTCAGCCGCTCGGCAATAACCGCTTCATGGTGCGCGACGGCACGGTGCGCGACGACGAAGACCTCAAGGACTTCAACCGCACTGTTGTCAAGCTTGGCGAAGAGCTCGGCAAGCCCGTCTGCGCAACGGGCGACGTCCACTTCCTCGACCCCGAAGACGAGGTTTATCGCCATATCCTGCTCGCGTCAAAGAAATTCGCCGACGCGAACGAGCCCGTCCCGCTCTACTTCCGCACGACGGACGAAATGCTCAAGGAATTTGACTACCTCGGCAAGGAGAAAGCCTACGAGGTCGTCGTGACGAACACCCGCGCCATCGCCGAGCAGGTGGAGGATATCGAGCTTTTGCCCAAGGGCAAGCTGTTCCCGCCGCGGCTTGAAAATTCGGAAGAAGACCTTAACCGCATGGTGTGGGGGAAAGCGCACGAGCTTTACGGCGACGATCTGCCGCAGCTGATCGTCGACCGGCTGAACGTCGAGCTCGGCAGCATTCTGGGCAAGTACGACGTCGTCTACATGTCGGCGCAGAAGCTCGTGCAGCGCTCGCTCGAGTGCGGCTACCTCGTCGGCTCGCGAGGGTCGGTCGGCTCGTCGCTCGTAGCGTACATGGCCGGCATCACCGAGGTCAACGCCCTGCCGCCGCACTACCGCTGCCCGAAGTGCCGCAACGTCGAGTTCCACGCGGGCGAGTATGGCTGTGGCGCGGACATGCCCGATAAAATGTGTCCCGTCTGCGGCACGAAGTATGCCAAAGACGGCTTCGACATCCCGTTTGAAACTTTCCTCGGCTACGGCGGCGGCAAGGTGCCGGATATCGACCTCAACTTCTCGGGCGAATATCAGGCGCGCGCCCACGCGCACGCGGTCGAGATGTTCGGCAAGACGCAGGTGTTCCGCGCGGGTACGATCGGTACGCTCGCGGAGAAGACGGCCTACGGCTTCGTCAAAAAATACCTTGAGGAAAACGGCATCGCCGCGGGCAACGCCGAGATCGACCGCCTGACGGCGGGCTGCGTCGGTGTACGCCGCACGACGGGCCAGCATCCCGGCGGACTCGTCGTCGTGCCGGACGACATGGATATCGAGGATTTCTGCCCCGTACAGCACCCTGCGGACGACCCCGACAGCGACACGATCACCACGCATTTCGAATATCACTGCATGGAGGACAACCTCTTAAAGCTCGATATGCTCGGCCACGATGACCCGACGATGATCCGCATGCTCGAAAATCTGACGGGCGTGAACGCCCGCGCTATCCCGCTCGACGACCCCGACACGATGTCGATCTTCATCTCATCCAAGGTGCTCGGCTACGAGAACGACGAAGTGCTCGGCCCCACGGGCGCCGTCGCGATCCCCGAGTTTAACACGCGCTTCACGCGCCAGATGCTCGTCGACACGCAGCCCAAGGACTTCAACACGCTGCTGCGCCTTTCAGGCTTCTCCCACGGCACGGACGTGTGGCTTGGCAACGCGAAGGATCTGATCGTCAGCGGCACGGCGAGCGTTCTGGAGACCGTCGGCTGCCGTGACGATATCATGCTCTACCTCATTTCTATGGGGCTTGACCCGAAGATGAGCTTTAAGATCATGGAGGCCGTCCGAAAGGGCAAGGTCAAGGGCGGCAAGGCGGGGGACTGGCCGATGTGGGTCGAAGAGATGCGCAAGCACGACGTGCCGGAGTGGTACATCGAGTCGCTTGCGAAGATCGGTTACCTCTTCCCGAAAGCGCACGCGGTCGCATACGTTATGATGGCGTTCCGCATCGCGTGGTTCAAGGTGCACGAGCCGCTCGCGTTCTACGCGACGTTCTTCTCCATCCGCGCCAAGGCATTCGACGCCGCCGAGTGCTGCAAGGACGCCGACGCGCTGCGCCGCCGCATCCGCGAGATCGAAAACAACAAGGATGCGACCGCCGTGGAACAGGACTTGATGACAACGCTTGAAGTCTGCTACGAATTCTGCCTGCGCGGCTTCCACTTTGAGCCCATCGATATCTACCGCAGCGATGCGACGAAGTTCGTCGTCACGGAAAACGGCCTGCTGCCGCCGTTCACGTCCGTCCGCGGACTCGGCGAGACCGCAGCGCTCGACACCGTCGAGAAGCGCAAGGGGAAGGACTTTACATCGGTGGAGGAGTTTTCCCTCTGCTGCAACAAGCTGTCGCAGACGCATATCGACCAGCTGCGCGCGCTGGGCGCGTTTGCGGGATTGCCGGAAACGAGCCAGTTAACATTGTTTTAACACACTGTGTTGTATTGTTCCCTGCGTACTCGCAGGGGGGCGTTTTTCCCTGCACCGTGCAGGGGACGCGGATAAGGGGGCCATTCTCTCACGTGAGAGAATGGCCCCCTTTTGATCCCCCAAGAGAACGCAAGGGGCTCTGCCCCTTGACCCCGACATTGCGGGATTTGGGCTTGAAGAGGTGCACGCGCTGCGCAATCGGGTGCCTGCCAGGTGTTGTTGCTATACGATTTGTCTCTGCTTCTACTACCCGCTGCCGCTCTGCCTGCGTGTCGGTAGCCTTACGCAACTGCGTCCTACTTCAGCTTCTATCAATCTTGCTTTTGCTTGCCGAGGCGGCATTGCTTCGCTCGCCGCGAGGACGGACTTGACGGTCAATTCAACTGACGGTTGAAAAATTTCTCAACTGATTCTACCGGCGATTGCTGTTGTTTTTGCTTTTTGGGCGGTATACTGTGGCCATGGCAAAAACAAATCGCCCTGCATGGGGCGAGAGAGGAGCAGTGTATGGAAAATCATGTGGCAGATCAAATTCGCTTTTACCGCCGGCAGGAGGGGCTGACGCAGGAGCAGCTGGCCGAGGCGATGGGCGTCTCCGTTGCGGCGGTGAGCAAGTGGGAACAGGGGCAGAGCCTGCCGGAGATCCCGATGCTGATGGAGCTCGCGGACTTTTTTGACCTCTCAGTCGACGCGCTCTTGGGCTATCGCCTGCGCTCGAACGACCGCAAGAGCGTCAGCGAGCGGCTGAAAGTCCTGCGCCGCGAGGACAGATACGACGAGGGCCGTGCCGAGGCGGAAAAGGCCCTGCAAAAGTTCCCGAACACCTTTACTGTCGTCTACGAATGCGCCAAGCTCTTCGAGATGGCGGGCGGCACGCGGAAGGATAAAGCCTTGCAGCGCCGCGCGCTCGACTTACTGACGCACGCTATCCGCCTGCTGCCGCAGAACAGCGACCCGCAGGTGAGCGAAATGTCGCTCCGTCTCGATATGGCAAACGTGCTGCTCGACATGAAGGACTGGGAACGCGCGCTCGCGCTCTACAAAGAGAACAACGCCTGCGGGCTGCTCGACGACCAGATCGGCTGTCTGCTTGCGCTCGTCAAGGAGCGGCGCGAAGAGAGCGTACCCTATCTCTCGATGGCGCTGCTGCGCGCAGTGACATCGCTCGTGCGCGTGTGCGACGGCTTTGCCAATGTGTTTGAGGCAAGGGAAGATATGACGTCGGCCATCGACATTTTGCAGTGGAAGCATTCGGTGCTCTCCGGTCTCAGGAAAGAGGGCGTGGTCAGCGAGCTCGACAAGATCAGCGCGGCCTCGCATGCGGCGCTCGCGCGGCTTTTGCATAACTGCCTCGATTTTGACGGCGCGAAAGACGAGTTGAAAACCGCAAAAACGCTGGCCACGGCCTACGATGAAGCACCAAGCCACAGCGCGGCGAACGTCCGCTTCTATGAGGGCATTGAGACCGTAGGCATTTACAGCGACTTCAGCCGCAGCGCGATGGACGCGGTGTTCCATGCGTTTTTTGATGACGGCGGCGCGGAAGAGCATAAAACGTTTTGGGAAAGCATCACGTAAAAAAATAAGACCCGCCTTGCGGCAGGTCTTATTTTTTTACGATTACAGTCCCAGTTCGACGGCGCGGCGAAGTCTAACCTTGCCGTCGAGCGCTTCGTCGATCGTGTGGATCAGCGCCTCGCGGTCGCGGTTGAGCGTACCGCCGAGGGGGAGGTAGTTCGACGCGTGGTTCGAGCGGAAGATGCTGCCATCGGAGTCGATGTGCTCCAAAAAGAGGCGTGTTTCACGCATCAGCTCGGGCGGCTCCATCATCTTGAACTCACCGCTCGCGATCCAGTCGTGCAGCGGCGTGCCCGAGTAGACGCGAAGCGTCAAAAACGCGATATAGTCGGGCTTCATGCAGGAAACGGCCTTCGCCGTGTCGATGGCGTGGGCCTGCCAGTCGCCGTTCGCGCCCGCCATGCCGTTGATGGCCGTGACGGAGGTGGCGATGCCCGCCTGCTTGCAGCGGATGGCGTTTAAGACGATCTCCTCGGCAGTAACGCCCTTGCAGAACTTTTTGAGAAGCTCCTCGTTGCCGCTCTCAAGGCCGATATACACGATGCCGAGGCCGTGCTCGCGCAGCGTACGCAGCTCGTCGTCCGTCTTGCGCATGATGGCCTTGGTCGTTGCGTAAGCCGCAACGCGCTTGCAGGTAGGGAAATGGTCGCAGATATAGTCGAGAACGGTCAGAAGATAGTCCATCGGCAGGATCAGCGCGTCGCCGTCGGCTAAAAAGATCTTCTCGATATAGCGCCCGTAGGCGCGTGCCTCGTCGAGGTCGGAGAGCACCTGCTCAATGGGGTTGATGGAGAACTTTTTGTCCTTGTACATCGTGCAGAACGCACATTTGTTGTGACTGCACCCGAGCGTGCACTGCACGATGAGGCTGCGCGCCTCGCTGGGGGGACGGTAAACGGCTCCCGAATAATGCATCAGGGTTCCTCCTTACAAAATCAGCCGAGCTTGGCCTGGCACTTGTCCATGAAGCGATCCACGGTGATGACGGCGCGCTGGTGCGTGCCCTCGCCGATGAGGCCGGCGGTGTCGGTCGCGGTGGCCTTGAAGTCGACCATCTTGCCGTTTGCGGAAATGTCCGTGACCTCGACGGTAACGGTGATCTCCATGCCAACGGGCGAGGGGGAGACATGGGAGACCTCGACCTTGGTGCCGACGGTGCTCTTACCCTCGGGCAGCTCCTGCTGGAGATAGGTGAAGGCGGCGTTTTCGACCATCGCGACGAGATACGGCGTGCCAAACACCGGCAGACCGCCGCTGCCGAGCGCGGCAGCGGTCATGTCTTCCGTGACAACTTTCTTGACGGTAAAAGTATCTCCGATTTTCATCTTAAAAAACTCCTTTACGATATTACTTGGCAGCTTTGACCTTGATCCAGAGCTTGCTCAGCTCGCGCATGAGCACCTGGTTGTCGTGGAACATCTCGTCCTTTTCATAGCCGCTGCGGGGAAGATATGCGGCATTTTCAGCATAGAGGTCCTCGGACGAGGTCATTTCTTCAAACACTTCCGCGTTGGGAGAAGTATAACCCACCGTTTCGGTGTTGTCAAATGCGGCCTCGTAGGTGAGCATGTAGTTGATGAACTCGTGGGCGAGCTTCGGGTTCTCGGCGTTTGCGGGAATAACCATCGCATCGCACCAGATGTTCGTGCCCTGGGAGGGCATATAGAAGCTCATGTCTTCGTTTTCATCAAGCACCACGGCTGCGTCGCCGGAGTAGACGACGGCGATGTCCTTATAGCCGTTCATCATGCCGTCGATGACCTCATCGGTGACGTAGACGGGCGACATCGTGTTATTCATTTGCAGCAGCCACTCATAGGCGGCGTTGATCTCGTTGGGGTCCTCGGTGTTCATCGAGTAGCCCAGCGCCTTGAACGCCATCATGAACGAGTCGCGCTCGGAATCGTAGATGTAGATGTGACCGGCGTAGTCGGTGTTGCGCAGGATCTCCCAGCCCTCGCTCTCGATGACGGCAGGGTCGACGTTCTCGTGGTTGTAGACGAGACCGACGCTGCCCCAGAAGTAGGGGATGGAGTACGTGTTGTCCGGGTCGTAGCTCATACCGAGCACGGCATCAGACATGTTCTCCATGTTGGGGATCATGCTCTTGTCAAGCGGCTGGAGGAAGTCCTCATTCATCAGGCGTTCGATCATGTAGTCGGACGGAATGATGACATCGTAGCGGTCGCCGGCCATGAGCTTGGTGTACATCATCTCGTTGGAGTCGAAGTTCTCGACGATGACGCGCACGCCGTACTGCTTTTCAAAGTCGGAGATGACGTTCTCGCCGAGGTACTCGCCGGGGAGATAGAGCTTCAAAACGTTGCTGCCGTACTTCTCGACAGCCGCGGCGCTCTTGTGCTGCTGGGAAAGTCTCGCGCCCACGGTGCCGCCGACAACGGCCAGCACCAGCACGGCGGCAACAGCCGCCATGGCCTTGCGGCTCACGGCGCGGGAGGACTTGCCGTCCTTTTCGCGCTTTTCGCGCACGATCGGCACGATGTTCACGACGCCGAGCACCAGCGTAATGAGAAGAATCACAATGGTAGAAAGGGCGTTGATGGACGGGTTCACGCGCTTGGACATCGTGTAGACCAAAATCGAAATGTTGTTGACGCCGTTGCCCGTTGTGAAGTACGAGATGACGAAGTCGTCAAAGCTCATCGTGAACGCAATGAGCGCGCCGGAGACGATACCCGGCTTGATCTGCGGCACAATGACTTTCGCGAGCGCCTGGAACGGCGTTGCGCCAAGGTCCATCGCTGCGTCGATGAGGTTAGGGTCGAGCGAGCGGAGCTTCGGCGTAACGGAGAGCATCACGTAGGGGATACAGAACATGATATGCGCGATGAGCAGCGTGCCGAAGCCTTTTTTGACCGTGAGGACGCTGAAAAACATCAGAAGTGAGATGGCCGTGACGATATCGGGGTTCATCACGGGCAGGTCGTTGATGCGCTCGACCATCTTCTGCACAACCTTGCGGGATTTAGAAAGACCGATGGCCGTGATCGTGCCGGCGACTGTCGCGACGGCCGTCGCGATGATGGCGATGATGACCGTGTAGAGCACAGCCTCCATCATCGTCGAATCGGCGAACATCTTTTCATACCAGCGGAGCGAGAAGCCGCCGAACTTCGTCAGCGAGCGGGAATCGTTGAACGAAAAGATAATGATATAGAGGATGGGGAGGTAGAAGAAGAGCATCGTGAGCGTCAGGATGATCTTCGAGCCGACAGAGGTTTTCTTTTTCATGCGCTTCTCACTCCTTTCCCTGCGAGGCGACCTGAACGTCCGCCTTGCGCGTCAGCCACATCGAGATCATGATGATGACCGCCATGATGAGCGAGATGGCCGAGCCGAAGTTCCAGTCGCCAGTGGTGAGGAACTGCGTTTCAATGATGTTGCCGACGAGGACGTACTGTCCGCCGCCGAGAAGCTTCGGAATGAAGAAGCTCGACACCGCGGGCAGGAACACGAGCGTGATGCCGGAGATCACGCCGGGAAGCGAGAGCGGCAGCGTCACGCGCAGGAATGCCTGCACCGGCGTTGCACCGAGGTCGTTGGCGGCTTCCAAAAGGCTCTTGTCCATCTTGGCAAGGGACGTGTGGATCTGCAGGATCATAAAGGGAATGAAGTTATAGACCATGCCGAGGATGACGGCAAAGCTCGTGTGGATCATCGACACGGGGCCGATGCCGAACCACGAAAGGATCGTGTTGAAGATGCCCTCGTCCTGCAAAATGCCCATCCAAGCATAGGTGCGCACCAGCATGTTGACCCAGGTCGGCATGGTGATGAGCAGAATTAAGATCGTGTTGCTGCGGCCGCCGCGCTGCGCGATGACGTAGGCGATGGGGTAGCCGAGCACGACGCAGATGAGCGTTGTGATGAGCGCGATATAGAGCGAGCGCAGCAACACATCCATAAAGACCTTGTCCGTGACGAAGCGGGCAAAGTTCTCAAAGGTGAACTGGAATGTCAGCACCGAGTTGCCGGAGGTCGTGAAGGCATAGAGCACGATCAGAAGCATCGGCACCACGATGATCGCGATGATCCACGCGATATACGGGTAAGTCATGGAACGAAAGCGCTTCACCACTGGCCCTCCTTCTTCATCACGTGGATGTCCTCGGCACGGAAGACAAGGCCGACCTGCTCGCCCTCTTCAAAGGCGTGGGTGGTGGAGACCTTGTACTCATAGCCCTCGGTGGAGAAGGTCACATCGTAAACGCCCGGGGTGATGGTCTCGGGGTCGAAGTCGTACTTGACATCCGTGATCTCGACCTGCTCGCCGTCTTCGAGGGACCACGCCGACGCGCTGGCCCAGGTCTCAAGGTCGGTGTCGAGCGCGATGCTCTCCTGAATGTCCTCGACCTTTTTGAAGAAGTTCATCGCGTAAATTTCTTCCTGATAGACCTTGCTCTCGACGCGGTTCTGCGCTACGACGAGCACCTTGACGGTGATAGACGTATCGTTCGCGGTGGCAAAGGTCACGGTGTAGTTGCCGGTCTCGGGCTTGATGTCGTATTCGACGGTCTTGATGGAGATGGGCTCCTCGGTCTCGGCGTCCCACGCCTCGGCAGAGGCGAGGGCGACGACCTTGGCATCGTCGAGCTCTTCGACGTCCTCCACGTCCAGAAGGAAGGCGTTCGCACTGATCTTCTCGCCCTTTTCCTCGTTGTAGACAGGGCGGTCCTGCGAGACCTGCATCTTCACGGTGATGGACGTACCGACGCGCGTTTCGACCACGGTTTCATAGTGCATGCCCTTGAAAAGCTGAGACTTGACCGTGCCCTTGAGCATACCCTCGGCACGCGGGACAATGTCGAGGTGCTCGGGGCGGATGACGACGTCGACCTTTTCGTTCTTATTGTAGCCGCGGGCACGGCAGGCGTACTTCTTGTCCTCGAACATGACGAGGTCGTCCTCAAGCATGACGCCGTCGATGATGTTCGTCTCGCCGATGAACTTGGCGACGAATTCGTTGACGGGGGTGCGGTAGATTTCGGTCGGCGTACCGATCTGCTGAATTTCACCCGCATTCATGACGACGATCTTGTCGGACATCGTCAGCGCCTCTTCCTGATCGTGCGTGACGAAGATGAACGTGATGCCGACCTCCTGCTGGATGTATTTGAGCTCCTGCTGCATCTCCTTGCGGAGCTTTAAGTCGAGCGCGCCGAGCGGCTCGTCGAGCAGCAGCACGCTTGGCTCGTTAACGAGCGCGCGGGCGATGGCGATGCGCTGCTGCTGGCCGCCGGAGAGCTCGGTCACGTTGCGGTGGGCATAGTCCTCAAGGCTAACAAGGCGCAGCATACGCATGACTTTCTGCTCGATGACGTCCTTCGGCTCCTTTTTGAGCGTCAAGCCAAAGGCGATGTTGTCGTACACGTCCATGTGGGGGAAGAGGGCATACTTCTGGAAGACGGTGTTGATCTCGCGCTTGTAGGGCGGGACGCTGACGATGTCCTCACCGTCGAAGAGCACCTTGCCCTCGCTCGGCTGCAAAAAGCCGCCGAGGATGCGCAGCAGTGTCGTCTTGCCGCAGCCAGAGGGGCCGAGCAGCGTGACGAACTCATTTTCGTAAATGTCAAGAGAGACGCCCTTGAGAACGACCTGTCCGTCCTCAAAGCTCTTGACGATGTTCTTGAATTGAATGATCTTTTTCTTTTCTTCGGCCATTTCCGATATCCTCACAATTTTATAGAATAGTAGTTAAAAAAGCGGGGGCGTGCAGACCCAGAGAATGCGCGCGGTGGTCTTGCGTTCATTTTTGAGGTAGTGGAACGTTCTGCCGTGGAGATAAAACGTTTCGCCGCGGCACACGACGCTGCGTTCGCCGTCGCACTCTAAAATGACGCTGCCGTCAAGCACGTAGCCGAACTCCTCGCCGTTGTGCGGCTCGATCTCGAACGATTCGCCGCCGGCGGGAAGTTCCAATAAAATGGGCTCCATCTGGTTTTTCTGCGTGTTGGGAACGATCCAGTTGACGGTGCAGTTCTCGCGCTCGTCGACGAAAAAGTCTTCGGAGCGGAAGACAAACTGGTCGTTTTTATCCTCCTGAAAGAATTCCGAGAGGTTGGTGCCGAGGGCCTCGAGAATATCGCTGAGCGAGTCGATCGAGGGGGAGGTGAGGTCGCGCTCTAACTGGGACAAGAACCCCTTCGTGAGCTCGCTTCGGCTGGCAAGCTCCTCCAGAGTCAGTCCCTGTCGCGTTCGCAGCTGCTTGATCTTATTGCCAATGTCCATACACACGCCTCCTCGTTCGATATACTAAACTTTTGGTCAGTTTTTGCTAAACCGAGACTATTATACACAGCGCGTGCAAAATTGCAAGAGTATATTTAACAAAAAGTTCAATATTTTGAACTTTTGAAAAATAAAACAGCGAAGAGCCGATTGCAGCTCTCCGCTTGTGGGATTTAACCAAAGTACTTCTTTTGAAACGGGACCTCATCCACCTGAAACTCGCGTCCGTGCAGATATTCGAGGATGCCCGCGTCGCTGGGAAAGTCGAAGCGCAGGCGGTAGGAGTAGAGCGCCTGATGCGTTTCGCCATATTTGCGGTTCACGCTGCCGACGCCGTACTTGCCGTCGCCGAGCAGGGGATGGCCGAGGTCGGCCATGCTCGCGCGAATCTGATGCGTACGGCCCGTGAGCAGCTCGACCTCCAGAAGCGACAGTTCGCCGCGCGTCTGGAGCGTTTGGTATAAGGTGATCGCGCTGCGGCCGTCCGGCACGGGGCGGTGGTAAACGCGGACGGTGTTGCTCTTCTCGTCCTTGCGCAGAAAGCACTCGATGCGGCCCTTCGGCGGCTCGACGCGGCCGAGGGCGATACATAAATAGTATTTGGCGATCTCGCGGTCGCGAATCTTGTCGTTCAGGATGCGCAGCGCTTCAGCGTTTTTCGCCGCGATGACGATACCGCCGGTGTTGCGGTCGATGCGGTTGCAGAGGGCGGGGGTGAAGGCGTTCTCCTCGCGTGGCCGCCACTCGCGCTTTTGATAGAGGTAGGCGAGCATGTGGTTGACGAGCGTATTGACTTTCTCGTGCTCGTCGGCGTGGGCAAGCATTCCCGCGGGCTTGTCGAGCAGCATGATGTTCTCGTCCTCGTAGACGATCTTGAGCCGCGGCGTCGTGATCGTGAGGTAAACGTTTTCCTCGCTCGGCGACTCGAAAAACTCATCGTTGATGTAGCACTGTAAAATATCGCCCGCGACGAGCTTCTGGTCGCGCTGGGCGCGCGCGCCGTTGACCTTGATGCGCTTTAGGCGGATGTACTTCTGCGCGAGCGACGCGGGGAGCAGGGGGATGGCCTTGCCGAGAAAGCGGTCAAGCCGCTGATTTTCGTCATTTTTTCCGATGTGAAACTCCCGCATAGGCGGCACCTCCGCTTGCGCAGCGCGCGATTTTCTGCTATTGTACGATAGCGGGCAAAAAAAGTAAAGAAATCCTGTCAAAATTTTTGCCGCAACCGTGAAAAAAGTATTTGACAATCGAGAAAACGTCCTCTATAATATCACTCGTGTCATTGCGAGGTGTAGCATGGTTTTAGATGTAAAACGTATCATTAACACCCCCGGAGGCAGAATTCCCTTTGACTTTACAGAGGACTTTTCTGATGTGGACTTCGGCGGCGTGTGTCCTGCGGTTCGGCCGGTCTCAGTGGTAGGGCAGGCAGAGAACATTGCGGGGATGCTGCGGTTGCAGTTTGACCTGACTACAACGCTTTCCGCCGTGTGCGATCGCTGCGGAGCGCCGTTTGATCTTCCGTACAAGGTCCCGTTTGAGTGTCTGCTCGCTGAGGATCTGGAGGAAGACGACAACGACGATATCCTGCTGCTGGACAACGGAACCGTTGATCTCAGTGAGTTGGCGCGGGAGACGTTCATCCTCAATATGCCAAGCAAGACCCTTTGCCGCGAGGATTGCAGGGGCTTGTGTTCCGGCTGCGGCGTCAACCTCAACTATGAGAAGTGCCGCTGCAAAAAGGAAGTCGACCCCAGGTTAGCAGCCCTCGCAAAGCTTTTGGAACAATAAATTCGCTGTTCATTCAGCTTAACTTTAAGGAGGTGTCAACATGGCAGTCCCCAAGGGGAAAGTATCCCGTCAGAGACGTGATAAGAGACGTTCTTCTCACTGGAAGCTCACCGCTCCCGCGCTTGTCGCGTGCCCGAAGTGCGGCGCTCTGCACCAGCCTCACAGAATGTGCCCGGAATGCGGTACCTACAACGGCCGTCAGGTCAAGGTCATCGAGTCCAAGGTCGCAGCCGAATAATTGATTCGGAACGAAAATCGTTAAGAAAAGCTGAGTGGAACTCCACTCAGCTTTTTCTTATGCCGCAAGAGAAGGTTAGCCTTGCGTAACCTCGAAAATTCGGTTATACTGTATTTGTAATATTTTGCTTTGCGATAAAGAGCGGTGCGATCGCGCGCCGCTTTGGAATAAAGGAGACAGAGAGATGAAACCTTTGGTTGCGATCGTTGGACGGCCGAATGTCGGCAAGTCCATGCTGTTTAATAAGCTCATCGGCCAGCGGCTCTCCATCGTCGAGGATACGCCGGGCGTCACGCGCGACCGCATCTACGGCGAGAGCGAGTGGTGCGGCCGCAAATTCCGTCTGGTGGACACCGGCGGTATCGAACCGTGCACGGACGATCAGATCTTGTTGTTCATGCGCGAACAGGCGGAGATCGCCATTCAGCACGCGGACGTCATCATTTTCCTGACGGATGTGAAGACCGGCCTGACGGCTTCCGATCAGGAGGTCGCGAATATGCTGCTGCGATCCCGCAAGCCCATCGTGCTGGCGGTCAACAAGATGGACTCGACCGGACGGGTCGACCCTGATTTTTATGAGTTCTACAATTTAGGCCTCGGCGATCCCATCGCCGTTTCCGCCGTGCACGGCCACGGCACGGGCGACCTGCTCGACGCGTGCTTACAGTATTTCCCGCCCGAGGATGACGAGGAAGAGGATGAGGACGTCATCAAGGTCGCCATCATCGGAAAACCCAACGTCGGCAAGTCATCGCTGACGAACCGCATTCTCGGCACCGAGCGCATGATCGTCAGCAATGTTGCGGGCACGACGCGCGACGCCATCGACTCGTACTTTGAAAACGAGCAGGGCAAGTATGTCTTCATCGACACCGCCGGCATGCGCAAAAAGTCGAAGGTCGACGACGTGATCGAGCGCTACAGCGTGCTGCGCGCCACGATGGCCATCGACCGTGCGGACGTGTGCCTCATCATGATCGACGCGCAGGAGGGCGTGACCGAGCAGGATACGAAGGTCGCGGGTCTCGCGCACGAGGCAGGCAAGGCCTGCATCATCGTCGTGAACAAGTGGGATCTTGTCGAAAAGGACGGCAAGACCATGGACAAAATGAGCGACGACATCCGCCGCGACCTCTCCTACATGACCTATGCGCCGATCCTCTTCATCTCGGCGGCGACGGGCCAGCGCGTGCCGCGCCTTTTTGAGATGATCAACTATGTGCACAACCAGTCCTGCATGCGCATTTCGACCGGCATGCTCAACAACATTCTGGCCGACGCGCAGACGCGCGTGCAGCCGCCGACGGACCGTGGCCGCAGACTGAAGATCTATTACATGACGCAGGTCGGCGTCTGCCCGCCGCACTTTGTCGTGTTCTGCAACGAGCGCAAGCTCTTCCATTTCTCCTACCAGCGCTACCTTGAAAACTGCATCCGCAACGTCTTCGGACTGGAGGGTACGCCAGTCATCATGTCTATTCGCGAGAAGGGGGATAAGGAAGACTGATGAAAGGCATTTATCTTACGGGCGTCACGGCTGTCGCGGCATTTGCCTTGCCGGCTCTGGTCGCGGTGCTGTCGTATCTTTTGGGTTGCATCAACGGCGCGATCGCAACGTCGCACATTTTCTACCATGACGACGTGCGCCGCCATGGCAGCGGCAACGCGGGGCTGACGAATTTCTACCGCAACTACGGCGCGAGATGCGCGCCCATGGTCATCGCGTTCGACATGCTCAAGGCCGTCGGCGCGGTGCTGCTGGGCAATTATTTCCTGGGCTATCTTCTCGGCTGGGGCGCCGCAGGCAAGTATTTCGGCGCACTGTTCTGCGTCATCGGCCATATGTTTCCGGTGTTTTACGGCTTCAAGGGCGGCAAGGGCATTTTGTGCAGCGGCACGCTGCTGCTGCTTCTCGACTGGCGCATCGCGCTCGTCGGCTGGGGCGCGTTCGTCGTGCTGTGGCTCACGACGCGCTATGTGTCGCTCGGCTCGGTCGCCGCGGCGGTCAGCCTGCCATTTACCACGTATTTCGTGTTCCATAACACGGCCTGCACAGTGCTCGGCACGTGCATTTCGCTTCTTGTGCTGTGGGCGCACCGCAGCAACATCAAAAGACTCTTAAGCGGTACGGAGAGCAAGTTCCATTTCCATGTGAACGCGCCCAAGCCGGGGGAGGACGAATGAACATTGTAGTGCTTGGCTCGGGCGGCTGGGGTACCGCCGCCGCGATGCTGTTATCGGACAACGGCCATACCGTCGCGCTCTGGTCGCACGACCCGAAAAAGGCGGAATTGCTGGATAAGACAAGGGAAAATCCTTTACTCAAAGGCGTGCGCATTCCCGAGCGCATCGCCGTCACGAGCGACTTAGCGGTGCTCCAAAATGCGGAGATGGCCGTCTTCGCGTCGCCGTCGTTTGCACTGCGCTCCGTTGCGCATGAGGCTGCGCCGCACCTGAAAAAAGGCACGCTGCTCGTCTCGCTCACGAAGGGCATTGAGCGCGGAACGCACCTGCGCATGAGCGAGATCATCGCACAGGAATGCGGCGAGGGCTATCGTATCGCAGTGCTCTCCGGCCCCTCGCACGCCGAGGAGGTCGCGCGCCGTCTGCCGACGGGCTGTGTGGCGGCGTCCGCCGATCAGGCGAGCGCCGAGGCCGTGCAGCGCGCGTTCATGAACGAGGTCTTCCGCGTCTACACGCACGACGACGTCGTCGGCGTGGAGCTTGCGGGCGCGCTCAAGAACGTCGCGGCGCTGTGCTGCGGCATCAGCGACGGCTGCGGCATGGGCGACAACACCCGTGCGCTGCTCATCACCCGCGCGCTGAGTGAGATCTCGCGCCTGGCCGAGTGCATGGGCGGGCGCAAGGAGACGCTCGCCGGTCTTGCCGGCATGGGCGATCTCATCGTCACGTGTACGTCGATGCACTCACGCAACCATCGCGCGGGCATCCTGATCGGTCAGGGCAAGAGCGCGCAGGAGGCCATGGACGAGGTCGGCGCGGTCGTCGAGGGCTATTACGCCGCGCGCAGCGCGCACGAGCTCGCGCAGCGCTATGGCGTAGAGATGCCGATCTCGACGGCAGTGTACGAGGTCCTCTACGAGGGCAAGAGCGCCGCGCCGCTCATCGGCGTTCTGATGAGCCGCACGCCGAAGAAGGAAAGCGATTGCAGCTGGTTATGACTCAAAAGCGAGGGGCTTTGCCCCTCGCTTTTGAAAAAGTTTCACTTCGTTCTGTGCCGAGCTGTCCGCGTAAGCGGACAACTCGACACTCACTACGTGTAAAGGATTTTTCTGACGCGCATGTCGTCAGAAAAATGATTTAAATTTATTTGCGCCGTGCGCGGCGCAAATTTTGCGAGGCTTTTGCGCCTGCGGGCGCGAAAAAATATATTGAGGGTAACGATGGATATTTTGACGCAAATTGAGAATTACCGGCCGTGCAATGAGCAGGAGGAGCGGGACAAGGGATTGATCCTCGACTGTCTGCGCGCGTTTGAGGATGTGTTTACGCGGGAAAATGCACTGGCGCACATGACGGCGTCGGCCTGGGTGGTGAACGAGCGCTTCGACCGCGTGCTGATGGCGTATCACAACATCTACGATTCGTGGTCGTGGCTCGGCGGGCACGCCGACGGGGAAGAGGACCTGCTCGCCGTCGCGCTCAGGGAAGTCCGCGAGGAGAGCGGCGTCAAAAACGTCCGTCCGGCAAGCGAGGACATTTTCTCGCTTGAGGTGCTGACTGTCGACGGCCACATGAAGCGCGGGAAGTACGTCTCCTCGCACCTGCATCTGAACGTCACGTACCTTCTCATTGCGGACGACACGAACGCGCTCACGGTCAAGCCCGACGAGAACAGCGGCGTGAAATGGTTCACGCCCGAGGGCGCGGTGGAAGCCAGCAGCGAAAAATGGTTTCGCGAGCATATCTACAATAAACTCAACGAGAAGATGCGGCAGTTTCACGCGGAAAAGAAATAAAAGGAAAAGCCGCCCCAGGGCGGCTTTTTTCGAAAAGGATTCTCTGCGTTCTGTACTCTGGTTGTTCGCTAATAGTGGACAATTCGACTTTGTACTGCTACGACACGATTGGGCAGCCGTTAACAGCTTTGCTACTTTACAGTTGCCGCGCATCCATTACAGATAAAAACGCTGTGAGGCTTTTTACAAAAGGCTATATTTTCTTTTTCGTAAAAGCTGATCTCAACAGGATGATGACGACCGCCATTATAGCGAGCTGAAACAGAGTTACCAAGATCATCAGGCCGCGCGATTCATAATAGGTAAAATTTCTCCAATTGACGAGCAATTCGACAAGCACGGTCAACGGGATGCTGAGCCAGACATATTTGCGGCTGATGAGGAAGAATAGAATTGGTGTAACAAAAGTTAGGAGAAAGGGAATTGGCGTGAGCAGGTATTGGACAAATATTTTTATCAAAATAACACCCCCATAGCTTCCGGTTCGGTGAATCCCTGCCATATGATTCATTATATTGAAAGAGAGATAGGAACACAAGTATTTTAGCGGTTATCTGGGCAAAAAAAGAAGCACTGCTTTCGCAGTGCTTCTAATCTGTTTGGTCGCTTAGATCGCGCGGGTAACCTTACCGGAACGCAGACAGCGGGTACAAACATAGACATGGCGGGGCGTACCATTGACGATAGCCTTCACGCGCTTGACGTTGGGCTTCCAGGGACGATTGGAACGACGGTGAGAGTGGGAAACTCTGATACCGAACGCAACACCCTTGTCGCAAAACTCGCACTTTGCCATCCGTTGCACCTCCTTGCTGTAATTAAATCAAGGCTTGGTCATTCACAAGCAGTTGATACTATAACAGATTGCATCACAAAATGCAAGTACTATTTTCAAAAAAGATGAAAAAATCTGTAATTTTTCCGCTCGCGGCGCAAATGCGAAAAAAGCGTGGCGCGGCAGGGCGTTTTCGCTTGTAAAAAAGGGGGGCAGCGATTATAATTAAAATGTATTTTATCACGCGGGCCAAGGCCCGCATGGAGGGAACTATGAATACCAATCGCTCCGTCCGCGTAAAGGACATCGTAGAAAAATTTCAGATGGAGGTCATCAACAAGGGCACGGATTACGACACCGAGATCTTGACCATCACGGACGTCAACCGCCCCGGCCTCCAGTTCATCGGCTTTTTCGATTATTTTGATCCGAGAAGATTGCAGATCATCGGCAAGAGTGAGGTGACGTTCCTGCGCGGCTACTCGGCCGAGGAGCGGCGCAAGCGCTTCGAGGACCTGTTCTGCTATGAGATCCCGGCACTGGTCATCTCGCGCAATTTAGATGTTTTCCCTGAGTGCCTCGAGATGGCGCAAAAGCACGGCCGCACGCTGCTTCGCACGAAGTACACGTCCGTCGAGTTCACCGCCATGACCATCGACTACCTGAATCACGCGCTCGCGCCCGTCATCACACGCCACGGCGTGCTCGTCGACGTGTACGGCGAGGGCGTGCTGATCTTCGGCGACAGCGGCATCGGCAAGAGTGAGACGGCCATCGAGCTCATCAAGCGCGGCCACCGCCTCGTCGCCGACGACGCGGTCGAGATCACGCGCATCGGCTCAACGCTCTCGGGCACGGCGCCTGAGCTCATCCGCAACTACCTTGAGGTGCGCGGCGTTGGCGTCATCGACGTGGAAAAGCTCTTCGGCGTGGGTGCAGTGCAGGATTCGACGCAGATCGACCTTGTCATCCAGTTTGAAAAGTGGGAGGATGACAAATTCTATGACCGTCTGGGTCTCGACGAAAACGACACGACCATCCTTGATGTGCCCGTGCCGCAGATCACCATTCCCGTCAGTGCGGGCCGTAACCTCGCTGCGATCGTGGAGCTGGCAGCGATGAACAACCGCCAGAAGAAGCACGGCTTCAACTCCGCGCGCGAATTCGCCGCGCAGATCGACGGCCACATTGACCGCGTGACCCGCGAAAATGAGCTGAAAAACCAGAATCCGTGAACGGAGGAGCATCTATGTCTTGGGAAACCGCACTCGACCGCCAGATCCATGACTATCTGCCTGACCTCAAATGGGCCGCAGATGAGCCGATGGCAAAGCATACGTCGTTCCGCATCGGGGGGCCGGCCAAACGCATGGCCTTTCCGAAAACGCGCGAGCAGCTCGTTGTGCTGATGGGCTTTTTGCAGGACGCGGGCGTCAAGCCGCTGCTGATCGGCAACGGCACGAACCTGCTCGTCGCCGACAAGGGCCTTGACACTGTGGTCATCGACACGTCCGCCGAGCTTTCTCATATTGAGCTGACGGACGAGGGCGAGATCGCAGCGGACGCAGGCGTGTCGCTCGCGAAGCTCGCGCTGTTCGCATGGAAAAACGGCCTGACGGGGCTGGAATTTGCCCACGGCATCCCCGGCACGCTCGGCGGCGGCGTCGTGATGAACGCAGGCGCCTACGGCGGCGAGCTCAAGGACGTTGTCACCGAAGTGACGGCGCTGTATCCCGACGGCGTGAAGGTTTTAACACCTGCGGAGCTGGATTTTTCTTATCGCCACAGCGTGTTTTCCGCGGGTGAGGGCATCGTCCTCGGCGCGAAGGTCAAGCTCGAATCGGGTGATCCGGACGCCATCAAGGCAAAGATGGACGATCTGATGGCGCGGCGCAAGGCAAGCCAGCCGCTCGATCTGCCGAGCGCGGGCAGCACGTTCAAGCGCCCGACCGGCTACTACGCGGGCCCGCTGATCGAGGGCTGCGGCCTCAAAGGCTGCCGCGTCGGCGGGGCAGAGGTATCAAGCAAGCACGCGGGCTTCGTCGTGAACGTCGGCGGCGCGACCTGCGCCGATGTGCTCGCCCTCATCAAAAAGGTACAGAAGACCGTTTACGACGCGCACGGCGTGATGCTGGAGCCGGAGGTCAAGATCATCCGGTAAATAGAAAGAGAGACAACGATGGAAATTCTGATCATATCCGGTCTGTCCGGCGCGGGCAAGTCCAGCGCCGCCACCTATCTGGAGGACATGGGCTACTATACGGTGGACAACGTACCGGCGGACATCATTTTGAAATTTGCTGAATTCTGCGCGCAGAGCGACGGCCGCTATGACCGCGTCGCACTCGTGAGCGACATCCGCTCGGGCAACGGCAACTTTCAGGGGATTTTAGACGCAATGGAGCGGCTCAAGCAGGGCGGCGATATCTGCCGGCTGCTGTTCGTCACGGCGGACCTTGAGACCATCATCAAGCGCTACAAGGAGACGCGCCGCCGCCATCCGCTGATGTCTGACGGCATGACCATCGAGCAGGCGATGCACCGCGAGCAGGAGCTGCTGCGCCCGCTGCGCGAGCACGCCGACTTTGTCATCGACACGACGCTCATGCCCGCAGCCAAGCTCAGAAATGAGCTCTACGGTCTCTTTGGCGACAAGAGCGCGCGCGGCAAGCTGAGCGTGAACGTCGTCTCATTCGGCTTCAAATACGGCATCCCGCTGGAAGCCGACCTGGTATTCGACGTGCGCTTCCTGCCCAATCCCTTTTACGTGCCGGAGCTCAAGCACAAGACTGGCATGGACAGTGAGGTCTATGACTACGTGTTCTCGTTCCCGCAGACGAAGACGTTTATCGACAAACTCGAGGGAATGCTCTCATTTCTGCTTCCGCTCTACGCAGAGGAAGGGAAGAGCACGCTCGTCATCGCCGTCGGCTGCACGGGCGGGCACCACCGCAGCGTGTCCGTCGCGCGCTGCATCGCGTCCTACCTCACGGCCCTGGGCTATCCCGCGTTTGAAAATCACCGCGACATCACGCGCGGCTGAAGCAAGTTTTTGAAACGAAAGAAGGTGGCGGCATGTCGTTCGCCTATGACGTAAAAGCGGAGCTCTGCAAGGTTCCGATCAACCGGAGCTGCTGCGCCGTGGCCGAGGGCTGCGGCGTGCTGCTGTACGCCAGCGCATTCACCGCAAACGAGGTGCGCATCGTCACGGAAAATGACGAATTCGCCGCGCGTCTCCCAAAGCTCTTTCAAAAGGCATTTTCCCTGCGCTTTGACGAACTCCCTGACAAGTCGAAGGACGGCGGCAAGCTCGTCTTCCGCATCACGCAGGAGGACAAGCTCGACACGATCTGGCGCGCGCTCGGCTACGATCGCCGGGCGCATTTTGCGCTGCACCTGAACTTTGCACTGCTTGAAGAAGAGTGCTGTCGGGCGTCGTTCCTGCGCGGGGCGTTTTTGTCCGGCGGCAGCGTGACCGACCCGCAAAAGCGGTATCACTTAGAGCTTGCGACCTCGCACGTGCAGGCGGGGCGCGAGGTCGAGGCGCTGCTGCGCGACATGGGATTTGAGCCGAAAAATGTCATGCGGCAGAATAACCTCATTACATATTTTAAGAGCAGCACCCATATCGAAGACCTGCTGACGCTCATCGGCGCGCCGGGGCGCGCGCTTGAGATCATGTCGGCCAAAATCGAAAAGGAAATGCGAAACACCGTGAACCGGCGCGTAAACTGCGACGCGGCCAACCTTGACAAAGCAGTGCTGGCCTCACGTGAACAGGTGGAAGCCTTTACACGCTTGACCGAGTCCGGTGCGATCAACGACCTGCCCGTCAAATTGCAGGAGGTCGCTGTCGCGCGGTTACTTCAGCCAGAGCTGACGCTTTCAGAATTGGCGGCGACATTTGACCCGCCGCTGACGAAGTCGTGTTTGAATCACCGCATCCGAAAGCTCATGGAGATCGCAAAAAAAGAAGAGAACGAATAGGAGGGAGCGCGCCATGTCGTTTGCCCATTTACATGTCCATACCGAATACAGCCTGCTCGACGGCGCGTGCCGTATCCGCGACCTCCCCAAGCTCGTCAAGTCGATGGGGCAGACCGCCTGCGCCATCACCGACCACGGCGTGATGTACGGCGTGGTCGACTTTTACCGCGCCTGCAAGGCCGAGGGCATCAAGCCCATCATCGGCTGCGAGGTGTACGTCGCCCCGCGCACGCGCTTTGACAAGCAGCACGAATTCGACAGCGAGGCCCGCCATCTCGTGCTGCTGTGCGAGAATGAGGAGGGCTATCGGAATCTTTCCTACCTCGTCTCAATGGCGCACGTTGAGGGCTTTTACATCAAGCCGCGCATCGACCTGGATCTTCTGCGCGAGCACTCCAAGGGCCTCATCGCGCTCTCGGCGTGTCTCGCCGGTGAGATCCCGAGAAGGCTCCGCAATGGCGACTACAACGGTGCCAAGGAATATGCCTTAACACTATCTGAAATCTTTGGCCCCGAGCACTTCTACCTCGAATTGCAGGACCACGGCATCCGCGATCAGGCCATCGTGAACAAGGGTATCCTGCGCCTGCACGAGGAGACGGGTCTCCCGCTCGTCGTGACAAATGACGCGCACTATCTTCGAAAAGAAGATGCCTACGCGCACGATGTTTTACTCTGCATCCAGACGGGCAAGACCGTGGACGACGAAAACCGCATGCGCTATGAGCCGCAGCGCTTCTATCTTCGTTCGACCGAGGAGATGGCGGCGCTGTTTCCCGACTATCCCGAGGCGATCGAGAACACCGGCAAGATCGCCGAGCGCTGCAATTTGGAGTTTACGTTCGGCAAGTACCATCTGCCGGAATTCAAGGTGCCGGAGGGCTACACCTCGCTCACATACTTCAAAAAGCTCTGCGCCGACGGCTTCGCCCAGCGCTATGGCGAAGGGACGGACAAGCAGCGCGCGCAGCTCGAATACGAGCAGAACATGATCGAGCGCATGGGCTTTGTCGACTACTTTTTGATCGTCTCCGACTTTGTGCGCTACGCCAAGAGCGTCGGTATCCCCGTCGGTCCGGGCCGCGGCAGCGCGGCGGGCAGTATCGTTTCGTACTGCCTGTCGATCACAGACATCGAGCCGATGAAATACGGCCTCTTTTTCGAGCGCTTTCTGAATCCCGAGCGCGTGTCCATGCCTGATATCGACATGGACTTCGGCGATACGCGCCGCGGCGAGGTCGTGGAGTATGTGCGCCGCAAGTACGGCGACGATCACGTGGCGCAGATCGTGACCTTCGGCACGATGGCTGCGCGCGGCGTCATTCGCGATGTGGGACGCGCACTCAATATGAGCTATGCCGACTGCGATGTCATCGCCAAGCTCATCCCCGCAGGGCCGCACGTCACGCTCGACGACGCGCTGCGCATCTCGCGCGAGCTGCGCGAAAAGTACGAGGGCGACGAGCAGGTGAAAAAGCTCATCGACACGGCACGCGCCCTTGAAGGCATGCCGCGCCACGCCTCGACGCACGCCGCCGGCGTGGTTATCACGAAGCGCCCCGTTGTCGACTATGTCCCGCTCGCGCGCAACGACGACACGATCGTCTGCCAGTACGTGATGACGACGCTCGAAGAGCTCGGCCTGCTCAAAATGGACTTCCTTGGTCTGCGCAACCTCACGATTCTGGATGACGCAGTCAAGACGATCCGTGAAAAGGATAAAAACTTTACTCTTGCCGGTATTCCTGAAAATGACGCCGCGACCTACGAAATGCTGGCCGCGGGGCGGACGTCGGGCGTCTTCCAGCTCGAATCGAGCGGCATGACGGGCGTGTGCGTCAGCCTGAAGCCGCAGAACATCGAAGACATCACGGCTTTGATTGCGCTCTACCGTCCGGGGCCGATGGAGTCCATTCCGAAATTCATTGCCTGCAAACACGACCCGAAAAAGGTCACATACCTCATTCCGCAGCTTGAGCCGATCCTGTCGATCACCTATGGCTGCATCGTGTATCAGGAGCAGGTCATCCAGATCTTCCAGCAGCTCGCGGGCTACTCGCTCGGCCAGGCAGACATGCTGCGCCGCGCGATGAGCAAGAAGAAGGTCAAGGACATCGAGCGCGAGCGCGAGGCGTTTCTGCACGGCGATCCCGCGCGCAATATCTCCGGCTGCGTGGCAAACGGCATCGACGAGAAGGCCGCGCAGGAAATTTACGAGGAAATTTACGCCTTCGCGAACTACGCGTTCAACAAGGCGCACGCCGCGGCCTATGCGGTCGTCGCATATCAGACGGCATACTTCAAGTGCCACTATACGAAAGAATACATGGCGGCGCTGCTCTCGAGCGTGCTCGACTCGTCCGACAAGGTGGGCGAGTACTTCGCCGAGTGCCGCGAGTGCGGCATCAAGCTCCTGCCGCCGGACGTCAACCATTCCGCCGACCGTTTCACGGTCGAGCCCGAGGGCATCCGCTTCGGCCTCGTCGCCATCAAGAACATCGGCCGCGGGCTCATTTTGCGCATGATGCAGGAGCGTGAGCTCAACGGCCCGTTCGTCGACTTTCAGGATTTCTGCCGCCGCATGGACGGCATGGAGATCAATAAGCGTGCGGTCGAGAACCTGATCCGCGCAGGCGCGTTCGATTCGACGGGCGCGAAGCGCTCGCAGCTCATCGCTGTCTACGAAAAGGTGATGGACGGCATCGCCGAGGGCAACCGCACGAACGTGGAGGGGCAGATCGACTTTTTCGGCATGGGCGCGGAGACCGCGCAGCAGGCCGCGCTCGTCCTGCCCGACATTCCCGAGTTCACGCCGCAGGAGCTCATGGCGATGGAAAAGGCCACGACAGGGCTTTACCTCACCGGCCATCCGATGGACGCCTACCGCTCGCTCGTCCGCTCGTCCGGTGCGGCTGCCATCGGCCGCGTGATGGAGGACTTTGCGCAGGAGGCAGGGCCGACGACATTCTCCGACGGGCAAAAAATTTCGCTCGCGGGCGTCGTGACCGCGAGCAAGACGAAGATGACAAAGAAAAATACCCTCATGGCTTACGTGACGCTCGAAGACGGCACGGGAGCCATCGAAATGCTCTGCTTCACGCGCGCGCTTGAACAGTACGGCAGCTATTTGCAGGAGGGGCAGGTCATTTATGTCACGGGTACGCTGTCCGTGCGCGATGAAAAGGCACCGCAGCTCATGTGCGACTTCGCCCGTCCGCTGAATGCCAATTTTTCGACGGGAACGGCAGCGCCTGCGCAGGCGCTGCAGCAGCGGACGGGGCAGACGCTCTATCTGCGCCTGCCGTCGGTTGACGGGCCGGAGATGGCGATCCTCCGCAAAATCCTCTATATGTTCGAGGGAAAAGAGAACAACGTCCGCATCCGCGTGCTTGATACCGGCAAGCTCATCGGCACGACCTGCGACCTGCACACCTCGCTTGTGTGCGACTTGGAAGAGCGCTTCGGCAAGGAAAACGTTGTGGTGAAGTGAAAATCTGCCCATCGCAACGCGAAGTTGCGCGATAGTTGGTGGAGGAAACCGCTGCTTTTCGCTATGATGAGCGCATCAAACGAAAAGGAGAACAACCATGCAGCTCACTCTAATCTTATTCCCAATCGCGCTTGCGATCTACGGCGCGATCATCTATCTTTTCGTGCTGCTCGTCAAGGCACTGCGAAAGTACATCAAGTCCAAAGACGTGCGCGAGGAGAAGAAGGCTGTCTGCCGCTCGCTCGGCGAAGCGCTCAAGGCGCACCGGACGGAAAAACAGATGACGCAGGAGTTCGTCGCCGAGACGCTCGGCGTCAGCCGTCAGGCGGTCAGCAAGTGGGAGAACGGCACGTCCGACCCCAGCACGTCGAATCTCTGCGCGCTCGCGAAGCTCTACGGCATCCCGGTCGAAGAACTGCTGCATGAGACGCAGGAGGAGAAAAGCGAGGATTGAAGCAAAAAAGAGACAGCCGAACGGCTGTCTCTTTTCATTATGTACGTTATTTTCCCTCGTCGGGTTCGGAGAAGAGCGTGTTCAGCACGCCGGTGTAGAGCTGCTCGGGATTTTTCTGGAAGCGCTCGGCGAGATCCTTGGCCATGACCTCCTTGGGAACCATCAGCTCCATCTTCAAGATGGGCTGGCTCTCGTCGTCGTTGAACGCGAGCGTGACCGTGTAGGTCCCGTTGCGGCGCGGCGCGATGTCGGACTGGATCTGCGCGCGGCGCTTGAGCTTCTGGTTGAAGATCGTGATGTTCTTGTCGGCGCGCAGGCGCACAGAGTAGGGAAGGCTCGACTCGCAGATCGCGCCGTTGTGCAGGCCCTTTTCTGTGATGGCGTAGAGCCCGTCGTCCGAAAGCGTCAAATGCTGCGACTCGACCAAATTGCTCAGGCATTCGGAAAAGTCAAAAAAGTCGATGCCGTCGTCGCACATCGTCAGCTCCTGCATGGCCTCGAACGGGACCGGCTCGATGAGCCGGGCGGCAACATACAGAATGAGAAATTTGATCTCCAGTTTGTCCTGGATAAAACCGACGCGCCCCATAGCGCACCTCCTCGGGTGAATTTACAGCGATCATAACACAAAATGACTGCCAATACCACAAAAAGTTGTCGGTATCGGTCGGCCAAAAACTATATTTAGTATAGCACACCTTTTTTCGCTTGTATAGGTCTTTTTCAAAATCGGCAAAAACGCGGCACACCCATCTTCGCGTACGGCATAGACTGGGGTGAAAGAAAGGCGCGGTCGCGCCCGACTTTCCAGTACTTAAAATAGGAGGTATTCTTGCTTTATGGCTGATAAAGTAGCAGCAGGCCACGTCGGCGGCGCGAACGGCGCGCGCGAGGCGGTCTGTATTCATACGAAAAAGATCTATTCATCCTGCCGCGACAAGGATTGCATTGAGGATTTGCGCTTTTACCCCACGGCCACGGCGCAGAGCGTTTTGAGCACGGCGCAGGGGCTGCGCGGCGGCAGCGCCGAGCTGATCTACACCTTTGTGGACGTCGAGCCCGTCAACTTTAACCGCGGGTACTACACCGTCGACATGCACTTTTTCTACCGCATCACCTTGCAGGCGCTCAACGGCAGCACGCGCTACACGGAGATCGAGGGTCTTGCGACCTTTGATAAGCGCGTCGTGCTCTTCGGCAGCGAGAGCGGCGCGAAGATCTACTCTTCCATCCCCGAGGCAAACGCTATCGACGCGCCGCTGAACCTGACGGCAAATCTCCCGACCGCGGTGGTCGAGGTCGTCGACCCGATGCTGCTGTGCGCGCACTTTGCCGACAACTGCAACTGCCGCTGCGGCTGTGACCGCGGTACGCTCGGCGGCGTGCCCGCGGGCATTCTGGCAGCATTCGACGAGCCGATCATCTTCGACGAGTCCGCGATCCGCCGCGTGTGCATCTCGCTCGGCCAGTTTTCGACTGTGCGCTTAGAGCGCGACACGCAGCTTCTCATCCCCGTGTACGACTACTGCATTCCGTCCAACGAGTGCACGCTTGCCGGCGGCGACTGCAGCTGCGAGGACCCGTGCAAGGTCTTCGATGCGGTGGAGTTCCCGATGGACGATTTCTTCCCGCCCGCGGCGGCGCCCGGCGGCTGCGGCTGCGCGTGCCCCTGCGGCGAACAGTAAAAATCAAACGCGAAAAAACGGGGAATTTCCCCGTTTTTTCTTTTGCCCGAAACGGGACAAACCGGCATAAGCGTGTCCACCGCCTCATAGATTGGACTAACACCAAAGAAGGGAAGTGGGAACGGTGGAACGTCTGGAACGGATCTATCGCTACGAACAATCGTGCGAGTTTTTACCGCACCGGCTCAAAAGTCTCGCCCTGTCGCTGCCGGACAAGCAGAAAGAGCGCGTCGAGGAGCTGCGCCTTCGCGTGATGCACCCGCTGACGGTGCTGACACCGGAGGGCGAGCTGAACGCCGCGCCGGACGGGCGTGCGTCGCTCGTGACGGCGGAAGACCTCGAACAGATGCTCGGCGCGGTGACAGAGTATTCGCGCTATGCCTGCATCGAAACACTGCGGCAGGGCTTTTTGCCGCTGCGGGGCGGGTTCCGCCTCGGTGTGTGCGGCAGCGCCGTCGTGCGCGACGGCGAGGTGAGCAATCTGAAGGACATTTCGTCGCTCGCGCTGCGCATCGTGTGCGAGCACATCGGGCTCGGGAGCGACATTGCGCCGCAGCTCTTCAGCGCTGACGGGCGGTTTTTGAGCACGCTCATTCTCTCGCCGCCCGGCGGCGGGAAAACGACGCTGCTGCGTGACCTCATCCGCGTGCTGTCGCTCGGGGATGCCGAACACCGCGCGCTGCGCGTGGCGGTCATCGACGAGCGCTGCGAGCTCGCCGTGTGCTGCAAGGGGCGAGCGCAGATGGAGCTCGGCAACCACACGGACGTGCTCTCGCTCTGCCCAAAGGCCGTCGGCATCCCGATGGTGCTGCGCGGCATGAACCCGCAGGTCATTGCGGTCGATGAGATCACGGTGGAGGAGGATATCCGCGCAATGTGCCTGGCCGCGAACTGCGGCGTCGGGCTGCTCGCGAGCATCCACGCCGCGAGCGTTGACGAGCTGCACCAGAAGCCGCTCTGGCGGGAGCTTCTGCGCGCGAGGGTGTTTCGCCGCTGCATCGTCATCCGCTCGAACGGCGGTGCACGTTCTTACGAAGTGGGTGACCTGCCATGCTCCGACTGACGGGCAGTGCACTGATCCTCGGCGCAGTGCTGTGGCTGCAAAGGAGTTTCCATTTACGTACTTTACTGCGGCAAAGGACGCTTCGCGCGCTTTCCGGTGCGTTTCTCGCACTCGAGAGCGCCGTCCGATTGACGCTGACGCCGCTGCCCGCGCTGCTGCGGCACTTGAGCTGCGAACCGGAAGCCGCGGGCTTCTTTGAAGGTGTGACCGCCAATCTTGCGCGCGGCGAACCGCTTGCCTCTGCATGGGAACACGCCGCAAAGACTCTGCCCATCGCCGCGCGGGAGCGGGAGACTGTATCGGCGCTGGGACACGCGCTCGGCGGGGATGAGGAAAGCGTCTGCGCCGCGCTGACGCTCGCGGCAAGCGAGCTCTCGCGCCTTGAAGAGGAGCTGCGGCAAAGGGAGCGCGAAACGGGCCGCATCACGGCGGCACTGTGCCTCGGAGGCGGGGCAATGCTCTGTATTCTGCTGCTATAACGTTATTGAAAAGGATAAACGCTTTACATAAGGAAGACGTCTATGGATATTGACCTCGTGTTCAAGATCGCAGCGGTGGGCATCGTCGTCGCCGTGCTCAATCAGCTGCTCGTGCGCTCGGACCGTCCGGATCAGGCAATGCTCGTAAGCCTGGCCGGTCTCATCACGACGATGATGCTGCTCGTGCGGGAGATCAGCTCGCTCTTTGATCTCATCAAGAGCCTGTTCGGATTTTAGGATGGATCTGCTTGTCAAGCTTGCGGCGCTGAGCCTGTGCGTGAGCGCCGTGACGGCGCTTCTCAAGAAGAGCGACGAAGCGCTCTCACTTCTCTTGCTGCTTGCGGCGGTGCTCGTCGGCTGCGCGATGCTGCTGCCCGCGCTCTCCGACCTCTTTGACTTCTGCGAGCGGGTGCTGTTGCTCACGGATCTGCCGCTCACGCTGTTCGTGCCGGTCGTCAAGGTCACGGCCATCGCGCTGGTAGCGCGCTTTTCCTGCGCGCTGTGCGCGGACGCGGGGCAGAGCGCGCTGTCAAGTCTGCTCGCCGCGGCGGGGACGCTGTGCGCGCTCGTCTGCGCGCTGCCGCTCATGGAAGCCCTGCTCGAGATGGTGGAGGGATTTCTATGAAAAGGCTGCTCTGCCTGCTTTTTGCCGCGTTTCTCCTCTGCGTGAGCGCGTCAGCGCTTGAGCTGCCGTCAGGACTGGATGACGTCGTGCCGCGCGAGCTCATCGACAACGCCGAGACGGGGAACGACCTTCTCCTGCGCGGCGGACAGTACCTTTTTTCGCACTTTCGCGCGGCATTGCAGGATGTGGTGGCAAATTCCCTGCGCGGCGCGATGGCGCTGATGCTGCTCTCGCTCTTGTGCGGGCTCGTCGAGAGCACGGCGGAGAGCGCGGGGGAGACGCCCGCGCGATACGCGGGCTATCTCGGCGTGCTGGGCGCGGTGGCGCTCTCAGCAGGGGACTTAAGCGCGCTCATCGGCCTCGGCGTCGAGACGATGGACGAGCTTTCGACCATGGCAAAGCTCCTGCTGCCGACGATCGCCGCAACGATGGCGGGCGGGGGCTGTGTGGGCTCGGCAAGCGTCTGGCAGGTCGGCGCACTGATGCTGAGCGACATCTTTCTTTCGCTGATGCGCGATGTGCTCGTGCCGGTGCTCTACTGCATGATCGGCACGGCGGCCGCGGGCGCGCTTTTGGAACAGAGCCGCTTATCGCTGCTCTCCAAGGGCATCGGCAAACTGCTCTCGTGGGGCTTGAGCGCGATTCTGATCGTATTTACCGCGTTTTTGTCGGTCTCGAACCTGCTGGCCGGTTCTGCCGACCGGCTCGCGGTCAAGGTGGGCAAAACCGTCATCTCCGGCGCGGTGCCCGTCGTCGGCGGAATATTGTCCGACGCGACGGAGGCCGTCGCCGCCGCGGCGCTCACGCTGCGCGGAACGCTCGGTGTGCTGGGCGTATTTTCGGTGCTGGCGCTGTGCCTTGTGCCGCTGCTGCGCATGGCGGTGCAGTATCTTTTTTATCAGCTCGCGGCGTTTTTCAGCGGCATGGTGGGGTCACAATCGCTCAGCAAGTTTTTAGAGCAGCTCTCCTCCGCGTTTTCACTGATGCTGGCGATGACGGCGGGCGGGGCGTTCTTGCTGCTCGTGTCGCTTTTGATTGCAATGATGATGGTGGTGACGGTATGACGTTTCTTCGCTCGTGGCTTTTAAGCGTGACAGCCTGCGCGATACTGGTAAGCATCGTCCAGCAGCTCACGGACGGCGGCACGATGAAAAAGATCGTGCGTTTTGCCGGCGGGATGGTGCTGATGCTTGCGATGCTGCGCCCGCTGCTCTCACTCACGTTCGATCTGCCGGAGCTCGACGGCGGTCATTACCGCGAGGCGGTCGAAGCGCTGAAGCAAACGCTGAACGCCGAGCAGGACAGTGCGCTCGGTGATAGCATAGCTGCGCAGACGCAGGCATATATTGAGGACAAAGCCAGCTCCTTAGGTCTGAGCGTGCGCGCCGAAGTGCAGACCGCTTTACGCGACGGCGTACCGTTTCCGGACAGCGTCACACTGTACGGAGAAAACAGCGCGGCGCTCGGCGCGTACATCGTACAGGAGCTTGGCATTGCAGAGGAGAATCAGCTATGGATCGAACCGAAGTGAACGCATCGCCCGTGCAGAAGGCGCTGCAAGGCATCAAGAAGTACAAATACGTCCTCCTGACGGCGCTGCTCGGCGTGCTGCTGTTGCTGCTGCCGCAGAACGAGAAAGCGGCAGACTCAGGCTCCGCGACACCGTCCGCCGCGGAAAATTTCGACCGCGAGGCGCTGCAAAACGAGATGGAGGATATTCTTTCCTCGCTCGACGGCGTCGGGAAGCTCTCGCTTATGCTGACGGTCGAGGGCGGCGGCGCTTACGAGCTGGCTCAGGATGAGACCGCGTCGCTCAAAGCCCGAGGGGAGGAGGTCGACGAGCAGACGCGAAAGACGGAGACCGTTGTGCTCGGCAGTGGCACGAGCGCCGAGGTCGTCGTGACCCACAGCCGCTATCCGCGCTTTGTCGGCGCGCTCATCGTGTGCGAGGGCGGAGACCGCGCGGATGTCCAGCTCAAGGTGACGCAGGCCGTCAGCGCGCTGACGGGGCTTTCGTCCGAGCGCATCTCCGTTGTTAAAGGAACGCCATGAGACTACAATATTTTTATTATGCAAAACGCAGGGAGGAAACAGCTATGAAGCAATTATGGAAGCGGAACGCAGTGGTCGGCACGATCCTGGTCTTTGTCTGCGCGGCAATCTTTCTGAATGGAAAGTACGCCGAAAAGGTCGACAAGCCCACGAAGGTCTTGGGTCAGTCCGAGCTTGTGAGCACAGACGGCGACGCCGCCGAGGTCTCGGCAAACGCGGAGGGGAAGGACTACTTTGCCTCGGCCCGCCTGACGCGCCAGCAGGCGCGCGACAGCGCGCTGTCGCTCTTGAAGGAGGCGAGTGAGAACGACGACGTGGATGCCGAGACCGCGAGCGAGGCGGCAAAGAGCATCGAAACGCTTGCTTCCTATACGCTCAGTGAGGCGCAGATCGAAAACATGGTCACGGCCAAGGGCTATGAGGACTGCGTCGTCTTCATGTCCGAAGACGGTGTGAGCGTGGTCGTCTCGACGGGGGAAGAGGGGCTTCAGACCGAGGACATTGCCCGCATCACGGACATCGTCAAGCAGGAGACGGGGCTCAGTGCAGAGAGCATCAAGATCATGGAAGTAAATTAGCTGTTGTAATTTTGGGAAAAAGATGATAAAATACTCTCGATATGAGCATTCACAAACAAGGAGAGGATATCTGAATGGCTGAGAATCGAGAGTATCTGACCCGCGCCGAGGAAAACGGCAGCATCAACATCGCAGAAGACGTGGTCGCCGCGATCGCCGCCGACGCTATCGGCGAGATCGAAGGCGTTGGCTCCATGTGCCAGAATATGACCGAACAGATCACCGAGCAGTTCACGGGCAAAAAGGGCCTGCGCGGCGTGCGCGCCGAGGTCAAGGACGGCGAGATCATCGTCGACGTCTACCTGATGGTGCGCTATGGCTACGCCATCCCCGAGACCGCGCGCAAGGTGCAGGACAGCGTGTCCGCCGCCGTGAGCGGCATGACGGGCTACAACGTCCACGCGGTCAATGTCCACGTCGGCGGGATCAGCTTCAACTAAAGAAAGATAAGATCAACAGATAAAGGAACAGACGAGAATGATTCGCAATACAGCGCGAGAGATCGCAGTGCATCTTGCATATGAACTGAGCTTTACGGATAAGACGGTGAAAGAGCTTCTCGACGAGCGGCTGACGAAGGAATACTTCGACACGCTCAAGGATGAGGACGACATCTACGAAAAGGCCCCCGGCGCCGCGCAGACGGAATACATCCGCTCCATCGTTTCCGGCGTTGCCGAGCACGCGCCGGAGTTGGACGGCTACATCGCCAAGTACGCCAAGGGCTGGAGCTTTGACCGCATCCCACTCGTCGCCTCGGCGATCATGCGCGTTGCGATGTATGAATCGCTCTACCGCAGCGACATTCCAACGCGCGTGGCCGTCAACGAGGCCGTGGAGATCGCCAAGAAGTATGAAACGCCTGAAACAGTGAAGTTCATCAACGGCATCCTCGGCAGCTTCGTTCGCGGCGAGATCAGCGCGGAATAAGGCATTGCCACAAAAAGCAGAGTACCGACAGGCGCTCTGCTTTTCTTCCGTTTTTCATTTTGTTTTGAGAGAGGGGTGACGCGGCGTGGCGCAGGAGCAGATGATCTTCAGCGTATCGGAAGCCAACAATTTCATCAAGGCGCTACTCGACGCCGTGCCGCAGCTCCAGACCATTTTCGTGCGCGGCGAGATCTCGAACTACAAGCTCTATCCCTCCGGGCACCATTACTTCACGCTCAAGGACGAGGGGAGCGCGCTCAAATGCGTGATGTTCCGCGGCATGGCGGGGAAGCTCCGCTTCCGCCCGGAAAACGGCATGAAGGTCATCGCCTTTGGCCGCATCGGCGTGTTCCCGCGCGACGGCGCGTACCAGCTCTACTGTTCTGAGCTCAGCGTCGAGGGCGTGGGTGACCTGCACGTCGCTTTCGAGCAGCTCAAGGAAAAGCTCTTCAAGGAGGGGCTTTTTGCCCCAGAACATAAAAAGCCCTTGCCAAAATATCCCAAGCGCATTGCCATCATCACCTCATCCGCGGGCGCGGCGGTGCATGATATGCTGCGCATTTTGAATGCGCGCTGGCCGATGAGTGAAGTCGTGCTCCTGCCTGTGCGCGTGCAGGGAGCAGAGGCGCCGCCGGAGATCGCAGGCGCGCTGCGCTACGCAAACAAATGGCAGGTCGCCGACCTCATCATCACGGGGCGCGGCGGCGGGTCGATTGAAGATCTGTGGGCGTTCAACGATGAGCGCGTGGCGCGCGCGATTTATGCCTCCGACATTCCGGTCATCTCCGCCGTCGGGCATGAGCCCGACGTGACGATCGCCGATTTTGTTGCCGATGCACGGGCGTCGACGCCGTCGAACGCGGCGGAGATCGCCGTGCCGGACCAGCGCGAAATTTACCGCCGGCTCGACGCGCTGCAAACGCGCATGGTGCAGAGCGAGCAAAAGCGCGTGAAAGCCCTGCGCGAGCAGTTTGAAAAGACGTCCCGCAGCCGTGCGCTGCAAGACCCCATGGCATTTATCGACGACAAGCGGATGCTGCTCGACTACACGCAGAAAAACCTTGCCGCACTCGCGCAGCATCAGATGGCGCAGCGGCAGCAGCAGTTTACAGCGCTTGCAGCCAAGCTCGACGCGCTGAGTCCGCTCAAGGTCCTCGGCCGCGGCTACGCCGTGGCGCGAAATGAACAGGGACAAATTCTGCGTGCGGCGCAGGAGGCCGCAGCCGGCGAAAAAATCGAGGTACTGCTCGGGCAGGGAAGTCTCAACTGCACGGTGAACGCGTGCAATATGGGAGGAAATGACGATGGCAAAAACGTTTGAAGACAATATCGCGCGTCTCGAAGAGATCGTGACGGCGCTTGAAAAAGGCGACGCAAAGCTCGCCGATTCCCTCAAGCTCTTTGAAGAGGGGACGAAGCTCGTGCACGACTGCGGCGCGATGCTCGACAAGGCCGAGCAGAAGGTCGCAAAGCTCTCTAAGGGCGCGGACGGCGCGCCGGTCGAGAGCCCATTCATTTCGGAGGAGTAATCCATGGACGAAAAGCTGTTTTCCGCCCGCATGGCGGAGTATAAGTCGGCGGTGGACAAGTATCTTGACGCCTGCCTTGAGGAAACGCAGTGCGCAAGCTATCACAAGCTGACCGATTCGATGCACTACAGTCTGACCGCGGGCGGCAAGCGTCTGCGCGCGATCTTAGTGCTCGAATTCTGCCGTATCTGCGGGGGAGACGTCGAAAAGGCGCTGCCCGTGGCCTGCGGCGTTGAGATGCTGCACACGTATTCGCTCATCCACGACGATCTGCCCGTGATGGACAACGATGATCTGCGCCGCGGTAAGCCGTCGAACCACAAGGTCTTCGGCGAATGCACGGCGACGCTCGCGGGCGACGCGCTGCAGGCGCTGGCATTTGAAACAGTCCTGAAGGCCGGCCTCCCCGCGCTGCGCGTGCTCAAATGCGCGCAGGTCCTGGCAAATGCCGCGGGACACGAGGGCATCTGCGGCGGCCAGCAGCTCGACCTTGAGTGGGAGGGCAAGATCCTGAGCGCGCCGGAGCTCGAGGAAATTTATCTGCGCAAGACGAGCGCGCTTATCCGCGCGGCGTGCCTGATGGGCGTGGCCGCGGCGGGCGGCACGAAGGAGCAGGAGGAGGCCGCGGCCAGCTACGCCGACAACTTCGGCTTCGCGTTCCAGCTGCGCGACGACATGCTCGATGTCATCGGCGATGAAAAGACGTTCGGCAAGCCCATCGGCTCGGACAGGGAAGAGGGGAAGACGACGTTTGTCGACATTTTAGGTCTCAACGGCTGCCAGCGCGTCATCGAGGCGCACAGTGAGAGCGCGGTCGAAGCGCTGGGCGACATGGAGGACACGGATTTTCTCATTCACCTCGTCCGTGTGCTTGAAAAACGGGAGCAATAAATAAAAAATCCCGCAGAAAACGCCAAAAAAGTGGAAAATCATACAAAAGTGCGCATTTGGTGTTGACAAGCGGAATCGTCGGTGCTACGATACGCACATTGAAACGGAACCCACCCCGTGGGGAATGCTCGAAGGAAAGGATCCATTGGCATGAAGACTTCGTACTCTGCCAACTGCATGATGATGCCGATGATGCGCATGTTCAGCATGTGCATGCTTTGTCATGGAGAAAATGGTCATTTCCTTTCAGAAACTGTCTGAGAAAAACAGCGAAGCGGCAGCGGAAGGTCAATGACCTCCCGCTGTTTTTTACTGCTCGAACAGCATACACTCCCCGCGGTCTGTCCGTTCCAAAAAGAAGCTATTATAAAATAAGTAAGGAGAACAAAACGATGAAAAAGCATTCTATCAAGCTGACCGCCCTTGTCCTTGCACTGGTCCTCACTGCCGCTCTGGCCCTGACCGGTTGCGGCTCCAAGAGCGATGACTCCGACGGTGCCACCACCATCCAGATCGCCGTCCCCAACGACACGACCAACGAAGCCCGCGCGCTGCTGCTGCTCCAGGACAACGGTATCATCAAGCTCGCTGACGGTGCCGGTATCACCGCCACCAAGAACGACATTGTCGAAAACCCGTACAACGTCGAGATCGTGGAGACCGAGGCCGCGCAGATCCCCAACATCCTGCAGGACGTTGACTACGCCGTCATCAACTCCAACTACGCCATCAACGCGGGCCTGAACCCCGTGGCCGACTCCCTCGTGATCGAAGGCTCCGCCTCCGCTTACGCCAACATTCTGGCCGTGAAGGAAGGCAACGAGTCCTCTCCCAAGGTCCTTGCCCTGATCGCCGCTCTGGAGAGCCAGCAGGTCGTCGACTACATCAACGAGAAGTATGACGGCTCCGTTGTCAGCACCGTGGATACCCCGACCGACGGCTTTGACGCCACTGTCGACTACGACGCTCTCGCTGGCGAGACCATCTCCATCGCCGCTTCTCCGACCCCGCACGCTGAGATCCTCGAGGTCGTGAAGGAAATTCTTGCTGAAAAGAACATCACTCTCGACATTCAGGTCTACAATGACTATGTCGTGCCCAACACCGTTGTCGAAGACGGCACTGTCGACGCCAACTACTTCCAGCACAAGCCCTATCTCGACGATTTCAACACCGAGAACAACACCCACATCGTCTCCGTTGCCGCCATCCACGTCGAGCCCATGGGCCTGTACGGCGGCAAGCAGACCACGCTCGATGCGCTGAGCGCCAAGTAAGAAAGAAAGGAGGGAGCGTTCTTGATCGAACTGAAGCATCTAAGCAAAACCTTTGAAACAGCCGGAGGACGGGTAGACGCGCTCAAGGACGTCTCCCTGACCATTCCAGACGGCGACGTCTACGGCATCATCGGCATGAGCGGCGCCGGCAAATCCACGCTCGTGCGCTGCATCAATATGCTCGAGCGCCCGACAGAGGGCGAGGTCATCGTGAACGGACAGCGTCTGGACACGATGACCCCCGCGCAGCTCCGCGCGGCACGGCGCGAGATCACGATGATCTTCCAGCGCTTCAACCTGCTGATGCAGCGAAACTGTCTCGCTAACGTCTGCTTCCCGATGGAGCTTTCCGGCTTACGGGGAGAGAAGAAGTGGCGCGAACAGCGAGCTCTGGAACTCCTCGAGATCGTGGGGCTCAAGGATAAGGCCAAGGCCTATCCCGCGCAGCTCTCCGGCGGACAGCAGCAGCGCGTGGCCATCGCCCGCGCCCTCGCCACGAACCCCAAAGTTCTGCTCTGCGACGAGGCCACGAGCGCGCTCGACCCCAAGACGACGCGCCAGATCCTCGAGCTGATCGGCGACATCAACAAAAAGCTTGGCATCACCGTCGTCATCATCACACACCAGATGAGCGTGGTGAAGGAGGTCTGCAATCACGTTGCGATCCTCGACGATGGCGAAGTCGTGGAAGAGGGCCTTGTTTCTGCCGTCTTTTCTGCGCCCAAGTCCGCGGCGGCGCGCCACCTCGTGTTCCCGCGCGGCGCGGACATCGACGTGTCCGACCCCCAGCAGCAGCGCCGCATCCGCCTCATCTTCCGCAGCGCGAAGACGACATCCATTCCGCTCGTCGCGCGCCTTGCGACCGAAGAGGGCATCAGCGCGACGGTCATTTCGGCCAACACGCAGAAGCTCTCCGAAGAGGTGTACGGCAGCATGCTCCTCGGCGTGCCGAACGCGCAGTTCGAGCAGGCCATGGACTTTTTAAGAGGCATTGAAAATCTTCAGGTAGAGGAGGCGAGCGTCGATGTACAGTAATCTCTTTTCCCCGGACTCCATCGCAGAGCTCACCGTCGCCATGCAGACGCAGTTCCCCAAGGCGATCTGGGAGACGTTTTATGTGACGCTCCTTTCGACGGCGCTGGCCGTCGTCATTGGCCTTCCGCTGGGCGTGCTGCTCGTAGCGGGGGAGAAGGGCGGCGTTCTGCCGCTTCCCAAGGCCTTGATGAGCATTCTGAACGTCATCATCAACCTGCTGCGCTCGATCCCGTTCCTCATCTTAATGATCATGGTCTTCCCGCTCTCGCGCCTTATCATCGGCACGACCGTCGGCACCACCGCGACCATCGTTCCGCTGGTCGTGGCGGCGTTCCCGTTCGTCGCGCGCCTTGTTGAAAGCAGCCTGCGCGAGGTCGACCCCAACATCATTGAGGCCGCGCAGAGCATGGGCGCAACGCCCATGCAGATCATCTGCAAGGTGATGATCCCCGAGAGCGTTCCCTCGCTCCTCCAGAACTTCACCATCGCGCTCACGACCATCCTCGGCTACTCGGCGATGAGCGGCATCATCGGCGGCGGCGGCCTCGGCAAGATCGCCATCGACTACGGCTACTATCGCTACAAGTACCTTGTGATGTTTGCGGCGGTCGTGCTGCTTATCATTCTGGTGCAGATCTTCCAGTCCTTGGGCACGCACCTTGCGGCCAAGAGCGACAAGCGCCTCAAGAAATAACCGGATATCCTATCCTGCAAAGCGCCTCAACCGCACGGTTGAGGCGCTTTTTTGTCATTTTTCGCAATTTGACAGAAAAAAATGCGTCAATTTTTGAAAGCAAAATGCAGTAAAAATTGCAAAATCCCTTGTCATGTGGGAAAAGGGCTGTTATAATAGATATAGAATGCAATGCAAGTCTTCGCGATTTGCATATTTTTTACGGAGAAATTGCGTGAACAGTTTTCAGGAATTGGTCCAGTCCATCGACTGGGGCTCGCTGACCGACGCGCTTTTGCGCGTGCTCGGCGTCTTTTTATGCTTGACGGTGCACGAGACCTGTCACGGTCTTGCAGCCTATGCCCTCGGCGATCCGACGGCCAAGCGCGAGCACCGCTTGAGCTTAAACCCGCTGCACCATATCGACTGGTTCGGCTTGGCTGCCATGCTGCTCGTCGGCTTCGGCTGGGCAAAGCCCGTGCCGGTCGACATGCGGTATTTCAAAAAGCCGAAGCAGGGTATGGCCATCACAGCGCTGGCGGGGCCGGTGTCGAATCTGCTGCTGGCGATGCTGCTCTTGCTCGGCGCGCGCATCACGATCGCGCACTATGTCGATACCGCGTTTTGCAGCGGCCTTTTGAATTTCCTTGCGATGACGGCGTATATGAGCGTCGGTCTGGGGCTTTTCAACCTCATCCCCATCTCGCCGCTCGACGGGTCGAAGGTGCTCTTCGCCTTTCTGCCCGACCGCGCGTACATGACGCTGATGCGGTATGAAAAATACGGCATGCTTGTTCTTTTTGTGCTCGTCTGGCTCGGCGTGGGAAACAATATCCTCAGCGAGGGCATCTACCGCGTGTACGAGCTTCTGGTCAACTGGATCGTATATTGATAAAGTGAGAGGAATGTCATGGACAATCCCGTTTTCAAGCTGGAGGGCGTGGTGCACGAGCGCAGCGCGGAGGCGCTGCAGGACTTTGAAGGGCCGCTCGACCTCATTCTCTTCCTGCTGTCGAAAAATAAAATAGAGATCCAGGACATTCCCATCGCGCTGATCCTGGATCAGTACCTTGCGTATCTCGAGCAGCGAAAGCAGCTCGATCTCGAGGTCGCGAGCGAATTCATCACGATGGCGGCACATTTAATGTACATCAAAACGCGCATGCTGCTTTCGCTTGAGGATGAGCAGGCGCAGAGCGAGATGGACGAGCTCATTGCCTCGCTCAAAGAGCGCCAGCAAAAGGACACGTACCTTCGCATCAAGACGCTGACCGAAACGCTCGGCCCGATGGGCGAGTTTGGCCGCAGCATCATGACGCGCCAGCCCGAGCCCATGCAGCGCGGCAAAATCTACGAGTACAGCCACGAAAAGGCCGACCTTGTGCTCGCCATGCAGACGATCATGGAGCGCGGAGAGAAGCTGGCCGCGCCGCCGAGCGCCGCGCTGAGCGAGATCGTGCGCCGCGAGCCGTATCCCGTCAAGGGCAAGGCGGAGGAAATTCTGCACCGGCTCAAGGAGTTCGGCATGACGCGCTTCAAGCTGCTGTTCCGCGGCAGCCGCAGCCGCAGCGAGATCGTGGCGACGTTTATCGCCGTTCTGGAGCTCTGCCGCGAAAAGGTCATCCATCTGGCCGGTTCCGACACGGACTGCACCGTGGAGTGCGGGGACGACGCCCCCGACCGTATCAATCTGTAAAAAGCGAGGAACGCTATGTCTTTGGAATCTTTGGACCTGCGCGAGGTCGAGTCGGCCATCGAGGGCATTTTGTTCGCCAGCGGCGAACCGCTTCCCATCGACCGCATCTGCCTTGCGCTCGATTTGGACCGTCCGACCGCGGAACAGGTATTGCAAAAGCTCGGCGATTACTACGCCTTTGAGCGCCGCGGCATCCGGCTCGTCCGCATGGAGGACAGCTATCAGCTCTGCTCGTCGCCGGACTATGCCGACGTCATCCGCAGAGCGTTTGAGATCCGCAAGACCGCCAAGCTCTCTCAGCCCGCGCTGGAGGTGCTGACGATCATCGCCTACTACCAGCCCACGACCCGCGCCTACATTGATCAGGTGCGCGGCGTGGACAGCTCGTACACCGTGGGCCTGCTGCTTGAGCGCGGGCTCATTGAGGAGTGCGGACGTTTGCAGGTGCCGGGACGGCCGAGGCTGTACCGCACGACGAAAAAGTTCCTGCGCGACTTCCACTTGGGTTCGCTCGAGGAGCTGCCGGAGATGCCGGGTCTTGAGGCCGACGGTCAGCTCCGCATGACGGAGGACGGCACGATCCTCGACCCCAGCGCCATGACGGAAAAAGGAGGCAGCGTTCCCGAAAACGGGGAACACTGACCGCGTAAAGCATAAAAACCGCGTGAAGCGTAAAAAGAGGGAGGTGGTCGATTGACTGCGCTGAAGGTAATTGGCATCATCCTGCTCATTTTTATTTTGATCGGCTTTCTGCGCGTGGGCGCGCTGATGCAGTTCGGCGACGAGCTGCGCGTGCAGCTTTCGGTCGGCCCGTTCCGCTTCACGCTGCTGCCAGCAAAGGAAAAGAAAGAAACGCCGAAAAAAAAGGCAAAGGAGAAGAAACCAAAGTCAGAGGGAGAAGAGGCGAAGCAAAAGAAAAAGCCCTCGCTCCCCAAGCCGACAAAAGAGGAACTCAGGGACCTCATCACGACGGCGCTCTCGGCGCTCAAGGATACAGCGAAACGCACCTGCAAGCGCCTTCGCATCGACCCGCTGGAAATTCTCGTCGTCTTTGGCGGCACGGACCCCGCAGATATCGCGCAGACCTACGGCTATGCGAGCGCCGCGATGTGGGGGGTGATGCCGCACCTTGAAGACCTCTTCCATATCCCTGATCCCTCACTGCACCTGCGCATGGACTACAGCTCTGAAAAGACGCACGCAGTGGGTGCCGTTGGCCTGTCGCTTCGCATCCGCGATGGGCTGCACATCTCGCTTGCGCTGCTCATTCCGATGCTCAAATGGTACCTGCGCTATAAAAAGGCGCATAAAAACGACGCTCCCGCGGAAAAACCAACAGAGAGCACTCCGCAAAACAGTGAACACAGTGAAAAACTGACCGCATAAAAAGAAAGGATGAACCTCATGGAAAACATCGAGAAGAAGACCCCGCTCAACGATCTCATGGACACCACGATGGATAAGATCCGTGATATGGTCGATTCCAACACCATCATCGGCGAGCCGATCACGACGCCCGACGGCGTAACGGTCATTCCCGTTTCGCGCGTGAGCTTCGGCTTCGGCGCAGGCGGCGGCGACTACGGCAAGACCGACACCGCACACTTCGGCGGCGGCGCAGGTGCGGGCGTCAAGGTCGACCCCGTCGCGTTCCTCGTCGTCAAGGACGGTCTGACGCGCGTGATGCCCGTGGCCATCCCTGCGGCGGCAACGGTCGACCGCGTGCTTGATCTTGTACCGGAAGTGCTCGACCGCGTGCAGAATTTCGTGGACAAGAAGAGAGAAGAGAAAGATATCTACTGATTTCGGGCATAATAGGGGCATTCCGAACGAAGGAGTGATCCCATGCCGCGTTTTGCCCGATGCGTATTTGCCGTTTTCCTTGCTGTTTCCTGCCTGTCAAGCAGTTTGACCTGTCAGGCTGCCGCGCCTGAAACTGCCGCCGCCGCGTTCATTTTGATGGAGGCGGGCGGCGGGCGGGTGCTGGCGTCGCGCAATGAAACGCAGGAGCGCAGCATCGCGAGCACGACGAAGATCATGACCTGCTTAGTCGCGCTGGAGCACAGCGAACTCACGGAGAAGGTCACTGTCAAACGCGAGCACTTGCGCGAGGGCTCGTCGATGTACCTTCTCGAGGGCGAAACGCTCACGATGGAGGAACTTCTCTACGGTCTGATGCTGCCGTCCGGCAACGACGCGGCGGAGTGTATCGCCGCCCACTGCGGCGGGAGCGGCGGCAGCGCGCAGTTTGTCCGATGGATGAACGAAAAGGCGAAAGCCCTCGGCATGGAGCACACGTCATTTGCCAACCCGAGCGGTCTCGACGAAATGGGGCACAGCTCCTGTGCCCTCGATATGGCGCGCCTTGCGGCCTACGCCATGCAGAATCCGACGTTCGCGCGCATCGTCTCGACGCGCACGGCGAGCGTCGGCACGCGCACGATGACGAACCACAATAAGCTGCTCGCGTCGTACTCCGGCTGCATCGGTCTCAAGACCGGCTACACCGGCGACGCAGGGCGCACACTCGTCACCTGTGCCGAGCGCGGCGGGATGCGCATGATCGCCGTCACGCTGCACGACGGCAGCGATTGGGCGGATCATGCGGCACTCTACGACTACGGCTTTTCGGCGTATGCGCTCTCAAGCGGTGCGAAAAAAGGCGAGGCCTACGGCAGCGTAAGCGTCGACGGGCAGAGTGTGTCCGCCGTGGCGGCGGAGAGCTTCCGCTATCCCACCGCGGAAAATGAAGCATTGAGCGTGCGCGCCGAGCTGCCGCAAACCGTCTCTGCCCCCGTGCGGAAGGGACAAACGTTCGGTACGCTCGTCATCTCCTGCGGCGAAACTGAGGTCGGAAGAGTTGACCTTGTCAGCGCGCGCAGCGTACAGGCGCAGGAAACAAAGAGCGAAACAAGCAAAAATAAGTCGCTGGCGGAAAAGCTCTGGCAATTTCTGTCGGCAAAGTAAAGGAGGGATCGACCTGGCCGAAGCAAGAATTCAAAAGCTCATCGCCGAATCGGGGCTCTGCTCCCGTCGCACCGCCGAGCAGTGTATCGCCGCGGGACGCGTGCACGTGAACGGCAAGACTGCGCTTCTCGGGCAGAAGGCCGACCCCGAAGTCGACGAAATTACCGTCGACGGCAGGCCGCTCACACAGGAGGGGCAGAAGCGCTACCTGATGCTCAACAAGCCGCGCGGCTATGTCTGCACGCTCTCTGACGAAAAAGGGCGAAAGACCGTCGCCGAGCTCGTCAGAGACTGCGGCACGCGCGTCTATCCTGTCGGGCGGCTCGACCTCGACTCCGAGGGACTGCTGCTTTTGACGAACGACGGCGAATGGATGCAGCATCTTCTGCACCCGCGCTACGAGGTCAACAAGGTCTACGAGGTCAGCGTCGCGGGCGAGGTCAGGGGAGCGGCAGAAGCGCTCGCTTCCATGACACAGCTCGACGGCGAGCCCATCCGGCCCGCGCAGGTGCGCGTGCTGCGGCAGGGGAGGGACACCGCCGTTCTCTCCATCACCATCCATGAAGGAAAAAACCGGCAGATCCGGCGCATGTGCGCCGCCGCCGGATTACACGTCAAGCGCCTAAAGCGCGTGCAGGAGCACGCGCTCAAACTCGGGGCTCTTCCCGTCGGCGTGTGGCGCGATCTAACGGAGCAAGAGCTCCATGCAACAAAATCAAAGTAACAGAGGACGATTTTATGACGAAGAATATCTTACATAATATCGAAAAGAACATGAGCAGCTTTTCCAAGGGGCAGAAGCTCATCGCCCGCTTCATTCTGGAAAACTACGACAAGGCCGCGTTTATGACGGCCAGCAAGCTCGGCAAGACCGTGCAGGTCAGCGAGTCGACCGTCGTGCGCTTTGCCACCCAGCTCGGCTACGAGGGGTATCCGAGCATGCAGCGTGCATTGCAGGAGATGATTCGCGGCAAGCTCACGAGCATCCAGCGCATTCAGGCGTCGGACGGCGAGCTCGCAGGGTCCGATCTGATGACGAACGTCCTGCAGCGCGACATGGAGAAGATCCGCATGGCCATCGACCAGACCGACGGCGCGGAATTTGAGCGCGTGGTCGACACGATCATCGGCGCGCGCCGCATCTACATCGTGGGCTTCCGTTCGTCCTCGTTTCTGGCAGGGTACTTAAACTTCTACTTCCGCCTGATCTTCGACAACGTCACTCTGGTCAACGGCGGCGCGGCCGGCTCGTTCGACCAGCTCTTCCGCGTCTCCAAAGACGATGTGGTCATCGGTATCTGCTTCCCGCGCTACAGCGAGCTTGCGCTCAAGACCATCCAGTTTGCGCGCGACCGCGGCGCGACGATCGTCGGCGTGACGGACAGCGAGATGTCGCCCATCAACCAGATGTCCAGCAATTCGCTGCTCGTGCGCAGCGAGATGATCTCGTTCGTCGACTCGCTGGCGGCGCCCATGAGCATGCTCAACGCACTCATTCTGGCCGTGGCCAACAAGAAGGGCGCAGACATCTCCGCGACGTTCTCCGAACTCGAGCACATCTGGGAGCGCTTCGACATTTTCGGCAAGATCGAAGATGAATAAGGCGATCGTTGTCATCGGCGGCGGCGCGGGCGGCATGATGGCCGCGATCTGCGCCGCGCGCAAGGGTGCGCACGTGACGCTGCTCGATCCAAACGAGCGCCTCGGCAAAAAGGTGAACATCACCGGCAAGGGTCGCTGCAACGTGACGAACGACAGCACCTGCGAAGAGCTGCTCGCCCACGTGCCGCAGAACCCGCGGTTTTTATACTCCGTGTTTTCCCGCTTCGACGGGCACGACGCCATCGATTTTTTCGAGGGGCTCGGTGTGCCGCTCAAGGTCGAGCGCGGCAAGCGCGTGTTTCCCGTGTCCGACCGGTCATTCGACATCACAGCGGCGCTTGAGCGCGAGCTCAAGCGTCTGCACGTCAAGCTCGTGCGCGACCGCGCGCTCGGTATTTCGGTCGAAGACGGCCATGTCGCCGCCGTCAAGGGCGAAAAAGGGGACTACACCGCCTCCGCCGTCATTCTGGCGACGGGCGGGCTGTCCTATCCCGCGACGGGCTCGACGGGCGACGGCTTCCGCATGGCGGAAGCGCTCGGCCACACAGTCACGCCGCTGCGCGGCTCGCTCGTGCCGCTCGAGGCGCGCGAATGCGCGGTGCTGCAAGGGCTGAGCCTGCGCAACATTGCGCTGACGGTATACGAAAACAACAAAAAGATTCACTCGGATTTCGGCGAAATGCTGTTCACGCACTTCGGCGTGAGCGGGCCGCTCATCCTGTCGGCCAGCGCGCACATGCGGCATTTCGACAAAAAGCAGTACCGACTGGAGATCGACCTCAAGCCCGCGCTCGACGAGCAAATGCTCGACAAGCGCCTGCTGTCGGATTTTGAAAAGCACGCAAACAGCGACTACTGCAACGTGCTCGGCGCGCTTCTGCCGCAGAAGATGATCGACGAATTCATCGACCGCTCGGGCATTCCTCCGCACGAAAAGGTGCACGACATCACGCGCGCCCAGCGCGAGACCATCCGCACGCTCTTAAAGCGCTGGACGGTCAATGTCAGCGCGCCGATGCCGGTCGAAAACGCGATCATCACCTCCGGCGGCGTCAAGGTGGGGGAGATCGATCCGAAGACCATGGCGTCGAAAAAGATCGGCGGCCTGTACTTTGCCGGCGAGATCATCGACGTAGACGCCTACACGGGCGGCTACAATCTGCAAATCGCCTGGGCGACCGGCAAGGCCGCGGGCGAGGCTGCCGCGGACGCACTGCTGACGCAGTAAGCACATATTTATTGTAAGAGGGAAGAATCAAACAGATGAAAAAGCATTTTTCCATTGCCATTGACGGCCCAGGCGGTGCGGGCAAGAGTACGCTCGCCAAGGCCGTCGCCAAGAAATTGAACATTCTGCATGTCGACACGGGCGCGATCTACCGCACCATCGGCTACGCGGCGTTTTCCCGCGGACTGGACGCCAAGGACGAATCCCAGATCGCGCCGCTGCTTAAAGAGATCCAAATCGACATGGCATTTGACGAGAATAGCGGACAGAAAATGCTGCTTGACGGCAAGGACGTCAGCACCGAAATTCGCCTGCCGGAAATTTCGATGTACGCCTCGAACGTCTCGGCGCTGCCGTGCGTACGCGCGTACTTACTCGAGATGCAGCGCGACATCGCGCGCAAGAGAAGCGTCATCATGGACGGGCGCGACATCGGCACGGTCGTTCTGCCGGATGCCGACCTCAAAATTTACCTGACGGCTTCGGCCGAGGAGCGCGCGCGCCGCCGCTGCCTCGAGCTCTCTGAGCGCGGCACGCCCAAAGCGTATGAAGAGGTACTGCGCGAGATCAACGAGCGCGACTATCAGGACATGCACCGCGACATCGCCCCGCTGCGCGAGGCAGCGGACGCCGTGCGGCTCGACACGTCGAAGCTCAGCTTTGAAGAGAGCGAGCAGGCGCTGCTGAGCCTCATTCAGGAGAAATTGAAATGATGCACCGTATCTTTTTTGCGTTTATCTGGATCATCGGTCGGGTGCTGCTGTGGATCTACCGCGTGGACGTCAAGGGGCTTGAAAATCTTCCGAAGCACAGTGTCCTTCTGTGCCCGAACCATTCAACGGACTTAGACCCCGTGCTCATCGGCCTGTGCCTGCCGCTCGACTACCATCTGCACTTTATGGCCAAGGCCGAGCTCTTCGACAACCGCGCGCTCGCGTGGCTCATCCGCACGCTCGGCGCATTTCCCGTCCAGCGCGACGGCAAGGATATCCAGTCCATCAAGACCGCGATGCAGGTGCTCCACAAGGGTGAGAATCTTCTGATCTTCCCCGAGGGGACGACGATCCGGGGCGGCGTCGGCTATCACGACGGACTCCCCGCGCACGCGCACGCGGGCATCGCGATGATCGGCGTGCGCACGGGTGCGACGCTCGTGCCGGTGTTCTGCGACGGGCAGAAAAAGCCCTTCCATAAAACGCGCATCATCTTCGGCGAGCCGTATGTGCCTGAGGTCACGGGCCGCCGCGGCACGTCCGAAGAATTGCAGGCCATCGCCGACGAAATGCTGCGTCAGGCCTACGCGCTCGGCGGCCAGCAGGTGGGAGGCGCGCCGCTGTGAAGGTCATCTTAGCTGAGACTGCGGGCTTCTGCTATGGCGTGGAGCGCGCGGTCAACCTTGCGCGCGAAACGGCAAAAGCGCGCGGCGGCGCGATGCTCGGCAGCATCGTACACAACGCGGGCGTCGTGCGCGAGATCGAAGACCTTGGCATGCGCCTCATTACGTCGCCCGACCAGGCAAAGGCGGGGGAGTCCGTGCTCATCCGCGCCCACGGCGAGTCGAGAGCGACGCTTGATGCGCTGCGAGAGCGCGGGGCAGAGGTCGTGAGCGCCGTGTGCCCGCATGTCGAGCGCATCCGAAAGCTTGCACAGGAGGCAGAGCACGAGGGACGCCGCGTCATCCTGATCGGTGAGCGCCATCATCCCGAGGTGCAGGGCATCGCAGGATGGTGCAGCGACCCGCTGATTTTTGAAAATGTGCAGGAAGCGCAAAAATACTTGCAGGAACACCCCGATTTTGCCCATTTACCCAGTATCATGCTGGCGCAAACGACCTGCATTCGTGCGCTTTGGGAAAATTGCGTGAAATTTCTAAAAAAACAGTGTACAAATCTGAAAATCAATGATACAATATGCAATGCTACGCAGAAACGTCAAACTGAGGCAGCAGAACTTTCCGCCAAGGTAGACGCGATGGTGGTTGTGGGCGACCGAAGAAGCGCCAACACAAGGCATTTGACCGAGATTTGCAGAGAGAACTGCGGAAAAGTCCTCCAGATCGAATCCGCAGACGAGCTCTCACCGGAATTCTTTTCCGGATGCCGTGTGGCGGGACTGACAGCCGGCGCATCTACTCCTGCGAGTATCATTATGGAGGTATTAACAACAATGACGGAAGAAAACATCAACACCACTGCCCCTGAAACCAGCGAATCCTTTGAAGAACTGCTTGAAAAATCTTTCAAGACTCTAAATACAGGAGATAAGGTGACCGGTATCGTGACCGCCATCGGCACGACCGAGATCCAGGTCGACGTCGGCTGCAAGCAGGCAGGCTATATCCCTGTTTCTGAGCTGAGCAGCGACCCCGACGTCAAGCCCGAGGACGTCGTCAAGGTCGGCGACGAGATCGAGGCTTACGTTGTCCGCGTCAACGACGTGGAAGGCTACGCCACCCTCTCCAAGAAGCGTCTCGACGCTGTCAAGCTCTGGGAAGACATTGAGACCGCCGTTGAGGACAAGACCGTTCTCGAAGGCACCGTGACCGAAGTGAACAAGGGCGGCATCGTCGTTTCTGTCAAGGGCGTGCGCGTGTTCGTGCCCGCTTCTCAGAGCGGCATGCCCAAGGACTCCGACCTTGGCCAGATGGTCAAGCAGAAGGTCAAGCTCCGCGTGACCGAGGTCAACCGTGCCCGCCGCCGCGTCGTCGGCTCCATCAAGTCCGTGCTGAACGAGGAGCGTCAGGCTGCTCAGGCCGCCATCTGGGAAGGCATCGAGGTCGGCAAGCACTATGACGGCGTTGTCAAGTCCATGACCTCTTACGGCGTGTTCGTCGACATCGGCGGCGTGGACGGCATGGTTCACATCTCCGAGCTGAGCTGGAGCCGCATCAAGAATCCCGCCGAGGTCGTCTCCATCGGCGATCACCTCGACGTGTATGTCATCTCCTTCGACCCCGAGAAGCGCAAGATTTCCCTCGGCGTCAAGGATCGCACCCAGAACCCCTGGGATGTGTTCATGAACACCTACAAGGTCGGCGACGTTGCCAACGTCCGCATCGTCAAGCTGATGACCTTCGGCGCTTTCGCTGAGGTCGTTCCCGGCGTGGACGGCCTGATCCATATCTCCCAGATCGCTGACCGCCGCATCGACAAGCCCTCCGACGTCCTGTCCGAAGGCCAGATGGTCGACGCGAAGATCACCGCCATCGACGAGGAGAAGAAGAAGATCTCCCTCAGCATCCGCGCGCTGCTCAGCGGCGAGGAAGAGGCTCCTGTCGAGGAGTAATTTTCCCGAACTGAAAAGAGACAGGCTCCGGCCTGTCTCTTTTTTACGTTCTTTTTTACGCTGACACGTAAGAAAGACTTTGCAAACGGCGATCGGTATGCTATAATTGTTAAAGTTTCGACATAGTTCCGAAATGATAATCAAATTCACATACATACAGGAGGAATTATCCATGGATTACGCAGCGCTTTATCAGAAGAAGCTGACCTCTGCCGCGGAAGCTGTCAAGGTCGTCAAGAGCGGCGACTGGGTCGACTACGGCTGGTGCACCAACCATCCCTACACGCTCGACAAGGCTCTGGCCGCACGCCAGAATGAGCTCAAGGACGTCAAGGTCCGCGGCGGCGTGACGATGTGGATGCCCGAGATCTGCAAGGCCGAGGACGCCGGTGAGCACTTCACCTGGAACTCCTGGCATTGCAGCGGCATCGACCGCAAGATCATCTCCAAGGGCATGGGCTATTTCATTCCCATGCGCTACAGCGAGCTGCCGCGCTTCTACCGCGACGGCAACGCCACAGTCGATGTTGCGATGATCCAGGTCACGCCGATGGATAAGCATGGCAACTTCAGCTACGCGCTCGCGTCCTCTCACCTGGCCGACATGCTGGATGCCGCCAAGACTGTCATCGTCGAGGTCAACGAGAACCTTCCCTGGGTCTACGGCCTCACCGGCTGCGAGATCAACATCAAGGACGTCGACATGGTTGTGGAAGGGGAGAATCCTCCCGTTGCGCAGCTCGGCGCGGGCGGCGCCCCCACCGAGGTCGACACCGCGGTCGCCAACCTTGTCGTGCCTGAGATCCCGAATGGCGCGTGCCTCCAGCTCGGCATCGGCGGCATGCCCAACACCATCGGCTCGATGATCGCGCAGTCTGACCTCAAGGACCTGTCCGTTCACACCGAAATGTATGTCGACGGCTTTGTCGATATGGCGCTCGCCGGCAAGATCACCGGCAAGCACAAGCAGCTCGACAAGGGCCGTCAGGTCTTTGCCTTCGCCGCCGGCACGCAGAAGCTCTATGACTACATGGATCGCAATCCCGAGGTCATGGGTGCGCCGGTCGACTATACGAACGACGTGTTTGTCATCTCCCAGATCGACAACTTCATCTCCATCAACAACGCCATCGACTGCGATCTGTTCGGTCAGGTGAATGCCGAGTCCGCGGGCATCAAGCACATCTCCGGCACGGGCGGCCAACTCGACTTTGCGATGGGCGCGTACCTCTCCAAGGGCGGCAAGAGCTTCATCTGCATGTCCTCGACCGTCACGGGCAAGGACGGCACGGTCAAGAGCCGCATCGTTCCCACGCTGACGCCCGGCTCCATCTGCACCGACCCGCGCTCCTGCACGCACTACATCGTCACCGAGTATGGCATGGTCAACCTCAAGGGCCTTTCGACCTGGCAGCGTGCCGAGGCGCTCATCGGCATCGCGCATCCCGACTTCCGCGAGCAGCTCATCGCCGACGCGGAGAAGATGCACATCTGGCGCCGCAGCAATAAGTAAGCAAAAATCGTTCTTCCGTCACGTGGGCTTTCCTGAAAAGGGGAGCCCACATTTTTTCGAAAATCCACCTCGTTTCCATTTTTATGCGATATTTCATCAAAAATCGCTTGAAAATGATGGCAAAGTACGTTATACTATGTATGGGGAATTGTTTCCTCTTGTGTGTTTGTGTTGTTTTTCTTTTCCATCGCACGGAAAACCGGGGCGAATGCCGGATTGGCATTCTGTCTGAAGGGAGGTGGGCATAGAATGTTTCAAGTGGGAGATAAGGTCGTGCACCCGATGCACGGTGCCGGTGTGATCGACAGCATTGTCCGCGAAAAGATCAGCGGCAAAGCAATGGATTTTTACGTCTTCAAAATGCCCATTTCCGGGCTAACGCTCAAGATCCCGACCGAGAATTCCACGGCCATCGGCATCCGCGCCATCAAGACGAGAAGCGAGATCGAAGAGGTCATCGCGCGCATTCCCAAGCTCGGCGTCGACATGACGGCGAACTGGAACCACCGCTACCGCGAGAATATGGATCGCCTGAAAAGCGGCGATCTCGACGAGGTCAGCGCCGTCATCAAGGCGCTGATGCATCGCGACAGCACGCGCGGACTATCCAACGGCGAGCGCAAGATGCTGCACATTGCCAAGCAGATCCTCGTATCAGAGATCGTCCTGGCAGAAGACGTGGAGTATCCCGAGGCTGAGGGGCGCGTCAACGCCGCGATGCTGTTAAAGGAGAGCGATTGAGTCCATGAGCCTGCTGCAAAAGATGTTCGGCAAGCACCAAAAGCGCACTCACCCGTACTGCGCCGCGCTGATTGCGGCCGCCGGAAGCTCCACGCGCTACGGCGGGGAGAACAAGCTGTTGCAAACCCTTGACGGCATCCCCGTCCTTGTGCGCACACTGCTCACGATCGACTGCGTGGAGGGCATCGACGAGATCGTCATCGCTGCGCGGGAGGACGAGCTGCTGCCTTATGCTGAGCTCTGCAAGACCTTTGGCCTCAGAAAACCCGTAAAGGTCATCGTCGGCGGCGCAACGCGGACAGAGTCCGTGCTGCGCGCGGCGCTCGAGGCCTCGCCCGAGACGGAATTTTTCGCCGTGCAGGACGGTGCGCGTCCGCTCGTCACCGTCGAGCTCATCGACGAAGTGCTCGACGCGGCAAGAATTTATCTCGCCGCCGCGCCCGCCGTTCCGGTGCGCGACACCATCAAGGTCGCGCACGACGGCATCGTCGAGCGCACGCCCGATCGCAGCGCGCTCTTCGCCGTGCAGACGCCGCAGGTCTTCGCCGCCGACCTTTTGAAGGCGGCGCTCCAGTCCGCGATTGCGGACGGCGCGACTATTACGGACGATTGCTCCGCTGTGGAGCGGATAGGCAAAGAAGTTCACTTGACAGAGGGCAGCGAGGAAAACATCAAGATCACCACGCCGGTCGACCTTGTGATCGCAGAAGCAATTTTACAGCGCAGAGGGGAATGAACCTTTCCCTCTGCCTTTTCTTGAAGAAAGGACCCATACCATGACGAATTTACGCATCGGGCACGGCTACGACGTGCACCGCCTGACCGAGGGCCGCGCACTGATTTTAGGCGGCGTGACGATCCCCTACGAAAAGGGCCTGCTCGGCCATTCGGACGCTGACGTACTGACCCACGCCGTGATGGACGCGCTGCTCGGCGCGGCGGCGCTCGGCGATATCGGCAAGCTCTTTCCCGATTCCGCCGACGAGTTTGCTGGCATCTCGAGCTTAGAACTGCTGCGGCGGGTGAAGCTGCACCTCGCCGCCGCGGAGTACGATGTCGTCAACATTGACGCGACGATTTTGGCGCAGGCACCCAAGCTCGCGCCGTACCGCGAGCAGATGCGCTCGAATATCGCGCGTGAGCTCCAGATTGATGTCTTGCGCGTGAGCGTGAAAGCCACGACCGAGGAACACCTCGGCTTCACCGGCAGCGGCGAGGGGATGGCCGCCCACGCTATCGCGCTCCTTGAGCGCGCGGACAACTGAATCAAAACCGCTTCGGACGGACGCTTTTTCTGAGCGCCCGTCCCTTTTCGCCCGCACACCGCCGCCGCGCACGCATATCATGCTGTGAGGGGGAATCGGTATGGACTATTATCTCTTTGCCGCGCGCTCAGTCACCCATGCCCAGCGCATGGCGCGGCTTTTGAGCGACGCGGGTATCTCTGCCAAAATCCGCCGCGCGGGCGCTGCGATCACCGAGCGCGGCTGCGGCTATACGCTGGAAATCCCGTGCCGCCATGCGGCGCGCGCCATGCAGGCCTGCCGCGCGGGCGGCGTGCTGCCGGTCAAGGTGCTTTTCGTCTCGGATGACGGCATGCAAGAGGTGGCGCTATGATCTATCTCGACAGCGCCGCCACGACGTTTCAAAAGCCCGCTGCGGTGCAGCGGGCCGTCGTGCGGGCGATGCGCACGATGAGCTCGCCCGGGCGCGGCGGGTATGCCGCGGCGCAGCAGGCCGACGAGCTGCTGTTTCGCTGCCGCAGCGCAGCCGCGGAGCTCTTCTCCGTGCCGTCGAGCGAGCAGGTCGTTTTCACGATGAACGCGACGCATGGACTGAACATCGCCATCAAGAGCCTTGTCCGCCCGTGCGGGCGGGTCGTCGTCTCAGGCTATGAGCACAACGCCGTCACGCGGCCGCTGCACGCGCTGGGCGCGGAGGTCATCGTCGCCGCCGCGCCGCTTTTTTCGCCGCAGGAGACAGTCGAAGCCTTCGAGCGCGCGCTTGCGCATGAGCCCGATGCCGTTATCTGCACGCATGTCTCCAATGTCTTCGGCGCTATTTTACCAATTGAGCGCATCGCGCAGCTCTGCCGCGGCGCAAGCGTGCCGCTCATCATCGACGCGTCTCAATCCGCGGGCTCGCTGCCGATCGACTTTTCCGCGCTCGCGCCCGCATTCCTTGCCATGCCGGGGCATAAGGGACTTTACGGCCCGCAGGGGACGGGGCTGCTGCTCTGTGGCAGCGACGCGCTCCCGCTCATTGAGGGCGGCACAGGCAGCGAATCGCTGCGTCAGAGCATGCCGGACTTTCTTCCCGACCGTCTGGAGGCAGGGACGCACAACGTTCCTGGCATCGCGGGGCTCGAAGCGGGCATCGCCTTCGTGCGCGCGCAGCGCCCGGAGCGCATCCTGCACCACAGCCGCGCGCTCATCCGTCGAGCAGGAGAGGGCCTCGGCAAAATTCCAAATGTACACGGATTTCTCTCGCTGGAGGCAAGCTTGCAGGCAGGGGTCTTATCGTTCACGGTGGACGGCCTTTCGCCAGAAAGTGTCGCCGAGGAGATGGCAAAGCGCGGTATCGCGCTGCGCGCGGGGCTGCACTGTGCGCCGTTCGCGCACAAAACGGTGGGCACTTTGCCCGACGGAACGGTGCGGCTGAGCGTTTCCGCCTTTAATCGCGAAAGCGAGATCGACACGTTTCTTTCCTCTCTGCGCGCGATCGCGGCAGGTCAGGCAAAAAACTGAGATTTCATAGAAAATTCATCGCTCTACCGTTGCAATTTGGAGTGTTTCATATTAGAATAAGTAATAACTATTGCTTAAGGGGAGCGTGCCTATGGAATTTGTCATGCCCATTCTGGAGGGCGCGTGGCGCTATGTGCTCACGCTCAGGGTCTCGGACTATCTTGATATCGCGCTGATGGCGTATGCGATCTATTGGCTTTTAAAGCTCGTCGGCACGTCGAAGGTCGAGAGCGTCGGCAAGGTGATCCTGCTGTTCCTGCTGGCGCTGATGCTCTCGGACGCGTTCTCACTCAACGGAATTTACTTCCTTTTGAGCCATATTCTCTCACTCGGTGCGCTGGCGCTCATCGTGCTCTTCCAGCCCGAGATCCGCCGCCTCATCGATCAGCTCGGCTCGAGCCGCTGGCGCTCGTTCAACCCCTTCGCGCGCACGCAGCAGGTCTCGGCCATTGAAAACGCCATCGCGCAGACGGTGCTCGCCTGCACGGAAATGTCCAAAACGCGCACGGGCGTTCTCATCGTCTTCGAGCGTGAAATGGCGCTGGACGACATCGCCCGCACGGGCACGATCGTCGACGCGCGCGTGAGCAGCGAGCTTCTCAAAAATATTTTCTTCGTTAAGGCGGCCATGCACGACGGCGCGGTCATCATGCGTGACGGGCGGCTGCTCGCGGGCGGTTGCATGCTGCCGCTCTCGAAAAACGTGAACCTGAGCCGCGACCTTGGCATGCGTCACCGTGCGGGCATCGGCATGAGCGAGAATTCCGACGCGGTCGTCGTCATCGTCTCGGAGGAGACGGGGACGATCTCCGTCGCCATCGGCGGCCTCTTAAAGCGCCACCTGATGCCCGAGACGCTCGAAAAGCTGCTCATCAATGAGCTTGTCCCGCAGGAGCCCACCGAACAGGACGACAAGCTCCACATGAAGCTCTTGAAGCTCCTCAGTGCCGGAAAGGGGGACAAGGACGATGAAAAGTAAGCGCCGCAAGATCTTCTACGTTGCATTGTCCATCCTCATCGCGGCAACGATCTGGTTCTACGTGAACAACAAGGAATCCGTGACCGTGTACGTCCATGACGTGCCGATCGAATTTCTCAACGAGGACACGTCGCTTGCCGACAAGGGCCTCATGCGCATCAGTGGGGACGAGGATATCACCGTCGATTTAAAGCTCCAGATGCCGCGCAACGTCGTCTACGACTTTGACACGAGCGAGCTGCGCCTCGTGAGCGACCTTTCGACCATCACCTACGCGGGCAAGCAGTCCGTCAGCTACACGATCCTGTACCCTTCGAAGGTCTCGTCGAGCAGCGTGAAGGTCGAATCGCCGACCATCCGCACCGTTCAGGTCGAGATCGGCGAGCTCAACAAGAAGGACATCGAGATCCGCTGCAAGGTCGTCGGCAATGTGGCCGAGGGCTACATCGCCGGCACGGTCGAGATGCTGCCCGAAACGCTCGAGGTGCGCGGCCAGCAGGCTGACATCATGCAGATCAGCTACGCGCAGGTCACGCTCGACATCGAAAATGCATCCTCCACGGTCGTGGAGCTGCTCGACTATGAGCTCTATGACTTCAACGACCAGCTCATTGAGAGCAAGAACATCCATCCCATGAGTGAAAACGTGCAGGTGACGATGCCGGTGCTCAAGGTGAAGGACGTTCCGCTGACCGTCAACTTTATCGAATCCGCGGGCTCGCGGCTCGAGAATTACACCTATACGCTCAGCCACAGCAGCATCACCCTTTCCGGTGATGCAACGCAGATGGCAGGCATCAGCGAGATCTCGCTCGGCACGCTCGCGCTTGAGGACGTGCAGGGCTCGGAGACGCTGACCTATGACATTCTCATTCCCGACGGGGTGAACAACTTAAGCGGGATCACAAGCGCTACGCTCACGATCAGCAGCGGCGACATCAGCACGAAAGAGGTCGAGGCGACGCACTTCAGCTACGAGAATTTCTCAGGCGATCACACCGTCACCGTCGTGACCTCGTCACTGCCCGTCACGCTGCGAGGCTCCGCAAGCGACCTTGAGGCCATCTACGGGCGCGAGGTCCACGTCATTGCAGACCTATCCGACATCGCCGCCGACAGCGGCAGCTACACCGTTCCCGCCCGCATCGAGGTGAGCGGCTACGACGTGGGCGCGGTCGGCACTTACGAGGTCACCGTTCACATCAGCTAAGCCAATTCGCAAAAGGAGACAGCATGACTCAGATCGCAACAGTAGAAAAAATCCTTCCCGGCGGCATGGCGGAGATCTCCGTCCCGCGCAAGTCCGCCTGCGGCCACGACTGTGAAGAGTGTGCGGGCTGCGGCGTATCGGGTGCAAGCGTGCGCGCTGTCGCGCGCAACGACGCCCGCGCCGAAGTGGGACAAAAGGTCGTGGTCGAGAGCAGCACGAAGAATCTGCTCGGCGTGATGCTCCTCGTCTATCTTCTGCCGATCGTGCTGTTTCTTCTCGGCTACTTTGCGACCGGCGCGCTCGAAAGCGAGGGACTGCGCTACGCCGTCGCCATCGCGGCGTTTTTAGTCGGCATCATCCCCGCGATCATCTGCGACCGCCGCACAAAGAAAAACGGCAAGCTGACGTTCACCATCGTGCGTCTTTTCTAAGGCATGTTTGGTTACATCAGGCCGTCCAAGCCGCACCTCAGCGAGCAGGACGAAGCGCGCTTCCAGTCCGTTTACTGCGGGCTGTGCCACGAGCTCGGGCGAAAGTACGGCTTTGCCGCCCGCTTTGTGCTGAATTTCGACTTCACGTTCCTTGCTATCCTGCTCTCCGACGCGCAGGAGCCGGAATGCGAGAGCTGCCGCTGCGCGGCGCATCCGTGCAAGGCACAGTGCGTCATGGCGCACACCGTCGCGCTCGAAACGGCGGCAGACCACAGTCTGGTGCTCGCCTGGTGGCAGCTTCGCGACCATATTGAAGACCATGGCTTTTTCAAAGCCATCCCATACCGGCTCGCGGCGCTTTTGCTGCGCGGCGCTTACCGCAAGGCGAGGACGTTCGTGCCGGAATTTGATGCCTCCGTGCAGTGGCACCTAAATGATCTGCACGAGCGCGAGCGGGAGCACTGCGCCTCGCTCGATCAGGCCGCCGAGCCTTTCGCCGCGCTGATGGCGGACGTCGCCGACTGCGTCGGCGACGAAATGCGGCGGCGCGTGATGAAGGAAATTTTCTACCACCTCGGCCGCTGGATCTACTTGGTCGACGCGGCAGATGACTTTGAAAAGGACGCGCACTCGAATTGCTACAATCCGCTGCGCTATCGCTATGAGCTTGATGGCGACAAGCTGGACGAGCAGAGCAGGGAAGCCGTGGCCGCCTCGCTCGACCTCTCCGTGCACCGCATGGCGAGCGCTTACGCGCTGCTCTCCTGCGGCGTGTGGACAAGCATTTTAGACAGCATTTTTTACGAGAGCCTTTACGGGATTGGCAGCGCCGTTCTCAAGGGCACGTATCATAAGCCCCCGCGCAGAATACACTTCCGCATCAAGGCGGAGAAAAACGAGGAAACCGTATGAATGACCCCTATCAGATCCTAAATATCCCGCCGACGGCGACTGACGAGGAGGTCAAGCGCGCTTACCGCGACCTTGCCCGCAAATACCACCCGGACAATTACCACGATAACCCGCTGGCCGATCTCGCGCAGGAAAAAATGAAAGAGATCAACGAGGCCTATGACCAGATTCAGAAGCAGCGCAAGGCGTCTTCCGCCGCCTCGCAGAGCCACTCCTACGGCTACGGCAGCGGGAATAGCTATGGCAACTCCGCTTACGGCGGCGCCTATGGAGCGGGCTCGCTCAATCAGGTGCGCATGGCGATCAACCGCGGCGATATCTCGCTCGCTGAGCGTCTCTTAAGCGGCGTGAGCGACCACAACGCGGAGTGGAACTTCCTGATGGGCGTGGTCTGCTCGCGGCGCGGCTGGATGGACGAGGCCAAGCGCTATATGGAGACCGCCGTGCAGATGGACCCGAACAATCCAGAGTATCAGAACGCGCTCTCTGCGCTGACGGGGGCGGGCTACCGGCCCCACGGCTTCCGCTCGGTCCACACAGCCAATTTTGATGACAGCGCGTGTCTGCGCTGCTGCGCGGCATGGTCGTGCTGCACGCTCTTTAGCGGCGGCGGATGCTATCTTCTGCCCTGCATTTACTTCTGATTTTTGTTTAATCCTGTACTTTTCAGTTTTGTGTTTTTACTATATCATGGAGGAGAAGAATCGTGGTCAAAAGTATGACTGGCTATGGAAGAGCCAAAAAAACGCTCTCCAATCGCGATATCACCGTCGAGGTGCGCTCTGTCAACAACCGCTATCTTGACTGCACGGTGAAGCTGCCGCGCGCCTACATCTTCGCAGAGGACGCCATCAAGGGACGCGTGCAGAAGGCCATCTCGCGCGGCAAGGTCGATGTGTTCGTCACCATCGACTCGACCGGTGCGGATGAAGAGGTCGTCGTGGTCAACGAGGGTCTGGCCCGCAGCTATTTCGCCGCATTCAAAAAGCTCTACGAGCTTGGCGGAGACTATCTCAAAAAGCAGTCCTACGTGGCGGATATCGCCCGCATCCCGGATGTGCTGACCGTCACGAAGGCGGAGGAGGACCTGGAGTCCGTTGGCGCGGACATCTGCGAGGTGCTCGACGAAGCGCTCGCGTCCTATAACCAGATGCGCGCGACGGAGGGGAAGAAGCTGGCCGAGGACATCGGCGGCAGGCTCACGACCATCGAAACGCTCACCGGCAAGGTCGAGGAGCGCTCGCCCGAAACGGTGCGCGAGTACCGCGAAAAGCTGACCGCGCGCATGCAGGAGGTCCTGCAGAGCACGACGATCGACGAATCGCGCATCCTGACCGAGGCCGCCATCTACGCCGACAAGGTCGCCGTGGACGAGGAGACCGTGCGTCTGCGCTCGCACGTGTCGCAGCTGCGCGACATGCTGCTCTCCGACGAGCCCATGGGCCGCAAGATGGACTTTCTCATTCAGGAGGTCAACCGCGAGAGCAACACCATCGGCTCGAAGTGCAACGATGTCGCCATCGCGCGCGATGTGGTCGCGCTCAAGGCGGAGGTTGAAAAGATCCGCGAGCAGGTGCAGAACATCGAGTAAGGGGCGAAGCAAATGAAGCTGCTGAACATCGGATTTGGCAACATGGTGTCCGCCGAGCGCCTGATCGCAGTCGTCAGCCCTGACAGCGCGCCGATCAAGCGCCTCATTCAGGAGTCGCGCGAGCGCGGCATGCTGATCGACGCGACCTACGGTCGCAAGACCGCGTCGGTGTTCATCATGGACAGCGACCATGTGGTGCTCTCGGCCATCGCCGCTGACAAGCTGATCGCAAGGCTGGGCGTGGAAACGCTCGCCATGGAGGAGGAAGCATAGAAAATCATGTACAAGGGGAAAACATTCATCATCTCCGGCCCATCCGGAGTGGGCAAGAGCACGGTGCTCAAGGAGTTATTTCAGGATCGCGACGATCTTTATTTCTCCGTTTCCGCCACGACGCGTCCGCCGCGTCCCGGCGAGATAAACGGCGTCCACTATCACTTTACCGACGTCGACGAGTTCCGCAAGATGATCTCGGAGGACGCCTTTTTGGAGTATGCCGAGTATGTCGGCAACTTCTACGGCACGCCGAAAAAGTTTGTCGACGAGGCCATGGAGCAGGGGAAGGACGTCGTCCTCGATATCGAGGTACAGGGTGCCTTGCAGGTCGTGCATAAGCGGCCTGATGTCGTGCGCATCTTCATCGCGCCGCCTTCGTGGCAGGCGCTTGAAGAACGCCTGACGAGCCGTGGCACCGACAGTCCTGAAAAGGTGCAAAAACGCCTCGTCCGCGCAAAGGTCGAGCTTCAGACCGCTAATACCTATGATTATTTCGTCATCAACGACACGGTGGAACGCGCCGTGCGCGAGATCAACGCCATCATGCTCGCCGAGCACTGCAAGCCCGCCGAGCGCATGGCTATCTTGTCTGAATAAGTTCAAAAATCAGCCGAAAAGGCAGAAGGAAGTAAATTATTATGATGCTTTATCCCGCAATGAGCCTGCTCAACAAGTACGTTGAAAACCGTTATCTGCTCGTCAACGTGGTCGCGCGCCGCGCCCGCCAGATCGCCGAGCAGGCCGACGAAGAGGGTTATCCCCTCTGCGAAAAGCCGGTCACCACGGCCATCAACGAGGTCGCTGCCGGTAAGCTCACCGCAGAGAATATCGACACGCACATCGCAAAGTAAGTCTTGAATAACGCAAAGGGGGAGACTGTATGACAGAGAAAATGCTTGCTCGCGTCGCAGTCTCTTCCGTTCCCTATGCCGCCGACCGGCTCTACACCTACCTTGTGCCGGACGAGCTCATCGGCAGCGCCGAGGCCGGCAAGCGCGTGACGATCCCCTTTGGGCGCGGAAACAGGCGCGTGGAGGGCTTTTTGCTCGAAGTCGGGCGCGAGGCGGCGACGTCGCCGCTCAAGCCCATCGACGCGGTGCTCGACGATGCGCCGCTGCTGGATGCAAAGGACATCCGCCTTGTGCGGTGGATGAAAGCGCGCTATTTCTGCACGTATTACGACGCGATCAAGACGATCCTGCCCGGTGGCGTGTGGCTCCAGTACCGCGAGCTGTGGCATGTGAACGGCGAGATCAGCGCGGAGGATGCGCTCTCGTCCGTCGCGCCGGATTCCCTTGAGGAAACGCTGCTGCGCGCCATGCTCAGCGCCAAGGAGATCGAGCGCGCCGCGCTCGATGAGCTTGGCGGCGAAAAGACGGCAAAGGCGCTCCGTTCGCTTGAAGCCTGCGGCCTCGCCGTGCGCGAAACAAAGCTGCGCCAGCGCTTGCAGGATAAGTCCGTGCGCATGGTGTCGCTCTGCGTCAGCGCGGAGGACGCGCTCGCCGCGGTCGAGCCCAAGCGCCGCAGCGCACCCGTGCGCTATGCGGTCGTCGAGCTTCTCAGCCGCGAGGGGTGCCTATCCAGCAGCGAGATCAGCTATTACACCGGCGCGACGATGCAAACGCTGCGCGGCCTCAAAAAGGCCGGTCTTGTCGAATTCTCCGAGCGCGAGGTGCTGCGCGTCAGCCGCTATGATGATGCGCCCGCGCGCGAGGACATTGTGCTCAACGGCGAACAGCAGGCCGCTTTCGACGGCCTCTGTACGCTCTTAGGCCGTGAGGGCGGCAGCGCCGCGCTGCTGCATGGCGTGACCGCCAGCGGCAAGACGCAGGTCTATATCAGGCTCATCGAAGAAGTGCTCACGCACGGCAAGACCGCCATGCTGCTCGTGCCGGAGATCGCGCTGACGCCGCAAATGCTGCGCCGCTTTACGGCGCAGTTCGGCAGTGACGTCGCGATGCTGCACAGCGCGCTGCCGCTCACCGAGCGCTACGACCAATGGAAGCGCATCCGCCGCGGTGAGGTGCGCGTCGTGCTGGGCACGCGCAGCGCGGTGTTTGCACCGCTGCAAAACCTCGGGCTCATCATTTTGGATGAAGAGCAGGAGACGAGTTATCAGTCCGAAAATCCGCCGCGCTACCACGCGCGCGACGTCGCGCAGTTCCGCTGTGCGCAGAACGACGCGCTGCTGCTGCTCGGCTCGGCCACGCCGACGATTGAAACGGCATATGCCGCGAAAAGCAGTCGCTATCAAGTCTTTTCCCTTCATAAGCGGTTCAACGATCTGCCGCTGCCCAAGGTGCTGATCGCCGACATGAAGGACGAGCTGCGGCAGGGGAACGAGACCTCGATCGGTCATGCGCTGCGCGCAGCGCTTGAAAAAAATATCGAACGCGGCGAGCAGAGCATTCTGTTTCTCAACCGGCGCGGCAGCGCGCGGATGCTGCTGTGCGGCGAGTGCGGCTACGTGCCGCAGTGTCCGCGGTGCAGCGTGCCGATGACGTACCATTCCGCCAACGAACGGCTGATGTGCCATTACTGCGGGCACTCCGAAGCCGTAGTGGACAGGTGCAGCGAGTGCGGGGGACTGATGAAGCGCGTCGGCTCCGGCACACAGAAGGTCGAGCAGGAGCTTTTTGACCTGTTCCCAAAGGCTAAAGTGCTGCGTATGGACGCCGACACCGTCGGCGCGTCGCGCGGACATGAAGCGCTGCTGCGCGAATTTGAAGAAAAGAATATCCCCATTCTCCTTGGCACGCAGATGGTTGCCAAGGGGCTGGATTTTGAAAACGTGACGCTTGTGGGCGTGCTGGACGCGGACCTTTCGCTCTACGCGCAGAACTACCACGCCGCCGAGCGGACGTACAGCCTACTGGCGCAGGTCGTCGGCAGGGCCGGACGCGGCGAGCGCCCGGGCCGCGCGGTCATCCAGACCTACCATCCCGAAAACGAGGTCATTCAGGCCGCGGCGAAACAGGATTACGAGACGTTTTACCAAAACGAGCTGCGCATGCGCTCGCTGCGGCGCTATCCGCCGTTTGCAGATCTGTTCACGCTGACGGTCTCAGGCCTTGATGAGCTGCGCGTCATCGCCGCTGCCCGCGCAATGTGTGACGCACTGCGCTACGCCTGCTCTCAGCCGCCGCTGAAAGACTTGGAGGTCGAAGTGCTCGGCCCCGCGGGCGCGCCGGTCGTGAAGGTCAACAACCGCTATCGCTATTGCGTCTACCTGTGCGGCAAGGGCGGCAGCGTGCTGCGGCGCACCGTCAGCGAATATCTGCTGGCATTTTACGCAAGAAAAGAAAACCGCGGTCTCGACATTTTTGCCGACTGCAATGCTTTACAATAGAGAAAAGAGGATGAAATTATGGCTATTCGCAAGATCCACGAAGTGGGCGACCCCTGCCTTACAAAGGTCTGCCGCCCCGTGACGGAATTCAACGACCGGCTGCATGAGCTGCTCGACGACATGGCGGACACACTGGAGGAGGCCGGTGGCGTCGGCCTCGCCGCCCCGCAGGTCGGCATCCTGCGCCGCGTCTGCATCGTGGAGGATGAGCAGGGCGAGATCATCGAGCTCATCAACCCCGAGATCATCAAGACCGAGGGCGAGCAGACGGGCCTCGAGGGCTGCCTGAGCGTGCCGGGCAAGTACGGCATTGTCACGCGCCCGATGGTCGTGCGCGTGCGCGCGCAGGACCGTTACGGCACGGAGTTTGAAGTTGAGGACGAAGAGCTGACCGCGCGCTGCTTCTGCCACGAGATCGAGCATCTCGACGGCCACCTCTACACCGAGCACTGCAAAGTCCTCACCGACGAGGAGCTGGAGCAGTATATCCGCGAGCAGGAAAAGGAGCTGGACGAGGAATGAGGATCGTCTTCATGGGCACGCCCGACTTTGCGCGCACGATCTTAGAGCGTCTGGTCGCGGACGGGCACGACGTGTGCGGCGTTTTCACGCAGCCGGACAAGCCGCGCAACCGAAATAAAGTCACGCCAAGCCCTGTAAAGGAATATGCTTTGTCGCAGAATATCCCCGTTTTTCAGCCGGTGACGATGCGCGACGGCACGGCGCTTGAGGATTTCAAGACCCTCGCGCCCGAGCTCGCGGTCGTCGCGGCCTATGGTCGCATCCTGCCGGAGGAAATGCTCGCCGTGCCGGTGCATGGCTGCATCAACGCACACGCGTCCATTCTGCCGAAATACCGCGGCGCAGCGCCGATTAACCGCGCCATCTTAGACGGCGAAAAGGAGACCGGCGTGACCGTGATGCACATGGCGAAAGAGTGCGACGCGGGCGATATGATCTTAGTCAAAAAGCAGGCCATCCGCCCCGACGAGACGGCGGAGGACCTGTTCAAAGAGCTCGCTGTGCTCGGCGCGGATGCGATCGCTGAGGCCATCGTTGAGATTCAAAACGGCACGGCCCAGCGCGTGCCGCAGGACGAGTCGCAGGCGACGTATGCGCCCATGCTCTCGCGCGAGCTTTCGCCCATCGATTGGACGAGAAGCAGCACGCAGATCATCGACCAGATCCGCGCGCTGATCCCGTGGCCCTGCGCCGCGGCGAGCATTCTCGGCGCAAACACGAAAATTTTCCATGCCGTGCCGCTCGGCGAAACGAAGGACGTGCCCGGCACGCTGTGCGCGCGCAAAAAGGGCATCGAAGCCGCCTGCGGCGACGGTAAAAGCATTCTCATCACGGAGCTGCAGCCCGACGGCGGCAAGCGCATGGCAGCGAACGCTTTTCTGAACGGCAAGCGCATCGCCGCGGGGACGGTCCTCGATGCGTAAGGGAAATACCGCGAACGCGCGCGAATGCGCGCTCTCCGTTCTGGTCGCCTGCCGCCGCAACGGTGCGTGGGCGGACGCCGCGCTGAAGGCGCAGCTCGGCAAGTGCGCACTGAGTGCTCAGGACGCGGCGCTTTGCAGCCGCATCGTCTACGGCGTGATGCAGAACGAGCTTCTGCTGAACTGGTATTTGAGCGCCTACTGCACGCAGAAGCTCGACCATTTGCAGCCGCCACTTGCCGACATTCTGCGCATCGGCGCGTACCAGATCTTATTTCTGGACAAGGTACCCGACCACGCCGCTGTCAGCGAGTCCGTGGAGCTCTGCCGCACGAACGGCAGAAGCGCCGCGAGCGGACTCGTCAACGCCGTGCTGCGCAAGGTCGCGCAGAATAAGTCGAATCTCCCGCCGCTGCCGGAGGGGAATATCGCACGATTGAGCGTCGCCTACAGCCACCCGCAGTGGCTCGTCAAAAAGCTCGTGTCTCTCCTCGGCGTCGAGGAAGCGGAAGCGTTTCTTCGCATCGACAACGAGGCTTCGCCCATCAGCGTACAGGTCAACCCGCTCAAAACGAATGAAAAAGCGCTCGTCGACGAACTTCGCGGCGAGGGCGTCTGCGTCACGCCGCACCCGTGGGTGCCCGGATGCCTGGAGCTTTCCGGCACGGGCGACCTAACGACGCTCAGCGCTTTCTACAATGGCCGCTTCACCGTACAGGACGCGGCGGCACACCTGATCGTCTGCGCCGCGGACTTTGCGCGCGGGCAGAGGGTGCTGGACGTCTGCGCCGCTCCGGGAGGCAAGTCGTTCGCCGCGGCATTCGCGATGGAAAACGAGGGGAGCATCCTCTCGTGCGACTTACATGAAAACAAATTGAAGCGCATCCGCGAGGGCGCGCAGCGCCTCGGCATCACGTGCATCGAGACCGCCGCCGTCGACGGCCGCGCGTTCCGCGAGGAATGGGCGGGGCGTTTTGACGTCGTCATCTGCGATGTGCCGTGCTCGGGCCTTGGCATCATCCGCAAAAAGCCGGACATCCGCTATAAGGATGCGCAGGATTTTTCCGCGCTGCCGGAGATCCAGCGCGCGATCTTAGAGAACAGCGCGCGCTATGTGAAACGCGGCGGCCTTCTCGTCTACTCGACCTGCACAATCCTGCCCGAGGAAAACGAGCAGGTGACGGACGACTTTTTAAAAGCGCACGACGAGTTTACTTACGAAGCCTTTTCGCTGCCGAACGGCGTGAGCGCGCCGGGGCATTTGACGCTCTGGCCGCAGCGCGACAATACGGACGGGTTCTATCTCAGCCGCATGAGGAGAAAGACGCATGACTGATTTAAAGTCAATGACATTGGAGGAAATCACCGCGGCACTGCGCGCGATGGGCGAACCGTCGTTCCGCGGCAAGCAGGTCTTCACCTGGCTGCACCGCGGCATCACCGATTTTGACGAGATGATGAATATTCCCAAATCCCTGCGCGAAAAGCTCAGGGCGGAGTACTACATCACCGTGCCGACGGTCGCGCGCAAGCAGGTGTCGAAGCTCGACGGGACGATCAAATACCTCTGGGAGCTGCAAGATGGCAACTGCATCGAAACGGTGCTGATGTCCTATCACCACGGCAACACGGTCTGCATTTCCTCGCAGGTCGGCTGCCGCATGGGCTGCAAATTCTGCGCGTCCACGCTGGCCGGCAAGGTGAGAGACTTAACACCGTCGGAAATGCTCGATCAGGTGCTTTTCACGCAGCTTGACTCCGGACGCGAAATTTCCAACATCGTCCTGATGGGCATCGGCGAGCCGATGGACAACCGGAAAAATGTGCTGCGCTTTTTGGAGCTCATCAACCATCCCGACGGGATGAACATCGGCATGCGGCACATCTCGCTTTCCACCTGCGGCGTGGTGCCGGGCATCGACGCGCTCGCGGAGGACAATTTGCAGCTCACGCTGTCTGTTTCGCTCCACGCGCCCGACAGCGCGACGCGCAGCCGCATCATGCCCGTGAACAACGCCTACGACGTGGAGGAGCTGTTCGCCGCTTGCCACCGCTATTTTAAGAAGACCGGCCGCCGCATCTCGTTTGAATACGCGATGATCGACGGCGTGAATGACCACGACTGGCAGGCCGACCTGCTGGCCGAAAAGATCCACGGCATGCCAGGGCATGTGAACCTCATCCCGCTCAACGACGTGGTCGAGAGCGAGTTCAAGCCGAGCAAGCGCGTCGCGGCATTCCAGAAGCGCCTTGAGTCCCACGGCCTGACGGCGACGGTCCGCCGCAGCCTGGGCGGCGACATTGACGCCAGCTGCGGACAACTCCGGCGCAAAGAAATGAAAGCAAGAGAGGGGGTCGCGCAATGAGAGCCTGTGGAAAAACCGACGTCGGTCTGCGGCGGCATGAAAATCAGGATACCTTTGCCGTCGAGCAGGGCAAAAAGCTGCTCATCGCCGTCGTGTGCGACGGCATGGGTGGCGCCGAGGGCGGACAGATCGCAAGCTCTGTTGCGGTGGAGACCTTTATGAAGGAAATGCGCGCGCTCATCCGCGCGGACATGACCGCCGAGCAGCTGCGCGAGCTCGCGTCGTTCTGCGTGGCGAAGGCCAACACGGCGGTCTATCAGCGCGCGCTGCAAGACCCCGCCTATCAGGGCATGGGCACGACGCTCGTCAGCGCAGTGGCAGAGGAGAAGTACGCCATCGTCTGCAACATCGGCGACAGCCGCGCGTATTTGATCCGCGGCGGCGAGATCACACGCATCACGCACGACCACAGCGTCGTGCAGACGCTCGTGGAAAACGGCAACATCACCGCCGAGGAGGCGCGCACGCACCCGAACCGCAACCTCATCACCCGCGCGCTCGGCCCAGACGAAAACACGCTCTGCGACGCGTTCGAGGTCTCGTTCACCAAGGGGGACAAAATTCTCCTCTGCACGGACGGCCTTGTCGTCACCGCGACGGACGACGAAATTTGCCGCGCCGTGTGCGCGGGTAAGAGCGCGGAAGAAAGCCTTGACGATCTCATTGCGCTCGCCAAGGCGCAGGGCGCGCCGGACAACGTGACGGCTGTGCTCATTGAACACGAGTAAAGGAGGTGGCACCGTATGAACAATATGATCGGAAAAATGCTCGACAACCGCTATGAGCTGCTCGAAGTCATTGGCAGCGGCGGCATGGCCGTTGTCTACAAGGCCAAGTGCCACCGCTTGAACCGCCTCGTGGCGGTCAAGGTGCTCAAGAGCGACCTTGCCGAGGACGCCGACTTCCGCCGCCGCTTCCGCGACGAGTCGCAGGCTGTCGCAATGCTCTCGCACCCGAATATCGTCTCGGTCTACGACGTCAGCCGCGGCGAGACGGAGTATATCGTCATGGAGCTCATCGACGGCATCACGCTCAAGCAGTATATGGAAAAGCGCGGCCAGCTCAACTGGCGTGAGGCGCTGCACTTCATCACGCAGATCATGAAGGCGCTCTCGCACGCGCATTCGCGCGGCATCATCCACCGCGACATCAAGCCGCAGAACATCATGGTGCTTCGCGACGGCAGCGTCAAGGTCGCTGACTTCGGCATCGCCTGCCTCGCCAACTCCGCCAACACGCTCACGCAGGAGGCGCTCGGCTCGGTGCACTACATGTCGCCCGAGCAGGCGAGGGGCGACCGCACGGACGCGCGCTCGGACATCTACTCCGCGGGCGTCGTGCTCTACGAAATGCTGACGGGGAGACTCCCGTTCGAGGGCGACAACGCCGTTTCCGTCGCCATCCAGCACCTTTCCTCCGTGCCGCTCTCGCCGCGCGAGATCAATCCCGACGTGCCCGAAGCGCTTGAGCTCATCTGCATGAAGGCGATGGCCTCCGATTTGGAGAAGCGCTACGCCTCGGCGGATGAAATGCTCGCAGACCTTGAGGAGTTCCGCAAGAATCCCGAGGTCGACCTCGACTTCACGATCGAAGACCTGCACCGCGAGACCGTGGACGAGCCCACGCAGTATATCCCCGCCGTGCACACCGTCTCCAAGGCACAGAAGGTGCAGGAGGCGGACGACGAGGAGGAAGAAGAGGCATCCCCGCACAAGCTGGGCACGCGCAAGCTGCTCACGATCATCGGCGCGGCGGTGGCTGCGGTGGCACTCATCGTGCTGCTCTGGCACGCGATCTTCAGCGATCTTCTCGGCGGCGAGCAGACGCCGACGGAGTATGTGGTGCCGCATCTCATCGGCATGACCATCGACGATGCGAACGAGGACGAAAACGTGAAGGGCATCTTCACGATCGAACAGATCGGCCAGCGCGCGAGCAGCAAATACGCGGCGGGTCAGATTATCGAGCAGTCGCCCGAGCGCGGCAAGACCGTAAAGGGCAACCGCGTCATCTCGGTTTTCGTCAGCTCCGGCGCCAAGACGGAGAAAATGCCGAATCTCGTCAACAAGGAGTACCGCGACGCAACGCTCCAGCTCACCAACCTTGACTTGAACCTTGTCGTCAACGACCCGGTCGAGGAATACAGCAGCATCACGAAGGGCTATGTCATCCGCACGATTCCCGAGTACGGCGAAACGCTTCAGGAGGGCGACAGCGTCACGCTCGTCGTCAGCAAGGGCGAGCAGCCCAAGCCTGTGACAGTGCTCTCTTTCATCGGCATCGACATTGAGATCGTCCGCCAGCAGGTCACACAGACCGGCCTTGTCGTCGGCGAGGTGACGCAGCGCGCATCCGACGAGCCCTACGGCACGGTCATCGACCAGAGCATCAACGCCGAAACGAAGGTGGACGCGGGCACGACCATCAACTTCGTTATCAGCGAAGGCCCCGCCATGCCGGACTACGGCGATGACGCCACGACCTCCGGAGGGGAACCGCAGCCGTGAGAGGAAGAATACAGCGCGCACTGAGCGGCTTCTACTATGTCAAATGCGCGGACGGACAGCTCTACACCTGTAAGGCGCGCGGCAAATTCCGCAGGGAGGGCATTTCGCCGCTCGTGGGCGACGACGTCGAATTCTGCGAGGTGCCGGGCGGCGAAGGCCGCATCGACGAAATTCTGCCGCGCCGAAACAGCTTTGACCGCCCGAGCGTCGCCAACATCGACCAGATGGTCATCGTCTGCTCACAGGCGATCCCGAAGACCGATCCATATTTGGTCGACCGCATGACGGCCATCGCCGCGCTCAAGAGCTGCAACGTGCTCATCTGCATCAACAAGTGCGACTTAGACCCCGCGGACGCGCTGCGGGAATACTATGAAAACGCGGGCTTTCGCACCGTCAGCGTCAGCGCGGAGACGGGCGAGGGTATCGAGGCGCTACGCGCCCAGCTCGTCGGGCGGCTCTCCGCCGTCACAGGCAACTCCGGCGTTGGCAAGTCGAGCATTCTGAATGCGCTCGCCCCCAGCATGTCGCTCAAGACGGGTGAGGTGAGTCAGGCGCTCGGCCGCGGACGGCACACGACGCGCCATGTTGAGCTCTACGAGCTACCCTGCGGCGCGGAGATCATCGACACACCGGGCTTTTCCTCGTTCGAGACGACGGGGCTCAATTTGGAGCTCAAAGAAAAGCTGCCCGAGTGCTTTTTGGACTTTTCGCCCTACCTTGGCGACTGCCAATTCGTCGGGTGCAGCCACACAAAGGAAAAGGGCTGCTCGGTGCGTCAGGCCGTAAAAGATGGCAGGATCGTCAGAGGGCGGCATGAAAGCTACTGCCGACTCTACGACGAGCTCAAGGACCTGCGCGAATGGAACGCGGGCAGTCAAAAACGACGCTAACCGAAAATAAATGGACAAAGGCCCGCTTCCTTTCGGAAGCGGGCCTTCGCCATTTAGAGAGATGAGAGAGGGATCAAATATCAATCCTGAAACAGGGCGGTGGAGAGGTAACGGTCGCCGGTGTCGGGCAGCAGGACAACGATGGTCTTGCCCTTGTTCTCGGGACGCTTGGCGAGCTGGATACCGGCCCAGACGGCAGCACCGGAGGAGATACCGACCAGCACGCCCTCGCTGTGGCCGACAAGCTTGCCGGTGGCAAAGGCGTCGTCATTTTCGACGGTGATGATCTCGTCATAGATCTTGGTATCAAGAACGTCAGGCACAAAGCCCGCGCCGATGCCCTGGATCTTGTGCGCGCCCGCAACACCCTTGCTCAGAACGGGGGATGAGGCGGGCTCGACGGCGACGACCTTGACGTTGGGGTTCTGCTCCTTGAGGAACTTGCCCGTGCCGGTCAGCGTGCCGCCGGTGCCGACGCCGGCGACAAAGATGTCGACCTGCCCGTCGGTGTCTTCCCAGATCTCGGGACCGGTGGTCTCATAGTGCGCCTTGGGGTTCGCGGGGTTGACGAACTGGCCGGCGATGAAGCTTCCCGGCGTCTGCGCGGCGATTTCTTCAGCCTTGGCGATGGCACCCTTCATGCCCTTTGCGCCGTCGGAGAGAACGAGCTCTGCGCCGTAGGCCTTCATCAGCTGGCGGCGCTCGACGCTCATGGTCTCGGGCATGACGATGATGATGCGATAGCCGCGTGCGGCGGCCACGGATGCAAGGCCGATGCCGGTATTGCCGGAGGTCGGCTCGATGATGACGGAGTCGGGCTTCAGTTTGCCGCTTGCCTCAGCGTCATCAAGAATGGCCTTGGCGATACGATCCTTGACGGAGCCTGCAGGGTTGAAGTATTCAAGCTTGGCGAGGAGCTTAGCCTCGAGCTTTTCAGCCTTTTCGATGTGGGACAGTTCGAGAAGCGGGGTCTTGCCGATCAGCTGGTCCGCAGAAGTGTAAATCTTGCTCATAATGCTTCCTCCTGAACGATGTACGTTCTATATCAAAATTTTATTGTTTGTTATTTTTATGGTTTCGGTGATCGCTTGCATCTTATGTTCTGCCGCGGCGACATCGGAACAGGTGAAGGAATGAATTCACGTTCATTACCAACCTTTCGAGTAGGTATGTAGGGATTATACGATGTGCATTTGGATTTGTCAAGAGGAAATTTCAAAAAATTCTATTGAATTCCCATAAACCATGTAATATAATAGGAATATCAAAAGTTGAAAAAGGCCGACTCCCGTATGCCTTTCAACGGATGTGCTTAGAAAGGCGTGAACATACTATGATGATTTCAACCAAGGGCCGCTATGCGCTGCGCGTGCTCATCGACATGGCCGAGCACCAGACCGACGGATACATCCCGCTCAAGGAGATCGCCAAGCGGCAGGACATTTCGGAAAAATATTTAGAGAGCATCGTCAAATCGCTCGTCAAGGGCGGCGTGGTCGAGGGCATGCGCGGCAAGGGCGGCGGCTACCGCCTGTGCAAGAGCCCGGATCAGTTCACGACCGGCCAGATCCTGCGGCTGATGGAGGGCTCGCTCGCCCCCGTCGCTTGCCTCGAGGCTGGCAGTTCGCCCTGCGACCGCGCAGGGGAGTGCCGCACACTCTCGCTCTGGGCGGGACTGAACGATGTCATCAATAAATATCTTGATCAGTACACGCTCGCGGATCTGCTGCGCGAAGATGGGGATTATGATTATGTAATATAATTACAGTTTCCCTGCACCGTGCAGGGGGACGCGGATAAGGGGGCCATTCTCTCACGTGAGAGAATGGCCCCCTTGGACCCCCAAGAGAACGCAAGGGGCTCTGCCCCTTGACCCCGCACATTGCAAGAGAGCAGCTCGAAGAACTGCACGCGCTGCGCATTGCACAGCCGTTGGCAGCTCTGCTGCCTTACG